>Ga0247729_10000207_pt1 | contig 27483 bp, 25 predicted proteins | sample UWRJL133311R2_FD_180958 | JGI IMG/M metagenome (GOLD analysis project Ga0247729, IMG submission 180958) | Plant litter microbial communities from Arlington Agricultural Research Station in Wisconsin, United States - UWRJ-L133-311R-2 | ecosystem: Environmental > Terrestrial > Plant litter >... | reverse complement strand
GTCGACCCACCGTCGAACGAGTTGAAATGTCGCCGGCCGGTCTCCTGGCTCGCGGTGGTCTCCCGATCCGCCTTCCCAGACCTGCAGGGCAGGTCCAGTGGCCGAATGGATCGGAAATGGCCGCTTTCAGTTGCGGGGGCAGCCGCGGAATAGGGGAAATCCCCGCACCGCATTCCCGTTTCACCCCCTTGCGGGGGCACCGATGACGTCCGACAGGAAGCACAGCGCGGGGCGTCAGGCAACTGGCAACAGGCCGGTACCGGCTCCGTGATCGCCGCGCCGGGAACCAACGCTACGGCGGCGGATTATCCGGCATCATTCACGCAGGAGATCGCCATGAAGAAGTTGATGTTGGGCGCCGCCATCGCCGGCCTGATGCTGTCGTCCGTCGCCGCCGAAGCCAAGGGCTGCATCAAGGGCGCGATCATCGGCGGCATCGCCGGCCACTACGCCGGACATGGCAAGGTCGGCGTTGTCGCGGGTTGCGTGATCGGGCGCCACGAGGCAAACAAGGCCGACACGGAGCGCGGGCAGCGTGCCCAGCAGCAACAGCAGCCGTCACGGCAGGATGGCCGCATCTGAAGCTGGCAGTCGACGCCGACTGCGGTTGCTAAATTTTGATCCAATTTGCCGGTTCAATGAGAACCTCGACCTTGCGGTCGGGGTTCTTTTTGTCTCTGGCAATCGCAAGACGGAACGGACGACGTGGTGCTGCACAGGGATATATACTGGCTTGGCAAACAATGGGCCGTCACCGGCTACGGCATCCAGGCTGTGAGCAACAAACACGAGATGCGGTTCGATATCGCTGCCGTGCATATCTGGGAAGAGAACCTCGACGCGCCGATGCGCGATCTCTCGTGGTTTGACGCCGACGATTTTGCGCAGGCGCTGCTCATGGCGCGGAAACGTTCGCAGGAAAATCCGCTCACCTTCCAGCCGCCGATGAGCGACGAAAGATAGTTCGTGCAGTAGTGCGTAGGCGGGTTAGGGGCCTTTGCGCCGTAACCCGCCCTGCCGGCGTCGCGGCTGATCTCTGCCGGTGGGTTACGCGCTTCGCGCTAACCCACCCTACCGACCACTGTGGTCGAGTCGCGTCAGGGGGCACGCCGGCCTGGCGGAACAACTCACGCGGTTGCGCATTTCATGTTCACAATCGTCAAGAGGAGTTGACAACATGAATGGCGATAATCCCGTCAGTTGGCTGATGTTCTTTACATTGCTCTCCGGGCTCGTGGTGATCACGGGCGCGTTCCTGTACTTCCTGCGTTCGCAGCGTAATCGCGATATTGCTGCCGAAGCGCTGGCCGGCGACAATTCGCGGATCGGTTCGACGCCGAACGGCGCCGGGCTGGAGATCGCCGGCGTCGGCGTATTCGCGCTGATCGTGATGGGCCTGCTGGCCACCGGCTACGCGAAGAAGTCGAGCTTCGAGACGGCGCAGCGGCCGACCCCGGTCGGCGGCGCCGGCATGGCGCAGACCGTGGGCCAGGCCGACCAGCCGAAACAGTACCAGCCGGCCAATCCGGCACCTGACCTGCGGGTCGCACCCGCCGGATCCACCGCCGGCGCCGGGCCGGACAGCGGCGGGCGGCCGGAAAACGCCACCAAGTAGAACGCGCGTTGAAATGCAGCCACGCTCTTTAAAAGAGGGCGTGGCTGTTTCGCGTTTCGCCGCGTAGGATCGTGCATCGCGGCGACGGGTAGGATGATATTTTGGATTTCCGGCAATTGCGCTACGCGCTTTCGGTATCGAAGGAACGCAGCTTCACCCAGGCGGCGAAGCGGCTGAACATTTCGCAATCCGCGGTCAGCGAGCAGGTCAAGCTGCTAGAGGAAGAGATCGGCTTCGAGCTGTTCACGCGCACCTCGCGCGGCATCGAATCCACCGACCGCGGCCGCACCTTCCTGTACGAATCCGAGCGCGTGATGGGCGACTTGCTGTCGCTGTCGGACACCGCCAAAAGGCTGCGCGGCGCGCTGGCCGACACGCTGACCATCGCCATGGGCTCCGGCATGGCGCAGATCTTCATCCCGCGACTGTTCGATGACCTCAAGACCAACCTGCCGGGCATCCGGCTGGAAATCCTCACCGCGCCGACGCGCAACATTTTTACCGAGCTGCACGAGGAGCGCATCGATGCCGGCCTGGCCATCGAATCCGATCCGGAGCGGCTGCCGGCGGGGCTGGTGTTCGACCGCCTGATCGACGCCGAGATGGCGCTGATCCTGCCACCGAAGCATCCGCTGGCGCGCAGCAAGCAGCCGGTGGATATCGGGCGTCTGCTGGCCGAGCCGTTCATCATGAGCGAGCTCACGGTGGGCTATGGCCAGGTGGTGATGTCGCTGTTCACCGACCTCGGCATCCGGCCGAACGTGTTGGCGGTGGTGGACAATATCGAGACCATCAAGATGATCGTGCAGTCCGGCGGCGGCATCGCCGTGGTGCCGCGTGCCTGCGCCGCCAACGAAGTGGCGCTCGGACTGCTGAAGGCGATGAGCATCGCGCCGGCGCGCAACGTGGCGTTCAGCCTGTTCCGGCGGCGCCAGCCGATGTCGCGCCGCAAGGAAGCGGCACTGCTGAAGCTGCGGGATATGCTGAAGGGGTAGATCCCACACTGTCATTCCGGGATGCGACACACGGCGAAGCCGGATGGCGCAGGCCCGGAATCTCGAGATGTTCAGCCACTTCTGGATTCCGGGTTCGCTCGCGGCTTGCGCCGCTCCCGCCCCGGAATGACACGCCCATCTGTTTTTCCGATGCCCGCATCGATAATCGGTTTTTGACTCTCCCGTCGCCGCCGACCCATGCTGCAGCGCTTTCATCATCGATCGGCGCGCATCATGTCCTTGGCTTCTCCCCGCTTTCGCATCGGCATCGACACCGGCGGTACTTTTACCGACATCGTCGCGGTGGATGCCGCGACCGGCGCCATGTCGGTGACCAAGGTATCGAGTACGCCGTCGAACCCGGCGATCGGCCTTGTGCGCGGCGTCAATGACATTCTGGCGCAGGCCGGCGCGGGGCCCGCCGATGTGGCGGGCCTCGCCCACGGCACCACGGTCGCCACCAACGCGCTGCTGCAGGGCGGCATCGAGTCCCTCGGCCTGATCGTCACTTCGGGCTTCCGCCATCTGCTCGAGATCGCGCGGCAGTCGGTGCCCGACGGCTACGGCAATTCGTATTTCTGGGTGAAGCCGGAGCGGCTCGTGCCGCTGCAATTCGTCCGAGAGGTCGGCGGCCGCTTCGATTTCAAGGGCAACGAATTGCGCACCCTCGACGAGTCCATGGTGCGCAATGCCGCGCGTTATTTCCGCAAGCACCAGATCCAGGCGATCGGCATCTGCCTGATGCACTCCTACGCCAATGACAGCCACGAGCGCCGCGTCGCCGAGATCGTCGCCGAGGAATATCCCGAAGCAACCCTGTCGCTGTCCTGCGTGGTGCTGCCGGAATACCGCGAATACGAGCGCGCAGTGACCACGCTGGTCGATGCTTTCGTGAAGCCGTATCTCGATCGCTACCTGAAGCGCGTGCATGACGAGTTGGGACCGTTGCAAAGCGTGCCGTTCTTGGTGATGCAGTCGAGCGGCGGCGTGGCCTCGTCCGAACAGATATTGCGAAAACCCATCACCACGGCACTGTCCGGCCCCGCGGCCGGCGCGCTCGGCAGCGCAGTGATCGCGGAGATCGCCGGCTTCCCCGATCTGGTAACGCTGGATGCCGGCGGTACCTCGACCGACTTTTGCTTGATCGAATCGGCAAAACCGCAGCTCACCAATGGCGGATCGGTCGGGCAGTTTCCGGTTCGCATTCCGATGATCGACATCACCACCATCGGCATCGGCGGCGGCTCGCTCGCCTGGATCAGCCGCGAGGGCCATCTCAAGGTCGGGCCGCGCAGCGCCGGCGCCGTACCGGGGCCGATGTGCTATCCCAATGGCGGCAATGAGCCGGCGATTACCGACGCCAACCTGGTGCTCGGCCGGCTGCCGCCGGCGCTGATCGGCGGCGGTATTCCGCTGAATGTCGAGCGCGCCCGCGCCGGCATCGCGGCTTTGGCGGAGAAACTGCCGGGCAACATGACGGCCGAACAGCTCGCAAGCGGCATCATCGAGATCGCCAACTGGGCGCAGGCCAATGCGATCCGCCAGATGACCATCCAGCGCGGCATCGACCCCCGCGAATTCGCCCTGCTGTCGTTCGGCGGCGCCGGCCCCGTGCAGTCGCCGGCGGTGATGGACCTGCTCGGCATGAAAGCCTGCATTGTGCCGCCGAACCCCGGCAACCTCTCGGCCTTCGGCCTGCTCGCGGTGGACTGGCGCACCGATCACATCATCACCAAGGTGATGCACGAGGACGCCATCGACCTCGCCGACATCGCCTCGCGCTATGCCGGGCTGGAGCAGGAGGCCGTCGCCAATCTCACGCGTGACGGCATCGCGGAATCGCAGATCCGTCTCGTTCGCGAAGCAGACCTTCGCTATGCCGGGCAGTCGATGGAAGTGCGGGTCGTCGCGCCATCGGGCCCGACGGATGATGCGTTCCTGGCCGGGCTGATCGCCGCCTTCCATGCCGCACACAGGAAGACGTTCGGCTACGACTATGCCGGCACGCAAAAAATCGAGCTGGTCAATCTCTGCGTCTCCGGATTCGGCGTGATCGAACGGCCGCAGATGCCAAAGCTTGACGTCGGCGACGGACAGTTCGCGCCGAGCGGCACGCGCCCGGTATATTTCGCGTCCGGCTTCGTCGACACGCCTTTGTACGACCGCGCCACATTGCCGCCGGGGGCGAAGATCACAGGTCCCGCGGTGGTCGAGGAATTCGGCTCCACCACGGTGGTGTTTCCAAAACAGTTCGTCGAGGTCGATCCGCACGGCATTCTGGTCATCCGCCCGGTCGCGCAGGAGAGCGTTAAATGAACATGCACACCCATCCCTGGCCGACCGCGCCGGAACGCGACGTCAGCGCCGTCGACCCCATCGTGCTGCAGATCGTCGAGGGTACGCTGAACTCCATCGAGGCGGAGATCGAATACGCCATCGAGCGCACCGCGCGTTCGCCGATGATCCGCGAGGCCCATGATTTTCGCGTCGGCCTGTTCGATCGCTACTGCCGCAAGCTCACCGGCCGCTCCTATTCGGCGATGCCCAACGGCGTGGTGCGCGACTTTCCGCCGGAGACCATGAAGCCCGGCGACGTGTTCCTGATGAACGATACCTATCTCACCGAGGGGTCGATCGGCCATCTGCCCGACCTCTGCAGCACCGTGCCGGTGTTCCATGACGGCATCGTGGTGGCCTACATCCAGGCCTTCGGTCACCACGACGACGTCGGCGGCAAGGTGCCGGGCTCGATGCCGGGCACGGCGGCGACGGTGTTCGAAGAGGGCATCGCGATTCCGCCGGTGAAGATCTACAGCGAGGGCGTCAAGAACGAGGCGGTGTTTACCATCATCCGCCGCAACACCCGCGTGCCGGAAATGCTGTCCGCCGATCTCGACAGCGAGGTGCAGGCCTGTCTGATGGGCGCGCGCCGCATGCAGGGGCTGTTCGAACGCTTCGGCAAGGACCAGGTCGAGGCCTGCTTCCAGGCGATCCTCGACAAGTGCCGCGACATCTACCGCAACGAACTGCTGAGCAAGATCGCCGACGGCGAATACTCTTGGGAAGACTATGTCGAGCACGACGGCCTGACCGATCCCAAGCTGCACAAGATCGCGATCAAGATGACCAAGAAGGCCGGCAAGCTGGTGCTGGACTTCAACGGCACCGATCCGCAATCCACCGGGCCGATCAACTGGCCGACCGACTACGCCGACGGCGCCTTTCTCATCAAGTGGATCGCGCCGATCCTGCGCAACCTCGCCGACACGCCGGAGCGCGCCGCCGAAATTCACGTCAACGAAGGCGTCTGCGACGTGTTCGAGATCATCTTCCCGCCGAAGGGCACGCTGATCACGCCGGTCTGGCCGGCGGCGACCAATGCGCGCTCTTTCGTGCTGCTGCGCAGCCTTGGTCTTTTGGCCGGGGTGGTGGCGCAGGCGGTGGATGGCCGTATGCCGGCGGACCAGGAGACGATCCGTTACACCGGCTTCTACGGCAACGACGCGGAAGGAAAGCCCTTCCTGTCGCGTGAAGTGCTGGGCGGCGGCTCCGGCGGGCGCTATTACGCCGACGGCAACGACGCCATTCACATCGTGCCGGACTCCCGCAACCAGCCGGCGGAATTCACCGAAACCAAGTTTCCGGTGATGGTTGAGAAGCTCGCGCTGTCGACGGATTCCGGCGGCGCCGGATTGCGCCGCGGCGGGCAGGGCTACGAGAAGCACTATCGCGCGCTGGTCGATTGCCGCACCATTGTCACCGCCGACCGCGTCCGACTGGGCTGCTACGGCCTGAAGGGCGGCAAGGCCGGCGAGCCGTTCTGCGTCACCGTGGATGCCGAAGGCGAGGCGCGAAAACTCGGCGGGCTGGTGGACGGTGCCGAGGTGCTGAAGGGGCAGGTGGTCCGCGTGGTCACCACCGGCGGCGGCGGCTGGGGCGATCCCTTGACCCGCGAACTGCCGCTGGTGCTGCAGGATGTCACCGAGGGCCGGGTATCGGTCGCGGCGGCGGAACGCGACTATGGCGTGGTTTTCACCGCCGGCAGTACCGCGGACGAGCCGGAGATCGACGAGGCCGCTTCCATCGCGCGACGCGCCGAACTCACCGCCGCGCGAAAGGCGCCATTGCCGATGATCGACCGCGGCGAAGGCTATCAGCAGATGCTGCGCGGCGAGCACCGTTCACGGATGTAACCGGCACGAGTCTTGCTCTGAAATGATGCAATCGCCTGGTGGAGGCGAGTGGATTTTGCCGCGAGGGTACCTCGCTTTTCGATCGACGGGAGCACGACGCATGAAGACCCTGAGCCGAATGATGTTCGCCGCCTTGGCGATGATGGCGCTGACCGCGGGGGCGGCCTCGGCGCAGGACAAGGTCGCCGTCGGCGTATTCCCGCTGAGCTCGTCGCTGCCGTATTTCGTGGCGGTGGAAAAGGGTTTCTTCAAGGAGCAGAACATCGAGCCGGAAATGACCAAGCTGATGGGCGGCCCGGCCAATGTGGCGGCAATGATCACCGGCCAGATCGAGGTCTCTGCCGTGCTGGTGACGCTGGAGGGCCTCAACGCCAACATCAAGAAACCCGGCGTGGCGATGTATATCGCGCTCAACAGCCAGACGCCGGTCTACAAGATGGAGCAGTTCGTGGTCCGTAACGGCGTCAAGGCCGACAAGATTGCCGACCTCAAGGGCCTCAAGCTGATGTCGGCGCCGGGCCCGGCGAACCTCAACACCGCCAAGGGCATTCTCGCCAAGAACGGCCTGAAGGACGGTGACTACACCATCGACCAGCTCGACATGGCCCAGCACGTCAACGCCATGACCGCCGGTACCTTTGACGGCGGCTACACCCTGGAGCCCAATGCCTCGATGATGATCAAGGCCGGTGTGGCGCGCACGCTGGAAGCCGGCGTGATCTCGAAATACATTTTGGGCAACGAGAAGGCGGACGCCTACGCCGCCGGCTGCGCCATTACCTCGGACTTCATCCAGAAGCGGCCCGAGGTGGCCAAGCGTTTCGCGATGGCGTGGTCGAAGGCCGTCGATTACATCAACAAGAACCCGGACGACGCACGAAAATATCTCGCCAAGAACACGTTCACGCCGGACAACGTGGTCGATATGGTGTCCATGCTCGGCTACACCATGGCCAAGGATATGACCCCGACGCAGATAGGCGACCTGCAGAAGCTGTCGGATTTCGGCACTTCGATCGGCGTCGTCCCGGAAAAGCTCGACGTCACCAAATACATCTACAAGTATTGAGGTCCGCGTGACCGCGCAGCCCGCTGCCACCATCGAATTGTCGGAGAAGGCGCGGGCCGCGGCGACGCGGACCGCGCCGCATGTCACCATCCGCGGCCTAAGCAAGCGCTTTGCCGACGCCACCATCTACGACAATTTCGATTTCGACATTCCGCGCGGCAAATTGATGTCGGTGTTCGGCCCCAACGGCTGCGGCAAGAGCACCCTGATCAACATGATCGCCGGGCTATTCCCGGCGGACAAAGGCGAGATTCTGTTCGACGGCCAGCCGCTCAACAAGATCAAGTTCGGCTACGTGTTCCAGAACTATCGCGAGGCGGTGTTTCCCTGGCTGAGCGCCTTCGACAATATCGCCTATCCGCTGAAGGTGATGGGCGTGCCGAAGAAGGACCGCGTGGTGCAGGTCGAGAAGATCGTGGCGTCCCTCAACGTCAAGATTGACCTCAAGCTGTATCCGTATCAGATGTCCGGCGGCCAGCAGCAGCTGGTCTCGATCATGCGGGCGCTGGTGGTCGATCCGGAAATCCTGTTTCTCGACGAGCCGTTCTCCGCTCTGGATTACGAGATGACGCTGTTCATGCGCGAACAGTTGCAGCGCGTGTTCCAGGACACCCACACCACCACGGTGCTGGTGTCGCACGATCTGGAAGAGGCCGTGTACCTGTCCGACCGCATCCTGCTGCTGTCGCGGCATCCCGCGCGGGCGGTGGAGTTCGTGCACTACGACGCGCCGCGGCCGCGCACCGACAAGACTATGACGGAGTCCGATTTCATCCAGACCAAGGCGCATTGCCTGGAAATTTTCCAGCGCGAAGTGCGCAAGGGGTGAGGCGATGAACTGGAAGCGTCTCGAATTTCTGCTGCCCTTTGTTGGTGTCGCCGTGCTGCTGGCGGTGTGGTCGTTCACCGTCTGGCTGCGCATCGTCGATCCCGTGCTGCTGCCATCGCCGATCTCCACCTTCAAGGCGCTGTGGGCCGGCATGTTTCACGGCAAGCTCGGCATCGACTTCCTCAAGACGGTGGAGCGCACGATCTATTCCACCATTATCGCGGCGCTGATCGCGATCCCGCTCGGCATTCTGCTGGGCTCGTCGGAGCGGCTGTATCGCTCGGTGGAATTTTTGATCGACTTCTTTCGCTCGACGCCGGCGTCCGCCATGTTTCCCCTGTTCCTGGTGCTATTCGGCGTCGGCGATCGCACCAAGATCTCCGTGGCTGCGTTCGGCGCGGCCTTGGTGATCCTGTTCAACGTCGCCTATGGCGTGATGAATGCGCGCAAGACGCGCATTCTGGCCGCCAAGGTGATGGGGGCGTCGCGCGTGCGCGTGCTGTGGGACGTGATGTTGATGGAATCCATGCCGGCCACCTTTGTCGGCCTGCGCAACGGCGTGTCGCTGGCGCTGGTGATCGTGGTGGTGGCGGAAATGTTCATCGGCTCGGTGGACGGTCTCGGCCAGCGCGTGTTCGAGGCGCAGCAGATGTTCGAAATGCCCGACATGTACGCCGCGATCTTCGCCGCCGGCGCGCTGGGCTATGGGCTGAACCTGTTGTTCCTGACCATCGAGCGGCGCTTCGTGCACTGGGCGGGAAAGTAGAACGCGAACTCACGCCGTCGTCCCCGCGAAAGCGGGAACCCATAACCACCGAGTTCGTGATGGCAGAATGGCATCTGCCCCACGTCCAATGATCGGTACGGCGTATGGGTCCCCGCCTTCGCGGGGACGACGTGGAGAGGCCGAAGCTTGCCGTAGACTATGAACCCGCAACCCTTGCGGCAAATTCCGCCAGCGTCGCGGGTTGGCGTCCGAGCAGCCAGCGCAGCACGTTGGGATTGCCCTTCAGTCCATCATTGGCGTAGCTGAGAAACATCTTTGTCAGCGCCGCGCGCTGCTCGTCGTCGATTCCCAGAGCGCGGGCGCGCTGCTGCCAGGCCTTGATGGATTCGGCTTCGGCGCGGACCGGTTTGCCGAGCGCGGTCGAAAACGTTTCGGCGACCTCGGTCTGCGTCAGCGGCGCCGTGCCGGCCAACTCATAGGTCGCATTGCTGTGACCGTCTTCCGTCAGGACGAGCGCGGCGACCGCTGCGACGTCATTGAGGTCGACCAGGCTGAGCGGCGTTTCCACCGGATACGGCACGCGAAAAATGCCGTCGCTGTTCATGTGCTCCCACTCGCCCAGAATGTTCTGCATGTAGGCGGTAGGCTGCAGGATGGTGAAGTCGAGCTCCGAGCTGAACAGCATCTCCTCGACGCGCATCTTGGCGAAGTGGTGCGGCATCGCCTCGATCTGCGGGTGCAGCACCGAATGATAGACGAAGCGCGGCACCTCGGCGGCTTCCGCGGCGGCGATCATGTCCTCCGCGAAGGTTATTTCGTGGGGGCTCATGTTCGGGCAGATGTGATAGATCGCCGTGCAGCCGTCCATGGCGCGCATCAGCGCCGCATCGTCGTCCATGGTGCCGATCGCCACTTCGGCGCCGAGCGCCTTCAGCGCATCCGCATGCGCGTCGCTGCGCACGAAACCGCGGGCCTTTGCGCCGCGCGCGGCCAGTGCCGCAATCACCGCCCGGCCGGTCTTGCCGCCGGCCCCTGTCACCAGAATCATCCACGCTCTCCACCGTTGCGCGTCAACTCATACAGCCGGCTCGGGCTGAGGGGAATCTCCCGCAGCTCGATGCCCTGCGCCAGCAGGCCGAGCGCATCCTCGATGGCTTGGGCGAACAGCGGCCCGACCGGGATCGCGCCCGCCTCGCCGGCACCCTTGATGCCCATCGGATTGAGCGGCGACGGCGTCACCGTATGGCTCAGCTCCATGCGCGGCACGTCGAGCGAGGTCGGCAGCAGGTAATCGGCCAATGATGCATTGAGCAACTGGCCCTGGTCGTCCCAGGCAAGCTTTTCGAAGAACGCATTGCCGATGCCCTGCGCCACGCCGCCATGGATTTGCCCGGCGAGAATCATCGGATTGATCACCGTGCCGCAGTCATGCACCACGACATATTTCAGGATATTGACGTCGAAGGTGCGCGGGTCGACCTCGACGATGATGGCGTGCACGCCATTGGCGGTGGCGCCGCTCGGCGGGCCGAAATATTGCGTGGCCTCCAGCCCCGGCTCGCTGCCGGGCTTCACCGCGCCGCGCATCGGATTGGCGTGGCCGGCGAGATCGCCCAGCGTGATGAATTTGCCGGGCACGCCGGTGATCGAGACCTTGCCGCCTTTCAGCACCAGATCGTCTTCGGAACATTCGAACAATTCGCCGGCGAGTTTGAGCGCCTTCTGCCGCACTACCTTGGCGGCTTCGTTGACGGCATTGCCGGCCACCACCGCGCCGCGGCTCGCAAAAGTGCCGGCGCCCCAGTAGAACTGGTCGGTATCCCCGGTGACCACATCGATGTCGGTGACCTCGACGCCGAGCTGTTCGGCGGCGATCTGTGCGAACACCGTAAAATGGCCCTGTCCCTGGGTGCCGATGCCGGTGGCGATCGACACCTTGCCGTTGGACTGCACCTGCACCTTGGCGCCTTCATAGGGGCCGATGCCGGTGCCTTCCACGTAGCAGGCGAGGCCGATGCCAATGTGGCGGCCCTGCGCCAGCGCTGCGGCCTGCTGCTGCTTGAAGCCGGCATAGCCGATGGCGTCGAGCGCCATGTCCAGTACCGGCTCGTAATTGCCGCTGTCGTAGGAGAGCGGCGCAAAATCCTGATAGATGATCTCGTTGTTGTAGGGAAACGCATCCGGCGGAATCAGATTGATGCGGCGGATTTCCGCGCGGTCGATTCCGAGTTCATGCGCGGCGAGATCCAACAGGCGCTCTATCACGAACACGCCGTGCTGCCGGCCCGCGCCGCGATACGGCGTGACAATCGGCAGGTTGGTGAACACCTGCGTAAACGTGCTGTCGTAGGCCGGCACCACGTAGGGGCCGAGCAAAGTGCACTGGCTGTTGATCGGCACCGTCAGCCCGTAGGGATCGTAGGCGCCGCCGTCGTGCAGGAATACGTCCTTGATGCCGAGGATGCGGCCGTCCGCGGCGACCGCGATCTCGGCGTCGTGGATCTGGCCGCGCTCGTGCGTTGTGGCGAAGAAATGCTCGAGCCGGTCCTCGATCCATTTCAGCGGCCGGTTCAGCCGCATCGAGGCCCAAGGCAGCAGCACTTCCTCGGGATAGAACATCATGATCTTCGGCCCGAAGCCGCCGCCGACGAACGGCGCGATGACGCGGACATTGCGCTCGTTGAGGCCGAGCATGGCGGCGAGGCCGTTGCGCACGAACACCGGCGCCTGGGTGGTGTCCCAGATGGTCATCTGGCTGGCGCGCGCGTCCCATTGCGCCACCACGCCGCGGGTCTCGATCGGCGACGAGATGCCGTGCTCATACAGAAAACGGCGCCTCAGCACACGATGCGCCTTGGCTGCGGCGGTGGCATAGTCGCCCTTGCTCTGGCGAAGATGGGCCGAGATGTTGGAATCGAGATCGTCATGCACCAGCGCCGAGCCCGGGGCCAGCGCGCGTTCGAGATCGACCACGGCAGGCAACTGTTCGAGTTCGACGTCGATATCGTCGAGGGCGTCTTCGGCGATGTAGCGGCTTTCGGCGATCACCATCACCAGCGGCTCGCCGACGTGGCGGACCTTGTCCTTGGCCAGCGGCACATGGGTGCGCTCGTGGAATATCGCGCCAGAAATCGGTGGCGGCGGCACCAGCAGCGGGCCGTGGCGCCAGTAGGTGCCGAGATCGTCGGCGGTATAGGCCGCGATCACGCCGCGGCGCTGCAGGGCACGCGACACGTCAATGTTGACGATGCGCGCATGCGCTACCTGGCTGCGCAGGAAGGCGACGTGCAGCAGGCCGGGCAGTTCGACGTCGTCGACGAACAGGGCCTGGCCGGTCAGCAGCTTGCGGTCCTCGTTGCGTTTGACCGGCTGGCCGAAGCTGCGGGTGGACATCTCAGCCCCGCATCTTGTCGGCGGCGGCGAGCACGGCATCGACGATGTTCTGGTAGCCGGTGCAGCGGCACAGGTTGCCGGACAGTGCCTCGCGGACCTCGTCCTCGCTGGGCGAGGCGTGCTCGTCGAGAAACGCCGTCATGGTCATCAGGATGCCTGGCGTGCAGTAGCCGCATTGCAGGCCGTGGTGATCGTGCATGGCCTGCTGCAGCGGCGAGTAATCGCCGATCGGCGAGGCGAGGCCCTCGATGGTGGAGACGGCGTGTGTATTGGCCTGCACCGCCAGCATCAGGCAGGACCGCACCGGTTCGCCGTCGAGCAGCACGGTGCAGGCTCCGCACACGCCGTGCTCGCAGCCGACATGGGTGCCGGCGAGGCCGAGATCGTGGCGCAGGAAATCACTCAGCAGCAGCCGCGACTCCACGCGGCCGTTATACGCCGTGCCGTTCACCGTCAGCGCGATGTCGTGAAAATCATTGTCCATCGCTGGCTCGCAGATGCGCGGTGGCGAGCGCGCGCTCGGTCAGCACGCCGGCAATGTGGCGCTGATAGCTGGATGTGGCGTGCACGCTGCCGCCGGGAGCGATCATGCCTTGCGCCAGCGCGGCGACGTCGCGGATCGCTTGTTCGGTGACGGCGTTGCCGATCAGTGCACCGGCCGCGGCGCTGGCATCCACGGGCGTCTCGCCGACACCGCACAACACCAGCCGCGCATGCGTGCATTTTTGGTCGCCGTCCAGCGTCACCATGGCCGCGATGCCGGCAATGGCGAAATCGCCGCGGCGCCGCGCGATCTCCAGGAAACACGAGCCGGTGCGCGGCACGGGCCGCGGCAGTTCGATGGCGGTCAGCATCTCGTCGGGCTGCAGATCGGTGGTCAGCGCGCCCAGGAAAAAGTCGGCAGCGGCGATCCAGCGTTCACTTGTCGCCGATTGCAGCTTCAATCGCGCCTGTAGCGCCACGGCGATGGCCGGCATTTCCGAGGCAGGATCGGCATGGGACAGGTTGCCGCCCAGCGTGCCGCGGTTGCGGATTTGCGGATGGGCGATTTCGGGCAGCGCCTCGCGGATCAACGGAAACGACGCACCGAGCGTGGCATCGCGCTCCATGGCGCGGTAGCGCGTGGTGGCGCCGATCCGGGTCGGTCCGGTTGCCGCACAGGCGATGCCCGACAGTTCGCCGACGCCGTTGATGTCGATCAGCACCGCAGGCCGCGCCAGGCGAAAGTTCATGGTCGGCATCAGGCTCTGGCCGCCGGCCAGAAACTTGGCCTGGTCGCCGTGCTCGGATTTCAGCGCCAGCGCATGCGCAAGCGAGGTGGCCGCGATATACTGGAACGGGGCAGGCTTCATGGCGCTCGCAGGCAGGACCGCGACGCGCTCGCGCCGCAAGCGAAGTATGAGACGGCCGCATCTGCAAGTCAAAATGCATGGTCAAAATCGACCGCTTTCCTGCCATCTGAATTTCCGATGCCGGCATGTCCGGCCCCGATATTCGCTTTGCTCAATAACTCCGCCGCGCGTGCGCAAACTATGAGCGCGCGGGCCCGCGCGCGGAGCGAAGTATTTGGTTGATGCGGCAGGCTTTGCCGATATCATTGCGACCAGACGACGCAGCCGACTGGCCGAACGGACAGGGACGCGTCGATGCTCTGATCGAACCGGTGCGTATGAATATTGCTGCCGACGCCATGACTGCGGTGAACTCTTCGTCGCGACGCGTCGCGGTCGATGTCAGCAACGTCTCGCTCACATTCAACACGACTGACGGCAAGGTCGAGGCGCTGTCCGACGTCAGCCTGCAGATCGCGGCCGGCGAATTCGTCTCCTTCATCGGCCCGTCGGGCTGCGGCAAGACCACCATGCTGCGGGTGATCGCCGACCTGCAGCAGCCGACCTCGGGCAGCCTCACGGTCAACGGCATGACCGCGGAACAGGCGCGGCTGGCCCGCGCCTATGGCTACGTGTTCCAGGCGCCGGCTTTGTTTCCGTGGCGGACCATCGAGGCCAACCTGAAGCTGCCGCTGCAGATCATGGGCTATTCCGAGGGCGACCAGAGCATTCTGGCGAAGCGCTATCTCGAACTGGTCAATCTCACCGGCTTCGAGCGCAAATTCCCCTGGCAACTGTCCGGCGGCATGCAGCAGCGCGTCTCTATCGCGCGTGCGCTGTCGTTCGATCCGGCGCTACTGCTGATGGACGAGCCCTTCGGCGCGTTGGACGAAATCGTGCGAGACCATCTCAACGAGCAAATGCTGAAACTGTGGGACAAGACTGGCAAGACCGTTTTGTTCGTCACCCATTCGATTCCCGAAGCAGTGTTCCTGTCGAGCCGGATCGTGGTGATGTCGCCGCGGCCGGGGCGGATCATCGACATCATCGATTGCAATTTCCCGCGCGACCGCACGGTGGAAATCCGCGAGACGCCGGAATTCCTCGCCATCGCGCAGCGCGTGCGCACCGGGCTGCGGGCAGGGCATTCCTATGACGAGTAGCGCCGTCCTCACAGCGCCGCGACCGATGTGGCGGCAGCATGCGCTGCTGCAGCGGTTTGCGCCGATCGTGACGGTGGTCGCGGCGCTTGTTCTGATCTGGTACGTCGCCGCCGTCCTGATGAACCTCTCTCTGGTGCGCGGCGGTTTCGAGCGCGAGGAAGCGCCTTACACCACCATGGAATTGCTCGCGGGCACCATGGAGGCCGAGCGGCCGTTGCTGCCGGCGCCGCATCAGGTGGCGGTTGCGTTTTTCGACGGCGTGTTCGGCTATGCGCCTAATGCGCCGCGCAGCCTGGTCTACCATTCCGCCGTGACCCTGTCGGCGACGCTGCTCGGCTTCATGCTTGGCGCGCTGCTTGGTGTCGCGCTGGCGCTGCTGATCGTGCACAGCCGGGTGTTGGAGCGCAGCCTGCTGCCATGGATCATCTGCTCGCAGATGGTGCCCATCCTCGCGCTGGCCCCGATCTTCATCGTGGTGCTCGGCGCCATCGGCCTGCAGGGCCTGCTGCCGAAGTCGCTGATCTCGGCTTACCTGAGCTTCTTTCCAATCACCATCGGCATGGTGAAAGGTTTCAACGCGCCGGAGCCGATGCAACTCGATCTGATGCGGACATGGTCGGCGACGCCGCGACAGGTGTTGACGCGGGTGCGCTGGCCGACGGCGATGCCCTATCTGTTTGCCAGCCTCAAGGTCGCCATCACCATCTCGCTGATCGGCGCCATTGTCGCGGAGTTGCCGACCGGCGCCGAAGCCGGCATCGGCGCGCGGCTGCTGGCCGGCTCCTATTACGGCCAGACCGTGCAGATCTGGGCGGCGCTGGTGGCCGCCGCGGTGCTGGCCTCCGGCCTGATTGCGCTGGTGGGATGGGCCGAGCGCGCGGTTGGGCGGCGGATGGGAGTGCGGCCATGACGGCGGTGGCAGGCGCACGGCCTCTCCTGTCGTCCCCGCGAAGGCGGGGACCCATACACGCTGTCGACGTAACTTTGCACCGGGGCATCGGCGTTCTTTCATCTGACAGGTCGGAGGTTATGGGTCCCCGCCTTCGCGGGGACGACCGGAGACTGCGCCCATGAACCGCGCGCAGCTTCGTCTCGGCTTCATCCTGTCCGCGCTGTGCGTGCTGATTCCGCTGCTGGCGCCGCTGCCGCTGTCGACGGATCCGGTGGCGGCGTTGATGGCGCGGCCGATGATGTTCCTGCTCACTGCCGTGGACATGCTGCTGTTTGCTCTGGCCGCCGGCTTTCGCCGCGGCGTCAGCATCGCGTTCGGCTTCGCTGCCGCTATGTGCCTCGCGGTAATGACGCTGATGCTGCTGCGCGATCCCGGCATCGACGGCACCGGAGCCTCCGGGTTCTGGATGATGGTGCTCGGCGTCTGGCTCGCCTCGGGCCTGTGCGTGATGGTGCTGGCCGATCTGAAGCCGCGCGAGCCGTGGCAGCGCCGCGCGCTCGATTTGGCGATCCCGCTGCTGTTCGGCATCGTTGTGTTCTATCTGTGGGAAGTGCTGGTGCGCGGCGCCGGCGTGCCGCCCGTGCTGTTGCCGGCGCCGAGTGCGGCCGCGGCAAAATTCGTGTCGTCGCTGCCGGTGCTGTCCGGTGACTTCGTGCAGACTTTTATTCGCGGCGTGCTGATCGGCTATGCGATCGGCTGCGGTGCGGGATTGCTGGTGGCGATCCTGGCGCATCGCTTCGAATTCCTCGGCCGCGGGCTGCTGCCGCTCGGCAACTTCTTCTCGGCGCTGCCGCTGGTCGGCGTGGCGCCGATCATGGTGATGTGGTTCGGCTTCGACTGGCCGTCGAAAGCCGCCGTCGTCGCGCTGGTGACGTTCTTCCCGATGCTGGTCAATGCGCTGTCTGGGTTGCAGGCCTCCGGCCATATCGAGCGCGACCTGCTGCGTTCCTACGGAGCCAGCTACACCCAGACGCTGACCAAGCTCTATCTGCCGGCGGCGATGCCGTTCATCTTCAACGCGCTGAAGATCAACGCCACGCTGGCGCTGATCGGCGCCATTGTCGCGGAGTTCTTCGGCACGCCGACGCAGGGCATCGGATTCCGGATTTCCACCGAGGCCGGGCGCATGGCGCTCGACATGGTGTGGGCGGAGATCGCGCTCGCCGCGATCGCGGGCATGGTGTTCTACGGACTTGTCGCGCTGGCCGAACGCGCGACCACTTTCTGGCATCCATCCATACGAACCTAGTTCGGCGGGTTCGCAAGCAGCGGAGTTCGGTATGAAGAAGATCATGGCATGGGCGGCGGGCGCGGCGATGGGATTGTCGCTGGGTTCGGCGCAGGCGGCGGATAAGGTCACCATCCAGTTGAAGTGGGTGTCGCAGGCTCAGTTCGCCGGCTACTACGTCGCCAAGGAGAAGGGCTTCTACAAGGACGCCGGGCTCGACGTCACCATCAAGCCGGGCGGCCCCGATGTCGCTCCGCCGCAGGTGATCGCCGGCGGCGGTGCCGACGTGGTGGTCGACTGGATGCCCTCGGCTTTGGCGTCGCGCGAAAAGGGCGTGCCGCTGGTCAATATCTCTCAGACCTTCAAGAAGTCCGGCCTGATGCTGACCTGCCGCGCCGATACCGGCATCAAGAAGCCCACCGACCTCAAGGGCAAGACCGTCGGCATCTGGTACGGCGGCAACGAATATCCGTTCCTGTCGTGGATGTCGAAGCTGGGCTACAAGACCGACGGCTCCAAGGACGGCGTCAAGATCATCAAGCAGGGCTTCAACGTCGATCCGATCTTGCAGAAGCAGGCCGACTGCGTTTCCACCATGTCGTACAACGAATACTGGCAGGTGATCGACGGCGGCTACAAGCCGAGCCAGCTCGTGGTGTTCAAGTATGAGGACGAAGGCGTCGCGACGCTGGAAGACGGCCTCTACGTGCTCGAGAAGAATCTGAAGGACCCCGCCTTCGTCGCCAAGATGGCAAAATTCGTCAAGGCTTCCATGAAGGGCTGGGACTACGCCAAGGCGCATCCGGACGAGGCGGTGAAGATCATTCTCGCCGGCGACAGCACGGGCGCGAAGACCGAGAAAGACCAGAAGCGCATGATGACCGAAGTCGGCAAGCTGCTCGGCACCGACGGCAAGCTGGACCCCAAGGACTATGAGCGCACGGTAGCGACCTTGATGGCCGGCGGCTCGGATCCGGTGATCACCAAGAAGCCGGAGGGCGCCACGACGGCGGCGGTTACGGATGCGATGAAGTAGGGCGTTCGGGATTGCACAGCGAATGGCGGCTCAAGGGCCGCCATTCGGGTTTGTAGCTGCGCCGTTCTCGGTGTCGTCCCCGCGAAAGCGGGGACCCATAGCCTCTGGCGTCGTAAGTAGAAACGCGGCCTCGCCCCTGCTTTTGCTACAGGGGACGGTGTGTATGGGTCCCCGCTTTCGCGGGGACGACACCGAGTTTGTAGCCGGAAAATGTCTTACTCTGCTGCCTTCGCCCGCGGCTGCTGGAACACCCGCGTCGGCGTCGGATAGCCGCACGACGAGCCGTCGGTCACCTTGACCTGATCCTCCCACGGCAGCCGGTAGGTGCCGGCCACCATATCTTGCATGAACGTATACGGGCAATCCATCGCGCCGCCCTTCACCGCCACGTAGCCGCGGTGCCAGAGCTGGTAGATGTTGTTCTCCACGCCCCAGTGAATCCGCGCCTCGCGCACCAGATCGGGGCGCACTTCGGCGGTGATGATCTCGTCGGAGCGGCCGGTAGTGCCGTGGGCGATGACGCTGCCGTCGAAATTAACGATCATGCCTTCGCCCATGGAATCGAACGAGCCGTCCGAGCCGCACATGCAGACATTCGCCGTCACCATCAGGTTCTGGAACGAATTGGCCTGGTTGGTGAAGCGCCATGAATCGCGGATCGGCGCGGTGTAGCCGGCGGTGCGGATCATGATTTCGGCGCCCTTGTAGGCGCATTCCCGCGCCATCTCCGGGAACATGCCGTCGTGACAGATGATCAGCGCCAGCTTCGCGCCTTTGGGGCCATCGATCACGGGAATGCCGACATTGCCGGGCTCCCACGGCTCCACCGGAATCCACGGATGGAATTTACGGTAGTACAGTTTGATCTCGCCGAGGTCGTCGATGATGATCCCGGAATTGTACGGATTGCCGTCGGGATTGAACTCCATGATGGAGAAACAGCCCCAGATCCGGTTGTCGATGCAGGCCTTCTTGAAGGCCGCCACTTCCGGGCCGTCGAGCCGGCACATGATCGCCGGGTTGGTGTCCATCGACAGGCCGTGCAGCGAATATTCCGGGAACACGACGAGGTCCATGGTGGTGAGATTGCGCCGCGCCTTGCCGACCATATAGACGATGCGGTCGGTCTGCCGCGCCAGGTCCTGCGGCGAGGCGACCACCGGCAATTGCAGCTGTACCAGCCCGATCACCACGCCTTCCGGCGATTTGTTGAGGCCGCCGAGTCCGTTCATGCGCATGCTCCGTCGCTGGATATCAAGCCCCGAGCAGAACCGATTTCCGTCACCCGGGACAGCCTCTTTTTCAGACTTATTGCGTCGATTGAATGATTACGGCAGTGTCGGGGAACTCGACCATTGCGGCTGGAACGGTCCTTGCTTCGTCCAATCTGCGCCGCTGGTTTCGCTTTTTGTCCACCCTGTTCACGAGATCATCCCATGAGCCAGCTCCTCGTCCATGTCGGCGACTTCACCTTCAATGCCAAATTCGAGGAAGAGGCGGCGCCATTGACCGTGGCCGCCTTCAAGAAGGCGATGCCGTTTGTCAGCCAGGCGATCCACGTGCGCTGGAGCGGTGAGGGCGTCTGGATGCCGCTCGGCGATCTCGATTTCGGGGTCGGCTATGAGAACCACACCAGCTATCCCGCGCCGGGCCATATCATCCTGTATCCCGGCGGCATCAGCGAGACCGAGATACTGCTCGCCTATAGCGGTGTGCATTTCGCCAGCAAGATGGGCCAGCTCGCCGGCAACCATTTCATCACGCTGACCTCCAACCTCGAGAACCTCAAGGAGATGGGCAAGACGGTGCTGTGGAAGGGCGCGCAAGCCGTGCGCTTCGAGATGGTGTGATGACGGCAGACTATCCCCGCGACTTGCGCGGCTACGGCCGCAACCCGCCGGACCCGAAATGGCCCGGCGGCGCCCGCGTCGCCGTGCAGTTCGTCGTCAATTTCGAGGAAGGCGGCGAGAACAACATCCTGCATGGCGACCGTGCCTCGGAGGCGTTTCTGTCGGACGTGCTCGGCGCGCAGCCGTGGCCCGGGCAGCGCCACGCCAATATCGAATCGATGTTCGAATACGGTTCGCGCGCCGGCTTCTGGCGGCTGTGGCGGATGTTTACCGAGCGCAAGCTGCCGACCACCGTGTTCGGCGTTGCCACGGCATTGCTGCGCAATCCCGAGATCGTCGCGGCGATGCAGGAAGCGAAATGGGACATCGCCAGCCACAGCCTGAAGTGGATCGAGCACAAGGACATGTCGGAGATCGAGGAGCGGCAGGAGATTGCCGACGCGATCCGCGTGCACACCGAGGCCACCGGCGCGCCGCCGCTCGGCTGGTACACCGGGCGCAGCTCGATCAACACCAACCGGCTGCTGATGGAAGCGGGCGGGTTGATGTATCTGTGCGATACCTATGCCGACGACCTGCCGTACTGGCTCAAGGGCCCGAACGGTCCGCAGCTCATGATCCCCTACAGCCTCGACGCCAACGACATGCGCTTCGTCAACCCGCAGGGCTTTGGCGGCGGCGACGAGTTCTACACCTATCTGAAGGACTCTTTCGACGTACTGTACGATGAAGGCAAAACCTCGCCAAAGATGATGACCGTCGGCCTGCATTGCCGTGTCGTCGGCCGGCCCGGCCGCGCGGCGTCGCTGGCGCGGTTTCTCGATTACATCATGAGCCACGACAGGGTGTGGGTGCCGACGCGGCTACAGATCGCCGAGCACTGGCACGCCAATCTGAAACATCTTGCCGCGGATGCCCGCGCCATCGGATAATGCCATGCCCGACAAGACGCTTGCCGAACTTAATTCCTGCAGCAAGGCGGATTTCGTCGCGGCGCTGGCGAACATCTTTGAGTACTCCCCTTGGATCGCGGAGCAGGCGGCGGAGGCCCGGCCGTTCGCCGGGGTGACGCAATTGTTCGAGGCGATGCGCCTGGTGGTGGAGCAGGCGGCGCCTGGCCGGCGGTTGGCGCTGATCAAGGCGCATCCCGATCTCGCCGATAAGACCAGGCAGGGCGATGAACTCACCGCCGAGTCCAATGCCGAGCAGAACAGCGTCGGCCTCGACCGCCTGTCCGAGGCGGAATATGCGGCGTTCGACCGGGTTAACAATGCGTACCGCGAAAAATTCGGCTTTCCCTATATCGTCTGCGTGCGGCGGCACACCAAGGATTCCATCCTGCGCGATTTCGCCAGGCGGCTGCCCAATGATGCGACGGCGGAAGTCGCGACCTCGATCGCGGAAATCTGCAAGATTGCGGCGTTGCGCACCGACCTGCTGGTATCAGGCGAGCATCCGCTCAAGGTACACGGACGTCTGTCGACCCATGTGCTCGACACCCACAGCGGCCGGCCGGCCGCGGGCATCGCCGTGGAACTCACCGAACTGTCGGACCTCGGCACCAGCCGCGTCATCGCGCAGGCGGTGACGAATCATGACGGCCGCACCGACGTGCCGCTGATCGGTGGCCGTCCCGTGCCGATCGGGCGCTACGAACTGACGTTCAGCACCGGCAGCTATTTTGCCGCGAGGGGCGTGCCGTTGTCAGATCCACCGTTCCTGGATGTGATCCCGCTGCGGTTTTCGGTGTCGGATCCCGAAGGCCACCTTCACGTCCCCCTGCTGGTGACGCCGTGGAGCTACGGGACCTATCGCGGGAGCTGAGATTCGGCGCCTTGCCGGCAATGCGTACCCCGTTGCCACATTTCAGTTGCGTCGCTTGCCATCAAGCCGGAAGCGGTTCCGTCGGACCGAGTGCTGGGCGCCGGGAGGGTAACTTGAGGCCCCGAACAAGCGAATTGCGCTTCATTTCTCTGTCAAAATCCCCTTTGGTAACCTCCCATTAACCACGATCGGCGTCTGGTAAAGCCTGCTAAGAGCGGCGCAAGCCCTCGTTTTGACATGTTGGCAGGGGATTCAGGGCGCGGCTTCGGACGGGCCACTCCTTGCGACACAACAGGCTGAACGCTGGCTTTGACGCCGCGCGCGGCGCGTGGCTGCAACCGGGCGGCGGCGCTGAAATATCGTGATACTTCGAGGGGATACCGATCTCGTGCTGCAGAAACTCTTTTCGTTCACCGCGCTGGCGTCGTTGCTGACGGTTTCCGCGGCTTCGGCGCAGGCGGTCGATGTGCAGGCAGCCCCGGCGCTGGTCGCCACCGACGTCTCGCTGATCACCCTGTTCCTGCAGGCGCACTGGATCGTCAAGGCCGTGATGCTCGGCCTGCTCGGCTGTTCGGTCTGGGTCTGGGCCATCGCCATCGACAAGATGTTCCTGTTCGCCCGCACCAAAAAGGCGATGGATCGCTTCGAACAGGCGTTCTGGTCCGGCGAGTCCATTGAGGATCTCTATCGCGCGCTGTCCGCCAAGCCGACCCAGTCGATGGCGGCGTGTTTCGTCGCGGCGATGCGCGAGTGGAAGCGGTCGTTCGAGAGTCAGGCCAAGTCCTTCACCGGCCTGCAGATGCGCATCGACAAGGTGATGAACGTCTCTATCGCCCGCGAGATCGAGCGCCTCGAGCGCCGTCTACTGGTGCTGGCCACGGTCGGCTCAGCTGGTCCGTTCGTTGGCCTGTTCGGCACCGTCTGGGGCATCATGTCGAGCTTCCAGGCGATTGCCGCGTCCAAGAACACCTCGCTGGCGGTGGTCGCCCCGGGCATCGCGGAAGCGCTGTTTGCTACCGCAATCGGCCTTATCGCCGCCATTCCGGCGACTATTTTCTACAATAAGTTCACTTCCGAGGTGAACCGCCAGGCCGCGCGCCTGGAAGGCTTTGCCGACGAATTCTCCGCGATCCTGTCGCGCCAGATCGACGAACGCGTCTGAGGGACGATGGCCTTGAACCGCAACGTGAGCAACCGATCATGGGCATGAGTGCAGGCGGGGGCGGTGCCGCCGGGCGACGCGGTCGCCGGCGCGCCGCCGTCATGGCCGAGATCAACGTCACCCCGATGGTTGACGTCATGCTGGTGCTGATGATCATCTTCATGGTCTCGGCGCCGCTAATGACATCGACCATCGACATCGACCTGCCGATCGCCTCGGGCGGCAAGTCGATCTCGTCGAATGCGCCGCCTTTGACCGTGTCGGTGAAGCGCACCAGCGGCGGCTGCAATTCGGCGGTCGAACTGTATCTCGGCGATACCTTGATCCCGGTCGGCGAGCTGGAATCCAAGATCAAGAAGATCCGCGAGACCCGGTCGGATGCCGACAGCACGGTGTTTTTGCGCGGTGACAAGGACGTTTGTTACACGGATATGATGAAACTGCTCGGGTCGGTTCGTACCGCCGGCTTCAAGGCCAATATCGTCATCGTCCCCGAGGGGGGCTGAGGTCGTGGAGCAGGGAACGGTGATGGCTGGAGCGCAGGGATTCTGAACGTGAAGTTCGACAAGATCGACAAGACCCTGATTGCGTCGGTTGCCCTCCACGTCCTCGTGATCGGGTGGGGCCTCGCCACGATCTCTTCCAGAGCGCTGGAAGTGATGCCGCAGGATTCTGTCGCGGTCGATGTGATTTCGCCGGACCAGCTCGCCAAGGTGATGGCCGGCATGAAGACCGGCAAGAAGGACAACCCGAAGCCGCTGGCCGAAAAGGTCGCCGAGGCCAAGCCTCCGGCTGAGGACACCGTCGGCAAGATCGACGACAAGAAGGCGCCGGTGATCACCGAAACCGCGCCGCAGGAGCAGCCCAAGCCCGTCGAAAAGCCGGTCGAGAAAAAGCCCGAGCCGCCGAAGCCGGTGGTCGAGAAGCCGAAGGAAGAGCCGAAGCCGCCGGAGCCGAAGCAGGTCGAGAAGAAGCCGGAGCCAAAGGTCGATCCGATCGCCGAGGCTCTGAAGAAGGAAGAGAAGAAGCCGCCGCCAAAGCCGACCCCGGTCGCCACGACGCCGCCGCCGCAGGCGCCGAAGAAGACCGAGCGCGTGTTCGACCAGTCGAAGATCGCCGCCCTGATCGACAAGCGCGATCCGAGCCGGCAGTCGATCACCGGCGAAACCCTGAATTCCAATGCCGCGCTTGGCCTCGCCAAGGGCAGCTCCACGGCCAACATTGCGACCTGGGGCGCGATGTTCAAGTCGCAGGTTGATCGCTGCTGGAAGAAACCTTATGGCGGCGTCGAGGCGCAGATGGCCGAGGCGGAGTTCAGCATTTCCCTGAAGCGGGATGGTACGCTCGAAGCCACGCCGGTGACGGTTGGGCGGCCGAGCAACCCGTTCCAGCGCGTCTATCAGGAGAGCGGGCTGCGCGCGATCATCGATTGCCAGCCCTACAAGCTGCCGCCGCAGTTCTTCGACGAGTGGAAATCCTTCAACCCGTTTTTCACCGAAAAATCATTGTAAGTCGCGTGACTGTTCCAGGATCGCAACATGAAAAGCCCGATACCGATGACCTATGAAAATGAATTCTCCAACGGGCTGATCCGCCCGACCCGCCGCCAGTTCATTGCGGGCGCGGGGGCGGCCGGGTTGATGCTGGGAGGCGCGCGCACCGCGCTGGGTCAGGCGCGGGTGACGATCACCGGTGGCGACGTGGCGCCGATGCAGATCGCGATTCCGAATTTCGTCGCCGGCACCGCGTCGGACAACGAGGTTGGCGTCGGCGTAGCGCAGGTCATCACCAACAATCTGAAGCGTAGCGGCCTGTTTGCGCCGATCGATCCCGGCGCTTTCATTGACAAGGTCACCAATATCGACGCGCCGCCGAACTTCCAGAACTGGAAGACCGTCAGCGCGCAGGCGCTGGTGACCGGCCGCGTGACGCGCCAGCCCGACGGCCGCCTGAAGGCTGAATTCCGGCTGTGGGACGTCGCCACCGGCCAGCAATTGACCGGCCAGCAGTATTTCACCTCGCCGGAATACTGGCGCCGCATCGCGCACATCATCTCCGACCAAATCTACGAACGCCTGACCGGCGAAAAAGGCTATTTCGACAGCCGCGTGGTGTTCGTCGACGAGACCGGCGCCAAGGAACGCCGCGTCAAGCGGCTGGCACTAATGGACCAGGACGGCGCCAATGTGCGCTACCTGACGCGCGGCGCCGACCTGGTGCTGACGCCGCGGTTCTCGCCGTCGACCCAGGAAATCACATACATGGAGTTCGGGCAGGGTGACCCGCGCGTCTATCTGTTCAACATCGAGACCGGGCAGCGCGAGATCGTCGGCAACTTTCCTGGCATGTCGTTCTCGCCGCGCTTCTCGCCGGACGGCCAGCGCGTCATCATGAGCCTGCAGCAGGGCGGCAATTCCAACCTGTTCGTGATGGACCTGCGCTCCAAGTCCACCACGCGCCTCACCGATACCCCGGCGATCGACACCTCGCCGTCCTATGCGCCCGACGGCGCCCGGATCTGCTTCGAAAGCGATCGCGGCGGCAAGCCGCAGATCTACACCATGGCGGCCAGCGGTGGCCCGGCGCAGCGCATCTCGTTCGGCGACGGCAGCTATTCGACGCCGGTATGGTCGCCGCGCGGCGACTACATCGCCTTCACCAAGCAGGGCGGCGGCCAGTTTTCCATCGGCATCATGAAGCCCGACGGCTCCGGCGAACGGCTGCTCACCTCCGGCTACCACAATGAAGGCCCGACCTTTGCCCCGAACGGCCGCGTCATCATGTTCTTCCGCGATCCCGGCGGCAGCGGCGGCCCGTCGCTGTATTCGGTGGACGTCTCCGGACGCAACGAGCTCAAGGTGCCGACACCCGGTTTCGCCTCCGATCCCGCATGGTCGCCGCTGCTGTCCTGACGTAGTTATGTCCGGTTCCCGGCGCACGTGTGGCGCTGGGTAAAATCTACCTAGCGTATTGGAATCACGTGGATTTTTGCGTCTGTGACAGTGTTTTAAATGTTTCGCTAACGATGTTCGCTCAGAAAGGCTTCATCAGGACGCGGTAGCAATGTGTGCCTGAACAAGGACGCACGCCCGGCCGATGCAACTCGCTGACCATACCAGCACCCCCGATCAGGAGATGCCGCCGACGATCTACGCGGCGCTTGTCGATTCCATGTGCCAGAATTTCTGGCCGATGCTGACGGGCACGATCTGCGCGGGCATCACCGCGCTGATGACCGCGCTGAAGACCGGCAATCCCTGGATCTGGCCGTGCGCCATCGCCATCGTGGCGATCGGCACCGCGCGCGCCTTCCAGATGCGCACCTACGAGAAGCGCACCGCCGTGCTTACGCCCGAACAAGCGGCTGCGTGGGAGCCGCGCTACCGGCTCGGCGCGGTGCTGTACGCCTCGGCGCTCGGACTGTGGTGCTTCGTGGTGCTGCTCGGCAGCGACGACCCGGTCGCGCATATGCTGTGCACCACCACGACCATCGGCTACACCGCCGGCGGCGCCGCCCGCAATTACGGCCGGCCGAAGATCGTGCAACTGCATATCCTGTGCGCCTGCGGCCCGATGTCGATCGCTTTAGCGATCCACGGCGACTACTACTATGTCGGCCTCGCCGGCCTGCTGGTGCTGTTCTTCATCGGCCTCAAGCTGATCAACCTCAACCTGCACAACATCTTCGTCGATGCGCTGATGACCAGCGAGCGCGAGGCCAATCTTGCCGGGCAGTTCGACACCGCGCTCAACAACATGCCGCACGGCCTGTGCATGTTCAACGCAGACGGCCGCCTTGCGGTCATCAACCAGCGCTTCACCGCGATGATGAACCTCAGCGGCGATCTGTCCGGCCGCGGCATCAGCGCGCGCGACGTGGTGGCGTGCTGCGTTGACCTAGGTACCGTTTCCGCTGCCAGCGGCATGACCATCGTGGCCGAAATCGAAAGTGCGCAGGCGGCGGAGATCACTACCCTCGACCACGCGCACGGCGACGAACGCGCGCTGTCGTGGAAATTCCAGCCGATGCCCGGCGGCGGCACCGTGGTGCTGCTTGAGGACATCACCGAACGGCGCAATTCCGAGGCCCGCATCAGCCACATGGCGCGGTTCGAC
>Ga0247729_10000206_pt1 | contig 27511 bp, 33 predicted proteins | sample UWRJL133311R2_FD_180958 | JGI IMG/M metagenome (GOLD analysis project Ga0247729, IMG submission 180958) | Plant litter microbial communities from Arlington Agricultural Research Station in Wisconsin, United States - UWRJ-L133-311R-2 | ecosystem: Environmental > Terrestrial > Plant litter >... | reverse complement strand
TTTCGTTGATGTTGGGGTCTCGGTGTGAGGTGCGGAAGACGCTAATATATATAAGCAAACAATCGCGATGCAGGCTTTATGAACACACCTATGGATGACGAGTGCCGCAAATGAGAACATGAGTGAGGACAAGCCACCGGGATGTTTGACGAACTTTGAAGTAAAGTCAGCAAATAATGAGGGAGGATTCACAATCGTAGACTTACGCCTTCCCTTCGTAGAAGACTAGCCAAAAGGGAATCAGTCAAAAGATCAAGAACGAGGTGAGATACCTTACGTGTCAAATACCAAACCAGCATCTGGAAGTTGATTTTTAGGCAAAGGGTGTGTTTGCTGGACAGATCGGGAATAAGGAGTCCCAGCCTTGAATGGTGATACGTGAGCATGAGGCGAGGGTCTAACACTGAATGGAAATCACCTTGCCCAGGTCTGGGATGTCAATATTGTTGTAGGACCCGTCGGCTGTACGCCACGCGTACTTATTGCTGACAATGGTAGCAGGAGGGTGCGTCAAGTCATTGTACACTATATAATGGAGTTGGCTCTGGGTAACACTAGAGAAGAGATGGAGCAAACGTACGAAGCTGGACAATCTTATTCTTCAGAGTCGTAGCAAGCTTCCCTTCCTCCAACCGAGAGACAAATACGAGGGCATGCTCGAGCTAGAGCCGGGAAATCTTGTCAGTTGTCGAACTTCCAGATCAACGGGTGGTGTCTACTCACCAGTAGCTTGCGGTCGTCGAGAGACTCCTTATGTCTAATGAGGTCGATGATGGCAGACTAAAGTCCATGAGTTTCAGCGTGTTCGATCGTTTACACAACCAGAAGATGGCTCACAACTGCAGTCGTGTTCAACGTAATAGGCAAGCCTTTCTTGATCTATAAAGATGGGCTCAATTCATCGCGCGAGTCCAGGAGTATCTGAGTACATACCTGGTCACGAAACTCCTTCAGAGCTTTTGGTGCATCCACGTTCTTGTCAGTGGTCGAAACACCATTGACAGCACTTCCATTGGGCTGCAAGCAGACATATCAGCCTCTGCCATTGTCTATGACAGTAATGAAACTTACAGAGGTGGCTGGGCTTGGGCGACTGAAGATTGAGGAGAGACGGGACATGATACGGTGTCAACGGGCAAAGGAGGGAACCTAGTTGGGGAACGCAACGAGGTGGGCATTATATAGTGCTAAAGTTAGTAGTGGCCGTGGATGCTTGACAGGAAGAATGACCGGCTAGAGGCAAATGAAGCCTCTAAAAGGAAATGGGGTCCTCCAATGGTAGATCGTCCAAAGCGAACAGTGTCAGTGCGTGAGTAGCTCCTTTCACCAATAGCTCATTATTCGGCTCATTACTAAGTGTCTTGTCAGCTCGACATTCATGGGCCATGGAGGTCGGGTTGAAATGCAGTTGTCACCACCGAAATACCAACACAAGCCTCTGGAGGAGATGATCCTCCGTGTGATCTGTTCTAAGATAAGAGCGTGAACTCCTTACAGGACCTTACATCTAACACGCGATTGGGTTGTCATCAATAAAATGATTTGACGATGTCAAAGTCACATACGTTGTGCAGGGCTGTCGGTCGGTCGTCTCGGCTCGATAAAATGAAACAGATTTGCTGGCTTATTTGACATTGTGACTGGAGGACAGCTGGCGCGCTGTGCACAAGTTAATCTTGGCTGAGTAGTCTCATGGCCAGCGGATGTGACTGTGGGATCAGGAACGAATCGAGGGTTATGACCGTTTGACACATGATGATACGTTCTATGAACGATCATTGAGTCAACAGGATTCTCAGCAGCTCTCTGCGAATCAAGCCAGCTTCCGGCCTTCGTATGTCCTGAGCGTCACATTCACCGTTTGCCACATATTCAAAGCCTAGTCACCAGACTTGACAAAACCGGAAGATCAACGGGGGTATCCTTAATCACTGTTAGCGATGGTGTCGGAAAATAGTGATATTGCTTAGATACAACTCAAGCGGCCTGAGGAGGGACGACAAAGGCAGCAGCAAACTGATCGAACATATCAGACTTTTGTGTTACATCCTGAACCAGAGGGTGTGATGAATGCTCCCGAACAAATTTCCTAATCAGAGTTCAGGACACGAAAGCAGAAATAAAACAAACACTTACGTCCATAACTCCTCAGCTTCTGATTTTTTCAACGCACCCAGGCCAGCCGCGACGACGTACGCCGCCTCCGCTTCAGCATCCCCTTTCTGCTGCTCCAAGGACTCTTCCAAGTCTGATTTTGCTTCTTGAATTTCACCGCGTAAGATACGTGCAACTCCCCGCGCGGTCAATAAATGGGGCGAGGTGAGCGAGGGATTTCCTAGTTGTTCTGTGTAAAAAGAGGTCGTATTTGCGTAGGCATCCTTGCCCGTAGCAAGGCCAATCGTAGATTCGATAAGCTGCAGCAACAAATCATCTTCTGCCCACCGCTTGGAACGATCAAACTGCTTCTTGGCAAGGTCAGGACGATTGATTGAGAGGTATATCTGCACAATCACGGCCACACTAAATTTACATAAGTGCAGGAAAAAGGTTATGAACCAAACACGTACGCTTCAAGATCCTCTGTCTCTGATCCCAGAGTCTCTAGTGCCTCTTCAACTTCCCCTGCACGCGCGAACGCAGTGCCAGCAAGCACTCGCACGAGAGCCTTTTCCAGTTCATTTCCCTCAGCGTCCTCTCCCTCGATCTCCACAGACAAGTCACGCAATTCTTCCAGTGCAGCCTCGGCCTCAGGGGAGCCAGACGCGCCAACGTAGCGAGCCAACGAGGCAACTGCCTTCAGTGCAACATTTTCTGTATCCTCGGGGATAAGAGCCAAGGCGGATGTGGATTCATTGAGTGAAATCAAAGAACGCGCTTTGTACAGAAGCGCAGGGACATAGTCTGACGACGATTCGTCTGGAAGGGTTTGCACGGATAAAGGCTTGTATGCGCCTATAGAAGGTTTTAGCATATCATGCAGACAAGCTATTCAACGACGAACCTAAAAAGAACTGTTGCTTTGCATGATACAGTACTGATGATTCCATTTAAGTGAAAGTTCAGTGGGTACCTGGTAGACTTCCTGGTTTACACGTTGGACGCCACCTATAAAGCTAATATGGTAAAAAGTTCTCACAGGCCAACCTCTTACTTGATCTCGAGCAACTTGACCTCCACCTTGTATTCACCCACGTATTCGATCTTCTGATCCTTTGTGGTGTTAAAGGCATCAAGAAATAAGGGAACTGGGAATTTTGCTCATTGAATCTTGCGAACGTGCAGCATTTAAAGTTGCAGGACGATAGAGCCATTATCATCCTCCAAGAGTGCGTATCTCTGGTTTCGGAAACCACCCAATGCTTTAACTTGCTTGAGCACTAGGCATAACCAATACTTGTGAAATTTAATACCACTAACAGCGCGAACAACACGATCTACCGCAATTTTCAATTTACCTCTCCACGAAGTCCGTCCCAGTTTCTTTCATCCACCCCACAGTTGCTCTAACATACCTCTTTACAAAGCCGCGCACGATGTCCGATGCCAAAATAGTTTCCACCCAAGTAACTGATCAAGAGAGAAATGGAATAGATCAAGAAATTGCCAAGTTCGAATTGGCTATTCGTCAGCTAAAGCACAGAAGAAACAACTTAGCGCCAATCTCGAGGCTACCTCCAGAGATACTTGGGAAGGTTTTCAGTTTTATTCCATTCGGAGAATGGGACAATTTCTCGACCTCGGCTTCGTGGATCGCCTTCAGCGAGGTTTCTCATTCGTGGAGGGCAGTCGCAATCAACACCCCCGAGCTCTGGGGGGAGCTCCCTCTTGGGAATGTGAGACGAGCCAGGACCATGCTTGAGCGGTCGAAGATGACGGATCTCTCTATCAATTACGAATTCAGCAATATCTTCGCCCCATTGACATCACCCGTGGTTACTTTCCTCCGCGATGTCCTTGCCAACCACCTCTCCCACATCGGTGAACTGCGACTAAAACGCTTAAAGCCTACAACATTCGCACATTTATTCAAAGACATCTCTCCCTCGCGTGCGTCCAAGTTGCATACTCTTAGTATCAGTGCTGGGTACACCTTGCCATCCATCTCCTTGTCGGAGCCGCAGTCAACACTTCCAGACGATGTTTTTCTGGAGACAGAGCGCCTACGCCACCTAGAACTCTCTGCTTGCAACATCAATTGGGATGCATCACTCCTCAGAAACCTCGAAACATTAACTCTCAGCCACAGCCACAATCGCCCTTCACTGAAGCAAGTTCTTGCGGCTTTGCGACAAATGCCGGGATTGAAATCTCTTAAAATGTCTCACTCATTGCCTAAATCAGGAGATGGTCTCGTCTCTACCAAGGAAACCATCAGCCTTCCTAGATTGCGTATGCTGCATCTGGTAGGAACATTAAACGAAGTTGCGAGTGTACTGGTGCACATCTCCATTCCTTCCACTGTTACATTGGACCTTGGTGTCATGGAGCAAGTAACGACGAAAGATCCTCAGCTCACTGCTCTGCTTTCTTCGATCGTGGCCATGGAAAAGGGGTCGACGCGTCCTTATCGCTCACTCACCTGGAAAAGTCTCACCCCTTATCAAATTCAATTTGAAGTTTACAGAGACAAGGCCTCCAAATACATGTCGAACCTACCAGATCTCCCTACTCTCGTGCTCAAAATGGGTGACTACTCGTCGGGAAGTTGCGACGCTTTAGCACATCGGCTTCTTTCATCGCTACCGCTCCAAAAGTTGGAATCTTTGACCTATGAAACCGAAGGTATCAACTATGGTACATTAGCGCGAACTCTAGGCACGCTGCCTTCCCTACATCGCATCCGGTTGATTGGTGAGGGCATGCTTAGCATGCTCAAGGCGATGTTCAAAACTACACCCTCCCAAGGCGCGGATATAACTTTACCCTTCCCAGCATTGCGAAAGCTCTGGATTGAAGAGGCGAGATTCGACGACAATCACCCTCAGGATAGCAGGGATGCTTTAGAAATGTTGCAAGATTGCCTCATAGAACGATGCGAGTACGGCGCTGCAATAGAGGCGATACACATCGACCAGTGTTACTCCTTCGATGAATCGTCGGAGAAGGCATTGCAAGAAATTGTTGTCGACGTTGAGTGGGACGGGTTCGATCAACTATGGGAAGATATGGATGACGATGACGATGAAGACGACGATGAAGATGATTTTGATTTTGATGATGATGACGATTACTCGGGGGGTTCTTATCCGTCCGACTACTTCTACTAACCGTTAAACGCATGGAAATATTTGATGACATCCCTTCGACATGAAGCTGAAATACAAGTTTGAAAACTGATTGAATTTGCTTGAACAGATACACTGTCAGTCTTCTTGCAACTTGCGACTGTTTCCCATCCTGAACAACATTCGAGTTCGCTCCCATTAGAAAATCGGTTCGAGCATCGTCGTTGGGCTGTTGTTGCTGCGATCAACGATATGCGCTCATGCACTTGTCATCACGTATCATGTATAGCATGGAACGCCGCTGAAGCTCAGGTTGTCCTACGTTACTCCGAGGGCCAACGCATTTGCATACATGCTGGATAATTCTTCTGATTATTTCCTAGGTTGATTATGCTACGAGAATACGTATTCCAAAGGACTATGACTCTTCAGGAGAACATAAAGACTTGATACAAACAAGGTATTACACAGCCCCAAACCAAGCAAGGATCTCCGGAACTTGGCACGCCCTTCACGACATCAACGATAGCGACAACGAAGAGTGAGGAAGCGTAAGTCAAAGATTGTGGATGTGGAAGGAGAGTGCATTGGAGAGGGTAGAGAAAACGGCCGGAGATGGTAACATGTAAAAAATAGTGGCTTTTTACGTTTCTTCAGAGCCAAAGATGTCGGTATAATCAACAAAAACAACAAGAACATAATAGATGTACGGTACAACGGGATGGTGTTGATGGAATGAAGAGTCAACAGCAGACACGGGCAGTCTACTTGTTTTTGGCGATATCCCTTGCGGCTTTGATCAAAGGTGCGAGTGTGCGGAGAGGTTCAGAGAGTTTAAAGAATGGGTGCTGGGGAATTGTTAGGCACAGCACGTCCACCTCCGAACATACATGCTTACCTGAAGGAGCTCCGTAGCATTCGGTCGCTTTTCAGCATCGACTTCCAATGTTTTAGCAAGGTAATCACTGAAGATTGGCGACAAGTTCTCAGGGTTCGCAATAGTGGGTGTGCCATTCGTCGCGATCAGATACAATGCCTTGAGAGGGTTCTGGTTCAGGTAGGGTGGCTCTCCCTCAATCATTTCTGAGTACAGCAATGTAAGATGTGTTGTATGTTCCCATGGAAAATATATCACGTACCGATAGCCATGATGCCTAAACTCCAGATATCAACCTTAGGTCCATACTCTTTGCGTGTGACGACTTCAGGCGCCATCCAGTACGGTGTGCCCACCATCGTTGTTCGTTTGGCATGAGCGGGGTCCGAGATTTGAGCACAGAATCCGAAGTCGGCTGGCAAGAATGCAAGTCAGGATAGTGCCATACAAGAAATCAGCCAATCCTGGCCAAAAAAAATTCTACGCACTGAGTTTGATGTCTCCAACCATACTCAATAGAACATTGTCACTCTTGATATCACGATGAATAACGCCATGTCTGTGCAGATGCTCTAGACCCTGGCATGTTTCGCGTGAGACTGCGGCAATTTGACCTTCTGTCATAAGGTTTGCGGTAACGACGTCTGTGAGGGATCCACCCTCCATGTACTCCATGACCACCCATAGGTCGTTCTTGTGCAGGAAAGAGTCGATGTAGTTGACAATATTAGGGTGCCTTGATGACCGCATGACGAGAATCTCGTTGATGATGAGATCTTTCTTGGGCTGTTTTTCGAGGTCCATCTGCTTAATGGCAACAGAGAGGTTGGTGCCAACCTGATACGCCGTGTATACACCTCCAGATGCACTAGAAATAAAGAACCATAGGTAAGCGATATGAAGCATGATTTGTAGGCGCGTTTCCTCACCCTTGACCAATCTTAACAAGATTCCGATATAACCTGGTCGGGTCCGCATCTGTGCAAATAGCCTGCAAACGCTTGACAATATCTTCCTCTTTACCCTTATCTTTCTTCTCTCTCCTACGGGGTGTAGCAACGCCAGACACTTTAGCCAAGTTGGCGGCTGCAGGACTGGGTGTTTGGTTTTGGGCCTGCGCCCGCGGATCACTGCGCTCTCTGGCCGCGGGGGAAGCACCATGCTGTTGTTGTTGCTGTTTCAGCGGAAGATCGGACGAGGATGATCCAGGAGAAGGCTTCGAAGATTGTGACTTCTGTGGACCGCTGGACGTTTGACCACTCGGTGCTTGGCCTGGCGCAGGTGATCTACGGTCACGTGTCGTGTTAGCCCTCCCAAGGTCAGCGGTCTTTGTAGTTTTGACCGGAGTGCGTTGCGAGGTAGATCGATCTAGGGCTGGTGTAGCCGCAGTGGGTGGAGTAGGAGCCGGACGATAGGATGTGGGAGCCGGGGAGCTAGACGTCTGTGAATTTTGTTTCCTTGGTGGTGGTGGTGGTGATCGCTATAGGGGCGGTCGTAAAAATAAAACTTTGTGCAAGAAGGAGGAGAGGGCTCACGGGGTTCGAAAAACTCTCCTCGATCTTGGGCTGGAGGTACGAGACGTCTTGATTCCCACCAACATTGCCCAGCTTATCCCAGACATCGCCATGGCCCTCCTGATAGAACTTCACGATCTCCATGACTGCCTGAGGATTCTTCTCCTGCTCTGATCGAGAAATGCCACTCTCTTGTAGGAGTTGTTGCCACTCTTTGGGGAGGCCTGTGAACTCGCCCGTAGAGGAGTTGAAGCCGACGTGAGTGAGATGGACGGGGTCATAAGGCGTGCTGATCTCGGGGCGCTTCGTTGGGTTGAACATTTCAGACATCAACCCAAGCATGCCCTTCTTTGACTTTATGGTCGTCGAGCTACGCGACCTGATCCTCGAATTTGCACCTCCCGGCGTCTGAGTCCCGTAATCATTAGCTGGACCTGGTGGCAAGGACTCGGAGGGATCAGCATAGAAGTGCCCATCCTCGAACATCGGCGTAGTGGGCTGCGACATTCGACGAGCGGCGAGTTGTGACGGATTGGGGACGAGATCGTTGAGATTAGCCGTATTAGCGCGAGATGGTCGAGGGGGAGGCGACGTGCTTGCCATTGAACCCGATTTCTGAGATTTGAGATGCTGGGTGAGGGTGCTGTCGTTGGCGTTGGCCGCAAATGGATCGTTATCGACGATACGAGGGGAAGTTATAGTGGGAGTGGACGTGAGACTATGCTTGCGAGCGCGAGGGTTTGGCTTCTGGAGGGAGTTACGAACTCGAGGTGGAGTCGATGCAGGAGCTGAAGATGGAGGAGGTTGTGAATCCGTGGGAGTCTTGGACCTAAATGTCTGTGGCGGCGGTGCAGGAGCCTGTCGAGATGGAACGAACGCAGAAGATTTGGCGGCCTCTACGGCGTGATCTGCGAGCAGAGTCTGATACTCCTGGATAGATGCTCGTGAAGGTATGTGGTACTCGACCGTTTTTGACTGACGGTGTGGGTGGTTGGGAAAAGAGCGTTGATTGATTGCGCTTTGGGAAAAGGACATGTCCCGGTTGCTAAATAGATTGGAAGATCGAAGGACGAAAAGGATATCCGGGGTTATGGCACAAGCGTCCTGCCAGTCTGATTTCGCTAGAGATGTAGTCCGTTTCGTGACAGGGTATGCGGTGAAGAGAAAGAAAGAGGCCCGACGTCGTCTGGAACAGTAACCTGGTTCAGTAATATAAAGCCTTGTGGAGGTGCGGTCTGGTTGTCACGGACATCAATGATGACGACGAAGGTAGACATGTAGTGCTCACGGTCACGAACCTGCGCGTTAGGGTCGATGCTTTGAGCACCGTTGTCGACAAGGACGACAGCGAAGTGCAGACGAACTGCTGCTGGGGAGTAATGTGGTGGTGGCAACGAGGAAGAGGCCTCCTCACCAGAGCTCAAGGACTTTGGACTCCTTTGCGAAATTGCTAACCCCTTGATACCTACTTGACACGTGACGTAACGTACACACCTAACCGTTGGCTGTCCTCCATCCCTGTTTCACTGACTGCCCATGAGCCAATATAATCGATTCATGGTAATATACCAGCCATATTGTTTGAATAGACAAATATTTGAGCAGAGCTACTCGGCGGAAAGCTTTAAAGGCGCCCGACTTTTGGTTTCGAGATATCTATGCAATAATATTTTATAATTAAATTACATAAATCAATTTCCCTCCCGGTGATCTCTGTGCACGGCTTCTTCACGGCAGCCATGATGCTACAGCCAAAAGTCCCGGCTGAACTGCTGGACAATAGAACGTTCTTATTTTCTCACCAATCCCATCCGTCCACATCTCCAGTTGTTACTGATCAGATCTCAACGCCAGTAAAACTCGCCACTGCAGTGAAGACATTCACCTGACATTGTGCAAGAAATTAATGTTTGCGGAGAATTGCCCTTATATTCATTATAGAAGTTCAGGGCCAGAGATCCAGCACGATACGTTATTCCTAATGGCTCAATAGGCGATAGTCCATGCCAGCGGATTTTATATGGACGCTGTGCATACCATCTGCAACCCGCCAGTTTTTTAGAAGTTGATATATCCGCCTCTTCAACACTACCAAGACTCCGACGCTCTTCAGCCAGCCTCAGGTGGTCTGAACATACCACACTTGACCATCGTAGTTACCAGGTAGGTATCTGTGGACCATGAGGTCAATTTCTCCTGTTTCGTATTCGGCTGTTAGTATCATGAACTTGTACAAAAAGTTGTACATATGCGCATCATCAACAAGAATAGCGAGATCATCATCCGTAACGCCTCAGCGCTCAGCGTCAAACTTAGAGCCTGCTTTTGTATCCAATGTCAACGTAAGTGCTCGTCTGATCATGACTCTTCCTCCAAATGAACGTCACTCACTTATCGCAGCTGACAGCAAACCCTTCAGACTTGAGCTGAATGTGGTTGGACGCTTATCAACTATCCTTCATCCCTAGGTGTAAACATTTGCCACTGCTCTAAATTTCGATAGGACCTTCTTGATAACTAGAGAGAGCATATGCGATGCATGTCAGAAAATTTTGACCCGAGCCGTCCTCGACAAGAATACGTGGAACATTCCCCCGTTAACGTGTGTTATCACGAAGCATCTTGATTTCGTGATTTCCCTAGTGTGTTGTCTCGTGATTTTGGAATGAAACATGACTGAAATAATCTTATCCACATTCTAAATCAGCACTCACAACGGCTGTTGCCTTCAAAATCCAACCTTTTCTTCCCAGGCCGTCAGATCGAAAGTATATTCATACTCCATTTCGCCGATATGGCGTTAACCGTGGGGTCTGGACTGTGGTTGATGCAAGCGCTCATGCAATAGACGCTGGTGTCGGCTCCAGGCTTTCAGTCAATCACTGCGATGGCGCTTTGACCTAAAATGGAATCACCGACTACTCCACAAAACATGTGCAAGCAACCTTCATTCCATTCTTCTCACCGCAGTGCCCAACCGTGGCATTCCTGATAAATCATGGTGTTGACCTGCGAGACCGGTCGGACCATTGGGTTTCTCTAGGTATATAAGGAGTAGGTGGATTTGCATGGCACTAACGCCAGTACTCACTCACAACGACGCTCTACCGCGTTTGACACTGGTCGTTGCTCGAGGCTCCCTCACGCTTGCGCAGCACGACCGTATGAACGTACCCCAGCACAACGCCTGCCTCATTGCGATGCAAGGCCCTGTCTGGCAACCTCCGCCAACGTCGCCGGACAGTTTCGCCACGACGTCCACGACCCATTACGAACGCTCACATCGACTGTCAGTGGATATGACACAAATAATGTCCTCCACAGCGCCCCATTCTGCGACTGCAAGTCGGATATTGCAGCGGAAACCACGCTCGTATGACCTCAATGAAGACTTCAAACGAGACGCCAGAGTAGTAAAAGAGAGAAATGCACGCAATTTCACTCTGCATGGAACTGCGTTAAGTCGACCAGAGCTGGCCAGAGTCAAAATTGTCTCATGTGTAAGCTATTTTTCATAGCTTATGGCCGCATTCATATTCACGGCTGAACAAATCTACTCTGCATAGAACCGCCACCTCTGATAATATGCATAAATTTATTCTGTATTACGAGTGTAACAATGAGAATTTGAAGAAAAATTGCAGTAGGTAGAATGTAAGGCTCGAGATAATCCTGGAGGCACTCCTCAATGCAGCCACACCAAGAAGTGAAGCTTAAGAGAAATAGAAACTTCATATAGTCCTCGTCGGATCCTTCCTTGCTCATCCTACACATGTCTGAAAAACTGTCTGAGCTCCTCCACCGTTGAGCGGCTAAGGCGCGTGGGGTCGTGAAAGCTGATGTCCTGGAGATCGATATCAAGCTCCGACCTGTTTCTCAAGCACTCCTTCGGAAGATCGAATGAGATTCTCCTCCGAATCGAATCCTCCTGATATATAGAATGTCAATGGCTCGCAGTGTAGGGAACGGTGCGGCGTCAAGGTATGTCGATCTGGCTTTGAAAGGGCCGGGGAATCGAACGGCATTGGAACACTTTCACTGATATTTGCGCATTTTCCATGATAAGAACATCTGGTGCTGTCGTGGAGTTCCAATTCATATCCAGTGTAGTAGCTTTGCCTCGAGGAAACATGCAGTGTAGAAAATATGCCCATGTTTTCAAGGTTCTTGAGGCCAGGGCCAAGCACAAACCACGAAATGCAGGAGTAGGCCCTGTTGAGGCGCCAGTTTTCGAGGACCAAAAGGTCTCAGATGATTCCGTGCATTTGCAAGTGAATTTCAGGCGTGCTGAGATCGAGAAGCGTACACCATTCAGAACGGCCGCAAGCTGATCAGGGGATCCCTCGAATTCCAGGTGCTCGATCTGGGTTGTGAGAAGTTGGAATGAGATGACCCGGTGTAGGAAGACACGTCTGGAAGTGTATTGGAGGTGAGAGACAGTGTCGTCGGAGACGCTGTAGCACCTTCGACACGGATGTAGAGGTGTATTAGGTGGGTTGGAATAGATCATAGTAACTCCTGGAGCTATATTGGTGATAGTATGCATGTGGTCCGAGTTCGGGGCTTATGCCCATATTTGGTGGGCCTTGAGCATGAGAGCTCTTCTGAAATGTAAATGCTGGCTATAGACCTTTCCTATAGTTCCAAAGATTCTTAAGCATCGACGGTGGTGGATTGACGTTTGGCATAGAGGCGCCGTGAATTGGGCAAGCCTTTCAGCTACTTTGGTGGCTCGATCTAGGTAGAACGGGATTTATTCAACAACATCAATGAGGTGATTGCAAAGGAAGATCGAAACAGAGGACTCGAATTCATCCTAATAGACAAGATTGTCTACATCGAGCAACCCACACTGGTGTGAACACAACAGATAGAATACGCATATTATAACGTTTCTTCTAATGTTTAGCTTTCTTGCCTATGCTCCGCCTATTTTTCTTTGTCTTCTCGGTATTTACCTGCGGGGTGGCTTCATCTGCCTTTCTCTTCTGGCCAGCAACGAAACCGGTTTTGACGCTGACAACGGTCGATTTACCACCTCCTGTCACTTGAGCCTCTGCAAGACTCCAATCCACCTGCACATCGTCAATGGCGTACCTAAAAATTTGATCAAGATAAACAGGTCAGAAAAGGCGACATGTAGACCTGACGATGCCATCATAACGGATACTCACTTCTGTAGGTCAAGTGAGCTAATCATCGCCTTCTGCGCCTCTCTCGCAGCGGTCATGACTTCGTTGCCTGCTTGATTAAGTTCTTCCGTCATGGCATCCGTAATGTTAGGTGCGCTGATGGCTGCGGGTACTTCGAGGCGCGAGGAAGCAGACCTTGCCTCAGGAATTTCGGCGCTGATAGCTGCTTTCTTTATATCCACGAGGTGTTTGCTTATCTTGCGGATAATTTTACCGAAGAGAGCAAGGATCTGCGAGGCCGGTAGTTGGAGCTCGACCTACAGGGAACCGTGCATACCATGAGCATTGGTCTAAAGTATTCCAAGATAGGAGACACACCTCCAAATCCTCGATTGTCTTTCTCTGGAGACCAAGTGCTAACAGAATACTACTCTGAACCGCACCCAGCCGCAGTGGACCATCCCCAGGTTGGACATCAACATCTCCAGAGACTCTACCAGATTGAAGACGTTTTTGGAAGTACAAGCTCGCAACAGTAGGCAGCATATCGAGGATAACGTGATAGTCGAGCATGTTATTGGCGTACGAATCCAGGCGTTTGAGATCAAAGGGGGTCAACAACACAGACAGCTCTTGAGCCGTCAGATCTGATAAAGCAACGATGATTATTGTCAAGCTATTGCCTCAAACAAGACTCCATACCGTTCTCATCATGGTGCCCATTGATTCCAACATTGACGGCCTCAAGAATACTCAAAGCAGTGACGCTTCCAAACTCTCTGAATTTGTATGAGAGCAACGAAATAAATCGCCGACGGAAATCTAAGAATTAATAAGCTCGCGTATCTGAGGTGCGCATGACTGAAGTCCTTACCCTTCGCAAACTCGTGTAACCACTCCACCTCCCTCTCCGCTGAGCTGTTCAATCCTCGAACCATGACACAGGTGTGCTCGCCAGTCAGCTCGCTTGTTGTTTGGCGCACGTAAAGTGGTACATATCCAGCACGTTTCCAGAAGCTAGGCGATCGCGTTAGTGTTGTACTAGAAAAGTAGCCAGATCAATGTACCGAAGCAATTGAGGTGTCAAGCCATAGGAGACTCCAAGATAGTCTAAGTTTTCTGGTTTCCGCTCAGAGAGACGTTGGAGAAGGGGTGGCATAGACGAAGCAGACCGGACTTTCGGCACCTCAGTCAGTAGATCGGTGCCCTAAAGAAGGGTAAATGTCAAAGTGACTCTATCTAAAATTGGAAACTCACCGGTTCGACCTCCGCAACATCAGGATATCGACTCTCTGGTCTTGACGACTCATTAAGTGAGAAATACTCCCCACTGTAAAATGAATTTAGAGCCTGAAGTGCCCTTGAGCCATATCCCATCTGAAAGAAAATTAGAGCACCAGAGATAAACATTCGAAAGAAAAAAACATACGCTGGCATAGTCTGGGTGACAAGCAATTCTGACAACCCTCGCACCGCTCAACTTCGCGAAACCGTTCTCTTGGAATTGTTGTGTGATCAACCAAGGTATCATATCTCCTCCTGCTCGTACACCCCGACCCAAGCCCTCCATGATGGCATCACGACTGATTTGTCCCTCCAAAGCGACCTGCAGCACAACGAGCGGCTCTGGAAGGTGTGTTTCGTCGTCCTTTATTGGAGGCAGGAGAACAAATAGATGATGCGCGGGAGCATCGGATAGGAGCTGGAGGTCATTTGGTTGATTTTTATAGTGCGAAGCAACGTACAAAGCCATCATGCGCTGCAAGAACACTTCGGAGGCAGGATGATAGCTAAAGAGGGTGTCCCGACTGACGTAGAATAGTTCGCATGTTGATGGATGAGGGCATCCTTGCGTGTTGACCCGAGGAAGGATTGTGGCATCAAGACAGAGCAATCCATTCAGCCATTTTTCAATCTGGTCCCCAGCACCATAGCGTATAGGAGTATCCAATTTGATTTCGCGCAAGGAGCGTGATTTTGGAGGTGCCTTCACTGTAGGCTTCTTGCTGGAGGACGCACTCACACTCGCTCTATCTTCCATGTTGTGTGCGCTGGCATCCTTCGTTAATGAAGGTCTCGTGCTTTCCCGGAGTTGTTGGATGAGCTTGAGAGAAAGCGACCGACCCGTCCCCTCGTACCCATTAATGGTGGAGGCGAGGAAAACAAGGTACGGCCCAATAAGATTTCGTACGAGTGGAAGAGGGATTGCTGCAGCCTCGTCGATAATGACCAATTCGGCTTGACCAAGAACATGTGCGTCTTGGGGTTGGATATACTTTGAAAGGTAGTGCTCATCAGTTACAACACTCCAAATATACTGTCTTAATCGCACCTGGATAGTTTGCCGGTGATCCCTGAAGACGTTGACCCGAACCACCGATTTAGAGGCTTCCTCTTTGTTCTCACCCAGCCCTTGTGCGACTGCAATATCGTAATCCAAATGCTCCTCGTAACCAAGGGCATCTAGTCCCTTGAAGACAAATTCGAAAAGGGTCTTGAGATTCTCCGGACTGGGACTCGTGACGAAGATATTGGCGTAGCCATGGGCCAAGGCAGCCGCAATGGCAAGTCCAAGTGCGGCGCTTTTTCCTCGACCACGAGCTGCAGTAAGTGTGACGGTGGACGAGAGGGTCTTCTCAGCAATTGCATCAATAAAAGTCAATATCGCTTGTGCTTGATCAACCGTCTTGGCCAATTTAACGAGTTCACCAGCGGGCTTCACGTCCGCAAGTGAGTCCCGTAGCTCGCGAAGCTGTGGGTCCAACTGGTCTGATTCTTTTCCCTTTCCAGGAGCGTCGGAAATAGGTGTAATGTCCTTTCCTCGAGAGATTGGGAGAACGTTGAGTTCATCGTCGAGAACGAGACAGTCGGAGCATGAACCAAGTGAAAGAATAAATCTCTCGTTGAATCTGGCAACAACGGAGTCATGTGAGGAGGTACGGTATCGGGCGTGAACGTCCTAAAATTCCCATTCAAACTATGTCATGATTGAAGGAACCAGAAAGACGAACCATGGTCATGGTGTAAAGCTGTTTCAACGACGACATTGTCTTCAACAAGAGAACAACAAGCCCACCGCCTTCTACTGTCTCAATTGTTCGTGCAAGAAGGTTGGGCGTAATGGCTTCAAAGTCTTGTAGCACACACATGCCATATGTATTTCCAAGGATCTTGTGGGATTCCTTGTAATACCTACCGTTGGAAAGATGCAACAAATGAGATCCAGATCTGAAAATAGAAAGTTTTGGAACGCACGTATATCGAATATCTGTTACAGTAACGAAGATCTCGAAGGGGTTCTGGTCATTCGCCTCTCGTACGCCCCTCTTCACATCGCGCTTGATCTTGGCCTCCCTCTTTTTACGATGAGTGGTAAATCCTAGCTCCTTCTTATAACACCATAGTACAGAAGGACGCGCAGAAATCCGGGCTTGAGACAGAAGAAAGTGAAGGTTAACGATCTGGACGAAATATGTCAAAAAGTAAGCAACGGGTTCAATCACGATTTCGAGTGGTAGTTTGCTTCCTCACTTGGTCACGACCTCTGTCTCCCACAAGTACTATGAATGAGCGGTGGTTCTTCTGAACGTTGTTATTGATCAAGATGGGAATTCGGGGGTCAAGCTGTTTGCGCATCGGTCCGAGTTCAATAGCCTCACCAGAGTCAATTGCAAGGCATAAATTTTGAACGTTTTCCCACGGTTATATTTAGGCGAGGACGCAGCCATCAATGAGCAAGCTCGAGCAAGGCTCATAAGTATCTTCTGTCACAGTGTCAGCATCAACCCTTCTTTTCCACGAACCTCCATCACCTGTAAATCGATTACACCCTTAAGATAGGTGCAGTCGTGACCGAGTGGACATCAAGGACATGCGATATTTATCAACGACTTCTTTTTTATGGCAGTTATGGTGCAAAACCAGCAGATGGAAAGCGCATTAAGACGCATCGATCAAGAGATACTGAAGTTCTGGGATGCCATACGGCGCTTGAAATCAGAGAGAAACGAGATGCAACCTATCTCGCAACTTCCTCCGGAGCTGCTGGCAATCGAAACCTTTGGAGAGGTTGTCTTTCAGCCATGTTTCCCATCATTGGAGAGACGTGGCTTTGAGTACGCCTGGCCTCTGGCGTGTCATATCCTTCAAATTTCCTGACTGCGCAACCGTCATGCTGCAGCGCTCGAAGATGGCGGATCTAATTCTTCGTGCAGACGCCTACTTGAAGACCCCAAAGCAGACACAGATCATCATACTTGCTTTGTTGCAGATGGATCACGTCCGCGAGATAATTGTATCATTCCACGGCCGCAATGCTGAACATATAGCAGAGATGTTGAGCCAATTTCCCAGATCTGCGCCGCGGCTCCAGTCACTTCATATCATACCAACCAATCCGCAATTGCAATCCGCTATCTCACTTCCAGACGTGTTTCCGCTTACCGACACACCTTGCCTACGCCAACTGGTGCTCTCACGATGCAATTTTTTGGATTGGGACTCGATGCTCCTCACCGACCTCACTTACCTGAAGGTTCACTGGGCAAACTGCCGTTCTCCATGTCAAATTTTGGACGGTCTGCATCGATTGCCAGCGTCATGTCACCTGGACCTACAATATGCTTCACCATTTTCTGGGACAGGCATGTACTGGGGAGACCCAGTTGACTTACCCGAACTGAAGCAGTTACGACTTTCAGCCCGAATGAATGACGTTTCGTTCATCCTGTCTCATGTGATCATAAACCGAGGGGCGTCTGTGAAAATAATGTGCTATGGTAGAACCGGCACGGGTGACATTCACCCAGATGTTAACAAATTTGTTTCTTCGCTCTCGCGGTTCCTCAATGCAGATGAACCACATCCTCAGTTCCTCCAACTCACGACTCAAGTTTGTTCATACGAATCACCACCTAGAGTCATTCTACGCCTCGCGACACATACTACAGTACCTTCCGACTGTGAATTTTTTAGGCCTATCCATCTTCCGCGATTTGCCGTCGACCTGGACATGGACGATGAACACGGTAGTCCAGGATTTCTGCTTCAGACAATCTTCCCAACAGTACGATCTACATCACTCCGAGCGCTCGCCTGGTCTAATATTGGCCCTGGCATCAACACTCGTTTAATCGTCGACATATCCGGGCGCCTCCCAAACCTCGAAAGAATCCGCTTGAAGGGGATCCGCAGTAGTCCATTTGTCGATGCGTTGATGCACAAGCCCAGTGACTACAACTCTTCACCGGCTGCTTGGGGCTCTGTTACCTTCCCTCGTCTGTATATGCTCGAGTTCCCGCAAGAGCTCAAAGTGGAAGAGATTCGGTTACTCCAAGACTGCCTCATAGAAAGATGTGAACGGAATGCACCACTCCAACAACTGATTATTGAGCTGCATACCGACGTAGGCGATAAGGATGTGACCCTTCTTCGTGAAATAGTTGCTGACTTACAGCTGAAATCGTAGCAATCAAATGAATATTTTCTATCCAATACGCAGTATTTGAGGACCTTGGAACGATGTTTCAGAATATACATGGAGAATGAAAAAATGGGAATTAATAACTAGCGAGCGGCAGACGCAATATATATATCTATTGGATGAGTGTGTCAACCATAGCACTGACCTTCTGCTATGCAGGGACTTTGAGTAGACCTTCGAAAGAGTCAGATGAGTGAAGGAAAGTCAGCCAGGGTTTCGGACAAAAGGGAAAACACTCACTGGGGAGTCGCCCCCCAAATACCAGGGAGAAGACAGATCAAACGGAAAGGAAAATAGGCGATATAAATGTTGTTGCACTCCAAAAAATAAACCCGCAGTTTGAGGAGACACGACAACAGGGTGCAAGGCCAACCAGTCCTGCGGCATGCCCTAACGAGACGAGTGACATGTAAGACAGAATCAGCGTCCACAAGCGCTCTCTCCAAGATTGATGGTGGAATGAAGTGAACGAGACACGGGGGATACTGCACGCAGGAACACGTTTACATGTTTCTGCGGGCAGTATCCCCCGTGCCTCGACCGCTGCTGCAGCGGAGAAGTAGTAACTCCAAAATATTTGATCACAGATTTCCTCGGGTCCTGAAGCAAATCGGTTTTCCGGGCCTGACTCAACTCAACATCGCCACAACACATTTCGTGTTTGATAGACGGGTCAAATGCAATCGAAGCCCACAGTAACGCCAATAAGAAATCACAAAACAGATTAGACCAAGTGAGCCTCTGAACAAGCTCTAGTTTGGCGATCTTAGTCAGCCACGGGTAGTCGTCGAAAATCCAAGAGAGACATAGAACGATAACCAATTGACGCGTCAAACGTAAACATCGGCGAGACAAACGGCAATACTGGACAGAAACAAACACGGGAGTTGAGATACATGGCCTGCACCACGATACAAGCATCCGGTGGGCGTTTGGGGAGGAAACACCATGGTGAAGGAGCAGGAACATGTCCGACACGCAGGGAGAACATGTGGTGCGCCGCGATACAATCATCCAGCGGCATACGTAGCAACTCAGGTGACGACTGAGCTAGTTTATCAGGATCACAGAAAGACACGAGGCTAACATAGTAGCGTACAGGCGACATCATCATACATAGGGGGAGACGAGTGGCACCGCGATACAACCATCCAACGGACGCAGCTTCGCCAGAAAATTATTCATAGAGAGGAAGGGAAGAGACCATAGGGAAAATAGGAGGAGAAAGGAATTTGTAGGAGAGAAAGGATGCGGACCAACGCGACCAGCAGGCGACTTTATAGGCCTGTGTCACATGTGCGCGAAGTCAAAGCGCCGAGGGCCAGGGCCACTAGCGCCGAGTGGCACTAAATGTCATATTCGACTTGATTGTGGGCATTCCAAGCCATCGATAACGTTGACGCAGCCCAAGTATCAAAGCGTTAAATAGAGTTAGGACCATTTAGTTGCATGAGATAATCTTTTGAACGCCTCGTGATTCTACATTTGGCGTTTGTTGCCTAATGGATCTGAGGAATCAACACATGCCAACCTCCACCTCGAACACGAATTTTTGAAATGATGACGAAACACATGAACCCTCAAATACACCGTTGTGACTCGGAGAAAGCACATCATAAACAGGGAAAAGAAGGTACAAAGGCCTCATGCCATTGAATCGCGAATGTACAATCAATAGGTGTCATAAAAGTATCATCAGCCAATAATAGTTCTCCAGGGCAGGGTTTACTCAAAGGGCATTCCTTCCACAGCATCCACAAGCGATTCCCAATTATTAGCCACGTTCTCCGCATATTCGTGTTCCTCCCGCGCGAATCCTTGCACAGCTTGTGTCAAGAGTGCGTTCTCTCGGTTGTGCAGTACAACACGGAGTTCGTGCCACATACTGTTCAACATATTAAGCCCATAATCGGGGAGAAGATGACAATTTTACGTACCATGCCCGGATGAAAACACGTCTGCTGAGCTGTGCCGCGATTGTGGCTTGGTCCTTCTCGATTAAGGCGGTCAATCGGTCAACCTCTTCCTGCCAATTCTCCTTCTGGGCAGCTCGTGTCCCATCGAGTTTGACGGAGTTCGTCTCAATTCGCTTCTTCAATCGTTCTACTTGATCAAGAGATAGTCGATCATGCCGGATGAATAGGTCCCTGGTTGCAAGGTACAAGTCTCGTTGGGCCTAAGATGGAAGTTAGACATCCCTTGCACATCTGTTCTTGGAGGGTACACACCTTGAGAGACTCGAGAGTCGTATCCAACAGGCCCCGAGACTAAACGGTAGATTAGTACATACACTGCCATTGCAGTCACTCTGACTAACCCTTATCTCTGCAATCTCCGAATGTCGCTGTGTGTGCAGAGCAAATTGCTCAAGGCCAGTGCGGACCCCATTCGAAAGTTCGCAATCATCTCCCCTCCAACATGTTTCATTGACCTCGATGACCGCCCGCAAAGTATTCGTTAGTCTTGCTAGATCACCCTGTGCATCGAGAAATGGTGTAATATTGAGGCCAAGAGTCGATTGAGTCAGCGATCCAGTCATTGATGGAGAAGACCCGGGAAGAGATGTCGTCGTTGAGGAAGGTGAGAGTAGAGAAAGATCAGGTAATGAGAAGTGAGTCGGCAGAAAGGCTCGACGTAGAGCTGGAGGTGCTCGTACCGCAGCTGCTTCACTCCTCTTAATTATGCGCTCCGCAAGAATGCATATCCTTTGCCATTGCTCAATAAGCGGAACGATCTTTCCTCGAACAACCCTATCGGGATAAATCAGGGTTAAATACCACAGAGGAAAGGATGGCCAGTCTCACGCAAGTTTCTCCTCCAAATCACTGGGAATTGACATCTCCTCAACTCTGTCGACACGCTTAGACATTGACTCTTCATCCAACGAGATAGCTGAATGTTTCCGCCATGTCTCGAAAGATTGTTCGGTCATAAAAGACGCAAGGACGGCGTCATCCTTCATGATGGGATGATTACTGAAATGGCTAGGTCAGTTGACGAAGAGCACAAATCCTTTTTGATCACGAACACAACAAAGCTTAGAGCTCTTGCAAGGCCACGTCTGGAATGAGCATATACTCTCATTAGTTGTATGTAATGCGTTGTCAATAGAAAGAAGCTACCTTCTCTGTTCAATGAATTGCTCATCCGCTAAAAGTTACTCAGTAAAAATTAAGGAAAAAAAGTAACAAAAACACACCACCAACACGTTTTGGGGGGAGAGCAGGGAAGAGACGGAAAGGATAGCGATGAACCAGAACTTCCCAAAGCATCACAAATTCTGAATATCGACGCGTCACGGCCGTTCCTCTTCGCTAAACGAGAGTCAGTGCATAACCAAGGTGGTTTAGGAGGTAACGCAACGCACATCAGAGGTGACTTCGTAGACCGTATATCGGTTCAGGATGAAGCCCTGCTGTCCCAAGATCACGACCTTGATAGTTTCCTGCTTTTTCCACCATTCATTCGGAAGGCCAGTACCTAGCGTGGATGCGCTTCCATTTGGTAGCCCCTCTGGAATGTGTCCGAACCCAGGGTTTACAGGTGCAGTGGCAGACCGATAATTAGGATTGGAATTCCATGGATCGTCTGAGGAGTAGGCTGGAAGTGGCGGACGCACCCCTGGTGCACTGTTCTTGCGTGCCGCGCTTGGTGGAACTATGGAGGATGTCTGTTGCAGTCTGTCCAGGTCGAGAGATGGCTCAGGTAGAGTGTTCTGAGAGGATAGTGCGGCCACTTGCTCTATACTGACATCTAAATCGCACAAGAAACGAAATGGTTAGCATGTCTCTGTGATCACATAGTCCTGATAGATAATACTCACCTTTACCGGACTGCGCTAAAGCAACAAGAGCTAATGCAACAAAGAATTCGAGCTTGGAGACTCGGGGTCTTGAACTGACGAGGTTCACAATCTGCGAGATATTATGACATCAGCCCGGAACACCGCCATCGAACCACTGCATGGAATCACCCTATCGATAGTACTGGCCGGTAGCGAGGACGTACTTAGCACACGAGAGAGTGCATTGACCGATGTCTCTCCAGTGTTCATAGGATCCACTGCGGCATAGGACCGGTGGTAGATAGACGGAACAGTTGCATCCGCTGCAATCTTCACATTTAGCAGCAACAAAAGAGAGAGTAGGTTGAACTGACCTATGACGGCGCTGAAGACAGACGCAGGGGCTTGAGGTATAGGTGTAGGCACTGGACTGGGGGCGGAGCTCCAAGGATCGAGACCATCGTCATAAACCGAACTTGACAATGGGTTGCTGTCAACGAAACTGCCACCTATTGAGGTGCTACCAGTGTAACGTTGAGCTGGTCGAGGAGCATTAAACATGATGAACGAGCGAAATCGAGATCCAAGGCTCGACAACCTCAGCACCCGTGCTGTTCTTACAAGGGACGAACCTAGCAGCGGAGGAGTTTCTCGGCCTATTTGTTTGGCGTGATCAATGTTGGACGTCACCACTGCGCTTCGCTTCGAATTTCGAGAGCCTCGCTTAGAATCATTACTGCAGTCCAAACGTTCTTGCAAGCATAGAACATTCTATTAAATACAGAGCTCATAATGGTATGCATATCTCTGCCCGCAAAGTCCTCCTTCAACTTCATCCACTATTCGCTTCAACCCTCGTGAGCCTTTGCGGCGAAGTGTAATGTCCAAGTGGACAGCAACCTTTTACTATTCACTTGCTCGCCAGTCAAACTGTAAAAGCAAGAAGTGAGCCCTAGTCATTATGAATACCACATAGGACTTACCCCGGTGTTCCGTAGGTCAAAGGTGCCATGAATGCGAACATCAAGAACAGGACAAAGCTGAACACAACAAACACAACTGGTCCTTTCAATCCAATATCCGAATATTGTGATGGGCGCAACCTGGTTTTTGGTCCCTTAACGGAGATGGGGTAGTTGATCGTCTCGCTGAGGACAAAGTTGAGCACTGATCCAGCAATGAGAGCGGAGGCCAGGTGAGATGGCAAGTAGTGATGAATGAAGAGCTGACGGCTCATCAGGAAAAATGGAACATAGTGAACAGCCCAAACTAGCAGGAAGAAGCCAGTGTTGTTCCAGAGTCGGTTACGAACGGCTGTGAGTCGGATTAGTGTCGTGTTCAACAAAACCATTCAGCAACTTACGATCAGGGATAGGATCCATTCCACGACGTCTCGCTAACAGGTCAGCACCAAGGATGCCAACATAGATAGATAGTCCAACGGCGCAGGTCCACCAACCAATGATGTTACCGATAAGGTAGATCTGCTTCTTGGCGTCATTTTCGGTCCAGAAACTGATACCAGTGAGGAGGAAGGGCCAGTTGATGGGACTGCTTGCATAAGGGTGTGACGCGGTCAATCCGGCATTGTGTTGTAGCATGAGCAACTGGAGCTCTCCAAATTTGCGGAAGAAGTTCATGTGCTTGGGGACCTTGATAGGTTTCTTGTCCTCATCACGTTCAATCTCCAACGCTTCGTACCGAGGTCAGATAAGGAGGTCGCAAACGACTTGACAAAGTGGCTTACCATCAGCGATGATCTCATCAACGAACCAAGTCGCACTCTTCTCAGCCGGGTTTTTGTTACCGTTGACCTCTTGTTGCTTGAACGCCCAGTCGGGAAGCTGCTCAGGGTGTGTCCACATCGAAACTTTAGTCGGGACATGCACAAATCTGAATTGTCCGGATTTGGTCTTGAAAGCCTCTCCTTCATGAGCGTTGTTGATCATGATCTGGAACAGGGTATCATTATGCCTGGTGTGATCGTCTTTAGCCCAAGTAGTAAACTCTTGGTTCGTGGGCATGGTTGGGGATGCGACATCATGAGTGAGAAGGTAGGTTTGAGTGTTCACGTGGAGCAGCTGGACAACATCCTCGTTGCGTACAATACGGCCACGGCCGGTTTCAGGTAGGGCTTTGGTTGGGATAATCTTCCAGAAGTTGTTTGTGTCGTTATGGCCATAGCCAGTAACCTGTTGACCTAGTTATGCATGTCATTAAGGCCGTCTCAAATTGAAGCAAGAGGTATAGATACCTTGACTGCTGATTCTTCCATCGTCATAAGTCAATGGGTAACGCTCAACGTGCGAATGGAGGAAGACCTTGGTATCCTTGTGCTTGAAGGTGATGGTGTCGTAATAATGAATTTCTGATGAAATAATGAGCGAGTTGCAGACAAGATAACGAAACAGTGACCAACCTCGACTGTTAAGCAACATCTCATTACCAGCTAAAGTCTCCTGGAAGGCTGGGCTCATGAAGGTGTCACCGGTACCAGATTGGGTGAGGACAGCAAAGTGGATGTAGAAGAAAGACAAGTAGATGACGAAAGGGACCAAAATGAGACCAATAGCGCGAGCCATGAAGTGTCTCCAGAAGTAATCCTAGTCCAAGATAAGCACCAGGTAAAGATAGATAGTGATACGCATGCATACCATAGTGTGACCCTCCTTCTTATGGTCAAGGATACCCCAGAGGTCAATCAAAACAGCAAAGCCGATAGAGAAAACGGTTAGGACACCGTTAACCTTAGAACCCCAAGTGCAAGCCATGAAGACACCGGTGAGAATAAGCCATGTCCACCACTCAGGAGTGAATTCTCTGAACCAAATGTAAGTCATAGGAAGAGTCTCCAAAAACAGATACTCACCTGTAGCGCAGCTTGCGGAATTTGATGTATCCGTAGATGGTTAGGGACATGAAGAAGATGAAAGTGGCATCCAAAAGGATCAGGCGGGACTGCGCGATATGTGCATTGTCTAAAAACATTGATGAGAAGTGGGCGAGGCTAAATACGCGTGAGCACTTACCAAACAGGATGATGGACGCAGAAAATCCGGCAATGATTGTTGAATATCCGCTCTCCTTCATGATAGCATATACGACCGGGATTGTGAGACTGCCAAGGATAGCGGGCAAGGCGCGCATGCCGACGTATGGAACATGGTTAGTAGTGTAGCTGTCCCCGATGCTGTCGAATGTGAAGGAGCCGTCGAAACCAACAAACCATCCAGCAAGGCCGAAGAGGAGCTTAGCAAGAGGGGGGTGCACGTCGAAATAGTATTGGCGCGTTAGATAATGTGAGGCGAACTTTCCAAAGTGGACTTCATCGAAACTGGATGCCACAGAACAGTCAGTCAAAAGGGTGGAACTTCCACGTAAAGAAGAATACCCACACAACCTGGTCGGGGAGATTGATCTTGTAGAACCTCAGAGCGAATGCAAGGGCGGTCAAAGTAGCGACAACGATCACGCTTGCTCTGTGCGTCTCCAAAAGTTGCTCAAGTCGATTCCTATCTCTCTAAACACCCCGAACAAAGGAGGGTCAGCCATTAACCCCATACACAGCATCAAGAGATACGTACGGGATTTTGGTAAAACACATCAACGTGCTCGTCATCCTGTGTACTCTCATATTCGAGGTTTGAAGGTTCAGCGGAATGGCCCACCCGCTGGCGAAGCGCTGCCTTCCCTTTTCCTGCCATGACTGGGAGAGGAAGAAGTGAAGCGAAGATTTTGGGGTTTACAAACGGATTTGGTCTGCAATGGAGGTTGTAAAGAAAGAGAAAGTCGGATGCTCTACCGTTCAAAACAGACCGTCGCGTAAACGTGCCCATCACTTGCCACGAATAAACATTAGGTAAGCATTCAGGGTTCTGTTCTGTCTGAGAACGGACTTTCAACCGACCAAGCGCCTACCTTCGACGGCGAAATAGTGGAATTTATATGGCTGAGAGATCAGAAGATGACCACTCTACATGGGTAATCTTACTGCGCACAGTACTCCCATCCGTGTCAGTACGTTGATTTATCCGCACCGACTTGTTCTGAGTGACCCAGAGGGAGGTATTTCGAAGAATGCAGCAAGACAAATTTTCATGCGATCGACCGAGTTGAGTTGTAGTAAGGATTCATCTATGAAGGGATTCGACATTCGACATTTGAGACCAGAACCAAATACAACAAGGTGACAGCGAAAAGGAGATCAGGTCAGGATCAAGGAGTGAGAGTGGATGAGATATGTAAATATAACACAATTTGGGATTGGACTTGTACGGCTCGATCTCAAAACACGCATGATAAAATATAATATGAGGAAAGCAGGGGGGAAGGAAGGAGTGGTAGGGTGCGTATGCGTCATGACAATTTGACCAAAGGACGTACGCAGTTCGAGAAAGAAGGTGGGTGTGTGAGGTGTCGATTAGAAGAGATGTTTGGTATCGAGATAGGCATAGAAGGAAAGTGAGCTCCGGTGTCGATGATGATCCGCTGGTTGGACGTGACAAGATAATGTGAATGAGGGTGATGAGCGGCGAGGGCGGGGTGGTGATTGGGTGTCACAAGAAGAGAGAAATGGATGGCATAAAGTACATTATTAGCGTGATAAGAGAGCCATGAAAGCCAAGGATGAGAAGGCGTCGATTTGAGGAGAAAGTCGCAAGGATGATCAATAAAAAGGAGGATAGCTAGCGTGCACGTGAAGTCATCAAGAATAGATATTCAGAAGGGAAAGCAAAATAGAAATAGAAAGCAAGAGGGGAAAGTCACTCTCGAGCTACCCAATCTGTACTCCTCGAGACCAGCTCAATGGAGTTGTCGGTCGTCCAGAATAATCGCTCTGTCGCACTTCGGCCACTCCAGCTCTTTTGATCTCTGAGAATCATTGCCTGCAAATACGCTATCAGTTTCATCTCTCTAAACAAGGCCTCAATACTCACCTGCTGTGCCCCGAAATTCCTCTGGTCATGCGCAAACAGTTCAACGTTATCCTCCAATGCCTCGCTCAGAATCTGAAGGTCCTGCAATATGCTCTGCATCGCCCTCACCGCTGCCAGTGTCAACAGCTCTTTCCTATTCCTTCCACCCATCCCTCCATTGGCGGTGGGAGCCGGGAGAGTCCGTGATATGCTTTGCAGGACAGTATGCAATATCCTCTTCGTCTCGCCCATGATCTTCTGTGCCTGAGGGAAGTTCCTCCTCGAGACGAGGACTAACGCCCTGGTAATCATATCCGAAGCCAGCAGCTCCATCCTTCTTCGGACGATGACTGGGTCGGACACCGCACTGGGCGTCCTCGACGGGTTGTTCGACATGGGTAGCAAGGTAACAGTCAACAGCACTGGATGCGCGAGCCTTGACACGTTTTTCGCCGCCTGCGGGTCAAAGAAGCTCCCATCCACCTCAATAACCGGCACTTCATCAATCATCCTATCCATCATCCCATCCGCGAAATCACCATCGTCGATTCCCAACGCGTCCAGGCCCATAGCTTGTACGA
>Ga0247729_10000205_pt1 | contig 27521 bp, 25 predicted proteins | sample UWRJL133311R2_FD_180958 | JGI IMG/M metagenome (GOLD analysis project Ga0247729, IMG submission 180958) | Plant litter microbial communities from Arlington Agricultural Research Station in Wisconsin, United States - UWRJ-L133-311R-2 | ecosystem: Environmental > Terrestrial > Plant litter >... | reverse complement strand
TCGCCGTTCCCCGCAGTTTGTGTAGTCCAGTGATATCACGAATCCCGATTGTATGTGCGGCACAGGCATTTCCTGTAATCTTGACAATCGGAAACGTAGGGTTTTCGGGGGCTAATCGCATTGCTGCAAAGGCATGATTGCGAGTTATCCCTGAGCCCGTAGGGCCGATGGCGTCTCGACGTCATCAACACTTCCTTAAGCGGGACACTGTTTTTTTGAAATCGTTGGTGTATTCGGGATGTAGTGCATTTCGATTCTCGGGTGCACGCAGCGATTAAGCCATCTCAACACTATCGGAGGGCAACATGGCCAAGAAAGCGAAGAAGGCGAAGAAGGCAGTCAAGAAGGCAACCAAGAGCGCAGTGAAGAAGACTGCGAAGAAGACGAAGAAGGTTGCGAAGAAGAAGTAACTTCTTCTCCATACGAAACTGCCGGCGGCGACGCCGGCCACGTCACAAGAGCCCCGACGACGGTTTGCTTCTTGAAGCGGGTTTTGAAGCGCGGGCTCTGGTCGACGAAGAGGGTGTCGGCGAGACATCAGGTCAACGGCTAAACCGTTATCCAGGGCAGGGCGTGCTCTACCCGCGAACCGGTTCGGCGAGGAACGCAGTACTCGGTATTGGTGTTCTTATTCGGTGCGGATCATTGATCCGCGGTCTCAGGCGACTTCGCCACGAGATCTGATCCTGACGTGTTGCCGACGCCCTCGTCTTTCCGCCGGCGCGGTTGATCCCCGGCATTCCCGATTTCAATCCCGATATTATTTCGTGTCCCAAGGTTCGCGGTAACCACGGCACGCGCGTGAGTCGTCCTGTGCGCTGCACCAGATGCGCGCGCCAATCGCCGGCATGCGGCGATGGTTACGGCATCGCCAAGCAGCACGGTAAACCGAATTCCGCGATATCGTGAAAAACCCCTGCAAATGCTGGTTTTCTTGTCTTTGCCGGCTCAGCCGCGCGGCAGGCGTTCACACTCGATTCATCCCGATGATTAAACTGCTCTTCAAATTTTATCGGCCATGATGATCCCAACAAGCCGGCAAACGGCGGTTGGGACGGCATCGAAAAACGGACAGGGGCCGCGCTCGGATCAGGGCGGCAAATACAAAAAGGATACGACAATGTTTCAGGGAACGATCGACGTTGGCGCGGCTGCGCCGATCGAGGCAACCGACATTCAGGACGTGCTGTTCGAGCGCGGACTGTACTGGGCCAGCGGCCGCTCCGGCATCGTCGATCTGATCGCGGCGCACAAATGGTTCAACCTCGCAGCCATCAAAGGCCGTGTGGACGCCATCGCAATGCGTCGCGAGGTAGCCGAGACCATGTCGGACGTGGATATCGCCGCCGCGCAGCGTGACGCGCGCGCCTGGATGACCGCGGCCCGCTAAGGACGACGGCGCGTTTTGCGAGGAAGCCCGTTAGCGCGGGCTTCGGGTACCCGGCGTTTCCGTGGAGACCACCTGCTTGTCGAACACCGACTTGCACCCCTCGCTCAGGCTGGCTTTCTGCCGCCGCATGCAGGCCGTGACCTGGTCGACATTGGGAATTTCGGTGCTGCACAGACGCATGGCGTCGCTGCTGCACAGGCGCTGCTGCTCGGCATTGTAGGGATCGGCAGAAGCGGCCGTCGCCGCCATCGTCACCGCGGCGGCCAGCAAACCGATATGATGCAAACGCCTCGAGATAGTTGAGCGCATGGACGTCCCCTTGGTGTGAATGTCGCTGGAGCGCGAGATACAGGCCAACGGCGTGATCGACCTATTCGTTCCCGTGCCATACCGCCTGTGTTGAGGCCCGGTGAACCGGATTGATCGGATTGTCCCGATCCCGGTGCGTCGGGGAAACGTGCAGGCGCCTCACTTCTTCACAATGGTGAAAATCCCGTCGGTCTCGGGCTCAGCGACGTAGCGGTTGTCGGGGGTGCTGAAGCGGATGCGGAGTTTACGCGTGGCATCGGCCAGGCCGATGGTCCAGCCTTCGTACAGCCGCCATGCGGCGATCTCGTCCATGATCGGAAACGTCCTGGCGCAGCCCGGCGCGATTTCGATCTCGGAGCCGCCGATCGTGACCTCGCGCTTCAGGACGATGCGGCAGCGCTTTCTGCCCTTGGCGTCCTGAATCTCCCAACTGCCATAGATATCTTTCAGGAGGGCGGGATCGACGTCCCTGGTATCCATCAATTTAAGCTCCTGCGCCGCAGCCGGTGCGGCGGCAGCCAGCGTGACGAGGATCAAGGCAGTCCATTTCATGCGGCTCTCCTTCGTCAGCGCCGGCGTCACGCGTTCGTTACGGGGCTTCCGCTTGCATCCGGCCTGCGCAACCCAATGTTTTCCTCGTCAATATACGCACGGGCGCCGGGCGCCGGCTCACCGATGAGGATAACGCAATGTCTGTTAAAAACATCCAGATAGCTTCGATGGCGCGGGGCGCCGGCCTCGCATTGGTGGCTGCACTGGCCCTCTCGGCCACACCCGCATCGGCGGCAGGGACGGCATCCGGGCCTACGTTGTCGATTGCGCAGGCGGCCACGTCGACCGACATCGGCGCCGCGCGCCGGCATCGCCAGGCCCGCCGCTCGGCGTCGCGGAACGCGTTCGGCAGTATCAGTAGCTCCGAAAGCTTCAATTCCTCGGGCAATACCGGGTTTGGCTATGGCGTCGGCGACAACTCGCGCGGCCAGACCTGGTGAGGTCACTCTGCTTGCCGCGTCGGCGATCCCGGCGTCGGTCGGCTGCAGCCGAGCGGCGCCCTTCGTCGTTTGATGCCAGTTCGCCTCGCCTGCGCTGGGACGATCGGTCGCGCGTGAAAGCCGGAGAACGCTGATCGCCTGCTGCTTTGTGATAGTGTTCGCCTGCCGGATTTGGTAAGCGGTCGGAATGGAACGCGCAGTCGATAAAGGTTTGCCGGCAAAGCAGTCGGGCGATGTTCGCCGCGCGATGCTGATGTTCCTTGCGTTCGTCTATCTCTTCGTCGGCATGGCCCACAATGTGTCCTGCCTGGATGAGGCGGTGGCATCGAGCTTTGCAATCGAGCAGACGTCGGCCCCTTCCGAGGAGGACGGGAAGAATGCCGCGTCGGTGATCTGCGATCATTGCCCGACCTGCGTTCCGGCCTTGATGCCGGTGACCGCAGCTGCAGACGTACCTTCCGCACGACCGTCGCAACCCGTTGAATCGGTCGTGCCTGTCCTGATCGCCGACCATCCCCGGCTCGACACCCCTCCGCCCAAACGCCTGACCTGAACGCACTCGCCGGGCGCACAGCGCCTGACTTCGGCCGTCCTTCAGGTTCCTGAATTCATGTCTATCAGAAGCGTCGCCACGCACATCGTGTGGGCGTCGGCACTGCTTGTCAGCCCTTTGCTGGCAAGCGTGTCCCATTCGCAGACCATTACGCTGCAAACTGCACTTCAGCGCGCGCTGGCCACCAGTCCGCGCCTGACGGCGGCCGAGCGCGATGTCGGCATCGCATCCGGCCAGCGGATTCAGGCCGGCGCGCTGATCAATCCGGAAGTGTCTTACGAGCAGGACAATTCTTTTGGCTCTCGAACGTATCGCGGCACGCGTTCGGCCGAGACCACGCTGCAGATCAGCCAGCTTTTTGAACTGTTCGGCAAGCGGGACGCGCGTATCGCGGCCGGGCAGGCCGGCGTCGAGACCGCCGCGATCCAGCGCAAGGCGATACGGCTTGAAGTGCTGGCGGAAACCGCCAGCGCCTTTCTATCCGTCCTGGGCGCGCAGCGCCGGATCCAGATCCTCGACGAACAGGTGGCGGAAATCGACCGCATCACGCCGCTTCTGCAGCGGCGCGTCGAGGCCGGCGCCTCGTCGCTGGCCGAGACCGGACGTGCGGAAGTGGCATCGGCGCTGGTGAAGGCCGACCGGGAGCGTGTCCGTTCGCTGCTGGCCACGGCACGGCGCGAACTTGCGGTGCTGATGGGGGACGGCTCGCCTAAATTCTCCGCCGTTTCGGGGCGGCTCGACACCGTGGGGCGCCCGCCCGACTTCAAGGCGGTGGTCGCGGCGATCGACGCCAATCCGCAACTGGTGCGCTGGACCGCGGTCTACGCCCAACGGAACGCGGAGCTCCTGATGGCCCGGCTGCGGCCGTATCCGGACGTGCGGGTCAGCGCGGGATGGCGTCATTTCAACGACACCGGCGATGACGCGGTCCGGCTCGGCATCTCGGTCCCGATCCCGGTTTTCGACCAGAACCAAGGCAACATTCTCTCCGCACAGGAGAGTCTGGCCAAGACGCGCGCGGAGCGGGAGGCCAATCGCAATGCGCTGATCGTCATGGCGGGTAGGGCGTACGACACCCTACAGGGCTCGCTGCGCGAACTGGCGATCCTCCGCGAGTCCGCGATACCGAAGTCCCGGCAGGCCGCCGATGCGATCTTCGAGGGCTACGGGCAGGGCCGCTTCACGCTGCTCGAGGTGCTCGACGCGCAAGCAAGCGTCGCCCAGGCGCGCCTGCGCGAGCAGGAGGCGCAACAGAACTTCCACGTCGCCGTCGCCATCATCGAGGGCCTGGTCGGCAATCCATTCGCACTGGCGCGGGAGAGTGTACGATGAACAGACCGGCCATGACGATGATCGCCGTCCTTGTTCTCGCTACGGCGGGGGCCGTCGCCTTCAAGATGATGAGCCCGGCCGGGATAGCGATGCCCGCCAGAAGCCCGGAAAAGCCCAGGGAGAAAGCTCCGGAAAGCCACGCCGAGCAGGACGAGCACGGCGCCGATCGCATCGTCATCACGGATGTGAAGCTGGCTGCGGCCGGGGTGGCGTTCGGCGAGGCAGGACCCGCCACGCTGAGCGATACGCTGCAGATCAATGGCGTGCTTCGCGCCAACCAGGAAGCCGTCGTCCAGGTGACGCCGCGCTTTCCCGGCATCGTGCGGGCGATCCGCAAACGGATCGGAGATGCTGTCGCGAAAGACGAGCAACTGGCGTCGATCGAGAGCAACCAGAGCCTGACCACGTATGACCTGAAGGCCCCAATGAGCGGCACCGTGATCGATCGCCAGATCTCGTTGGGCGAATATGCCTCCGAGCAGAAGCCGGCATTCGTGGTGGCCGATCTGTCGACGATCTGGGTCGATCTTTCCGTTTACCGGCAGGACCTGAAGCGTGTCCGGATCGGCGATGAGGTTCTGATCGATCCGGACGACGCTGCCGGGGACATCAGGGCCACCGTGTCCTACGTATCGCCGATCGGATATTCCGACACGCAGACGGCGCTGGCGCGCGTGGTGCTGTCGAATACGGAAGGCCGTCTGCGGCCGGGCCTGTTCGTCACCGCGCGGCTGGTGCTGGCGAAGCGCAACGTGCCGGTCGCAGTCCGCGTGGGGGCGATTCAGACGCTGGAGAACAGGACCGTCGTATTCGTCCGCGAAGGCGACAAGGTCGAGGCCCGGCCGGTGCTGGTGGGCGAGACGGACTCGCGCAACGCTGAAATCAAGCAAGGCCTCGCAGCCGGCGAACGTTACGTCGCGGAGAACAGTTTTGTCGTGAAGGCGGAGATGGGCAAGGGGGAAGCCGCACATGATTGATGCGATCCTCGCTTTCTCGATCCGCCGGCGATGGCTGGTGATGTTGTTCGCGCTCGGCACAGGCGCTTTCGGCATCTGGAATTTCACCCGGTTGCCCATCGATGCGGTGCCCGACATCACCAATGTGCAGGTGCAGATCAATACCAAGGCCCCCGGCTACTCGCCGCTGGAGACGGAGCAGCGCATCACCTTTCCGGTGGAGACGGCGATGGGCGGTCTGCCCAGGCTGGAATACACGCGGTCGACGTCGCGCTACGGGCTGAGCCAGGTCACTATCGTCTTCCAGGACGGCACCGACATCTATTTCGCGCGCCAGCTCGTCAATGAACGCATCCAGCAGGTGAGGGATCAGTTGCCGGCCGGGGTCGAAGTCGCCATGGGACCGCTGTCGACCGGCCTGGGCGAGATCTTCATGTACACCGTGGAAGCCAGGGACGGCGCCAGGACGGCGGGCGGCGCCGAATTCTCGGCCAGCGACCTGCGCACCATCCAGGACTGGATCATCAAGCCGCAGCTTCGCAACGTCCCCGGTGTCATCGAGGTCAACACGATCGGTGGCTTCGAGCGGCAGTTTCATGTGCTGCCCGATCCCGGCCGCCTGATGGCCTACCGGTTCGGCTTCCGCGAGGTCATGACCGCGCTCGCGGCCAACAATGCCAATGTCGGTGCCGGCTATATCGAACGCAACGGCGAACAGTACCTGGTCCGGACGCCGGGCCAGGTCGCGAGCATCGCCGAGATCCAGGACATCGTGGTCGGGACACGCAACGGGATTCCCGTTCGGGTCCGCGACGTCGCCGAGGTCAAGGAAGGCAAGGACCTCCGCACCGGCGCCGCGACGCTGGATGGCAAGGAAACCGTGCTCGGCACCGCCATGCTGCTGATCGGCGAGAACAGCCGCACCGTCGCCCAGCGTGTCTCCGCCAAGCTCGGCGAGATCGCCAGATCGCTTCCCGACGGCGTCATCGCGCGAACGGTTTACGACCGGACCGGTCTGGTGGAAGCGACGGTCAGAACCGTCGCGAAGAATCTGATCGAAGGCGCACTGCTCGTCATTGCGGTGCTGTTCCTGATCCTCGGCAACATCCGTGCGGCGATCGTCACCGCCTGCGTCATTCCTCTCGCCATGCTGTTCACCGCGGCCGGCATGGTGGAAGCGAAGGTCAGCGCCAATCTGATGAGTCTCGGCGCCATCGATTTCGGCATCATCATCGACGGCGCCGTGATCATTGTCGAAAACTGCCTCCGGCTGCTGGCGGAGGCGCAGCGCAGGCGCGGAGGGCTGCTGTCGCTCGGGGAGCGGATGGAGACCATCCTGGAAGGATCTCGCGAGGTGATCAGGCCGAGCCTGTTCGGGACCATGATCATCGCGGTCGTCTATCTGCCGGTGCTGACCCTGACCGGTGTCGAAGGCAAGATGTTCACGCCGATGGCGCTGACCGTGCTGATCGCGCTGCTCGGCGCGGCGATCTTTTCGGTGACGTTCGTGCCGGCTGCCGTCGCGATCTTCGTCTCGGGCAAGGTCTCCGAGAAGGAGAACATTTTTATGCGCGGCGCCAAGCGGGTCTACCTGCCGCTGCTCGACGGCGCCATCCGGTTCAGGCATCTGGTGGTAATCGCCGCGGTGGCGATTGTGCTGGCCAGCGGGATCGCCGCGATGCGGATGGGCGGAGAGTTCATTCCGAGCCTTGACGAGGGCGACGTCGCGATCGCCGCCATCCGCATCCCCGGCACCAGCCTAACGCAATCCCTCGATCTGCAGATGGCGCTGGAGCGGCGCATCAAGCAGATCGCCGAAGTGAAGGACTTCTTTGCACGCACCGGGACCGCGGAGATCGCGACCGACGCGATGCCGCCATCGGTATCGGACGGCTACGTCATGCTGAAGCCGCGCGATGAATGGCCGGATCGGGCCAGGCCGAAGGCGGAGCTGGTGGAGGAGATCGAAAAGGCGGCCAACGAAATTCCCGGCAGCCTCTACGAAGTCTCGCAGCCGATCCAGTTGCGCTTCAACGAGTTGATCTCCGGCGTGCGTAGCGACGTCGGCATCAAGATATTCGGCGACGATCTGGATACTCTCCTGGGTGCCGCCAAGCAGGTGCAGGCCGCGATACAGGGCATCAGGGGCGCAAGCGGCGTCAAGACCGAGCAGGTCTCGGGCCTTCCGATCCTGACCGTCAAGCTCGATCGCCAGGCGTTGTCCCGTCACGGCCTCAGTGTCGGCGACGTGCAGAACGTCGTCGAGATCGCGATCGGCGGCAAGAACGTCGGCAAGCTGTTCGAGGGTGACCGCCGCTTCGATATCGTGGTGCGTCTTCCCGAGGACCTGAGAGGGCGCCTTGAGTCCATCCGCGCCATCTCGATTCCCCTGCCGCCGGCAGAGGAGAGCGCGATGCAAGTAACAAAGACCGCCTGGTCCATGTCGCCGGGTGCGCCGATGCGTTATGTGCCGCTGTCATCCGTTGCATCCATCGACATTGCCCCGGGTCCGAACCAGATCAGTCGCGAGAACGGCAAGCGGCGGATCGTCGTCAGCGCCAATGTCCGGGAACGCGATCTGGGGTCGTTCGTCGCCGAGGCCCGGCAGGCCGTCACCGACAAGGTCAGGCTGCCGGCGGGCTACTGGATCAACTGGGGGGGGCAATTCGAGCAACTGGTCTCCGCGACAAAGCGGCTGACCATCGTGGTACCCGTGGCGCTGCTGCTGGTGCTGCTGTTGCTGTACCTGAGCTTCGGATCCATCGTCGATGCGTTGCTTGTGTTCAGCGGAGTGCCGTTGGCGCTCACCGGCGGCGTGCTGGCGCTGCTGCTCCGGGGCATTCCGCTGTCGATCAGCGCCGGCGTCGGCTTCATCGCTCTGTCTGGCGTTGCGGTGCTGAATGGTCTCGTGATCATCGAGTTCATCGAGCGGCTGCGGCGGGACGGGCGGGCGGTGCTCGATGCGGTCCGGCACGGCGCATCGACCCGTCTCAGGCCGGTGCTGATGACGGCGCTGGTCGCATCATTGGGTTTCGTCCCGATGGCGATAGCGACAGGGGCCGGCGCCGAAGTGCAGCGGCCGCTCGCCACCGTGGTCATTGGCGGCATCATCTCGTCGACGATTCTGACGCTGCTGGTTCTGCCGGCGCTCTACATGCTGTTCCGCGGCGACGCCGGCGGGGCCCGATGGGGCCGGTCACCGCCGCCCGAAGCCGCGGTTCGGTAACGCTCGTTCAAGCCAGCGGAGCAACGACAACTGTTTGAGCGTAAATTTGGCGGAGCCGGAGGGATTCGAACCCTCGATACCCGGTAAAAGGTATGCCGCTTTAGCAAAGCGGTGCCTTCAGCCACTCGGCCACAGCTCCATCATGGGTGGATATGCCTGACCCGGCCCGCAGCCGCAAGCGCAAGATCGCAGGGCGCAGGTTTCTGCCCGTGAATTATGCCGGCGGGGAAGGGAGCGGCGCCAGTGTCGTGCCGGCAGCCGCCATTTGCCGGCGCGACTCTCCGTGCGGGATGTGGCGCGCCTGCGGCGTCTGATGGGAGCGCCCGTTATCAACAGCAATTCATGCGCCGGACCTTCACAACGGAATCCAGGCCTGACGAGCCGGTCGAATCGGTGCGCAAAAGAGTCCTGGATTCGCCCCGTCGCTCCTGCTTCGCGATATGTCTGTGCGATGCACGCAAAGCAATGCATTGTGACTTCTCTGCACGCGCCTATAAAAATCCTTTTAACGCCAAGTGCTTAGCCGGTTCCGGCAATCACGAAAGCGTGTGATTTGTGCAACACCCCCCGGGAAACGGCCGGAAGGTGGCCCCTTTGAGGCGTTCCATTGTTGCGAAGCAGGGAGGGTTAGGAGATGGTCACGGTGCGACGGAGGGGGGCATCCCGAGGTCGTCCCGTTAAGGTGGTTCGCTCAGGACCGCGTTTGCATTCATGCGAGCGTGTCCATGAAGCCGGAACGCCTGGCGGGTTGTCAGGGACTAAGGGACTTGTCTTCAGGGTGATCCTCACCCCGTTGCGGAACCTTCCCTAAAGCAACTTGGAGGTTTACATGAAGACGATTAAGGGCCTTATTCTCGGCTCGGCAGCGAGCATTCTCGCTATGGGCGGAGCCCAGGCAGCCGATCTTCCCGTCAAGGCCAAAGCGGTCGAATACGTGAAGGTCTGCTCCCTCTACGGCGCTGGTTTCTACTACATCCCCGGCACTGACACCTGCGTGAAAATCGGCGGCGCGATCCGTTTGGACACCGCTTTCAACGGCAACGTCTATGACGCTCCGTTCTGGCAGGGCGGCGCTGGCGGCAGCGGCGCGTACACCAAGGACTACTTCGTTACCCGTGAGCGCGTTAACGCCACGGTCGACACCCGCACCGCCACCGAATACGGCGTTGTCCGCACCTATTCGAACATCCAGTTCGACTTCTCGCAGAACCGTGAATCGATCGCCGGCGGCTTCGTCGAAGTCGACTACGCGTTCATCCAGTTCGCTGGTTTCACCTTCGGTAAGGCCGTTTCGCAGTTCGACCCCCAGTGGGCGCTCTCGAAGCCGTCGATCTCGTCGGGCACCAACTTCGGTTCGAACAACGCGACCGGCATCCCGCAGATCGCCTACACCGCTTCGTTCGGCAACGGCGTTTCGGCAACCCTCTCGGTTGAGAACGCTTCGCCCTACCGCAACGCTGGCCTCTACAACAACGCCAACGCGATCCTGCTTCCGTTCGGCGCGAACACCACCGCTGCTTACGGTGCTGCTTCGAACACCTTCGTCGGCAACGCCTACGGCGGCAACCACATTCCTGACATCGTCGGCAACGTTCGCCTCGATCAGGCTTGGGGCTCGCTGCACGCTGGCGCCGCCATGCACGCCATCACCCCGGGCTTCTACGGCGCCAACGAATCGACCGGCCATGCCGACGATGCGTACGGCTTCGCAGTTACCGGCGCGATCGAATTCAAGGCTCTGCCGACCGGCGCTGGCGACAGCTTGAAGATCGAAGCTTCGTACGGCCGCGGTGCAGCCAAGTACGTCTTCGGTGGCACCACTGACGTCAACGGCGGTGGTCGTTATGCCAAGGTGACCGGCAATAGCATCGGCTTCGGCTACGTCCTCGATGGCGTGTTCGGCCCGAACGGCCAGATCCAGCAGAGCGATGCCTGGGAAGTCAGCGCGTTCTTCGAGCACTACTGGAACCCGAACTGGCGCACCTCGCTGTACGGCAACTACAGCCACGTCTCGTACGGCGATGCCGGCAACGCACTGCTCGCGTCCAGCTTCGCTCTCGGCGGCGTCAACGGCGGCACCCTTGCTGCTCCGACCCTGCGCCAGACCGGCGGCAACTTCGACCTGGGCCTCGCTCAGATCGGTACCCGCACGGCTTGGACCCCGGTTCGCAACCTGACCCTGTCGGCTGAATTCACCTACAGCCGCATCGATCAGAACCTGCAGGGCACCTACACCGGCGCCGCAACCGGCAAGGCTTCGCAGACCTACACCCTGGGCAACCAGAACGCCTACAACGGCGCTGTGCAGATCCTGCGCTCCTTCTAAGCCTGATCGTCTCACGACGGTTAGTCTCTGAAACGAAAGCCCCCGGCAGGAAACTGCCGGGGGTTTTTGCGTGTGGAGTAGGGATCAGCCCGGTGCACTTGTCCCGGCCGCAGCGCACTGCGCCTCCGCCAGGAGGCGTGATGAGCTGCACAGCGGGGACTGTTAAAAACGCCAGTGCGCGTTACGGTCCCGGCTCTGCGGAGCGGCATAGAATGCCGCACCGTGTCCGGGACGCGATTCAACCGAGCTTTGCCGGGAAGGTTCTATTCCACGCTGCCGCGGTGCAGGTCGGCCTCGATCTGCAGCCGGGAGCCGCCGCCAAAGCGGGCGCGGTAGACCTGCAGGTTCTCCATGATCCGCTGCACGTAGTTGCGGGTCTCCGAGAACGGGATCGACTCCACCCAGTCCACAGCATCGACCCTGGGATCGCGCGGATCGCCGTAGCGCTCCACCCATTTGCGCACGCTGCCGCGGCCGGCGTTGTAGCCGGCGAAGGTCATGATGTAGGAGCCGCGATAGTCCTCGAGCAGGCCGCCGAGTTCGGCTGCGCCGACAGATGCGTTGTAGACCGAATCGGTCTTCAGCTTGTTGAGGTCGTAGGTCCCGCCGTGTCTCTTGGTGACGTATTTCGCGGCGTCCGGCGTCACCTGCATCAGCCCATAGGCATTGGCGGGCGACACGACCGCGGGATTGAACGCGCTCTCCTGCCGCGCGATCGCATAGACGACGCTGCGCTCGACTTCCGGTCCGATCGTCGGATAGGAGGGAATGCCGGTGGTCGGATAGGCGTAGAAATCGAACGGCAGGCCGCGGTTCAGGGCCGCCTTGCCGACCATCAGCATGCCGCGCGCGTCGGAATTGCGCGACGCCAGTTCGCCCAGGCCCAGCACCGCATCGGGGTCGCCGTTCTCGCCCATGTCGCCGAAGATCGGAAGCGCGATCTCGCGCTCGTCGAGCTGATAGAGCAACTGCACGGCGCGGACGATTTCGAGCCGCTCGATGCCGCGGCCGCGCGCGGCCTGCGCGCCGTTGATCTCGAGCTGCGGCATGCCGAGCTTGGCGCGCGCCAGCTGGCCGTAATAGCTGGTCGATTGCTCGGCAGCGGACGCGTAGGCTTGGCGTGCTTCCGAACTGCGGCCGGCGGCTTCGGCGGCGCGGCCCTGCCAGTAGCCGGCGCGCGCCAGCGCCGTGGGATTGACGCTGCCGACGCCGATCCGGGCAAAATGCTGCGCGGCGGTGGCGGGATCCTTCAGGAAACGCAGCGCGATCCAGCCGGCGGTGAATTCCTGTTCGGTCTTGTAGATGTCGCGCGCGGGCAGGGCGGCGTCGCGCGCGATCAGATAGGCCGAGCGATGCTCGCCGACATCGAGCATCTTTCGCGCCAGCAGGCGCCGCTCGATCCACCATTCGTCAAGATTGTACAGCCGGCCCGGATCGCGCGGCGCTGCGATCATCAGCTGCGCCGCTTCGGCGAAGCGCTCATCGCGGCGCAACTGCTGGATTTTTGCAAACATGAAGCCGGGATCGCTGTGCAACTCGCCGGGCACCGCTTCGAGCAGCGCCTTGGCGTTGCCGGCTTTCTTGGTGACGCCGATGCGCGCCCGCGCCAGCGCCATCTGCGCCGGGCCGAGTCGCTTGGCAGCGCGCAGGGCTGCATCTGTGTCGCTGCCGTACAGCAGCAGGTCCATCCGCGCCTTGTGGTCGCCGCCGGACAGGAAGGCGCCGAACAGATCGAGCGCCAGCGTTTCGGTATCGCCGGAAATCGAATCGTTGCGCCAGGCATCGCGAACAAGGCGCTCGGCGCCGGCACGGTCGCCGCGGGCGATCAGGGCGCGGGCCAGCGAGAATTTTCCCTTGGCCGAGAGCGGCTTCTCGTTCTGGAAATAGCCGAGCACGGTGTCGTCGTCGCGGCGGTCGTCCCACAGAGCGGCCTCGGCGCGGCGTCGCAGGAAGGTCTGCGACGGCCAGCTCGGATTGGCCGTGAGAAAAGCGCGGTAGCGCTCCACGGACGAGCCGTTGTCGTCGCTGCGCAGGATCAGCCATTCCGCGAGTTTTCGCGCGACGGGGTCGCCGATGCCCTGCGCCACCTGCGAGGCGTCGACCGGCTTGCGCTTGCGGATCAGCTCGATGACGTTCTCCACCGCCTCGGCGTCGGCCTGCGGTGTCGATGATGTCGCAGCCATCGCCGCGGGCGCGATCTGCCGCTTGGCCGGCGGGGTCACGGCGGCATGCTGGCGCGTGGCCGGCTGAATGGCCGGCGCAGGGCTGGCCTGGTCGGGCGACAGCGGCCTGGCGGGCGCTGCTGCTGGCGCCGCGGTCATTTTCGGTATCGCATTGCGCGCGATCGGGCGCGGCTTCGGCAATGGCACCTTGGCCTCGGCCCAGGCGTTGGCCGACAGTGCCAGCAGGCTGACGCCCAGCATCAGGCCGGCGCCGAGCGCGCTCCATCGGGTCGCGGAACTGGGAGGCACTTGCGTCACGGAGTCCCTTCGCGGCGAATCAGGCAATCGCAGTCACTGCACTGCTGTATTTGATTGAAAATATGGACAAATCGTCAACTTTTGCCTGCGCGTGACCTGTCTGCCCGATCACAGCGGCGAAATCGCGGCTGAAAGCCTCGCGAAAGCACGTCGGGCGGTCTTTCGCCGCAGCCCCGGACTCGGTAAGACTCGGCGCTCAATCAACCGGTTCAGCAGACGGCCCAAGAAACCGCCCAAGAAACCGCTCAAGCCGCAGCGCGTTCGGAGAATGACCATGGCAACCAAGACGAATTTTCGCGGGTCCTATGCCGCCCTGGTCACGCCGTTCAAAAACGGCGCGCTCGACGAAGCCGCGTTTCGCGCTCTTGTCAGCTGGCAGATCGACGAGGGGACCAACGGCCTGGTGCCGGTGGGCACCACCGGCGAGAGCCCGACTCTGAGCCATGACGAGCACATGCGCGTGGTGGAATGGTGCATCGACGAGGCCAAGGGGCGGGTGCCGGTGATCGCCGGCGCCGGGTCGAACTCCACCCGGGAAGCCGTCGAACTGGCGAAGCACGCCGAGAAGGCCGGCGCCGACGCCGTGCTGGTGGTGACGCCGTATTACAACAAGCCGACCCAGGAAGGCATGTACCAGCACTTCAAGGCGGTGAACGACGCGATCGGGATTCCGATCCTGATCTACAACATCCCGCCGCGCTCGGTGGTTGATATGTCCGTCGATACCATGACCCGTCTGTTCGAGCTGAAGAACATCGCCGGCGTCAAGGACGCTACCGCCAATCTCGCGCGCGTCTCGCAGCAGCGCCACGCCATGGGGCCGGACTTCATCCAGCTCTCCGGCGAGGACATGACCGCGCTGGCTTACATGGCCGCCGGCGGTCACGGCTGCATCTCGGTGGTTGCCAATGTGGCGCCGAAGCCGTGCGCCGAGTTGATGACCGCGGTGCTGAAAGGCGATTACGCCGCGGCGCTGAAGATCCAGGACCGCCTGACGCCGCTACACGACGCCATTTTCATGGAGCCCGGTCTGGCCGGTGCCAAGCATGGCCTCGGATTGCTCGGCCGGCTGCAGGAAGAAGTCCGCCTGCCGCTGCTGCCGGTGACGGCGCCGACCGGCGCGGTGATCCGCAAGGCCATGGTTCATGCCGGGCTGATCAACTAGACCGCCATCTATTTCGATGGCGATGCCGACAACATTATCGAACACAGGGGATTGCAGGTGCTGAAGGAATTTCGCGAATTCGCCATGAAGGGTAACGTGGTCGATCTCGCCGTCGGCGTGATCATCGGCGCGGCATTCGGCGCCATCGTCACCTCGATGGTCGGCGACATCATCATGCCGATCGTCGGCGCCATCACCGGCGGTCTCGATTTCTCGAATTACTTCACCGGCCTGTCGAAAGCCGTCACCGCGACCAATCTGGCGGATGCCAAGAAGCAGGGCGCGGTGCTGGCCTGGGGCAACTTCCTCACTTTGACCATCAACTTCATCATCATCGCCTTCGTGCTGTTTTCCGTGATCCGCTTCATGAACAGGCTGAAGCGTAACGATGCGGCCAAGCCGGCGGAACCGTCGAAGCCGAGCCGCGAAGAAGAACTGCTGACCGAGATCCGCGACCTGCTGAAGAAGGCCTGAACCTTCTTGAAGCGCGCGTTATCGAGCCTATGTTTTCAAGATAACGCCCAAGGCAACTGACGATGGCTGAGAAGAACGAGCGCCCGATCAAGGTGATCGCGGAAAACCGCAAGGCGCGATTCCATTACGCGATCGAGGACACGCTGGAGGCCGGCATCGAGCTCACCGGCACCGAGGTGAAGTCGATCCGCAACGGCAAGAGCACCATCGCGGAATCCTATGCCGATCCCAAGGGCGGCGAGATCTGGCTGATCAACTGCAATATTCCCGAATATCTGCAGGCCAACCGCTTCAACCACGAGCCGAAGCGGCCGCGGCGGCTGCTGCTGCATCGGAAGCAGATCAACAAGCTGATGGGCGCGGTGGAGCGCCAGGGCATGACCCTGGTGCCGCTGAAAATGTATTTCAACGAGCGCGGCCGGGTGAAGCTGCAGCTCGCTTTGGCCAAGGGCAAGCAGCTGCACGACAAGCGCGCCAGCGAGAAGGATCGCGACTGGGGCCGCGAAAAGGGCCGCCTGATGCGGGCGAGGGGATAGTGGCTCTGTCATTGCGAGGAGCGAAGCGACGCGGCAATCCAGAAGCCACAAGCTCGGCAAAGACTGGATTGCTTCGTCGCAAGGGCTCCTCGCAATGACGAACTTTGAGGATGGAGTGTAGATGACCCAATCAAACTTGCTTGAAGTCGACTGGAGCAAGATTCCTGCACCTGAGGACGACGGAGCGACCGCGCACATGGTCGGCATGACCATCCCGCCGGTCAGCCTGCGCGCCACCAACGACACCGCGGTGACATTGTCCGAACTCAAGGGCCGCACGGTCGTATTCGCCTATCCGCGCACCGGCGAGCCCGGCAAGATCTCGCTGGTCGACGACTGGGACATGATCCCCGGCGCGCGCGGCTGCACGCCGCAGACCTGCGCCTTTCGTGACCTGTTTGCGGAATTGAAGGCCGCCGGCGCGAAGCACGTGTTCGGGCTGTCGACGCAGAGCAGCGACTACCAGACCGAGATGGCGTCGCGGCTGCATCTGCCATTCCCGGTGCTGTCCGACGAAAAGCTCGAGCTGGCGACGGCGCTCGATCTGCCGACCATGGAAGTCGCCGAGCTCACTTTGATCAAGCGCATGGCGCTGGTCGTCGACGATGCGAAGATCATCCACGTGTTCTATCCGGTGTTTCCGCCGGACCGGAACGCGGGTGATGTGCTGGAATGGCTCAAGGCGAACCCGGTCTAGATTCGCGACGCCACAAACTCCGCCGTCATCCTGAGACGCGAGCCCTTGCGAGCCTCGAAGGATGCGGACGCGGGCGCCGGCGCTTGCAGCGCATCCTTCGAGGCCGTCACAACCGCGACGGCACCTCAGGATGACGGCGGAGTGAGCGAAAACTACTCCGCCAGATCCGCCTTCACCCTTGCAAAAACACTCCTGAACATCTCCGGCGTCAGCACCCGCGTGTTCGTGTTGTAGCGCGAGCAATGATAGCTGTCGTACAGCCGGAAGCGGCCGGCGTCGTGTACCGCGCCGTGCGCGAACGGTGCCGCCACGGCGCGGATGCCGAGGGTGCGCAGCATGGTGTCATGGGCAACGCGGCCGAGCAGCACAATGGCGCGCAATCGCGGCATGGTTTCCATGGTGGCGATCAGGAACGGACGGCAGGTGGCGATCTCGACGGGCAGGGGCTTGTTCTGCGGCGGCACGCAGCGCACCGCATTGGTGATGCGGCAGTCCTGCAGCGTCAGGCCATCGTCGGGGCGCGCCAGAAATTCCCCGGAGGCAAAGCCGTATTCGAGCAGGGTGGCGTAGAGCAGATCACCGGCATAGTCGCCGGTGAACGGCCGGCCGGTGCGGTTGGCGCCCTGCGCCCCGGGCGCGAGGCCCACGATCAGCAATGCGGCGTCCGAATCGCCGAACGACGGCACCGGCGAATTGAACCCGCCGGGATCGCGCGCCCGCAGCTCCATGCGGTATTCGACCAGACGCGGGCACAACGGGCAGTCTCGCCCGGCCTCTGTTGAACTGCCGGCGGAAATCACCGATGTGACGACCGCCGGCTGCTGTCGGCTGATAAGCGTCCTAGTCTTCAAACTCTTCGTCATCGCCTCGGGGCGCCATGGTGGTCGCGCGCTGCAGGAATTGCGGCGTCGTGTGACGCGGCTCGCGCGGTGCCGGGCGCTCGGCGGGATCGCGGCCGAGCTTGCCCTGCAGTTCGACCAGATCGGTAAACACATCGGCCTGGCGGCGCAACTCGTCGGCGATCATCGGCGGCTGGCTGGAGATGGTCGAAACCACCGTCACCCGGACGCCGCGGCGCTGCACGGCTTCCACCAGCGAGCGGAAATCGCCGTCGCCGGAGAACAGCACGATCTGGTCGACATGTTCGGCCAGCTCCATGGCATCGACTGCGAGCTCGATGTCCATGTTGCCCTTGACCTTGCGGCGGCCGGAAGCGTCGATGAACTCCTTGGTCGCCTTGGTGACCACGGTATAGCCGTTGTAGTCGAGCCAATCGATCAGCGGCCGGATCGACGAATATTCCTGATCCTCGATGATCGCCGTATAATAGAAGGCGCGGACCAATGTGCCGCGACTCTGGAATTCCTTGAGCAGACGCTTGTAATCGATGTCGAAACCAAGGGTCTTGGCGGTCGCGTAAAGGTTGGCGCCGTCAATAAACAGCGCGATCTTGTCGGATGCAGGGGACATCAAGTGTTCTCGTGTGGTTTGTTGTTGTTTAGGTATTGGCCTGGCCTAATTGACCACGCATTGAACGAAGTGGAGCGTCGCAAACGGCTCACTTTGGTTCATTGCAATATGTGCTGCCGGAGCGATAAGCCCATACATTTACAGTTGCAATGAAGCGTTTTGGTGTTCGAGAAGTAATCGGTCGAGATGTCGGATGCCGGTACCTTCGGCCCCGAAGCAGGGTACCATGATGGGGTATCAGACGGAAGCCCGGTATACCAGATCCCAAATTTGGGCCTTGCGAATGTCCCCAACCCCCTATACCTAGCAAGCTTAATCCAGATATTCGGTCCCCAACACCAACGGAGCGACATTTTATGGCGCGCGTCACCGTCGAAGATTGCATCGATAAAGTCGACAACCGGTTCGACCTGGTCCTGCTGGCAGCCCACCGGGCCCGCATGATTTCGTCCGGATCACAACTTACGATTGATCGCGACAACGACAAGAACCCGGTCGTTTCGCTGCGCGAGATCGCCGATTCGACGATTTCGCCGGAAGACCTTCGCGAGGAGCTGGTGCATTCGTTGCAGAAGTTCGTCGAAGTCGACGAGCCCGAGCCCGACACCATCCCGCTGATCGGCTCGGCCGGCGCCAGCGTCGATGCCGACGACACCGAAGTGGCCGTCGAGCGGATGACCGAAGAAGAGCTGCTGAAGGGCCTGGAAGGCCTGGCGCCGCCGGAAGAGCAGCCCGAGGAAGACGAGTAGTAGGTATTCGCGGCTGATCGCTTAACCCTCTCGACCATCAATTCTTTGCAGGGCCCGGACAATCGTCCGGGCCTTTGCATTTGCGGACACTTTCAGGGCAAACTTGCGGCCAACAGTGAAAGTGCAGGTCCGACGGCGTACCTGACGGAAACGAGGCCTCTATGGCGACCACGCGCCGTACCTCACGGCAGATGCAGGCTGCAAGCGACACCGTCGCTGTGGTCCCGCCGGCGCCTGAGCTCGCTACGCCCGCGCCCGCTCAGCCCGCGCCGGGGGCAACCGTGGTCGTGCCGACGAAGGTGCCGCGCGCGTCCCGCACCCGGATGATGCGGCAATACGATCTGGTCGAGCGGGTCCGGTCGTACAATCCCAACACCGACGAGGACATGCTGAACCGGGCCTATGTCTACGCCATGGTCGCCCATGGCGAGCAGACGCGGGCGTCCGGCGACCCCTATTTCACCCATCCGCTCGAAGTGGCGGCGATTCTCACCGACCTCAAGCTCGACGATGCCACCATCGTGGCGGCACTGCTGCACGACACCATCGAGGACACCGAGGCGACCCGTGCCGAGATCGACCGGCTGTTCGGCGCCGAGATCGGCGCGCTGGTCGAGGGCCTGACCAAGCTGAAGCGGCTCGAACTGGTGTCGCGCGAGGCCAAGCAGGCGGAAAACCTGCGAAAGCTGCTGCTGGCCATCGCCGACGACGTCCGCGTGCTGCTGATCAAGCTCGCCGACCGCCTGCACAACATGCGGACCATGGAGTTCATGCCGCCGGCGTCGCGCCGCCGCATCGCCGAGGAGACCCTGGACATCTATGCGCCGCTGGCCGGCCGCATGGGCATGCAGGAAATGCGCGAGGAACTGGAGGAACTGTCCTTCAAGGTGCTCGATCCCGACGCCTACAGCGTGGTGATGGCGCGGCTGGATTCGCTGGCCGAGCGCAACCGCAACCTGATCGGCATGATCGAGAGCCACCTCTCCATGAAGCTGGAGAAGAACGGCATCCTGGCCCGGGTCAGCGGCCGCCGCAAACGGCCGTTTTCGATCTGGACCAAGATGAAGCGCAAGTCGGTCGGCTTCGAGCAGTTGTCCGACATCTTCGGTTTTCGCGTGGTGCTGAAGGACATGGAGGCCTGCTACCGCGCCCTCGGCGTGGTGCACACCACCTGGCCGGTGGTGCCCGGCCGCTTCAAGGACTACATCTCGACACCGAAGCAGAACGACTATCGCTCGATCCACACCACGGTGATCGGCCCCGGCAACCAGCGCGTCGAACTGCAGATCCGCACCGAGGACATGAACCAGATCGCCGAATACGGCATCGCCGCGCATGCCTTCTACAAGGACGGCAAGGGCTCGCCGACCGAGATGCTACAGCGCGAATCCAACGCGTTCTCATGGCTGCGCCACACCATCGGTATCCTGTCGGAAAGCACCAATCCGGAAGAGTTTTTGGAGCATACCAAGCTCGAACTGTTCCACGACCAGGTGTTCTGCTTCACCCCGAAGGGCAAGCTGATCGCGCTGCCGCGCAACGCCAACGTGGTTGACTTCGCTTATGCCGTGCATACCGACGTCGGCAACAGCGCGGTGGGCTGCAAGATCAACGGCAAGTTCGCGCCGCTGTCATCGGAATTGCAGAACGGAGACGAGGTAGAGGTGCTGACCTCGGCCGCGCAGCAGGCGCCGCCGTCGGCGTGGGAATCCCTGGCCGTCACCGGCAAGGCCCGCGCCGCGATCCGCCGCGCCACCCGCACCGCGGTGCGCGACCAGTATGCCGGCCTCGGCCGCCGCATAGTCGAGCGCCTGTTTGCCCGCGCCAAGATGGAATATTCCGACGACCAGCTGAAGGGCGCGCTGCCGCGGCTGGCGCGCAGCACCATCGACGATGTGATGGCCTCGGTCGGCCGCGGCGAGCTTCGCGCCGCCGACGTCGCGCGCGCGATGTACCCGGACTACAAGGAAGAACGCGTCGGGCGCTTCGCCGCCAGCAACCGCAAGGCCACGGCGGACCGGGTCAAGACCCCCGACGGCGCCGGGCGCTTCACCTCGATCATCTCGGTCGGCGGGATCAATTCCGACCTGCCGGTGAAATTCGCGCCGAACGGCGGTGCGGTGCCCGGCGATCGCATCGTCGGCATCATCACCGAGGGCGAGGGCATCACCATCTATCCGATCCAGTCGCCGGCGCTGAAGGATTTTGAGGAAGAACCCGAGCGCTGGGTGGATGTCCGCTGGGACGTCGAGGAATCCTCGCCGCAACGCTTCCCGGCGCGATTGTTCGTGCAGAACGTCAACGAGCCCGGCAGCCTCGCGCAGATCGCCCAGGTGATCGCCGACCACGACGGCAATATCGACAATATCAGCATGCACCGCCGCTCGCCGGACTTCACCGAGCAGAACATCGATGTCGAGGTCTATGACCTCAAGCATCTCAGCGCTATCATCAACCAGTTGCGCGCCAAGGCCGTGGTCGCCAAGGTCGAGCGCGTCAACGGATAGCGTCGTCATTGCGAGGAGCGAAGCGACGCGGCAATCCAGATTCACAAGCTCTGCAAGAACTGGATTGCTTCGTCGCAAGGGCTCCTCGCAATGACGACTGCAGATGCTAGAGTGGGGCCGTCATCCAGAGTCCTGAAAGCCGGCCAATGTCCCAACCTTCCACACTCCGCCTCGGCGTCAACATCGATCACGTCGCGACCTTGCGCAACGCGCGGGGCGGGCGGCGTCCCGATCCGGTACGCGCCGCGCTGGCCGCCATCGAGGCCGGCGCTGACGGCATCACCGCGCACCTGCGCGAGGACCGCCGCCATATCCGCGACGACGACATGGTCCGGCTCAAGGCCGAAATCTCCAAGCCGCTGAATTTCGAGATGGCGGCGACGCCGGACATGGTGCGGATCGCGCTGGCGACCAAGCCCCATGCGGTCTGCCTGGTGCCGGAGCGCCGCGAGGAATTGACCACCGAAGGCGGCCTCGATGTGGTCGGTCAGCGCGAGTCGCTGGAGCCGTCCATCGCCCGGTTTGGCGACGCCGGGGTGCGGGTGTCGCTGTTCATCGCGGCAGACCCGAAGCAGATCGAGATGGCCGCCAAACTGCGCGCGCCGGTGATCGAACTGCACACCGGCGCCTGGTGCGATGCCATCGAAGATGGTGACGCCGCCAAGGCCGCCAGCGAGTGGCAGCGCATTGTCACGGGGGCTGCGCTGGCCAAGTCCGCCGGGCTCGAAGTCCATGCCGGCCACGGCCTGGATTACGCCACCGCCGAGACCATCGCCGCGCTGCCGGAGATCATGGAGCTGAACATCGGCTACTACATGATCGGCGAGGCGCTGTTTGTGGGACTCGGCGAGACCGTGCGTGCGATGCGGGCGGCGATGGCGCGGGGCAGGGCCCAACTGGCGGCCGGCGCATGATCATCGGCATTGGCAACGACCTGATCGACATCACGCGGGTGGCCAAGGTGATCGAGCGCCATGGCGAGCGCTTTCTCGACCGCATCTTCACCGACGCGGAGCGTGCCCGTGCGCAACGTCGCGCCAAGAACGAAAAGATGCTGGTGGCGACCTACGCCAAACGCTTTGCCGCCAAGGAGGCGTGCTCCAAGGCGCTCGGCACCGGCATCCGCCAGGGCGTCTGGTGGCGCGACATGGGCGTGGTCAACCTGCCGGGCGGCCGGCCGACCATGTTGCTGACCGGCGGCGCGCTGGTCCGGCTGCAGGCCCTGACGCCGCCCGGTTTCGAGGCGCGGATCGACCTCACCATCACCGACGACTGGCCGCTGGCGCAGGCGTTTGTGATCATTTCGGCGGAAAAGGGGATAGGTAACTCGGTGCGGTAACATTTGATGATGCAACGGCAGTGTGCGCCCCTCGGGGCGGATGCCTGATGCGCCGCCGGTTGCACTTAAATTCCTTTGTGTTTCTAACTGATTAGCCAATTTTCCCCCTTCGGATAACGGTTCCGTTGATTGCGGCGCGGCGAACAACCCGTTAAAAGCCGGCATCCGCCTTCAGCCGGGTCGAATGCGCCGGAAATCCTCTGGGTTTGCGCCGCCATTCGCTCTAAACATCAGAATCAGAGCCTTTTCTCATCGCGTCGCCATTTTCGCGTGAGACACATCACCAGCGGCGCGGCGATCGCGACGGGAATCGGGAAAGCGATGAGCGTGACATCCGGAACCAAGACTGAAAGCGGCGTCGGCGAAACCATCCGCGTCGTCATCAACGCATTGCTGATCGCACTGGTGATCCGGACCTTCCTGTTCCAGCCGTTCAACATCCCGTCCGGCTCGATGAAGGCCACTCTGCTGGTGGGCGACTACCTGTTCGTCTCGAAATATTCCTACGGTTACAGCCACTACTCGATCCCGCTGTCGCCGCGGATCTTCTCCGGCCGTGTGTTCGGCTCCGAGCCCGCGCGGCGACGTGGTGGTGTTCCGGCTGCCGAAGGACGACTCCACGGATTACATCAAGCGCGTGATCGGGCTGCCCGGCGATCAGATCCAGATGAAGGAAGGGCTTCTCTATATCAACGACAAGCCGGTGCAGCGCGAGCGGCTCAGCGACTTTATCGGCGAGGATCCCTGCGGCTCCGACGCCACCGCGCGGGTCAAGCGCTGGAAGGAGACGCTGCCCAACGGCGTCACCTATGAATCCCTCGATTGCGTCGACAACGGCTTCTACGACAACACCATCGCCTACAAGGTGCCGGAAGGCCACCTGTTCATGATGGGTGACAACCGCGATAATTCCACCGACAGCCGCGTGCTTTCGGCGGTAGGCTACGTGCCGTTCGAGAACCTCGTCGGCCGCGCCCAGATGATCTTCTTCTCGATCGCCGAGGGCGAGCAGGCCTGGCAGATCTGGCGCTGGCCCACGGCTGTGCGCTGGAATCGCATCTTCTCCATCGTGCGATGAAGGACGACAGCAACAAGCCCACCGACAGCGCGCCGCGAGCCGACGAATTGAGCCTGCCTGCCGACGTCGTGCCGGAATCCGCTGCGGCCAAGAAGAAGCGCAAGAACGCCGCGCTGAAGGCCGCTGCCGCCGAGATCGAAACCCGGATCGGCTATCTGTTCAAGGACCCCGCACTGCTGGCGACGGCGTTCACCCACGTCTCGGCGCTGAAGTCCTCCGCGCGCAACCGCGGCGACAGCTACCAGCGCCTCGAATTTCTCGGTGACCACGTGCTCGGTCTTGTGGTTTCCGACATGCTGTATCGCGCTTTTCCGTCCGGCGACGAAGGCGAACTCTCGAAGCGTCTCGCCGATCTCGTACGCAAGGAAACCTGCGCCGATGTGGCGCGTGCGCTCGGCCTGCTCGACGGCATCAAGCTCGGCTCGGTGGGCGCCGGCGCCGGTGCGCGCTTGCGAAAATCGGTGCTCGGCGACATCTGCGAAGCGGTGATCGGCGCCATCTTCCTCGACGGCGGCTATCCCGCGGCGGAAGAGTTCGTGCAGCGCAACTGGGTGGAGCGCATGCGCAAGCCTGTGCGCCCCCTGCGCGACGCCAAGACGGTGTTGCAGGAATGGGCGCAGGGCAAAGGCCTGCCAACACCGGTGTATCGCGAAGTCGAACGCTCCGGCCCGCACCACGATCCGCATTTCAAGGTCGCCGTGGACGTCCAGGGGCTGGTGCCGGCAGAAGGCGAGGGCGGCAGCAAGCGCGCCGCCGAGAAGGCCGCGGCGCAGGCGATGATCGCGCGTGAAGGCGTCAGCAGTGGCGGCAATGAAGGATGATGTCTTGAACGAAGCCGACGAACCCCGCGACGACCTGCACGACGAGCCGCATGAGGAAACTCATGCGATGCCCGCGGATACACGCTGCGGCTTCGTCGCGCTGATCGGCGCGCCGAATGTCGGCAAGTCCACGCTGGTCAATGCGCTGGTCGGTTCCAAGGTCACCATCGTCTCGCGAAAAGTGCAGACCACGCGCGCGCTGATCCGCGGCATCGTGATCGAGGACCACGCCCAGATCATCCTGGTCGATACGCCCGGCATCTTCTTGCCGAAGCGCCGGCTCGACCGCGCCATGGTCAAGACCGCGTGGAGCGGCGCCCATGACGCCGACCTGGTGTGCATCCTGCTCGATGCCCGCGAGGGCATCGACGAGGAAGCCGATGCGATCTTCACCAAGCTGGAGTCGGTCAACCACCCGAAATTCCTGGTGATCAACAAGGTCGACATCGTCTCCAAGGAAAAGCTGCTGAAGCTGGCGCAGGCCGCCAACGAGCGCATGAAGTTCGTCGAGACTTTCATGATTTCGGCCATGACCGGCGACGGCGTCGACGACCTCCGCAAGCGCCTCGCCAAGGACGTGCCCGAGGGCCCGTATCACTATCCCGAAGACCAGATGTCGGACGCGCCGATGCGCCATCTGGCTGCGGAAATCACGCGGGAAAAAATCTTCCGCCAGTTGCATCAGGAGTTGCCGTACCAGTCGACGGTGGAGACCGACAGTTGGACCGAGCGCAAGGACAAGTCGATCCGGATCGAGCAGACGATTTTTGTCGAGCGCGAAAGCCAGCGCAAGATCATGCTCGGCAAATCAGGCGCCACCATCAAGTCGATTGGCGCGGACTCGCGGAAAGAGATCGCCGAAATCACCGGCGTGCCGGTGCATCTGTTCCTGTTCGTCAAGGTGCGCGAGAACTGGGGCGACGATCCCAACCGCTACCGCGAAATGGGCCTCGAATTCCCCAAGGAATAGCAGTCAGCCCGATGAACGATGCCGCCAAGCTGCCGAAGAACGTCTTCTACTTCGAAGTGCTGATGTACATGTCGCTGATCCTCGACGCGCTGTCGATCGCGTTTCAGGACCGCACGCCGGACGCCGGCATGTCCGAGACCACCATCGCGGCCGCGAACATTGTCGCTGCCTGCATGCTGCTGCTTTTCGTATTCCTGGTGAACCACGCCGCCCATGGCCGCAAGAACTGGCCGCGCTGGCTGCTGACCGCGTCGCTGGTGTTTTCGATCCTGTCGCTGCTGCAGATCCTGGGCACCTACGGCCTGCAGTTCGACAGCGTGGTCGAGATCGTCTCCTGCGTGCTGACCGGGGCCGGACTGTACTGCGCCTTCACCGGTGACGCGAAGGACTGGTTCAACGCATAGGGCGTGGCCTGGATTAAGTCGGCGCGCCGCGTGCGGCGCGGCGATGCAATCCGGGGCAGCGTTCGTCGCAGACAGGCCGTCCCGGATTGTGATCCGGGCTGCCTCAGCGCCCGCCAACCTTGTGCAACGCCGCGTCCACGCCTGCCGCCAGCGCATCCAGCGTGGCCGACGAGGCCCGCCCGGTGGCGATGGCCGACATGCTCTCCACCACATCGCCGAAATCGCCGATGGCGTAGCTGACGCTGGCCATTGTCCCCGGCATCGCATCCTTGTCGCCGCCAATCATCGCGACAATGATGCGGCTGGTCTTGCTCTTCTTGGCGAGCCGCCGCACGGCATATTGGATCATCGCGTGCGAGGGACGGCCGACATAGCAGATGCACAGTGCCGGGTGCTGCGCCAGGTCGAGCGAGAAGAAACGCGACATGGACAGCGCGTCGGCGGCCTCTGCCTCCGCGCCGATGCCGCGGCGTTTCAAGAGTTGCGCCAGCACCAGGGATGCGGCTTCGTCGAGCTTGCCGGCGCCGGGCAGGCACAGCACCGCGCCGGGCTGCTGCCAGGCGGCCGGCAGCAGATCGGCGCCCTCCGGCAGGATCGCCGCTTCCATGCGCGCCAATTCCGAGCGAGGCGCCACTGCAGGCTCCGCATCGGCCGGCACGATATCCTCGTGGCTGTCGAGGTCATCGACCACCTCGCGCACAGTATCAAGGATGCGGTCGAGCCGTTCGGTGGGCAGGCGACCGAGGCGCACGTCGGCCTCCGCCAGCCGCAGGCCGGGCAGCAGGATCTTGTCGTGATAGTCCGCCAGTGTCGCGCTTTCGAGATAGGTCTGCGCCTGCTGCGAAGCCTCCACGGGATCGCCGGCCAGCATGCGCTGGTACACAAGCTGCGGCGGCGTCAGCGCCGGCTCGTTGCCGAGCAGTACGTCGAAGAACTGCAGCCGGTCGACATGGCGGCCGACCACCACCAGGCAGACGGTCAGCGGCGTCGCCAGCACCAGCCCGATCGGCCCCCACAACCAGGTCCAGAACGATGCCGACAGCACGATGGCCACCGGCGACAGGCCGGAGCTGCGGCCATAGACCAGCGGTTCGACGATCTGGCCGGCGATCAGTTGCAGCGTGCCGAACAGGGCCGCGGTCATCAGCAGCATGCCCCAGCCGGAGCCCACGGCGGCGGCGAGAATCAGCGGAAACACTGCCGAGATCGGCGAACCCACATAGGGCACGAACCGCAAAATGCTGGCGACCAGGCCCCACAGCGGCGCGCTGGGCACGCCGATCAGTTGCAGGCCAATGCCGACCAGCAGGCCGAACGCGGCATTGACGATGATCTGGTTAAGGAACAGCCGGCTCAGCCGCTGCCCGGCGTCGTCGAGCGCCGCGGTGGTGCGTTGCATGTCGTGCGAGCCGGCAAGCCGGATGAAACGGTTTCTCAGATCCTGCCGCTGCAGCAGGATGAAAATCACGAAGATGACCACCACGCCGGTGGTGGTCAGCGGCTGCAGCAGCGGCTGGATGATCGCCACCAGCGTGGTCAGCGTGCCCGGGTCGGGCTGGCGGATTTCCACCAGCAGCGGCTTGTCCACCGGCTGCCGCCGCAAGCCGTCCATGGCGGCGCGGCCGGCGGACGGGTTCTGCAATTCCGTATCGAGTTCGCGCAGCACCCGCGAGGCGCGCTCCAGCGTACCGGAGCCGCCGGTGGCAAAGCCGCGCAGGCCATGGATTTTTTCGCGCAGGGTCTGCTG
>Ga0247729_10000203_pt1 | contig 27654 bp, 26 predicted proteins | sample UWRJL133311R2_FD_180958 | JGI IMG/M metagenome (GOLD analysis project Ga0247729, IMG submission 180958) | Plant litter microbial communities from Arlington Agricultural Research Station in Wisconsin, United States - UWRJ-L133-311R-2 | ecosystem: Environmental > Terrestrial > Plant litter >... | reverse complement strand
GTGCGGCGCAGGCGCGGACGGTGCAGGCCGGACTGAGCGGCGCGGTCGCCGCGCAGCGCGACCGTGTCACCAAGGTTCGCGCGGCGCAGAGCGAAGTGTCGATCTTGCAGCAGGACATCGCCAATCAACAGGCGTCCTACGACCAGATCGCGCAGCGCCGCGCGCAATTGCAGGTGCTCGATACCACCGCCCAGACCAACATCTCGATTCTCTCCCCGGCGATGCCGAGCGAGAAGCCGGTGCTGCCGCGGCGGTTCGTGACGATGGTGTTCGGCCTCGTGTTCGGCGTGGCGGCGGGCACGATGCTGGTGATCGGCATCGCCTTCTTCGACCGGCGTATCCGCTTCAGCGGCGAGATGGAGACGTGGCTCGGCATCCCCGATCTCGGCAGCATCCGCATCAACCCGCCGCAGCCGCTGCGCCTGCCGAGAATGGTGGCTGGCCTGTTGCCGAACATGAGGGTCGAGGAATGAAGTACAACAGCCGCGAGTGGGACGAGCTGTCGGTGCGGATCGCCGACCTGCTCGTCGCCGAGGCACGGGTCGACGACGATCGGCCGGAGGAGGCGGCGAGATTGTCGCAGGATCGAACCTTCCTGTTCCGCCGCGCTGCCGCAATGCTCGGCGATGCCTCGACCGGGGCTTCGGCTGGGCAGGGCGCTTGGCCACCCACGACCGGGCTTCCCGCCGCGAGCGTCGCCGACGATCTGTTCGTGCTGAAAAGCCCGCATTCGCCACGCGTCGCCGACCTGCGGCGTGTCGCGCAGACGCTGGCGATGCGCTGGTTCCTCGCCGAACCCAAGCACAAGGCGCTGTCGGTGATCAGCGCGGACCGGCGCGAAGGCCGCACGGCCGTCGCCAGCAATCTCGCCTGCATCTTCGCGCAATCGGGCGTCCGCACGTTGCTGATCGACGCCGATCTGCGCAATCCCGCGATCCACACCAAGTTCGGCTTGGCAGACGCGGCGACAGGCGGCCCAATCCATCGTTCAGTGCGCGGCGTCGAAAACCTCTCGGTGATCCCGGCGGCGACGCTGACCGAATTGCGCTACGACCGCTTCATGCAGTCCGCGCTGCAATCGCTGATCGAGACGATGCGCGACGAATTCGAGGTGATCTTCGTCGATACGCCGGCGGCGGCGACCTCGAACGAGTATCAGATCGCCGCGCTCGCGACGACGGGTGCGCTGTGCGTGACTCGCGCCGGCGTGACGCGCGCGCGCCGCTCGTCGAGGATGCTCGATTTGTGCGAGGACGCCGGCATCGCGATCGTGGGCGGCGTGATGGTGCGGTCATGATTCAGGGGGGCACCGCCACGCTGGACCCGGTCTACGCACCGAGGGACGCAGTGCCGCCCGCCGTGCGCGGGCAAAGCAGCGTCGCGTTCGGGCTGATCCTGTTCGGTCTGCTTGCGCTCTATGTGCCGGTGCTGACCGAATATGGCGCGTTGCTGCTGTGGAGCGAGGACGACAATCATAGCGGGTTGCTGCTCGCGCTGGTGCTGTTCGGCTATTGGCGCGATCGGCACGCTTTCGCCTGGTCGGCGACCCGGCGCGAACAGATCGCGGGCGCGGTGGCGATCGTCGCCGCTCTGATCCTGTATTTCGTCGGGCGCGTCACCGATTCGGTGCAGCTTCAGGGCGTGTCGCTGCCGATCGTGATGACCAGCCTCGCGCTCGCGACCGGCGGGACCGCGCTCGCGCGACGCTGGCTGTTGCTCGCCGGGTTGCTGATCTTCATCGTGCCGTGGTTCGGGCCGATCGCCGATGCTTTGCTGGTGCCGCTTCGGCTGGCGCTGACGCATTCGGCCGCGCGGCTCGCCGCGCTGCTGGGGTTCCCGGTGACCACCTCGGGCGTGTTCATCTATGTCGGCTTCGTCCAGCTCAACGTCGCCGGCGCCTGCGTGGGGCTGCGCGCGATGGTGTCTATGACCGCGATCGGCTTCCTGTTCCTGCACTTCTTCCCAGCCCGCTCGCTCGGCGCCGGAATAGTGTTCGTGGCGCTGATGCCGGTGATCGCGCTGGCGGCGAATTTCGTGCGGGTGTTCGCGCTGATTCTCACCGCCGCGCTGTTCGGCGTGTCGGGCGAGGCGATCGTCCATGATGTCGCCGCGTATGTCGAGGTCGGCGTGGTGCTGACCGCGTTCATGCTGCTCGGCCGCGCGCTCGGGCCGGTGGAGGCGCAGGCATGATCCGCCGCCGTGACGTGCTCGGCGCGGGGGCGTTCGCCGGTCTTGCCGGCGCCACGTCGGCTGGCGCGATCGGCTTTCGGCGGGCGCAACGCACGGTGCCGCCGGGGGGTGACGTTGCGCTTACGCACTTGCCGCCGCACCTCGGTGCTTGGCAGTTGCAGGCGTCCCGCGCGGACATGGTCGATCCGATCGAGATCGACGTCGCCTTCGCGGCGGCGCTCGACATGTACGACCGCGTCGTCGAACGCGATTATGTCGCGCCCGCGCTGCCGCGCATCATGCTCAGCATCGTCTACAAACGCGAGCTTCGGCAAGAGGACCGGTTTCACTGGCCTGAATTTTGCTACGCAACCCAGGGTTTCAAGATCCGCCGGTTGGCGCCACTCGCGCTGGACAATGGGCCGGTCGTGACTCGCTTCATCGGCGACCGTGCCGGGCGCAACGAGCTGGTCGGCTATTTCATGCGGATCGGCGATGCGCTGCCGGCTGGGTCGATGGCGGTGCGCGCGGCACTGTTCCGCCAGAGCCTCGCGCTGCGCCTGCCCGACGGGGTGATGGTGCGCGCCTCGTTCCTGACCGACGAACTCGAGAGCGATGACCCGGCTTTGGCGAACGCGGTCCTCGCGCGCTTCTTCGCGACGTTGCTCGCCGATGCGGAGCCGCCGCTGCTGAAAATGCTGGTCGGTGACGCGCCACGATCGGCATGATCGCTTTGGGCGGCGGTACGCCGGGAAGCGCGACCCCATCGAGATTTCACGTCGTCTCAAGATAATTTCAAATCAATCCGAAACGGACGTGTTGTATGCGTAAATACCTGCCAAAGTATTGACGGATAAATACCCCAGCCATAAAGTTCCCGTCATGATCGATGCGAAGTCGATCGCAAGATTTCGAAAAAATGAATAGATCGTGCCGATCTCCATAAAGGGGATTGCGGGCGGTGGTGCGCGAGATTTGGGGAAATCCGTCATGATGCAGCGAGCGCTGGAAACTGTGGCAAGGTCGGTTCGCTTCGAACAGCCGCTCGTCATCGCGCATGTCCAGACACGGATGAACCGATCGGGTGGCGCGGAGGAGAATACCTGGGCGTCGTGCGTCCATCAGGCGCAATCCGGGCATGTCGTGCATCTGTTCTGCGGGCGATCCTCGGATGTCGAGGAATATGCCGGACGTGGTACACAGGTTCGCGTGCATCTCGTCGACGAGATGGTTCGCGAGGTGTCGGCGCAAAGCGACATCGCGGCGTACCGGCGTCTGTCGGTCTTGTTCGGCGAAATCCAGGCCGATGTCGTGCATACCCACACCAGCAAGGCGGGCATCGTCGGGCGGCTTGCAGCGAGCAACGCCAAGGTGCCGGCGATCGTTCACGGCGTTCACATCCTGCCGTTCAGCAATGTCGGCTTGGCCGAAAAGGCGGTCTACCTCGCGGCGGAACATATCGCCGCGCCGATGACCGATCATTTCATCCATGTCAGCCACGGCACGCGCGACGCCTATGCGCTCGCGCGGCTCGGCGGCAACCGGCTGCACTCGGTGGTGCGATCGGGAATGGACATCGACCGGTATCAGAATGCCGCATGGCCGGAGGACTGGCGTGCCTTGATCGGCGCCGAACCGAACGCGGCCAAGCCGCGCACGATCCTGATGATGGCGGTGCTGGAAGCGCGCAAGCGGCAGGCGGAGTTCATCACCGGTTTTGCTGAGGTGACGCGGCGGGGCGAGGACATCCGGCTGCTGATCGCCGGCGACGGACCCGAGCGCGACAGCCTCGCCGCTTTGATCGAGGCGCTTGATGTCGGTGATCGGGTGAAATTGCTCGGGCATCGCTCGGACCCCGAGCGGCTCGTCGCGCTCGCGGACGTTTGCGCGCTCGCCTCGCTTCGCGAAGGGCTACCGCGGACGATCGTGCAGAGTCTGGCCGGCGGCAAGCCCGCTGTGGTCAGTCCGCTGCGGGGTATCGAGGAGATCATCGAGAGCAATGTCAACGGCATCGTGGTGCGGCGTAACGATGCCGTATCGGTCGCGCGCGAGGCGGTCTGGCTGCTGCGCGACGACGTGCGGCTCGCGCGGATGACTCACGCGGCGTCGTGCGCTGCGGTCGATGGCTGGAAGTTCGCGTCGATGTTCGCGCAACTCGACCAAGCTTATCGCGAGACACTGGCATTGCCGCGTGTCGCGGCGCGTCTGGCCGCGCGCAACGCGGCACGCGGAGAGCAAGTGGTCTACCGCTGGGCGTGAGGCGGCATAGCGACGTCGAGGTTCGGGAGAGGATGCCGATTGGCAAAAGCCACGGTGACAGGGGTTCGAGTGATGAAGGCATTGGACATTCGCGGGGTTACCGACCGTGTCAGATCGTCGCTGGTCGCGCTGCTGCTCGCGCCGGTTCTCGTTCTGTGGCCGTGTGTCGCTTCCGCCGACAACGGCTGGAGCGAGGCGTTGCGCGGTAGCGGCTTCGCATTCGGCACATCCAAACTGGTCTTCGAAGACAGGTTCGGCACCGCGCATACTCTGAAGGGGCCGATCCTGTGGGCGAAGCAACATGCCGACGTCGGGCTGGAAAAGTTCGATCCGGCCGGCGGCGCCGCTTATGCTACCGTCGGCGGAGTGCTGAGACTGCGCGCATACCAGACCGCAGACGGGATCCACAGCGGCAATGTTCAATCGACCAACGCCGATCAAGCCTATCAGGGCGCGCAGATCGTTCCGGGCACCAACGGCTTCACCTGCATCGGCTGCTATTTCGAGGTGCGCGCGCAATTCCCGAACGCGCGCGGCACATGGGGCGCTTTCTGGCTGCTGACGCCGGATGACCCGCGCCAGCGCGGCCATCTCGAAGTCGATGCGATCGAATATTTCGGCGCGGGTGACAAGCGCGGCCATCATCACTCGGTTCACCGCTGGGGTCCGCAGGAGCCGGGCGGCCATATCAAGCGATCCGATTACACCGGCATGGACGCGATCGCCGATTTCGGCTGGCATATCTATGGCGTCGATCTGCGCGGGATTGCGAAGCTCGACGGAAAGCCCGCGTTGGTCGTGTACATGGACCGCAAGGAAGTCGCGCGGATCGCGGCGGACGCCGACTATTTCACGCGGCCGTTTTATTTCAACATGACGCTGTCGATCAATCCTCAGGATAGCGTCAGGACATTGCCGCAGACGGTCTCCTTCGACGACCTGCGGGTCTACAAATAACGATGTGTCCTGATTTCGTCTGAGGGGGCGGCGATGCGCACGATATACGACGGCAGCAAGGGCGACGCGCTGCGTGCGGTTCTGGGCGCGATCGGCCGGCATGATGGCTGATCGATCCTTGATCCTCGCGGTGGCGACCTATTTCCCCGACAGTTACGGTGGTGCGGAGCGGCAGGCACGCATTCTGGCCGAGGCGCTGGGGCGCAAGGGCGTGACGGTTACGTTGCTCGCGCCGACGGTGTCGCGCGACGTGCCGCTGGAGGAGCGGACCGGCTTCGGGCGGATCATACGCAAACGCGTGCGTGCTTGGCCCAATCTCGGCGGGCGCAACATCCTGTCGTTTCTGGCGTGGAGCCTGTGGGTGACGTGGCGGCTGCGCGGTCGAGCGTGGCGCGGCGTTCCGGTCTATGTGTTCCACGCGCGGCTGCATGCGCTGGGTCCGGCGCTGATGGCGTGGTGCAACGCTGCGCCGCTGCTGGTCAAGCTCGGCGGTGGCGGCGAGGCGTCCGAGTTCGCGGCATTGCGCAGCAAGAAGTTTCTGTACGGGCGGCTGGTCGAGGGGTTGCTGCGGTGGCGAGTCGATGTGTTCGTCGCGAACAGCGCGCAGATCGCCACCGAATTGCGAAAACTGCGTGTCGCGCCGGCGCGGATCGCGGAGTTTCCCAACGGCGTCGCCTTGCCGCCGCTCGACGACCTGCACCGGGCGCTCGCCAAGCGCGACGGGCGGGGGTTCATCTATGCCGCGCGGCTTCACCCCGACAAGAATGTCGATGTGCTGCATGAAGCGGCGACGGCGCTGGCGGCGGCGGGCGTGATGCTGCGCTTGCGGCTTGTCGGTGACGGCCCGGAGAAAGACCGGCTCGCGCCGCTGGCGTCGGCCGGATCGCCGGTGACGTTCGCGGGCTTCGTCGTCGACGTCTATCCCGAGTTGCAGGTAAGCGACTTCTTCGTGTGCGCGTCGCAGCGCGAGGGGCAGTCGAACGCGCTGCTCGAGGCGATGTCGGCGGGTGTCATCCCGATCGTGTTCCGGGCGAGTGGCGTCGCGGAAGTGGTCTCGCACGGGTGGAACGGCTTCATCGTCGAAGCGGCGACGCCCGACGCCTTCGCGGAGGCGATGCGACGGGCGCTCGCGCTCAGCCCGGCGACGCGGCGTGAGATGTCGCTCGCCGCGCGCGGCTTCGCGCAGGACAATATTGGGATCGACGCGATTGCCGAACGCACGCTGGCGGCGATCGCCAGCGTGCGACCTGACTCGCGGGCGCGGGTGGCGAGGCCGGTGCGCGGCACGCTGATCGGGGAAGGCGGGGCATGAGGTTTCACGCGCTCGATTCCTGGCGCGGGGTGGCGGCGCTGCTCGTGTTGTTCTTCCATCTGTCGGCGGATGGCGCGTTTTATGCGTTTCCGCCGGTGCGGCATGGCGGGTTGTCGGTGCCGTTCTTCTTCGTGCTGTCGGGGTTCGTCATCACCCATGCCTATGGCGCGCGGCTGGCGGGGGGCGGTGAGGCGCGCCGGTTCGTGGTGCGGCGGATCGGGCGGCTGTATCCGCTGCATATCGTAACGCTCGGCGCACTGGTGGCGCTCGAATTGGTCAAATGGGCGCTGGTGAAGATCGGCGTGCCAAGCGGCCAGCCGCCGTTCGTGGGCGCGAACGGCATCGGTTCGCTGATCGCCAACGTGTTCCTGCTGCAAGCGATCATCCCGTTGCCCGACTATAGCTGGAACGGCCCGAGCTGGTCGATCAGTGTCGAGTTCTACACCTGCCTGCTGTTCGGCGCGGTCGCGGTGGCGTGTCGCGGTCGGACGATCGTGCCGGCGGTGCTGCTGGTGGTGGCGGCGGGCGCTGCGCTGGTCATGCTGGAGCTGTACCACCCGGACTGGCACGAAACGCAGTTCAAGGGGCTGGCGAGCTGCATCTGCGGCTTCTTCGCCGGGCATATCGTGTACCGGATCTTCCACAGCCTGCGCGGCAGGCAGCTTCCGTATGCGACATTGTTCGAGGTGGCGGCGGTCTTCCTGATCGCGGGGCTGTACTGGTTCGCGCCGCTCGATGGTTTCTCGTCGATCCTCGTCTTCGCGCTGGTGGTGCTGGTGTTCGCGTTCGATGGCGGCGCGGTGTCGCGGGTGCTGGCGGGGCAGCCGTGGGCGCTGCTCGGCAAGGTCTCCTATTCGCTGTATCTGCTGCATTTCGTGCTGCTGTCGGTGCTCGGCGGCGTCGTGCGCGCGGCGCAGAGCGTGCTGCATGTGCCGCTGTATCGTGATGTCGGTGGCGTTCCGCTGATGGATTTCGGGCCGCCGGGGACGATGGACGTGCTGGCTCTGGCCTATGCGGGGTCGGTGATCGGGCTGGCGGTGCTGAGCTATCGCTGGATCGAGCTGCCGGGGCAGCGGCTGTTCGAGCGGTTCGCCCGGCCCAATCCGATTTCGCCGGCGCGCCCGGTCGAAGCGCCGGTCGCCTGAGCGATGGCACTGTCCCCGCCCGACGCCCGGCCGACGCCGGAACCCGCCGCGACGCCCGGCGTGGCGGTCATCATGACGTGCTATAACGAAGGGCCGTATATCGGCGCGGCGGTGCGTAGCGTGCTCGACCAGAGCCGTGCCGAGTGGATCGAGGCGATCGTGATCGCCGACGACGGATCGGATGCCGAAACGCTGGCGGTGCTGCGTGACATAGAGACGTGGGATGCGCGTATCCGCGTGCTGTACGGGCCGGGCGGGGTCGGGCTACCGGGGCAGCGGCGCAAAGCGATCGCCGAGACCGATGCGCCGGTGCTGGCGATCCTCGACGGCGACGATCTGTGGACCCCGGACAAGCTCGAGCGGCAAGTGCCGGTGTTGGCCGGCGATGCCGCGATCGGACTGGTCTATGCCGATTTCTGCGTCTTCCCCAACCACAATCTCGCCGCCGCGCGCCGCGCCGGTGTGCTCGACATTACCGGCGACGCGCGGCTGTCGCATCGCTATTTCCTGAACGATCCGCCGATCATCCCCTCGACAACCTTGCTGCGCCGCACCGCGTATGACGCCGCGGGCGGGTTCGACGCGGCGGTGCGCGTGTTCGAGGATACCGATTTCTACCTCCGGCTCGCGCGCGTCACGCGGTTCGCACTGGTCGATGCGCCGCTCCTCTACAAACGGCAGCGCGGCAGCAGCATCACCGGCGGGCGCGCCGACCTGATGGCGCATCACGCGTTCGTCGCCTTGAAGGCGGCGGCGGACGAGCCGGCGTTGCTGCCGTTGGTGCCGCGCCGGCTGGCCGAGCGGGCGCGCAAGCTCGGCAACCAGCGCTTTCTGCTGGGCGACCGCGCCGGGGCGGTGCGGCTGTTGCGGCTGGCGGTGCGGCTCGATCCGCTCAACCGCCGCGCGTGGCAATCCTTGCTCGCCGCGACCTTGTTTCCCGCGCTGGCGTTGCGGTTGCTCGGCAGCGGCGGGCGCGCACGGCAAGCGGCGCTGGGGGCGGTGTGATGTTGCAGCGCTCGGGGCGAACCGTCGTCATCATCACCTGCGAATATGCACCGTTCGCGGGTGGGATCGGCACCTACTCGGTCGAACTGGCGCGCGCGCTTGCCGACGCCGGGTGCCGTGTCGTCGTCGTCGCGCCGGCCTATGCCGGCGGCGCGACCGCGCTGCCCGAGGCGGTCGAACATCATCTCGTCCTGCGCCATCACGGCATCCCGCCGCGCGCGGTGCCGGCGTTGCTCGCGATCCTGCGGCGCTTGCCGGCCGGGGCGATCGTGCTTGCCGCCGATATTCGCAGCCTGGTGCTGGTGCGGATGCTGCAACCGCTTCACCGCCGCCGCTACCGCGTGATGGTCCACGGCAGCGAAGCGAGCAAATTTCGCAAGGGCGGCGTGATGTTCGCGGTCGCGCGCAACGCCTATCTTGGCGCCGAACTGGTCGCGTATAACTCGCGCGCGACACGCGACATCTTCCGCGCGCAACTCGGCCAGCCGAGGCGCGAGGCGATCACCTATCTCGGCGTCGGGCGCGACTGGTTCGATCCACCAGCGAGCGCCGCGTTCGACGATGCGGCTCTGGCCGCGCTGCCGCAGCGCGTTCCGCTGTTTTGCAGCGTCGGGCGGCTTGAACCGCGCAAGGGGCATGTCGAGACGCTCGCCGCGCTCGCGCTGGCGCGCGATCGTCACGGCATGGTCGATCCCGTCTATGTCGTGATCGGTCGCGCCGAGGACGACGGCTATGCGCGCGCGATCCGCGATGCGGCGCGCGATGTCGGCGTGCGGATCGTGATGCCGGGGCGGCTCTCGACCGACGACATCAAGCGAGTCTATCGCCGCGCGGCGGCGCACTTGCTGTTCGCGCGCGCGCTGCCGGGCAAGATCGAGGGGTTCGGGCTCGTCCTGCTCGAAGCGGCGGCGCAAGGCTGCCCCTCGATCGCCGCCGCGACCGGCGGCATTCCCGAAGTGCTCGGCGATACCGGATCGCTCGTCGCGGACGGCGATATCGAGAGTTTCGCCGCGAAGATCGCGATCTACGCGGGCGACGCGGCGTTGCGCGCCGATCGTGGCACGGCGGCGCGCGGTCGGGCGCGCGGCTTCACCTGGGCGCAGTGCGCGCAGGACAGCTTTCCGGAATTGCTCGGCGGGGTTTCCGCGTGAGGGGGAGAGACGGATTGCCGATGCAAGCGAATGGCGTGATGCCGCGTGCCGGGAGCGCCCTGCTCGCCGGCCTCGCGCTGGCCGCGCTGCCAGCGGTCGCGCAGGCGCAAAGCCACGATCTCGCGGCGACGGCGTCGATCCGGTATGACGACAATCTTTATCGCGTTCCCTCCGGCTTGCGGAAATCGCTGCCCAACAGTGGTGAGGAAGTCGTCACGTATCTCGTCGTGCGTGGCGGGGTGGCGACGCGGATCGGTGTGGTCGCGGTCAACCTCAAGGCGACGGCGGGGCAGCGCATCCACGCCTACAACCCGCGCTTCAACGCGCTGAATTACGCCGGCAGCGCAGCGGCGACGTACAAGACCGGGCAGGGCGAGGTCGATGCGACGGCATCCTATCTGCGCGAGCCGGTGCTGTTCGACGATGCGTTCATCACGCACAAGACGCTGCGCTCGACCGCCGATGTGAATATCGTCGCCTCGCGCAATCTGTTCGGCAATTTCCGTGCGGTCGGGCGGGGCGGCTATCAGCGCTCGACGATCGGCAGCCGCGAGCTTGAGGCGAACGGTACGAGCATCGTCCGCCTCTCGGGCGGGTTCGGCTATTTCTCACCGACCGGCAACAGCGTCACGCTCGAATATTCGGAGCAACGCGCGCGTGGCATCGCCACCACGCTGGTCCAGACCGGGACCGGGGTTGCGCCGTATCGCAGCGATTTCCGCGAACATTCGCTCGTCTCGTACATCGATTATCAGGTTACCGGCATCACCAGCCTGCGCGGCAGCTTCGGCTATACCTGGCATGACGACCGCTCGGTGCTCGACAAGGATGGGCGGGGTATCCAGGCGGATATCGCCCTGATGTGGTCGCCGCTGCCGGGCCTCGTCATCACGCCGAGCTTCCGCCGGGGCTTCTCGACCGAGAGCCGGGTGTTCTCCAACGGCGTGCAAGTGACGAGCTATGGCATCAGCGCGAGCGAGACCCTGTTCGGCCGTGTCAATTTCAACCTCGGTTTGAGCCGTGGGAGCCGGCGGTTCCGCTACGACGTGCAGGCGCCGACGCCGCTCGCGCTCGACCGCAACGAGGTGACGACGCGCGCCAGCGCGGGGCTATCGTATGTCACCGGCTCCAAATTCGCGCTGAGCCTCACGTATGAACATGCGCAGCGCGAGTCGACCAAAGTCGCTTTTCCCTATGTCGCGGATGCGGTGATGTTTTCCGTCACCCGCGCGTTCGGTTCGTGATGCCAACCGCACCGCGCCAAATCCGTAACCTTTTGTCCATATCGCACACTCAACCCGGGGGAATTTCATGAAGGTTACGATGATCGGTTCAGGCTATGTCGGCCTGGTATCCGGGGCGTGTTTCGCCGATTTCGGGCATGACGTGGTGTGCGTCGACAAGGACGCGACGAAGATCGATGCGCTCAAGGCGGGGCGAATCCCGATCTTCGAGCCGGGGCTCGACCAGCTCGTCGCGAGCAACGTCGCGGCCGGGCGGCTGTCGTTCACCACCGACGTTACGGCGGGCGTGGCGGGAGCGGACGCGGTGTTCATCGCGGTGGGTACGCCCTCTCGGCGTGGGGATGGCCATGCCGATCTGTCCTACGTCTATGCCGCCGCCGCCGAGATATCGCAGGCGATCACCGGGTTCACCGTCATCGTCGACAAATCGACCGTGCCGGTCGGCACCGGCGACGAGGTCGAGCGGATCATGCGCGAGGCCAACCCGGGCGCCGAGTTCGCGGTAGTCTCCAACCCCGAATTCCTGCGCGAAGGCGCCGCGATCGACGATTTCAAACGGCCGGACCGGATCGTCATCGGCGGTGATGACCCGCGCGCACTGGAAGTGATGCGGCAGGTGTATCGCCCGCTCTACCTCAACCGCTCGCCGATCGTGGAGATGAGCCGGCGCGGCGCGGAACTGACCAAATATGCCGCCAACGCCTTTCTCGCGGTGAAGATCACCTTCATCAACGAGATCGCCGATCTGTGCGAGAAGGTCGGCGCGGATGTGCAGGAGGTCGCGCGCGGCATTGGGCTCGACAACCGGATCGGCGCGAAGTTCCTTCATGCCGGGCCGGGCTATGGCGGCTCGTGCTTCCCCAAGGATACTTTGGCCTTGCTCAAGACCAGCCAGGATTACGACGCGCCGCAGCGGATCGTCGAGGCGGTGGTCGCCGTCAACGACACGCGCAAGCGCGCGATGGGGCGCAAGGCGATCGCGGCGATGGGCGGCGACGTGCGCGGCAAGACGGTTGCGGTGCTCGGCCTCACCTTCAAGCCCAACACGGACGATATGCGTGATTCGCCCGCGATCGCGGTGATCCAGACCTTGCAGGATGCCGGCGCGACGGTACGCGCCTATGATCCCGAGGGGATGGAACAGGCGAAACGGGTGCTGGGCGATGTGGAGTATTGCGGCAACGCCTATGAGACGATGGAGGGGGCCGATGCGCTCGTCATCGTCACCGAATGGGATGCGTTCCGCGCGCTCGATCTGGAGCGCGTGAAGGGTCTGTTGTCGGAGCCGATCCTGGTCGATCTGCGCAACATCTATCCGCGCGACATGGTCGAGGCGGCTGGATTTTCCTATACGGGGGTGGGCCGGTGAGCCGCTCCGATCCAGTCCTCGTCACCGGCGCCGCCGGTTTCATCGGCCACGCCACCGCGCACGCCTTGCTCGCACGCGGCGAGAGCGTGATCGGCGTCGATATCGTCAACGATTATTACGACCCGGCACTGAAAGCGGCGCGGTTGGCGACCTTCGAGGGCGTGGCGGGCTTCAGCTTCCACAAGCTCGACATCGCCGATGCACCGGCGATGGCCGCGCTGGTGCGGGACAACGGTGTGAAGCGCATCGTCCACCTCGCCGCACAGGCGGGGGTGCGGTACAGCATCGAGAACCCGTTCGCTTATGAACGCTCGAACCTTGCCGGGCATCTGTCGCTGCTGGAGGCGAGCCGGCATGCGCCCGATTTCGAGCATCTCGTCTATGCCTCATCGTCGTCGGTCTATGGCGACAAGCCGATGGGTGGGGCGGGCTTCACCGAGGACGAGCCGGCGACCGATCCGGTCTCGCTGTACGCCGCGACCAAGCGCGCGTGCGAGTTGATGAGCCAGAGCTATGCCAAGCTCTATGGTTTCCCGCAGACGGGGTTGCGCTTCTTCACGGTCTATGGCCCGTGGGGCCGGCCCGACATGGCCTATTTCGGCTTCACCCAGAAGATCCTCAAGGGCGAGGCCATCGAGGTGTACGGCGAAGGCAAGATGGCGCGAGACTTCACCTATATCGACGATATCGTCGATGGCATCATCGGCGCGCTCGATCACCCGCCCGAGACGGGTGGGCACCGGGTGTTGAACATCGGCGACAGCCGTCCGGTCGGGCTGATGGAAATGATCGAGGCGCTGGAAGCGGCGCTCGGGCAAACCGCGAAGAAGATCATGCGGCCGATGCAACCCGGCGACGTCACCGCGACCTATGCCGATGTGTCGAAGCTGCACGCGCTGACCGGCTATCACCCGCAGGTGATGCTGGAGGACGGGCTTAAGCGCTTCGCCGCCTGGTATCGCACGTTCTACACTATGCCGGGATAACATCGAAAGGGTGTGGATATCGTCCGATCCGTGTCATACGAGCGCTCCGGCGTAACGGGCGCCTCAGGATCGGTGGTATCGGATGGCGAAGTCGCGGAAAGAGTCCCTGTCTCAAGCCGAGTCCTCGGTGGCGCGGCTGCCGCGTCTCGCCCAGCCCGGCGCTGCACGCAGCGCGTCGAAGCGGCCGCAGGTGTTGCGGCGCAAGCCCGGCGGCATGTGGGACTCGGTTCGCGGCAAATGGCTCTACCCGGTGATCCTCGCGGTCGTGTCGATCGGGATTCGCCTCGTCAGCCGCAAGAAGGACGAACTCCGCTGACCCAATGACGGCGTGTCGCCCTCCCAGTCACTCCGCTGCGGGCGCCGAGACCGAGGCGCGGCGGATCAAGGTCGAGCGGAACAGCGACGGTTCGTCAACCGCTGCGTCGGCCCCGTGCGCGTTCACGCCGGCGATCAGCTTGAGCGCTGCCGAGCGCGCCATCGTCGCGATCGGCCAGCGCACCGTCGTCAGCGGTGGCCACATATGCGCGGCGATTGGTGTGTCGTCGAACCCGATCAGTGAGAGATCGCGCGGCACGGTGAGGCCGCGCTGGCAGGCGGCGTGGATGACGCCCGCCGCCATCTCGTCGTTGCAGGAGAAGATCGCGGTCGGTCGCGGCACGAGATCGAGCAGGCGGTCGGCCGCGACCAGCCCGGATTCGAAGCGATAGTCGCCATCGGCGATCATGCTGCGGGGGAGGGCGATACCGGCGTCGCGCAGCGCATCCTCGAAACCGAGCCGGCGTTCGCGCGCCGAGCGGAAGCCATGCGGACCCGACACCAGCCCGATGCGGCGATGCCCCAGATCGATCAGATGGCGAGTCGCGTCGCGCACCGCCTCGCGATCGTTCGAGGCGACCATATGCTCGTCGCTGTCGAGTTCGGCCGACCCCATCCGCACATAGCGGCAGCCGATATCGGCGCACAATTTGGCGATCGCGTCGTTCTCGCTGATCGGCGGCATCAGCAGTACGCCGAACAACCGCTGACGTTCGAGGAAATGGCGCAAATCCTCGAGCATGGTCAGCGAGCCGCGGTTGAGCGGGCGCACGATCATTTCGAATTCGGTGTCGTACAGCGCTTCGAGCATGCCTTGCTGCACGTTCATCACGGTCTGCGCGTTGGGATTGTCGTGAACGAGGCCGATCAGGAAATTGCGCCCGAGCGCCAGCGCGCGCGCCTGCGGGTTGGGGATATAGGCGAGATCGCCGATCACCTGCTCGACGCGTTTGCGGGTATCCTCGTTGAGCAGGGGAGAGCGGTTGATGACCCGGCTGACGGTCTTCTTCGACACGCCGGCGATCCGCGCGACATCGTTGATGGTGGGCTGACCGGTCTTCTCCATCCTGCCTGCATAGTCGCTGGTCTCGACGGGAACCAGTGCCGCCGGCATGCTTGTCATTGACACCGGTTTCCAATACATCCCCGTCCGGTAAGATCGAGAAAGGGATGCGGTGACGCCAGACGACAATGCAGAGCGGATCGCGCGGTCGTTCACGGACGCGCGGCGCGCGGGGGTGGCCTTGCCGGATTTCCCCGGCCGTTTCCCGGACTCGCTGGCGCAGGCTTATGCCGTGCAGGAGCGGGCGATCGCGCTGTCGGATGCGCCAATCGCGGGGTGGAAGGTCGGCAAGATCAGCCCGCCGTTCGACGGGGTCGATCGGCTTGCCGGCCCGATCTTCGCCGATCATGTCGTGCAGGCGAGCGACGGTCTCGCGATGCCGATCTTCGCGGACGGTTTCGGCGCTGCCGAAGCCGAGTTCCTGCTGCGCATCGGCTCGGCGCCCGATCCGGGCAAGACGCGCTTCACGATCGAGGAGGCGACCGCGCTGATCGACGCGGTTCATGTCGGCATCGAAATCGCGAGTTCGCCGTTTCCGGGCATCAACGATCACGGGCCGACCGTCACCGTATCGGATTTCGGCAACAATAACGGGCTGATCGTGGGCGCGGCGATCGAGGATTGGCGTGACGTGAATCTCGACGCCTGGCCGGTGGAAACGTGGATCAACGACGCGTTGATCGGCGCCGCGACGACCGCGACGATGCTCGACGGTCCGTTCGGCGCTGCGCGCTTCCTGTTCGAACTGCTCGCCGCGCGTGGTATTGCGGTCGAGCCGGGGCAGTGGATCTCGACGGGCGCGGTTACCGGTGTCCATCCCGTTGCGGCGGGAGACCGGGTGCGTGCGTCTTTCGACGGGCGGCTGGCGGTGACGTGCGCGATCGTCGCGCGGTAGCGAAGTCGATCCATATCAATGAGGTTTTGCGGAACGCGCCACGTCGCAAAGTGTTGAGGACACAGGCTTTCGAGCGCGCCGGCGGACCGCCGGCGACGCGTTGCGGCCTTTGTCCATTGACATGACGAGGCCCTCCATGACCGACGAAACCACCCGCCGCGCAATGCTCAAAGGCGCCGCCGTCGCCGGTGCCGGCCTCGCCGCCGCGCCGGCTTTGGCGCAAACGGGTCGCACCGCGCCCGACCCCAAGACCAAGTTCCGCAGCGAGCCGTTCCCCGAGCAGAAGCAGCCGTGGCCCGCGCTCCAGCGCGACATGAAGCCGGTGCCCGATTGCGGCGAGGCGAGCTATCGCGGCAGCGGGCGGCTCGCCGGGCGCAAGGCGCTGGTGACGGGCGGCGATTCGGGGATCGGCCGCGCGGCGGTGATCGCGTTTTCGCGCGAAGGCGCCGATGTCGCGATCAATTACTATCCGACCGAGGAGCCTGACGCGCAGGACGTCGCCAAGCTGTTGCGCGGCGAAGGCCGCAAGGTCGTGCTGATCCCCGGCGACCTAACCGACGCGGCGTTTTGCGACGGCTTGCCGGGCAAGGCGGCCAAGGCGCTGGGTGGGCTCGATATCGTCGTCAACAACGCAGCCTATCAGCAATCGAAGGCGTCGATCGACGAGATTTCGGCGGAACAGTTCGACCGCACGATGAAGACCAACCTCTATGCGATGTTCCACATCAGCAAGGCGGCGATCCCGCTGATGAAGCCGGGTGCGTGCTTCATCAACACCGCGTCGGTCAATTCGGTCAGCCCGGAAAAGGAGCTGCTCGATTACGCGACGACGAAGGGCGGCATATTGATCTTCACCAAGGCGCTTGCCAAGCAACTCGCGGCCAAGGGCATCCGCGTCAATGCGGTTGCGCCGGGGCCGGTGTGGACGCCGCTTCAGGTCGCCGGCGGGCAATTGCCGGGCAAGATGGGCGAGTTCGGGCAGGATACGCCGCTCGGCCGCGCCGGGCAGCCTGCCGAACTCGCCTCGCTTTACGTCACGCTGGCGGAGAGCGGCACCAGCTTCACCTCGGGCAGCGTGTTCGGCGCGAACGGCGGCACCGGCGTGGTGTAACGGCTCAGTCGGTCTCGCCGCGCGCGAAAGCGGCGGCGGCCTCGACTTGCTCCGGCGCGGGCGTGACGCCGGTGTAGAGCACGAACTGTTCGAGCGCCTGAAGCTTGGCGACATCGGTGCCGGTGATGCGCTGTTTCCCCGCCGCCGCCGCGGCCTTGAGGAACGGCGTCTCCGCCGGCAGCGCGACCACGTCGAACGCGGCGGTGCAGGCCGCGATCATCTCCGGCGGGAAGGCGAGCGCGTCGGCATCGGCGCCGGCCATGCCGAGCGGGGTGACGTTGACGAGCAAAGGCGCGCCTTCGTCGCCGATCTCGGCGCGCCATGCGAAATCATAGGTGTCGGCGAGCGCGCGCCCGGCGGCGGCGTTGCGCGCGACGATCGTGCCGGTGGTGAAGCCCGCGTCGCGCAGCGCCGCGGCGACTGCCTTCGCCATCCCGCCCGATCCGCGCAGCAGGAACGGGGTGTCCGCTGCCAGCCCGCTTTCTTCGAGCAGCGTCCGCACTGCGCTGTAATCGGTGTTGTAGCCGGTCAGCCGGCCGTCGTCGTTGACGATCGTGTTCACGCTGTCGATCGCGGCGGCGGACGCTTCGAGGCCGTCGAGCAGCGGGATCACCGCTTCCTTGAACGGCATCGAGATCGCCGAGCCGCGAATCCCGAGCGCGCGGATGCCGCCGACGGCAGCGGGCAGATCGGTGGTGGTGAACGCCTTGTAGACGAAATCCAGCCCGAGCATCTCATACAGGCGGTTCTGGAAGCGCGAGCCGAACGTGCCCGGCCGCGCCGCCAGCGACATGCAGAGCCTGGTATCGCGCCCAACCATCGGCTTGGTCATGTTCGGTTTTCCCATGTGGTGAAGCTTACGATAGCGGCAGGGGGGCGCCGCTAAAAGTGGTGCGATACCGAGACGGTGATCGCGCGTGGTCGTGCCGGGGTGAATTGCGGCGTGGTCCGCACCGAGAACGGGTTGCCGAACGCGAAGGTGTCGGCGCGCGCGTCGAACAGATTGTCGATGTCGAGCCGCACCGTCACCGGGTCCGAAACGGCGGCCACGCCGGCGCGGGCGAGGCCGTAGCCTGGCATGTGGCGGTCGAGCCCGGTATCGAAGCTCAACCGCGACGCGCCGATGTAGTTCGCTGCCGCATAGGGCGAGATCCGCCACGTGCCGGCGGTGAAGTCGCGCCGGATTTCCAGCCGTGCCGACAGATCGGGCACCACCGGCAGCCGCGCGTCCTTGATGAGATGCTTGCCGTCCATCGCGCGGTCGAGCCGGGGGCGTTGCCAGGTGACGCCGCCTTTTATGTGCCATGCGGACAGCGGGCGCCATTCCACCGCGAGTTCCCCGCCCGGGATTACCGCGTCGCCGACATTGTGCGTCCCGATCAGCCCGTTCGCTTCGAGATAATCCGATTGGAGATGAGTCCACACCGAGCGGAACAGATCGGCCTCGACCGAGAGCCGGTCGCCGAGGCGCAGCCGCCCGCCGAGCTCGAGCGTGCGAACCTTGTCGGCGGCGTAGCGGCCGGTAACGGTGTTGGTCGAATCGAGCCCGCCCGAGCGGAACGCCGAGCCGAAGCGGAGGAACACGAGCTGATCGCGCGCGAAGCGATAGGCCAGCGACGCGCTGGGGGTGAGGCCGAACGTCGCCTTGGCATCGGCCTGAAGCTTGCGCCGCTCGCGCCGGCTGTCCTCGGTGGTGGCGCGGAACGCGCGCGCGCCGATCGAGGCACGCAGCCGATCGAATAGCGGGAAGGAGGTGTCGGCGAACAGCGCGATCTCGGTGGCCCAGCGCGACAGTGCGAAGATCTGGCGCGCCGGCCGCCCGGGTTGCGACAATTCGCCATCTGCGGCGGTGGTCGCCGAGAGATAGGACGCGCCGACCACCCAGTTGAAGCGGTGACCGGATGGGGCGGAAAGCCGCACCTCCTGGTCGAACACGCTGTAGGCGCGCGTGTCCTGATAGCGCGCCACCGATCCGCGCGGCAGGCCCAGCGGCACCGCCGATGCCGAAGCGTCATAGACCTCGCTCTGGTCCTGCCGCGTATAGCTGGTGATGAGCGCGAGTTGCGCCGCGCCGATCTGTCCGGCGATCTTGGCTTCCACCACGCGAACCCGCCCGTCGCGCGGCTCCAGGAACGCGACGTGGCGGGTGAGATCCTTGCCGTTGAGATCGACATAGGCGCTGTCGCGCGCGCCGGTCGACTGCTGGGTCGCGACCACGTCGATCATCCAGCCCGATACCGGCACGATCCGCAGCGACACGCGACCGCCATACGTCTCGCTGCGGTTGGTGCCGCGTGCGCCGCCTGCGACATTCACCCAGCCCGGCATGACCGAGGCATAGCCGACCAGCCGGATCGCGGCGCGGTCGTCGACCACCGGCAGGTTGAACGTCGCTTCGGACGAGGCACCGATGCCGCCGTGCTGGACGGCGGTGAAGGCCGATCCCGCCGACCCCGCCGCCGAGCCGAGCACCGGCGCGTTGGTGACGATGCGGTACACCCCGCCGAGCGAGCCGGTGCCGTAGAGTGGCCCCTGCGGCCCCTTCAACACCTCGACGCGCGCGACATCGATCAGGCTCAGCCCCGGTTCGGCGGCGTCGTAGGTGATGCGCGCATCGTTGAGCTGGACGCTGACGGTCGCTTGGCTGAAGCCGTTGAACGGACTGTCGGCGATGCCGCGCATGAAGGCGCGGTCGTGGCCGGTGCCGGCATGGGTGACGACCATCCCCTCGACGCTTTCCGCGACGCCGTGCGTGGTGTTCCGGGAGGGCGCGGGGTCGGTGCCGGGCACCCAGGTCGTGACCGGCGCGGCGACCGTCGACAATGCCTCGGGCTGTTTGCGCGCGGTGACGATCACGTCGGGCATCGTCTCGGGCACGTCGCTGCGCGGCGCGCCGCCGGGGCCGGTCTGGACGAGCCGGAAGGTGGTGGGTCCGGCGCGCACCGCATGGAGGCCGGTATCGCGCAGCACCCGATCGAGCGCGGCGCGCGCGGTCATCTGCCCCGTGACCGCCGCGCCGGAAGCCGCGGGCAACGCGCCATCCCAGCCGATCGAAATGCCGGTCTGCGCACCGAGCGTTTCGAGCGCACCGGCAAGATCGCCACGCGCGACGGTGACCCGGTAGCGTGCCTCGCGCGCGGCGGCGCCGTGCGCGCAGAACGTGCCGCTAACCGCCAGTACGGTTGCCAAGACGGATCGCGTCGCCTTCGGTCGTAGCATCGAGACCCGTCAACTGCTCCAGATTGCGGACCATGACCGCCCGCGACCCCGGCGCGATGATTCCGGAGAATCGCCGCCGCGCCAGGACGCCGTCGATCAGCACCGGAGCGCCCGCATAGCGGGATATGTCCGCCGCCACCAACCCCAAAGGTTCGTTGTCGTAGCTGAAGCGTCCACCCCGCCACGCAGCCACAGGCGCGGGCGGGGTGGTGCGCACTTCGGCGAGCTGGTCGGCGGCGAACGCGGTGAGCGTCCTGCCGGCCGAAACCCGTATCTCGCCGTTCGCGGTGCGGGAGGTTACCCCCACGGTCCCTTCCGCGACCGCGACGCGCAGCATGCCCGCGTCCGACACCACTTCGAAGCGGGTGCCGATGTCGCGGATCTGGTAGGCACCGGCCGTCACCGTGAACGGGTGCGCGGGATCGTGCCGGATGTCGAAATAGCCTTTGCCCTCCAGCGCGACCTGCGCGCCGTTCGACACGCGCAGCGTCGCACCGGGCGCGAGTGTCGCGCGCGAACCGTCGGCGAGCGCGACCGCTCGGGTCTGCCCGGCCGGCGCACGGTACAGCGCGATATCGGCAGCGCCAGGCTGCGCGCCGTGCCATGTGCCGAGGCCGATCGCCCCGATCAGCACAGCCGCGGCGGCGCTCCAGCCGACCAGACGCAGGTGTCGGCGCGGCGCGACGGGTTCGTCTTCGGGCAGCAGATCGCGCATCGCCGGGATCGCGCGATCGATCCGGTCGTCGAGCAGAGCGACCGCGTCATAGGCTGCCTGGTGCGCCGGGCTTTGCTCAAGCCAGTCGGTGAAGCCGTTCCAGTCCATCGCATCGTCGGCTTGGGCGGCGTGCCAGCGTGCGGCGGCCTCCGTGATCGCGTCGGTCATGTCGTGCCCCCGTCCAGCGCCCGGCGCAGATGCGTCATGGCGGTCGCGATATGTTTTTCGACGCCGCTGCGGCTGATACCGAGCCGTGCCGCGATTTCGGCGTGCGGCAGCCCGTCGAGCTTGTGCAGGCGGAACACCTGCCCGGCCTTGTCGGGCAGCTTCGCCAGCGCGGCGGCGAGCGCGGCGGCATCTTCGCGCGCGGCGATCTCCGCTTCGATGTCGGCGCGCGGATCGGCGGGTTCGGCGTGATCGGAGCCGAGGCCCGACCATTCGGTTTCGCGCACCAGCCGGCGTTGACGCGCCCGCGCCCGATCCAGCACCAGATTCTGCGCGGCGCGGTAAAGGTACGATCGGCCGTTGGCGATCGGGCCGGCGTCGGTGCTCTGGATGCGGAGCCAGAGATCGTGGAGCAGATCCTCGGCTTCGGCGCGGTCGCCGACGCGCGCTGTCAGGAAACGCAGCAGCTCGCCGCGCGACTCCTGATAGATTTGCATGAGTCCGGACAAGTGCGTGCTAACGGGCCGGCATCCCTCGACAAACAAAGACGCGATGTTTGGCGCGCTTTGCGGTGCCGGGCAAGACCGGAGACGGGCGTCGTGAGTCCCGTACCGGCTCGTGGGTATGGCGTGCCCGGCGCGCACCGCGTTACGCCGCCGCCTGCTGGCGCATGCCGGCATCGTGCCACACGGGCGCGGGCGTCTCGCGCAGGCGCTCGCTGGTCAGCCGGCGGCTGGCGAGGCGCGGGCCGAGGAAGGTGGTGAAGAACCAGTCACCCGCGCGATCCGACAACGCATGGTAGGCGATCCGTTCGAGCAGCGTCCAGCGCGTCGAGGGGCGCTTGCGCTCGCGCGGGGAGGGGGCGCACCACAGAGTCTCGGCATAATCGACGCGACCGTGCTTGAGCATCTGGTGGATGATCTCGTGATCTTCGAGCACCAGATCCCAGCGCGCCGGGTCGAAGCCGCCCGCGCGGCGAAGCGCGGCGGTATCGAACACCTGACCCGCGCCGCCGGTATGGCACTGGCCGGGCAGCAAGCGCGATGCGAGCAGGATCTTCCGCGCGGCGCGTTCGGCGCGTTCGATCGGCTGATCGGTGCGGACGTAATACGCCCCCGCCGCGACGCAACCAGCTTGCGCGAGCACTGTGCCGGCGGCTTCGAGATAGTGCGGCGGATACCAGGTGTCGGCATCGCAGGTGGCGACCCAGCGCGTCGCGACCGCCGCAAGTCCCATCGCCAGCGCCGAGACCTTGCCCGGCCGGCGCTGCACCAGCAACCGCCAGTCGAGCCCGAACTGGCGCGCCGTCGCGCTCGCGATCTCGGCACTGCCGTCGGTGCTGCCGTTGTCGACCAGGATCAGCTCGAACGGCACGCTTTGGCGCGCCAGCCCGGCGATCGTATCGGCGAGATGCTCCGCCTCGTTGAAGAACGGCAGCACGACGCTCCACGCACAAACGCGCCCCCGCACGCTGCCCTCGCGACGTGCTGACGTCGTCTCGTCACTCCCGAAACTTTGATACATCGGTCCCGCTCGCTCTCGTCGGATGGATCAGCCCACCCTTGCCCCGAGCATGAGACGTCGCCTCGAAAACAAACCGCAGGTCAGTCCGATGAATAATTTGTCATAAAATTGGTATGCGGTCATGATGATCGGCGTCGTCTAATCACTGGACGCAAAACGATAAGGCACGACAATGCGAGCGACGAAGGCGAACACCCGAGAATGAGCGTTGCAGTGTCGATTGCCGCGCTGATGCTGACGCCGGGATTTCCGAATGCGGACGTGGCAATGCCAGCGCCGGGCGCGATCGCGCCGGTCGGATTGTCGGCGGCGGTGGTGGCTGCGCCCGAACCCGCGTTGCCTGCGCCCGAGCAGGTCAAGCATCCGCACCCGCAGGAAGCCGAACCCGACGACATCGTCGTCAACGCGCGCCGCAACGTACCCGGCGATCCGTTCGTCGCGCTCAACGCCAAGAGCTTCGAACTGACGCAGAAATTCGACGCGGCGGTGGTCGAGCCGGTGTCGATGGGGTTCGATTCGGTGGTGCCGGTGCCGATGCGCGACGGGCTGGGCAATTTCATCAAGAATTTGCGCGAACCCGCCGTGTTCATCAACTTCGTGTTGCAGCACAAGATCGGCAAGGCGACCGAGACGGTCGGGCGGTTCGTCATCAATTCGACCGTGGGCGTGGCCGGACTGTTCGATATCGCCAAGCGCAAGCCGTTCCATCTGCCGCGTCGGCCCAACGGCTTCGCCGACACGTTCGGTTTCTACGGGATCGGGACGGGGCCGTTCTTCTTCCTGCCGCTCGCCGGGCCGACGACGCTGCGCGATCTGATCGGCGGGACGCTCGACCGGCTGATCCTGCCGACGCTGGTCGGCTCACCGTTCACCAGTCCCTATTACAACATCGGCACCGGCACCGGCGTGACGCTCGATCGCCGCGTCAAGTTCGACGACCAGTTGAAGGCGTTCCGCGCGACCAACGACCCGTATAGCGCGCGGCGCGACTTCTATTTGAACGGGCGCAAGGCGGAGATCGACCATCTGCGTGGCAAGGACACGCCGACGGTGGGGGGTGTGAAGCCGTATTGAGGCGGGGAGCGTAGAAACCCCGTTCGCACTGAGCGCAGTCGAAGTGCGTGCCCGGAGCGCAGCGTTTGGGGCACGTCCTTCGACTACGCTCGGGACGAACGGGATGAGAGGTTAACGGGCGTACAGCGCTCTAGGCCTCTCCGCCCGGTAAGCGTAGCACCACCGACAACCCACCCGCCGCGCTCACGCCAAGCTCCAGCGTGCCGCCGTGCAGCTCGGCAAGTTCGCGGCTGATCGCGAGGCCGAAGCCGTGGCCTTCGCCGCGTTCGTCGAGGCGGTGGCCGCGGGTGATTTCGGCGATTTGCGCGGGCGTCATGCCGGGGCCGTCGTCGGCGATGTCGATTCGCGCCATTCGGTCTGCCGCGCGCGCGCTGATGCGGACTCGGGTGCGGGCGTGTCGCCAGGCGTTGTCGAGCAGGTTGCCGAGCATCTCGTCGAGATCCTGCGCGTCGCATCGCACCTTCAGAGTCGGCGCGAGATCGACCAGTGGGGTAATATCGCGATCGGCATGGATTCGCGCCATCGCCGCGACCAAGTCGTTCAGATGCGGCGTGAGTTCGACTCGCGCCGCCGCCGCGCCCGGTTCGGCGGCGCGGGCGCGGCCGAGGTGGTGGCGGATCTGGCGTTCCATCCGCTCGACCTGTTCGCGTAGACGCCCGTCACCCTCGGCGAGATCGAGCTTGAGCGTCGCGAGCGGGGTCTTGAGGCCGTGGGCGAGGTTGGCGACGTGGCCGCGCGCTCGCGCGACCGCCGCTTCGTTGGCGTCGATCAGCGCGTTGAGTTCGGCTACCAGCGGCAGCAATTCGGTCGGTTCGTCGACTGTGATGTGGCGCACCCGGCCGGTGCGGACTTCGGCGACGCGGTCGCGCAGTTTGGCGAGCGGGCGCAGGCCGATGCGCAACTGCACCACCAACGCCAGCGCGAGGAAGCCGCCGAGCAGCAGCACCGACAGCAAAAGCGGCAGCATCGCCGCGCGGATCGGCCGGTCGACGATCGTGCGCGGTCCTGCGGCCAGCACGAGCGCATCGCCGCGCAATGTCGGCAGGCGCGCGATCCGGTAATGGATGCGCAGGCCCGAGGCGTCGGTGCCTTCGAGCGGATGGGGGCGTTCGCGCACGCGGTCACGGTCGCGATGCCAGGGTGGGCCGTCGTCGCTCGGCAGCGGCAGGTCCACACCCTTGAGCGAGGCCGATCGCAGCGTACCCGCCGGGCCGACCACTTCCCACGCCCAGCCCGAGCCGGCTTGATCGAACGGCGGCAGATCGATCACCTTGGTCGCGTCGAGCGTACCGTCAGGCCCGACCGCGCGCGACACGATCGCGATCTGCGCGTCGAGCCGGTCGTCGAGCCCGCTCATCACGAACCGTTCGAGGACGTGGCCGATCGCGGCGGCGGCGAACGCCAGCGCGATTGCGATCGTTACGGCGGCGGTGGCGAGCAGCCGGCCCGACAGCGAGCGCGGGAGCAGCCTCATGCCGGCGCCGCCGTCAGCCGATAGCCGAGGCCACGCACCGTCTCGATCAGCGAAGCGCCGATCTTGCGGCGCAATCGGCCGATGATGACTTCGAGCGAGTTCGAATCGACATCGGCATCGCCCTCATAGACGCGTTCGAGCAGGTCGAGCCGCTCGACCACCGCATCCTTGCGCAGCATCAGGCAGGAGAGGACGCGCCATTCGAACGCGGTCAGCTTGAGCGGCATGCCGTCGAGCTGGAACTGGCCGGTCTGCGCCTCGAAGGCGAGCGGGCCGCACTGGATGACGCTGGCGGCATGGCCGGCGGCGCGGCGCACCAGCGCGCGCAGCCGCATCACCAGTTCCTCGACGCGGAACGGCTTGACGAGATAATCGTCGGCGCCGGCCTTGAAGCCGAGCACCTTGTCCGACCAGGCATCGCGCGCGGTGAGGATCAGCACCGGCAGCGTGCGCCCGCCGCTGCGCCATTCGGCGAGCACCGAAAGACCGTCACGGCGCGGCAGGCCGAGATCGAGCACGGCGACGTCATAGGCTTCGGTCGCACCGAGATGCCCGCCATCCTCGCCGTTGTCGGCGACATCGACCGCGAACGATTCGGCACGCAGCGCGCGCGCGATCGATTCGGCCAGCGCGGCATCGTCCTCGACCAGCAATACCCGCATCGTCTCGCTCCTTCTCGGCTGCGTTATGGCACGGGGTTAAACCGAAACTGAACGTCGTGGTTCAGTCTGCGTCGGAGTCCCCGCCGTAGAAGAGGGCATCAACCACGAAACGGAGATGACCATGACCACGTTCCTGTCTTCACGCCGCAAGCTCGGCCTCGGTGCCGCCGCCATCGGATTGCTCGCCGTGGGCGGTGCCGCCGGTGCGGTTGCCAGCCACGCCATCCAGCCATCGATCGCGATGGCGCCGACGCATGCGGTATCGATCAAGAGCCTTGCCGATGACGGCGGCATCGTCATGGTCAAAGGCCGCGTCGCTGAGACCTATGGCAACCAGTTCACGATCGAGGACGGCACCGGCAAGGCGCTGATCGACGGCGGCCCGGCGGTCGAGGATGGATCGCTTGCCCCCAAGGGTGCGATCGTCAGCGTGCAGGGCCGCTTCGATCGCGGCACGCTGCATCCGATGTTCCTCGTCGATCCGGCGGGCAAGGTCGTCGCGATCGGGCATCCGCCGCATGGTCCCGGCGGTCCGGGTGGCCCCGGTCCGCATGGCCCCGGCCCGGGCGATCAAGGCCCGGATCGCGCCCCGCCGCCCCCGCCGCCGCCGGCGGGTGTCGCTCCGGCGGGGACGGCGCCCGCGCCCTTGCCTGCTGGCACGGCTCCCGCGCCAGTATCCGCGCCTGCGGTGCAGAACGCGAACTGACGGAAGCGGGGTCACCCTCACCCTTCCGTCGCTTCGCTCCTCCCTCTCTCTCCCAATGGGAGAGGGACGGGCGGTAGGATTTAGCCCGCTGCCATGCCCTCTTCGGCATGCAGTGGGCTTTGTTCGAAGCCGATGCTCTTGCCGGTTTCGCCGTACAGCACCGCCGCCGTCGGCACGCGCACGATGCCGGCGCCAATCTTCACGATAATGCTGGCCGCGCGCACGCTGCGGTTGGTCGGGAACACCGGCCCAGCCACCCAGCGCAGATCGGTGGTGGCGCGGTGGCCGCCGGCGAGGCGCAGCGGCAGCATCACCGGGCCGGGGTGCATGCCGACCGGCGCACGTCGCGCCGCCGGCAGCACGCGCCCGTGCGAATCGCGGAACTGGATCGTCGGCAGCGCGGGCAGGGTGCAGTCGCGGCCGGTGTTGCGGATCGAAAGTTCGGTGCCGGCATGCGACATGCCGTTGAACGCGCCATCCTTCGCATCGAGCGAGAGGCGCAGTTGCGCCAGGCGGCAGGCGGGGGCGGCGGGCGTGCCGGTAAGGGCTTGTGCGGCGATCATCAGGGCGATCAGCGGCATCATCGGGTCTCCTGTAAGCTATGTGTCCGCGTGGGCGCGAACGCGTGAACGCGCGCTGACTATCCGGCTTGGCGCCCGCGCATCGCCCAGCGCGCGACCATCAGCACCGCCACCGTGGCGAGACCGGCGGCGAGGCCGATCCACACGCCGACCCCGCCCCAGCCGAGCCAGAAGCCGAGCAGCACCGCCGTCCCCAGCCCGACGATCCAGTATCCGATCAGCGCGAGCAGCATCGGCACGAACGTATCGTGAAGCCCGCGCAGCATCCCCGCGCCGACGGCTTGCGCGCCATCGAAGAACTGGAACAGCGCCGCCACGATCAGGAACGACACCGCCAGCGACGCGACATGCGCTTCCGCTGGTGTGTCGGAGGCGAGGAACAAGGCGACGAGCGGATGGCGGAGCGTCAGCAGGATCGTCGCGGTGCACGCCATCACCAGCATCGTGAGGCCGAGCGCCACGCGCCCCGCGCGCGACACACCGACCGGATCGCCGCGCCCGAAGGCGAGGCCGACTCGCACCGTCGCCGCTTGGGCGAGGCCGAGCGCCACCG
>Ga0247729_10000202_pt1 | contig 27818 bp, 23 predicted proteins | sample UWRJL133311R2_FD_180958 | JGI IMG/M metagenome (GOLD analysis project Ga0247729, IMG submission 180958) | Plant litter microbial communities from Arlington Agricultural Research Station in Wisconsin, United States - UWRJ-L133-311R-2 | ecosystem: Environmental > Terrestrial > Plant litter >... | reverse complement strand
GCACCACGGCATCCGCAGACAGTCGTGGCACCAGCGCGACGAGATTCTCGACGAGCTCACCGTTGCTCAGTTCGTAGGGCGGGTCGAGAAAGACCACGTCCCAGGTCGCCGCGGACCCGGTCAGAAACGCCTGGACCGCGCTGCCCGCGACCTCGATCGTCAGACCGCCCGCGCGTGGGGCGTTCTTCAGCACGGATGCCGCGTTCTTGCGGCAGGCGTCCGCAGCCGTCTTGCCGTTCTCGACGAGGGTCACGCTCGCTGCACCCCGCGAGGCTGCTTCGAGCCCGAGCGAGCCGGAACCGGCATACAAGTCGAGCACGCGAGCGCCAGCGAGTTCGTCGTGGGACTCGAGTGACGAGAAGATCGCCTCGCGCACCCGGTCGCTCGTGGGGCGGGTTCCGCTGCGCGGAACCGTGAGGGTGAGTGAACCGGCAAAGCCAGAGATGATGCGCGTCATGGTGCCTCAACGGTACAGGGCACCCGACAACCCCACCGCGTGTCTCGCCGTCACCCATAGTGGAAACTCCACAACGCACTGGCCGATCGTCCAGCCGTTACCGACAATCGATCTATGGCTGCCGTCGACCGTTCCACCAAACCGAGCTTCACCAAGGGCCTGTTTCTGGGCAACATCCAGTCCGAGCTCGTGATGCCGTATCCGCTGCTCAAGAATCCTGAGCGGCGGAAGGTCGATGCCCTCGCGAAGAGCGCCCGCGACTATCTCGAGAACATCTACGACCCGTTCAAGGCAGAAGCCGATCGCTGGGTGGGCGACGACACTATCCGTGATCTCGCCGACCGCGGGCTGCTCGGCCTGTTCGTCGACGAGCAGTACGGCGGCCAGGGCCTCAGCCAGACCGGATACTGCCGCGTCATGGAGGAGTTCGGACGCGCCGACGGAACCCTCGCCGTCGTCATGGGTGTGCACCAGTCCATCGGTACCAAGCCCATCTACCTCTACGGCACCGACGACCAGAAAGCGCGCTGGCTGCCTGACCTCGCCTCCGGCCGCAAGCTCGCCGCGTTCGTGCTCACCGAACCCAACGTCGGATCGGATGCCTACAACCTCGAGACCCGCGCCGAGCGCCAGCCCGATGGCTCGTGGCTTCTCAACGGCGAGAAGCGCTGGATCGGCAACGGTAGCAAAGACGTGCTCACGGTCTTCGCCCGCAGCGAGCTCGGCCACGTCGCGCTCGTCGTCGAGAAGGGGATGGAGGGGCTGAGCACCGGACCCCGCTTCGATACCCTCGGTTTGCGCGCGAACAACCTGCAGCGCGTGCACTTCAACAACGTGCGCGTGCCAGCCGAGAACCTGCTCGGCGAACCCGGCGACGGGTTCCGGATCGCCATGAACACGCTCAACAATGGGCGGATGTCGATGGGCACCTCGATCGCGGGCGGCATGAAGCGCTTCCTCGATTACACCCTCGACCACGCCAACTCGCGCGAGCAGTTCGGACGCAAGCTCATCGACTTCGAGCTCGTCGAAGAGAAGGCCGCCTGGATCAACACCCAGATCTACGGCCTCGAATCGATGTCGTACCTCACCACCGGGCTCGTCGATCGTGGCGAGGCCGACTTCTCCCTCGAATCGGCCATGACCAAGGTCGTCGCGAGCGATGTCGGCTGGAAAGCGCTCAACAAAGCCTTCCAGGTGCACGGCGGTACCGCTTTCATGGACGACCACCCCCTGTCCAAAGCCCTGCGTGACTTCCGCATCTTCCCGATCTTCGAGGGTGCAAACGACGTCATGCGCGCCTACGTCGCACTCAACGGCATCAAAGCGCTGAGCGAAGCCCTGCCCGACGTCGCGAGCCTCAAGATCAACGACCCGGCCAAAGCCCTCGGAGTACTCGCGCCGTATGTCGCCGGACGAGTCAACCGCGCCATCCGCCCTGACAAGCTCACCGGAGCCAACGCAGCACTCGCCCGCCAGGTCGCCGAGGTCTCTGAGCAGACCGTGCGGCTGCGCGACCGCACCGAGGCCGCGCTGCGCCAGCACGGCAAGAAGATTCAGGACAAACAATTGGTGCAGAAACGCCTCGCGGATGCCGCCTCCGGCATCTACGCGCAGGTTGCGGTCATCAGCCGGGCGAGCGCGATCATCGCCCGGGACGGACTTCCCGTGACCGGCGCCGAGAAAACTGTCGCGGTCAACTTCTGCAAGCGGGCGGCGCTCACCGTGAACAACGAGCTGCGCGCGCTCGAGGTCAACGACGACTCGTATACCAAGCAGATCGGCAAGGCTGTGCGGCAGACGAACGGCTACGCGTTCGACCTCTAGCCGACGGGCTCTTGGCAGGTGTCACTAGGCTCGCACAATGATCTTTCGCCGGAGAGCACTACTCGCCCTGTCTGCTCTCGCGTTGGTTGCCGGCGTTTTCGCCCCGGCGGTCTCGGCAAGCGCCGACACGTCGAACTTCGAATTCGACTCGTTCCACGCCGACTATTCGTTGACGAAGGCCGCTGACGATACGTCGCAGCTCTCGGTCGTCGAGACCATCGTCGCCGTGTTCCCCGAGTCTGATCAGAACCGCGGCATCGTGCGCCAGATTCCCGACTTCAGCGCGAGTGTGCCGCTCCACACGGAGGTGACCTCGATCACTGACGAGAACGGCACGCCGGTCCCGTGGGAGGAATCCGAAGACGGCGACTTCCGGGTGCTTTCGCTCGGAGCCGACGACTTCGTGCATGGCGTCACGACCTATGTGATCTCGTACACGCAGACCGACGTCGTCCGCGTGTTCTCTGACACGGCATCCGACGAGTTCTACTGGGACGTAAACGGTACCGGCTCCGACCAGCCCTTCGGCGAAGTCTCGGCGTCGGTCACCATCGATTCGGCGCTGACCCCGGCGCTTACGGGTAACGCGTCGTGTTATGAAGGCGAGTCAGGGTCAGACCGGGAGTGCGACACCATCGACTCGTCCCTGCAGCCAGACGGCAGCACCGTCTACACCGTCAGCAGCGCTGACCTGGAGCCGCACAACACACTGTCCCTCTCCCTCGGTTTCGAGCAAGGCACTTTTGTGCCCGGTGTGCCTATAGACCGAAGCGAGCCCCCGGTTGTCTATGAGGACACCCCACTGTGGAGCGACTTGCTGACCGCGATGGGGTTGATCGCGGGAATCGCTCTGATCGTGTTCGCCTCGATCTCTCGCGGCCTGCGCGGGGCGAAAGGCCGGGGTGTCATCGTTCCCCAGTATTCTGTGCCCGCCGGACTCAACGTGATGGCGGCCGCGCACCTCGTAGAGCGACCCCAGACTGCCATCCCCGCCCAGCTGGTGAGTCTTGCCGTGCGCAAGAACCTGCGCATCCTCGACTATCCCGTCAGCGACAGTGCTGCCGAGTACTCGCTGCAGTTCCTCACCATGGACGGCGCCGATCCGTTCGAAGCCGACCTGCTGCGCGCACTGTTCGGCCCGCAGCCCCTGTCGGGAGCGGTGCGTGACCTCACCCCCGACGACGCTACGCTCGGCCGCGAGGTCAACGACGTCTCGACCGCAACGATCAGGGGGCTGCAGACCTCCGGGCTGCGCGGCAAACGATCGGGTCTCGGATGCTTGTTCCCCTCGCTCGGGCTGGTGCTCATCATCGGCGGCATCGTGTTGCAGGTCGCCACCTTTGCCGCGGGCGCATTCTCGCTGTGGCCGGCCGCTGTCTTTGCGATTGGAGTGATCGCTGTCATCGTCTCCGGCATCCGTGCCTCTGGTCCGCCGCCTCTTACTGCTGCCGGCGCAGAGCGGCGCGACTACCTGCTGGGCATGAAGATGTACCTCGAGCTCGCGGAACAGGAGCGCTTTCGCATGTTGCAGAGCCCGGTTGGCGCTGAGCGGGTCGACATCGGCGACACCAGGCAGGTCATCAAGGTGTACGAAAAGCTGCTGCCATTCGCGGTGATCTGGGGTGTTGAAGACCAGTGGATGCACGAGCTGGAGGTGCGCGTGGTGCAGGACGGCGAGCAGCCCGACTGGTTCCTCAGCACGGGTGGTTTCCAGGCGGCCGCGTTCACCACTGCGCTGCGCGGAGCGAGCAGTCTCGCTAGTTACACGCCGCCGGCGACTACGTCGTCGTACTCGGGGAGTTCGTTCAGCAGTTCGCATGGCGGATCGACCGGCGGAGGGTTCGCCGGCGGTGGCGGCGGAGGTGGCGGAGTCGGCGGCCGCTAGCCACGCAGCGAGTCGCGGAGGTCACGGGTAATCTCGTAGCGTGACCTCGCCCCTCGACACCAAGCTGTCTTCCGCTATCGGCGGCAAGACGGCGGTCGCTTACGAGAAGGGGCTCGGCCTGGTCACGATCGGCGACCTGCTCAGCCACTACCCGCGCCAGTATGCCGAGCGCGGAGAGCTCTCCACCATCACCGACCTGCCGCTCGACGAGACCGTCACCCTGGTCGCCGAGGTGGTGAAGACCTCGGAGCGGCGGATGAAGGCGCGCGACGGCTCCATCCTCGACGTGACCATCACTGACGGCAAGGGCTTTCTCAGCCTCGCGTTCTTCAACCAGCCGCATCGCCGTAAAGAACTGGGCCCGGGCGTCCGCGGCCTGTTCTCCGGCAAGGTCACCAAGTACAAGACCGAGTTCCAGCTCGCCAACCCGCACTACGAACTCTTCGACCAGCAGGAACAGAAGACCGAAGCGGAAGCCGAGGCCTGGGCTGCGACCCCGGTTCCGATCTACCGCGCGACGGCGAACATCCCGACCTGGCAGATCAAGAAGTCCGTCGGCATCGCACTCGACACGCTCCCCGCACTGGACGACCCGGTTCCCGCCGAGGTACGCGCGGAACGCAAGCTCATGACCTACTCGACCGCGCTCGACCGCGTCCATCGACCGCTTAAGGACATCGACTGGCGTGCTGCGCGCAAGTCGCTGCGATTCCAGGAAGCGTTCGTGCTGCAGGCTGCCCTGCTGCAGCAGCACGACAAGCTGCGCCAGGTTGCGACCACACCCCGCGTCGCCGGCGCCCTGCTCGAGGGCTTTGACGCTGCGCTGCCGTTCACCCGAACCAACGACCAGGTGAAGGTAGGCGAGGAGATCACCCGAGACCTCGCGGCAGCCGTGCCGATGAACCGGCTCGTGCAGGGGGAGGTCGGATCCGGAAAGACTCTCGTCGCCCTTCGCGCCATGCTTGCTGTCGCGCAATCCGGCGGGCAGTCGGCCCTGCTCGCCCCGACTGAGGTGCTCGCGCACCAGCATTTCCGCTCGATAGTGAAGTCGCTCGGTCCCGACCTCGCAGCCAGGCTGCGACCGACGATCCTCACCGGCCAGTTGCCTCTTGCCCAACGCAAGAAGGCCATGCTCGCAGCGGTGTCCGGCGGCTCGAGCATCATCGTCGGAACCCATGCCCTGCTCGGCGAATCGGTCGGATTCTTCGACCTCGGGCTTGTTGTCGTCGACGAGCAGCATCGTTTCGGAGTCGAGCAGCGCGAAACCTTGCGACTCAAGGGCGCGACGCCGCCCCACGTGCTCGTGCTCACCGCAACACCGATCCCGCGTACGGTCGCGATGACGGTGTTCGGCGACCTCGACATCTCGACGATCGCCGAACTGCCCTCCGGACGCTCGCCCATCGTGAGCCACTTCGTGCCGCTCGACCAGACCCCCTCACTGATCAACAAGGTCTGGGTGACCGCCGCCGCCGAGATTGCGAAAGGCCACCAGGTATTCGTCGTCTGCCCGGCGATCGACGCGAAACAAGAAGAACCCGGCGAAGAGCTCGAAGACGCCCCGCCCGGAAAACCCTCGGCCAACGTCACCGACCTGTTCGAATCGCTCAGCCGCAACGAATTGTTCGCGGGCCGTCGCATCGCAATCCTGCACGGGCGGATGTCCGGCGACGAAAAAGACACCACGATGCAGTCGTTCGCGGCGGGGCAGATCGACATCCTCGTGGCGACCACGGTGATCGAGGTCGGTGTCGACGTGCCCAACGCGAGCACGATGATCATCCTTGATGCCGACCGTTTCGGAGTCTCGCAGTTGCACCAGTTGCGCGGCCGCGTCGGTCGCGGTGGCGTGCCCGGCAAGTGCCTCTTCGTCACGCGCGCCGAGCCGGAGACCCTCGCCCGCGAGCGCGTCGAGGCCGTCACTGAAACTCTCGACGGATTCCTGCTCGCAGAACGTGACCTCGAACTCCGTAAAGAAGGCGATGTCTTGGGCAACAACCAGTCCGGTGGACGTTCGAGCCTCCGCCTGCTGCGCGCCTGGAAAGACGGCAAGCTCATCGCCGAGGCCCGCGAGATCGCGGCATCCGTGCTCGCGGCCGACCCGACGCTCGCCCAGCACCTGCCGTTGCGCGATGCGCTCGCCCGCCGGCTCGACGCCGAGGCCGAGGCGTACCTCTCCAAGAACTAGAGCGAGCCAGACCTTACTGAGTCATCGCGCGCTATCAAGGTCTTTGAGATCAGCCCCAGGCGCTCGAACTGGGGTAGTGCCGAATGAAACGGGCGCTGATAATTTGTCATTCGACTCCTCGCCGTAGTGGTCTGGGTCTGCAGCACAAAGGTCAAAGGAAACTCCATGAACGCAATCACGCCCCGCCGTCGACGCCTCGCTACTGCTAGTCGGCGTCTCCTCTCGCTGGCAAGCGCTGCTCTGCTTGTGGGAACGTTTTTCAGCGCAACTGGTACTCCTCAAGCTGCCGAGGCCGCATCGGCTCCGAGAATCAGCTCTCTGAAGCCTTCCGCCGGATTGGTGACGGGGGGAACCAAGGTCATCATCAGGGGAAAGAACTTCTCGAAAAACTCAAATGTGACTTTCGATGGGGTGAAGGCCAAGTCCGTAAAGCGAATTTCTTCGACAAAGTTGTCGGTCGTGACTCCGTCAAAGCCCGGTTTATACGACGGCACTGCGAAGGTCCGCGTCATCTCGGGAGGCAAGGGCAGTCCCGCGTCATCCAAGGCTACGTATAAGTACACTCTTCCAAAATCGAAGTCCTACTCTGGATATGGACCCGATGTACTCAAGTTCTCTAAGCCAGACGGATCCGCGCGGCCGGCAATACTCAAAATCTCCCACCGCGGAGAGTCGAATTTTTCGGTCGTCTCGCTAACCAATGACTACGACTACAACGACCTGCTCGTCAACGAGATTGGCAACTACAACGGGACGATCTTGCTTGACGCCGGATATTCCAGTAGTAAGTCGACCTACCTCGAGATCGACGCCGACGGCGAATGGACTGTAGAAGTAATGTCCGGATACGCGGCGCCGGTCCTCCGGCCAGGAGGTACAGCGTCCGGCACCGTCGATGCTGTTTACGCGTGGACCGGTAAGAAGAGCACGGCATCATTTCGATACGCGGGTGACTCGAATTTCATCGTCCAATGGATGACGCGGAACGACTCAGATCTGATTGTGAACGAAATAGGCAGCTATTCAGGAAAGCGGCTTGTGCAGGCTGCACCCGCTTGGCTGACAATCGAAGCGGTCGGCCCTTGGACAGTCAAGCCCAAGAAGTAATCACCACTTGACCGGTTGCAATGCCGTGTGGGCGTTCGATGCGATCGTGCCCCGGACCAGCTTTGCCGCGGCGAGTAATGAGATTTCGCGCAAACATTGCTGAGCTGGAGTGAGCGCAGGTTTTCGCCGCACAACTAGGGTTGAAGCGCACCTGGCAGGTGCTCACCTCGACCGCAGCTCGAACGGAGTCCCGTGACCGACCCCGGTGTCCCGCCGTCCGACGTGTTGCCGACCGAGCTCCCCACCGGGGCTCCGCTGCCCTTCGTGCGGAACACCACGGGGATTGTTGCCATGGTGGTTGCGATCGGCGCGCTCGTTCTGGCCGCACTCCCGGCGACCGCAGAAGTCGCGTGGGTGCTCGCTTTGCCGGCAATCATCACCGGTGTCGCAGCTGCACGCTTACCCGGCCGCAGGCGCAGGACGGCGATCGCCGGCATCGGCATCGGTGCTGCGGCGTGGGTTCTCGCGATCGTCGTCGCCGCGGCAACGGGGGGCGCGCGGCAGGCCGATGACGATCCGGCGCCCCGCATTCCGACTCCGGACTACACGGTCCCCGCTCCCGCGGCGCCCTCTCCCACCCCGACTCCGACTATCGCGGAGCCCATCACTGGAACACTCGGTGAACGCGTGGTCAATGACGCGTACGTCGCGTTCACTCTCACCGGACTCAAGTGCGGCATCCGCTCGATTGGCGAGAGCATCTTCACCGAGTACCCCGTCGGCCAGTACTGCCGGGTGAAGTTCACCGTGAAGAATCAGAGTCTCGACCCCGTCACTGTCTTCGCGACGGATGTCACCGGTCTCATCGGCGCTGCGACCTACGAATCCGGTTCGTTGAACGACAAGGTCGGGCCTCGTGGCACGTCGGTCAAACTCAACCCGGGTCTCGCGGCAAAGGGCACGATCTACATCGACATCCCGAAGGGTGCTTCGCTCGACACGATCCGCTACCTGTCCGATTACGGCACTGAGACCCGACCGGTGATGATCACGCCGTAGCGGCCACGGACTCATTCAACGACGTATCCGTCCCGGCAGTGACCGGCCTCGACTGGATTCTTCAGTGACGCCCGCCGTTGCGAACGGGCAGAGATCCATAGCGAAGCGTTGTCTGTCTCCCTACGCCGGCGCGGTCACCGGCACCGGGCCCTTTTCGGCTAGGGGCGGGCGCTTGCGCTTGTAGCTCGCGAAGAGCACCCCGCCGATCACCACAGCACCCGCTGCGAGTTCGATGCCGTCGATGACCTGGCCGAATGCCAGCCACGACGCGAGCACCCCGACAACCGGCACGAGCATGGAGAACGGAGCGACGGTGCTCGACGGATAGCGGGACATCAGATTCGTCCAGATGCCGTAGCCGACCAGGGTCGCGACAATCACGATGTAGAGAAGTCCGAACAACGATGGCAGCGCGTCGACGGTGAACGCCGTCGCAAGGCTGGTTCCGATGCGGGCGGGGCCTTCGGCGATGAGCGAGACGATGAGCATCGGGATCGGGGGGATCACCGAGAGCCACAGCGTGAAGTGCAGGGCGTTGGGCGCTTTCGCCTGTCGGGTCGAGACGTTTCCTATCGCCCACCCCAGCGCACCACACAGGGTGAGGACAACGGGGAGCAGGGCGGCCGTCTGCGAGTGGTGGACCGCGATGATCGCGAGACCGAGAACCGCGATGCCGATGCCGATACCGGCTCGCAGCGAGAGTTTCTCGCGCAGCCAGATTCCCGCGATGATCACCGTGAACGGAGCGGATGCCTGGAGCACTATCGAGGCGAGACCGCTCGGCATCCCGGATGCCATCCCGAGATACAGGAACGCGAACTGCAGCACACCGATGCCCAGCCCGGCACCGATGAGCCAGCGCAGCGGAACCTTCGGGCGGGGGATGAGGAACAAGGTCGGGATCGCGATGAGCGAGTACCGCAAGGCGACCATGAACAGCGGTGGGAAGTGCTCGAGAGCGAGCGCGGTGGCGGGAAAGTTGAGCCCCCAGCAGACGGCGACGAGCAGGGCGAGGAGGCGATCGCGGGAGGACATGGCTCTATCCTGACCGGATCGAGGTTGAAGGACTACAGGCAATCCGTGCATCCTCTTTGTAGGATGCCTTCATGGATGTCTCCCAACTCGCGATCTTGCGCGAACTCGCGGATCGCGGAAGCGTGACCGCCGTCGCGGCCGCCACGGGCAAGTCGCCGAGTGCCGTGTCGCAGCAGCTGCGAACGCTCCAGCGCCAGGTCGGTGTCGAACTCGTAGAACGCGCTGGCCGGGGAGTGCGTCTGACGGCCGCCGGCCTCGCGCTGGCGAAGAGCTCGGTCGCGATTGCCACCGCGATCGCCGAAGCCGAGGCGACCTGGGACGCCTACCAGGGTGCCGAAAGCGGTGAAGTCCGCGTCTCGATGTTCCACTCCGCCGCCGAGCTTCTCGTGCCGGGACTGATCAGGCGCCTGGCAGCCCACCCCGACATCCGTCTGGTCGTCGACGATCAGGATGTCTCCCAAGACGAGTTCGCGGCGCTCGCCGCCGACTACGACATCGTCGTGGCGCACCGCTCCGACGATGTGCTCGAACCTCCTCAGGGCGCGCTGCGCATCGTGCCCCTGATGCGCGAACCGCTCGATGTCGCCTTGCCGCTCACGCATCCGCTCGTGGATAAGCACAGCGTGACCCCGGCAGAAGTGATCGACGACGACTGGATCGGCAACCCGGTCGGATATCCGTTCGACCGGGTGCTCGATGCAATGGCGGAGCAAGCGGGCCGGCGTCCGCGGATTGTGCACCGCACCGGGTACCTGCCCCTCGCCGAAACCCTCGTGGCTGGCGGGCACGGTGTGGCCCTGCTGCCGCGACACACGTCGACAGCGCGGGCACCGGGCCGTTACCGCCTGATGCCGCTCGCCGACCTGCGCGCCGGGCGTCACGTCGAGGCGCTGCTGCGCCCCGACCGTGCGGCGCGGCGGGCGGTGCGGCTCGTCCTCGCCGAACTGGTAGCCGAAGCGGGGCTCACCGCGAGAGACACCGCTAGCGCACAGTCTGGATAGTTGTCACGAACCGGTAACATCCAACGGCTAGGGTGAGGGCATGAGCCGGATCGCTGTTGTTCCTGGGTCGTTCGACCCCGTCACCCTAGGTCACCTGGACGTCATCGGACGCGCCGCCGGCCTGTGGGACGAAGTCCACGTCCTCGTCGTGCACAACCCCGGCAAGACGGCCCTGCTGCCGATAGCGCAGCGGGTGTCGCTCATCGAGCAATCGATAGTCGAGGGCGGCCTGCCCGACAACATCAAGGTCACGAGCTGGAGCGTCGGCCTGCTGGTGGATTACTGCACGGATGTCGGAGCAAGCGTGCTCGTCAAGGGCATCCGCTCGCAGATCGACGTCGCCTACGAGACCCCGATGGCGATCGTGAACCGCAACCTCGCCAACGTCGAGACGGTTTTCTTGCTGCCGAACCCCGCCCACGCCCACGTGTCGAGCTCGCTCGTGCGCCAGGTCGCGGCGCTCGGTGGGGATGTCGCGCCGTATGTTCCGCACGCCGTCTGGACCTACCTGCAGTCGAGCTAGCGAGAGCAACTCCCTGTGCACCCCAAAACTCAGGTGGTGTTGGGGAGCCGAACCGCCATCCGAGGTCGTGTGCACCTGAGCGCCTGAGTTTTCACGGGCGCGCCCCGATGGGGATGACGCGGACGTCGGGCAGCAGTGCGTCCGCTTCGGCGCGAGTAAAGCGAGCAGCGCCCGGCACCATGGCGTTCGCCGTCGCGGCGGCCGTGCCTGATCGCATGCCGCTCTCCAGCGAGAGGCCGGCATCCAGGGCGACCACGAGAGCCCCGAGAAACGAGTCACCGCTGCCGACGGGGTACGCGCCGGTGTGCCCGGGCAGCGAGACGTGAACGGCTGAGCCGTCGGTGTCGACTCCGATCGCGCCGCCTACGCCGTCGGTGACCACGACCGCACCCGACGTGCGGCACTGCAGTGCGCGAGCCAGGTCGAGGAGGGGTGAGTCGGCCGGAAGGTCCAGCACCTCCGCTGCCTCGGCGCGGTTGACCTTGAGCAGGGCGACGTCGCCCTGCTCGAGTGCGGCACGAAGCGCGGCGCCATGGCTGTCGAGAGCGACCCTCGAGCCGGTGCGGCGAGCGACTTCGAGAACGTCGACCAGGGCATTCTCGCCGAGGGATGCGGGCATGCCGCCGGAGATCATCAGCCAGCCAGTGCGCTCGTCCAGCGCTGCGGCCGTTGCCTCGAGCGCGCGGCTCCATTCCGCGGCAGTCACGGGCGACGGATGCTCGTAGACCTCGGTCAGCCGGTCGCCTTCCAGGGACAGCACAGAGACACACTCCCGTGTTTCGGCATCCGTCCGGACCCGCGTGACGGCGACGCCCGAGAGTTCGGCGTCCGCACACACCGCGTCGCCGAGTGCGCCACCGAGCAGCGCAATCGCGCGCACGTCGGCGCCGAGAAGAGTTGCAGCCCTCGAGGCATTGAGCGCTTTGCCGCCGGCGACACGGATGACGGAGCGCGGCCGGTGGATCTCGCCGATCCGGTAGTCGTCGACGACATACGTCACGTCGAGGGACGGGCTCGCGCCGAGTGCGGTGATCACGAAACGGTTCAGGCGCCGGTGGCGAACGCCGTGTCGCGTGGTGCGGTCAGCAGCGCTGCTTCGAGCGCGATCTCGAGTTCGGCCCGGGTTGCCTGGGCGCCAGTGCCGCCAGCACCCAGCGTCGACAGCGACCCCGCCGCGGTGGCCCAGCGCAGTCGTTCGGCTTCGTCGCTGATGCCGAAGGCGAGCGCCGCGAGATAACCCGCGTTGAAGCTGTCGCCCGCACCCGTTGTGTCGACGACCTCGACGGTGAGGCCCGCTGCCGCGACCAAGGGCTGGTCTGCGGCGACACTCCACCCGCCGTCGCGCCCCGCTTTCACCACTACCCGCGGCCCGAGGGCTGCGAGGAACAGTGCCGCGGAGCCGTCGCTCGAATCCCCGGGTGCGCCGAGCGCCGATGCGAGCGCGCTGAGTTCTTCGAGGTTGGGCAACAGGAAATCGAGATGGGGGAGTACCTCGCGCAAACCGGTCCAGGTCTCGGCCGGATCCCAGTTGGTGTCGAGGCTCGTCGTGATGCCGCGTTCGCGGAGGGCGCCGAGCAGGGCGGGCAGGCCAGCTGCGAGGTCTGGCTGCAGAAAGTACGAGGCGAAGTGCACGTGCCGGGTGGACGGGGCGAGAGCGGCGGTGACAGCGCCCGCCTGGAGCGTCGGGATGGTTCCGGGCACGGTGAGGATGGCGCGGTCTCCCGGGGCAGACAGGATGACGGAGATTCCCGTGGGTGTCGACCCGTCGATCTCGACCGCCGACACGTCGACGCCTGACCCGACCAGGGCATCCGTGGTGAATCGACCGAAAGCGTCATCGCCGACCCGGGCGACGAGCGACGTCGGCACCCCGAGCCGGGCAAGGCCGCACGCGGTGATCGAGGCGCTGCCGCCGAGCACGAGCTCGCCGGAGTCGAGCAATTGCTCCGCCTGCCCGAACCGGGGAACGACGTCTCCGCGCAACACGAGGTCGACGTTCGCGTCCCCGGCGACGAGCACGCCGTGCGGTGAGGAGTATGCCTGGGTCACGGTCAGCCTTTCAGGCCAGAGAACGACATGGTCGCAATGAACTGCTTCTGCGCGAAGAGGAAAAACAGGATGAGCGGGAGCGTGGCGACGACGTTACCCGCCATGAGCAGCGACCACTCGGTGCGCCGCGGCCCCTGGAAGTTCGTGATGCCGAGCTGGAGCGTGAAGGCCTGGTCGTTGTTGATCGCGATAAGCGGCCAGACGAGGTCGTTCCACGACCCGAGCAGGGTGAAGATGGCCAGGGTGGCGATCGCCGGGCGGGCGAGCGGAAGGATGATCCGGAAGAACACCTGCAGCCGCGTACAGCCGTCGATCAGGGCGGCTTCTTCGAGCTCGGCCGGCAGCGAGATGAAGAACTGGCGCATGAGGAAGATGCCGAAGGCGGATGCCAGCCACGGCACGATCGCGGCGCCGAGGCTGTCGATGAGGCCGAGCCTGGAGAACAGGATGTAGGTCGGGATCATGAGCAGCTGGGTCGGGATCATGATCGTGCCGATGATGGCGAGGAACCCGAAGGTACGGCCGCGGAAGGTCAGCCTCGCGAATCCATACCCGGCGAGGGAGCAGAGCACGATGTGCGAGACGATGGCGATCGCGGAGACGATTGTCGTGTTTCCGAGCCAGAGCAGGATGTCCGAGGTCTGGAACAGCTTCTCGTAGCCGTCGAGCGTGAGCGCGGAGGGGAAGAAGTCGCGCGGGAACTTGTTGATGTCTTTCGCCGGTGTGACCGACGTGAGGAACATCTGTACGAACGGGATAGCGAAGATGATCGCGATCGGCGCGAGCACGAGGTGCCAGCCGCTCGGGCGGCGAAGGGGCTGCTTCGTGCGGGGTGCTGTCTGGAGCGTCGACATCAGAATGCCCTCACTTTCGAGCGGCGCGAGTAGATGGTCACGCCGATGGTGATGAGCAGGGTTACGGCGAACAGGCCGTAGGCCACCGCCGAGCCGTAGCCGAACTCGAGCTTCTTGAACGCGGCGTCCCACAGGTAGTAGACGATGGTCTCGGTCGCGCCGAGCGGGCCGCCGCGGGTCGTCGTGTAGACCAGGTCGAAGAGCTGGATGGCCTGGATGATCTGCCAGATCGTCGCGAACACGGTCACCGGAGCAAGCTGCGGGAAGACGACGTGCCAGAACACCTGCCATGGGTTTGCGCCATCGATGCGGGCGGCTTCGAGCAGGTCGGACGGGATGTCCTGCAGCGCCGCGAGGTAGATCACGGTCGTGAACGCGGCCTGGCCCCACAGCGACATGATCGTGATGACGATCATCGACTGGTTCGGGTCTTCGAGCCAACCCTGCGGTGGGATTCCGAAGAGGGCGAGCACCTGGTTGAGCAGCCCGAACTGCGGGTTGAACAGGTAGGTGGTGAGGATGCCGGTGGCTGCTGCCGAGGCGACGAACGGAACGAAGATGGCAGTGCGATAGAGACCGATGAACCGGATGCGGCGGTTGAGCGCGACGGCGAGGAACAGGCCGAGTAGCACGGAGGTCGGCACGAACAACGCCGTGTAGACGAGCGTGTGCACGAGGGCGGCTTGCAGGTCGCCGTCCGTCGCCATCGCCGCGTAATTGTCGAACCCGACATTGACCGGGTCACTGAAGCCGTCCCAGTCCTGCAGCGACAGCAGGAAGGCCCAGACCGCGGGGAAGATGGACAAACCGAGGATGATGACGAGCGCTGGCCCGACAAACGCCCAACCCTCGAGATTCTCGCGCAGGCCGCGCTTCTTGCGATCGCGGGGGTCGCGGGTCGGCGCTGTTCCAATGACAGACACGAGCCCCGGTGTCGGGCGAGGGGTCACAGTGTGGGCTGCGATCTCGGAAGCGGGTACCCGGGGCTTCGTGTCTGTCATGGTCTACTCCCCGAGGGCTTCGTCGGCTTCGACGGCGGCCTGCTTCAGCGCGTCGGCGGGGTCACCCTTGCCCTGAAGCACTTCGGAGATGGCCGAACCGATCGCCTCGGAGATCTTCACGTAGCCGGCGATCGTCGGCCGGGCCTGCTTGGCGTTGGCAGCGTTATCGGCCATGATGTCGAGACCGGGAAGGGCCTTGACCTGCGCTTGGAACTCCGGGCTTTCGATCTCGCTCGAGCGCAGCGGAAGGTTGCCGTAGGCGACGTTCCAGCGAACGTCTTGCTCGGCATCCGTCAACCACTTGGTGAACTCGTACGACCAGTGCTCGCGGTTCTTGTCTTTGTGGTCGTACAGCGCCCAGATGTCGGGGCCGGATGCCGTCTGATGGTCGCCGTTCGTTCCCGGCAGCACGGTGACGCCGTACTCGGTCTTGGCGACGCCCAGGTCGTAGAGCTGCCAGGGACCGGAGGTGATCATGCCGATCTTGTCGCTCGCGAACAGCTGGCCGAACTTCGTGTCGGTCTGGTCGAGGTAGATGCTCTTGTCGGTGATGGCCATGTCGCGCAGAAACTCGAGCGACTTCACACCCGCGTCAGAGGCGAAGTCGGTCTTCGTGCCGTCTGACGAGAGGATGCTGCCGCCGTTCTGCCAGAGGTGCGGCCAGAACTGCCAGGTAGTCTCTTCGCTGCCCGACACCGAGTAGGCGTAGCCGTAGGTGCTGGACGCCTCGTCGGTCAGGGCCTTCGAGGCCGTACGGAAGTCATCCCAGGTCCAGTCGGCGGTCGGGTACTCGATGCCGGCATCATCGAAGACCGTCTTGTTGTAGATGAGCGAGAGGTTGTCGACGACGGCCGGGAAACCGATGGTCTTCTTGCCGGTGGGCTGCACGGTCTGGCGGGCAGCTTCGCTGAACTCCTCCCAGCCGACATCAGGGTCGCTGACCTGGTCGGTGATATCGAGAGTGCGGTTGGATGCCTCGAGCTGGCTGGCCCAGGAACCGAAAGCGTACGAGATGTCCGGGTAGTTGCCCCCGGCAAAGCTCGCGGAGAGCTTCTGCAGCAGGTCTTCTGTCGACGGGGCTCCGGGGGAGACGTCGATGGTGACGTTGGGGTGGTCTTTCTCGAACTCGTCGGCGAGCCCCTCGAGGATGGTTTCGGCGGCATCAGCCTGGCCGGTCCAGAAGGTGATGGTGACGTCGGCATCCGGGTCGAGTGACGTCGCGCCCTGGCTGCCCGAGCACCCACTCAGCGCTACGGCCCCCACGGTGACAATGGCCGCCGAGGCGAGCATCCGGCGCACCGCTCGGGGGCGCCCGGATGACCGGGCGGCTCGGCGGGAAAGAACGGTGAGCAACATCGACATCGTGGTTCTCCTTGTGGGTGGAGCGTAGTTGGTGGGGCGGGCCTATCGCAGGATGACGGAACGGGTGAGGTGACGAGGGGTGTCGGGGTTGAGGCCGCGCGACTCGGCGAGGGCGACGGCGAGACGCTGCGCCTGCAGGAGCTGCACGAGCGGGTCGACGTCACTGGTGTGCACGGTGGCGCCCGTCGCTTCGATGTCGGCGATCAGGCTGGCCTCGACGGCGCCGAAGATCCAGACGAGCGACCCGGGGTGGGCGACGGCGACGGGGCCGTGGCGGTAGTCGAGCAGTGGGTAGGACTCCGACCAGGCCTGCGCGGCCTCGCGCACCTTGAGGGCCGCTTCCTGGGCGAGGCCGTAGGTCCAGCTGCTGCCGAGGTAGACGAAGTGATCGAAATCGGTGACGTCGACGTCGAGCGGGGACGCCAGTGCCGTCTCGGCCTCGGTCACGAGGTGGTCGACCGGGTAACCGAACGCTGCTTTGGCGATAGCCAGGACAGTGGTGGGGAAGCGGGTCTGCACGACCGACTTCTCGTCGGCGTAGTCGAGAACGAGCGATTCGCTGACGAGTTCGTGGATGGCACCGTCGGCGACCCCGGTGATCAGCGCGATCGTCGTGCCCGGCTCGACGAGGGCGATGGCGTCGAGCACCTCGCTCGTGGTGCCGGAGCGGGTCAGCGCGATGACGCGGTCGTAGTGACGGCCGGGCGTCCATTCCGAGGCGTAGGCGGCATCCGTCTCGCCGAGACCTGCAGTCTCTCGCAGGATGGCGATCGACTCCGCGATGAAGGCGCTGGTTCCGCAGCCGAGGATCAGCACGCGCTCGCCGGCGGCGCCGAAGATGGCACCGGATGCGCTCGCCGTGGAGAGGGCGCGGCGCCAGACGGAGGGCTGGCTCTCAATCTCAGTGGTCGTCGTACTCACTGCTGTGGGGCTCATTGTTGATGGTGGTCCTTTGCGTCTCGCCGGCACCGGGTGCGCGGGTGGGTTGTGCAATAGTGCTCGCATAACTGATCGCTTTACAAGAAAACTGCCTGAAACGATCAGTTTGTGTGAGTGATTGTGAAATCTGATGGAAATGCGGGGTGCGGATCAGGCCCGCACGGCAATCGAACACAGGTGTGCCACGCGCTCGGCGATGGCTCCGCGAGCGCCTTCGAGGTACTTGCGCGGGTCACTGGCTACGTGGTCGTCGTCGAGAAAACGCCGCACCTCGGTCGTGAAAGCGAGGTTGAGTGCGGTGCCGACGTTCACCTTGCGAATGCCGGCCCTGATCGCGTCACCGATAAGAGCATCCGAGACTCCGGATGACCCGTGCAGAACGAGCGGAACCGGCACGGCAGTCGCGAGGCGCTCGACGAGCGCGAGGTCGATGACGGCGTCTCGAGAGGTCATGGCGTGGGAGCTGCCCACGGCGACGGCCAGGCCGTCGACACGCGTGGCGCGAACGAAGGCGGCCGCGTCGTCGGGGTCGGTTCGCACGCCCGGGGCATGCGCGCCGTCTTTGCCGCCGATCTCGCCGAGCTCGGCCTCGACCCACAGCCCGGCGTCGTGCGCCTCGTGGGTGAGCAGGGCGGTGTGCGCTCGGTTGTCGGCGAACGGCAGGTGCGCGGCGTCGACCATGATCGATGTCACCCCGATGTCACGGGCCAGCGCGATCGCCTCACGGATGAGCGCCTCGTCGGTGAAGTGGTCGAGGTGCACGCCGATAGGGACACTGGCCGCGATCGCCAGCTGGTGGCAGGCGGTGAGTAACGGTGCGAGCCGATCGCCGTGAAAGTGCACGGCGTTCTCGCTGACCTGCAGCAGTGCAGGGCTGCCGGCGAGTTCGGCGCCCGACACGATCGCCTCGGCGTGCTCCAGGGTGATCACGTTGAAGGCGAACACTGCGGAGTCGCTCGCCACCGCTGACGCCACGAGCGCACGGGTGTGCACGTAGCTCACCGGATGCTCTCCGGGACGAGTTCGCGCAGCGGCTCGGGCAGCAGGTCGCCGTGGGCGAGCACAAGCTCGTCGCACAGGCGCCAGATGGCTTCCGGGGTGAGGCTGGAGTTGGCGTTGCCGTCCATGAGCACGGCCTGGCGGATGAGCAGCGGGTTTCCGGTGCGGGCGGCCTCGATGGTGAGCGCGGCGACGGAGAGATACGGACCGTTCAGGGCGGCGGCCTGGGGCGGAAGCGCGCCGATCTTGTGCGGGTGCAGGCCATCGCCGTCGACGGTCACCGGCACTTCGACCACGGCGCCCGTGGGCAGGTTGTCGATGTATCCGCGGTTGACGATGTTGCCGTGGATGACGCGCTGTTGCCCCGTGACGATCGAGTGGATGACCTGGGGTGCGTACTCAGCGGCGCCCTCCTCGAGGTGCAGGTCGCGTCCTTCGGCGAGCGCCGAACGGGCCGAGTCGAACTCGGCGACGTTCTCCTCGCTGATCCCGATGTACTGCAGGGGTTCGACGCGGAAGTGGGCGATCTGTTCGTCGGACCGCAGGATCCAGGGCAGGTACTCCGCCGAGTGCTCGCTGGTCTCGGTGGGGTAGTAGCCGATCCGGCGGAAGATCTCGACGCGCACGCGGCGCTCGAGTTCGGGGTCGTTCGCGATAGTGTCGCGCAGCAGCGGGTACAGGTCTTTTCCGTCGCGCGAGAACTCGAGCAGCCAGGACTGGTGGTTCACACCGGCAGCGCGGTAGTGCGTGCCTTCGAGCGGCACGCCGATGAGTTCGCACAGGTCGTTCGCCGTCCAGTAGACGGAGTGGCACAGCCCGATGGCGCGGATGTCGGGGGCGACGACCGAAGCCCACCAGATATTCATCGCCATCGGGTTCGTGTAATTCAGAAGGAGTGCGTCGGGGCAGATCTCTCGCATGTCCGCGGTGAGCTCGGTGAGCACTGGGAAAGTGCGCAGGGCGCGGAAGACCCCGCCGACGCCCGTCGTGTCGCCGATGGTCTGGCGCAGCCCGTAGCGTGCCGGGATCTCGAGGTCCTTCTTCGTGGCAGCGATGCCACCGACCTGGATCATGTTGATCACGAAGTCCGCACCCTCGAGCGCTACCTTGCGGTCGAGTGTCGCGGAGATCGTCGCGCTGGCGCCGAGCCTGTCGTTCACCTGCCGTGCGGTGCCCTCTGCGACATCCAGTCGTTCCTGGTTGATGTCGAACAGTGCGATGTCCAGGTCGGTGAGTTCTGGAAAGCGCAGCAGGTCGGCGATGAGCTGGCGCGTGAAGACGACGCTGCCAGCGCCGATGAAGGTAACCCGAGTCATGGTCTGATCTTTGGGGGTAGTGAGCGTATTACGCAAGAAAATGAGTGATTTGAGCTAAAGTGATCACACTTACTGAGCGAACTGCGTGAACGAATCGAGATGAGACATGGTGCTGCCCCCCAGCCGCGAGGCTTTCCTGCCCCGGGCGACCTCGGGAAAACGCTCCGACCGGATGCTGTCGGTGCTGTCGCTGTTGTCTGACCGGGAATCCATCTCGCTGTCCGCGCTGTCAGACGAGCTGCGGGTTTCGGCGGCCACGATCCGCCGGGACCTCGCTGAGATGGAAGACCAGGGACTGCTCGTACGCACCCATGGTGGGGCACGGGCATCCGGGCCTCGCGGGGAGGTGCCGGTTCGGCTGCGGGACTCGCAGTTCCGCGATGCGAAGCGCCGCATCGCCCTGCGCGCCGCCGAGTTGATCCCGACCGGGCCGTACGCGATTGCCATCAGCGGGGGCACCACGACGGCCGAGGTGGCCAAGGCCCTCGCCCTGCGCCAGCAGCTCACGATCGTCACCAACGCGCTGACGACGGCGATCGAGATCGCCTCCCGCCCCAACCTCAAGGTCATCATGACCGGCGGGGTCGTGCGCTCGAGCTCGTTCGAAGTCGTCGGATCGCTTGCGGAGAACACGTTCAACGCGATCAACGTCGGCACCGCCATCCTCGGCACCGACGGCATCAGCTCTCAGGGCGGCGCGACAACGCACGACGAGACCGAAGCGCGCACGAACCACGCGATGGTCGCGCACGCGCAGCGGGTGATCGTCGTCGCCGACGGATCGAAGGTCGGGCGGCTCACTCTCGCCCGCGTCGCCGGGCTCGACGAGATCGACGACCTCATCACCGACTCCAGTGCCGACCCCGCCGAACTCGAACGCATCGCCGCTGCCGGAGTCACGATCCACGTGGTGACCGGCGCCCCCGCCTAGCACCCTCCTCCCCGGGTTTGTGCTTTTTTGCGGGTTGGAGGCGCTTTAACCCGCAAAAAAGCACAAACCCGTGGGGTAGCGGGTGTTTCGGGGGAGAAACCTGAGTGTCGAAGCCGAAGTGTGTTCCGCGCCGGCTGGCCGGGTTTCCCGATTGCTAGAGTGTCTAACAATTGCCGTACTTGCTCTGGGGGATGTGTGCTCGACCTGCAGCGTGTTGCGCTCACTCCACTGATGCGCTCGTGGGTGCGCTCACGAGCCAAGCAGTTCCGCGGCATCCCGCGTCCCCTCCCGGTCGGGCAATCGAGTTCCGACGGTCTCGACAGTGACCGCATCCTGCTTGTCGGGGCTGGTCTTACGGTCGGATGGGGCACCGCGAACCATGATGAGGCGCTTCCCGGCCGGCTAGCCCGCGCGCTCACCGATCTCACTGAACGCGGTGCAGATGTGGATGTCGTCTCCGACCCGCTCATGACCGTCGACTCGGTGATCGAACGGCTGGCCAACGTCACCCTGCGCCGGTACGACGCAGTTGTGCTCGTGCTCGGTGTCAACGAGGCCGTCAGCCTCATGGCCGAGCGGACCTGGCACCGCAAACTCTCCGTGGCGCTCGACAGCTTGCTCGCCGATACCCTCTCGAGCACGCGGGTCTTCGTGGTCGGGGTGAATCCGATCCGCTCGGTCGCCCAGTTCGACTCCCGCCTCGGTGATTTCGCCGATGCCCAGGCCGCCGCACTGAACGCTGTCTCTGAATCGATCTGCGCCACCCACAGTCGTGCAGTGTGGATTCCCCTGACCGGTCGCAGCGGCACGGCCGCCAACCGGGACCTGTTCGCCGATTACCAGCGCTGGGCCGAAGAACTCTGCGACGAGATGTACGACCCGCTCAACGTCGCCCGGGCCGAGGGCGCCGCCGCGCTGTCGACAATCGACCCGGAGACCCTGGAGCAGAACCGCCAGCGCGACCTCGACGACCTGGGAATCACAGACACTGCCCCCGAAGACCGCTTCGATCGCATCGTCTCCCTCGCCCGGTCGTTGTACGGCACCGAGTCTGCGGCGTTCTCGATCATCGACCGCGATCGCCAATGGCACAAGTCGCGCGAGAACCTCGTGCAGCAGGTGTCCCGTGCTGGCTCGTTCTGCTCGATCGCCATCCAGGATCGCGGAGCGATGGTCGTGCTCGACGCGCTCAAAGACGATCGGGTGGCGCAAACCGAGCTCGTCACCGGCGATCCCCACATCCGGTTCTATGCCGGGTTCCCGGTCGAGTCGCCCTCGGGTGAGCGCATCGGGGCGCTGTGCGTCTTCGACCCGTCACCACGCGAGGCGGCGGATGTCGACACGGCCATGCTGCGCCAGCTGGCCCACCTGATCGAGGCCGAGCTGCGGGTCAAGCCGACGTTCGACTAGCTCGCGTCGAGCCCCGCCGCCCGCCGCGCTGCCGACCGATAGGTGTCGAGGACTGCGTCCGCACCATCGAGGTACCCGCCCACGAACGCTGCATCGCGCAACAGGACCAGCGCCGATGCGGCTGCTGCGGCATCCGTTCGTCCGGCGGCGACCAGCGCGGCCTCGAGGGTGCTCCGAAACCAGGCCCGGTGGGCTCGAACTGTCCGGCGCACACCGCTGTCGGGATTCGGGTACTCGGCGGCCGCGTTGATGAACGGGCAGCCGCGGGTGTGGTTGCGCGAGATGTCGTCGGCGATGCCCTCGATGACCAGCTCGAGCATGTTGTCGGGGCTCGTCGCGACTGGCGTCGCGTTCTCGAAGAAGCCGCGGATCGTCGCGTCTTCGAGCTTCAGGTAGGCCGTGACGAGGTCTTCCTTGCTCGGAAAGTGCCGGTAGAAGGTGGCGCGGGTGACACCGGCCTCCGCCACGACGCGGTCCACGCCCACCGAGTGGATCCCGTCGCGGTAGAAGATCGCGGATGCCGTACGCAGCAGGCGCTCGCGCGGCTCGGAGAAGCGGGGCGAGGTGGCGGGGGTGATCCCGGGTGTCGTGCTGGCCATGGATCCATCGTATAGAACGGTCGTTCTGCGCGCTGGCGTGCGCCGGACTGGCACCTCGCCGGGAGAGCGGGCCGCGTGCGAGAACTGGAAACATGAAGGTGGCAGGATTGGGCCATGACAGGTTTGCAGGTCGGTTACGCCGCAATGCTCGAGCAGTTCCACCCCACCGAAGCCATCGCGCTGAGCGAGTACGCGGAGAGCAAGGGCTTCTCCGGCGTCATGGCTGCGGATCACTACCAGCCGTGGGTTCCCCAGCAGGGGCAGAGCGCGTTCGTCTGGAACGTGCTGTCCGCGCTCGGCGAGCGCACCAGGGGTGACATCGGGCCGGGCGTCACCGCGCCGACATTCCGCTGGCATCCGGCAATGGTTGCCCAGGCCAGCGCGACGCTCGCGGCCATGTACCCGGGACGCCATTGGCTCGGCCTCGGTTCGGGTGAAGCCCTCAACGAGCACATCGTCGGCCAGTACTGGCCCGAGGTTCCCGAGCGCATCAACCGCATGTTCGAGGCCATCGACATCATCAAGAAGCTGTTCGCGGCCTCGCTCGCGGGCAAGGACGTCAAACACTCCGGCCAGTTCTACAAGCTCGAGTCGACCCGGCTGTGGACGATGCCCGAGGTCCCGCCGGAGATTCTGGTCGCCACCGCTGGCCCGGTCACCGCGAAGCGCGCCGGCAAGAACGTCGACGGCCTCATCACCGTCGGTGCCCCGCTCGAGAAGATCAGCGGCCTGTTCGCCAAGTTCGACGAGGGAGCCCGCGAAGTCGGCAAAGACCCGTCGACTATGCCCAAGGTGCTCCAGCTGCACATGAGCTGGGCCGAGACCGACGAAGAAGCCATGCGCAACGCCATGGTGGAGTGGCCCAATGGCGGTATGAAGTTTCCGAAGGGCGACATCCGCTCGCCGTTCGAGCTCGAGCAGATGGCCAAGCTGGTGCGCCCGGAAGACTTCGAGGGCCGCATGATTATCAGCGCCGACCCCGACGAGCACCGCGCCTACATCCAGAAGTTCGTCGACCTCGGCTTCGACCGCGTCTACCTGCACAACGTCGGACGCAACCAGCGCGAATGGATCGACGTCTTCGGTCGCGACGTGCTGCCCAAGCTGCACCGCTAGGCATGTTGTCGGTTTTTGCCCCGGACGGCATTCCCGAAATCGGCGCGGGGGATGACCTCGCCCGGATCATCGGCGACGTTCTCGCCGGCGTCGACCTGCGCGACGGTGACATCCTCGCGATCACGAGCAAGATCATCTCGAAGGCCGAGGGCCGCCAGGTTCTCGCCAGCGATCGCGAACAGGCGATCACCGATGAGACCGTTCGCGTTGTCGCGACCCGGGTTCACCCTGCCGGGGTCACCCGCATCGTCGAGAACCGCCTCGGGATCGTCGCCGCTGCTGCCGGCGTCGACGCGAGCAACACCCCCGATGGCATTGTCCTGCTGCTCCCTGTCGACCCCGATGCCTCTGCAGCACGCCTTCGTGCGGCGCTCGAGAAGCGCTTCGGCCTGCGCCTCGGCGTCATCGTGACCGACACCCTCGGCCGGGCCTGGCGCGAGGGTCAGACGGATGCTGCCATCGGGGCGAGCGGAGTCCGCGTCCTCGACGACCTCAGCGGTTCGCTCGACGCCTCCGGAAAGCTGCTCGAAGTCACCGCCCCGGCGGTCGGCGATGAGATCGCCGCTGCCGCTGACCTCGTCAAAGGCAAGGCGAGCGGCCGCCCGGTCGCGGTCGTGCGGGGCCTCGATCACCTGCTGGCACCGGATGCTCCCGGAGCGCGCACTCTCGTCCGCACCGGCCCCACTGACATGTTCCGGCTGGGGAGCGACGAAGCGTGGCAGGAAGGATTCGAAGCCGGCCGCGCTGCTTCGGCGATCCCGGGGCTGACCAAGCTGGCGACATCCGCGCCCGACCGCGATTCCGAATCGGCGCACGCGGCAATCGATCGCGAAGCGCTCAAACAGCTCGCGTCCCGCCCGCAGAACAAGGGTTTTCGCAAGACCGGCAAGACGGTTCCCGACGTTCACGAGCCGGAGCACACCCGGGAATGGCTTGTGGTCATCCCGGTCAAGGGAACCGACGACTCCAAGTCGCGTCTGGGCGATGCCGGCGCGGATCGGTCGGCGCTCGCCCTGGCAATCGCGCTCGACACGGCCGAGGCGGCAGCGGCCGCACCGTCGGTCATCGGCGTGATCGTGGTCACCACCGAGACTGCGGCCCCCGCGTTCGACGAACTCGACGTGCTCGTCGTGGTCGAGGAGTCGCCGTCCGGGCTCGACGCCGCAATCGTCGACGGTCTCGCGACCGCAACCTCACTCGCTGCGCCCGGCAGGGGAGTGGCCGTACTGCTCGGTGACCTGCCCGCGCTGACTCCCGTGGAGCTCGACGCCGCGCTCGTGTCTGCCACCGCACTCCAACTGGCCATGGTTCCGGATGCTGAGGGCACCGGGACGACGCTCATCACGGCTGCAGATGGTGCGGTGCACACGCCGGCCTTCGGCCCGGGGTCGCGAGCCGCCCACGCGGCAGCCGGTTACGTCGAGCTCGACCTGCCAGCGACATCCGGCCTGCGCACCGACGTGGACACAGAGGCCGACCTGGCGGCGATGGCCACCCGCCTCGGCCCCCGCACCGCCCCGCTCGCCGCCCACTTGTAAAACTCAGGATTTTCGGCCACCCAGCCCCCGAAATATGCCGGAAATCCGCGGTCCACCAACCCGACAGATGGACAAAGTCCTGAGTTTCACAAGCGGCCCGGCGACACCCGCGCGGTCATTTCGAGCAAAACTAAGGTTTACGGCGTATTCCCAGTGCCCATCCATGCCCTTGTCTGGCAGACTCAAGGGATGAACAGCTTCCCGGTGCGATCCGAACCGGGGCACGGCGAGGCGCAGACGACTCTCCAGCCGATGCCCATGGACGATTTCTATCGCGCAAGCGGCGAGGTCATCAACGTCATCCAGCGAGTCATCGATGGCAAACCCGAGGCCGTGAGCATGGCCCTGACGGTGCTTCTCGCCGAGGGCCACCTGCTCATCGAAGACGTTCCCGGCGTCGGCAAGACCATGCTCGCCCGGGCACTCGCGAAGAGCATGGACTGCTCGGTCAGCCGCATCCAGTTCACCCCCGACCTGCTTCCGGCCGACATCACCGGCGTCTCGATCTACAACCAGAACGACCGCGAGTTCGAATTCAAGCCGGGCCCGATCTTCGCGAACATCGTCATCGGCGACGAGATCAACCGCGCTAGCCCGAAAACCCAGTCGGCACTGCTGGAGAGCATGGAAGAGCGCCAGGTCACCGTCGACGGCAAGACCTACCTGCTGGCCCGCCCGTTCACCGTCATCGCCACCCAGAACCCGATCGAGATGGAGGGCACCTACGCTCTCCCCGAGGCCCAGCGCGACCGCTTCATGGCCCGGATCTCGATGGGATACCCGGATGCCGCATCCGAGCTCGCAATGCTGCGTGGCCGCGAAACGTCGAGCCCGCTCGATCATGTGACCCCGGTCATCACCGCCAGCACCCTCACCGCGATGATCGCGACCGCACGTGCCGTGTTCGCGAGCCAGGCGGTCGAGCAGTACGCCGTCGATATCGCCCAGGCGACCCGCCGTGACCCCGAACTGCGCCTCGGCGCGAGCCCACGCGCCACATTGCAGCTCATCCGCGCGGCGAAGGCCCGTGCCGCGCTCGACGGCCGCGAGTTCGTGCTGCCCGACGACATCAATGCCCTCGCCATCCCCGTGCTCAGCCACCGCCTCATTGCCGCGGGACGCGTCGCGGGAACCGGATCGATAGTCTCAGGCGTGAGCATTCCCGACATCATCGCGAGGATCGTGGCCCACACGCCGGTTCCTCTCGGTACCGGCCGCTAGCTCCCCTTCGTGGCATCCGGTTCGGAAGCACGTCGGGCGAAGCGGCCGCGTCGTGCGCTCACGCTCACGCGTCGAGGACGCATCTTCACCGCGATCTCGGTGTTGCTGTTCGTCGCGGCCTACGCGGGCGGCAACCCGCAATTGCAGCTCGTCGCGGCACTGCTCGCCGCGCTCGTGGTCTTCGCTCTCTTCTTCGTGCTGGTCCGCCGACTCAAGCTCAACGCCGAGCGCACCTTCTCACCACCGATGGTGGCAGCCGGCGCCAATGCCACGGTGACCATCACCGTCTCGAACCTCGCCGGTACTCGTAGTGCCGAAGCCGACTGGCAAGACCGGCTTCCGTGGTGGCCCTGGGCAAGTGACGAGGGAACCCTCGCGCCCCTCGCCCCTGCCGGGCTGCGATTCAGCACGCGAAACACCACGAGCTTCAGTTACGTCGTGCGGCCCCCGCAGCGCGGCATCGTCGAGATCGGCCCGCTCGATGTCGGGCTCGCCGACCCGTTCGGGCTGGCTCGCGGCGACGCCGCCCTCGTCGGCACACATCGACTTGTAGTCACGCCCCAGGTAGTGACGCTTCCCGACGCGGGTCTCGTCTACGGTGCCGGAGACGGCCACGCGCGCCTGGTCCAGCGCAACTCCTCGGGCAACGACGACGACCTCATGACACGCGAATACCGCCGGGGTGACGCGCTCCGTCGCGTGCACTGGCGGGCCTCGGCCCGGCACGGTGAACTCATGGTGCGGCAGGAGGAACAACGGGCGCGCCCCGAGGTTCGCGTGCTTCTCGACACCCGCCGCAGCGGCTACGACGACGTCATCGAGACACCGGTCCGTGGGGCCATGGCCGAACTCGACAGCGAGACCTTCGAGTGGTCGATCCGCATGGTCGCCTCGGTCGGAGTGCACTTGCACCGCGCGGGATTCCTGGTGAGCATCATCGAATCGTCACCCGCGCAGATCGAGTCACTCGGAGACACCAACCAGTGGGCCGCGCACGACGAAGCGTTCCTGTCGAGCCTTGCCAGCATCCGCCTCACCGATGCCGATGCGATTCCCCGTGACGTGGGCGATGCGGTCAACGGACCGATCTTCGCCATCGTCGGAGAACCCGACAACGAGACCCTCGAGTGGATCCTGCGCCAGCGCCGACCGCAGCAACGGGCCGTCGTCTTCCTGCCGTCCTGGGCCAAGACCGCGACCGCAGAATTCACCAACGCCGGCTGGCAGGTGATCCGCATCAGGACGTCGGATGACCCGGCCGACGCGTGGGCCGCCATCGCTGATGGGGTGGTGCGCTCATGACGCAGGTCATTGCGCCGGGACCCACCACGACCCGGGCCGTGCTGACGCCGCCGTCGAAGCCTCTGCTGCCCAAGCGCCCGCGCTCGGGCTGGCCGCTCAGCCTCGCCATGATGTTGTGCCTCGGTGTCGTCGCCGGCGGATTCGGGGGCGTGCTACAGG
>Ga0247729_10000201_pt1 | contig 27844 bp, 24 predicted proteins | sample UWRJL133311R2_FD_180958 | JGI IMG/M metagenome (GOLD analysis project Ga0247729, IMG submission 180958) | Plant litter microbial communities from Arlington Agricultural Research Station in Wisconsin, United States - UWRJ-L133-311R-2 | ecosystem: Environmental > Terrestrial > Plant litter >... | reverse complement strand
GACCTGCTGAAAGTGGCGGAGCGCTACGCTAAGCTGCACCCGCAAACCTTCTCGATGGAGGTGTGGGGTGGCGCGACCTTCGACGTGGCGCTGCGCTTTCTGCACGAAGACCCCTGGGAGCGGCTGGCCAAAATCCGGGCCGCTGTGCCCAACATCCTGCTCCAGATGCTGATCCGGGGCGCCAACGGCGTGGGCTACAAGGCGTATCCCGACAACCTTACCGAGCGGTTTGTGCAGCAGGCCTGGGAAACCGGCGTCGACGTGTTCCGCATCTTCGACTCGCTGAACTGGATGCCGGGCATGGAGTCGTGCATCGGCTTCGTGCGCAAGAAAACCAAGGGCCTGGCCGAGGCCAGCATCTGCTACACCGGCGACATCCTGGACCCCAAGCGCAACCAGAAGTACTCGCTCGATTACTACCTGCGCCTGGCCAAGCAGGTCGAGGATGCCGGGGCCCACATTCTGGCCATCAAGGATATGGCCGGGCTGCTGAAGCCCTACGCTGCCACCGAGCTGATTACGGCCCTGCGCGACACGGTCAAGATTCCGATTCACCTGCACACCCACGACACCTCGTCGTTGCAGCCGGCCACCTACCTGAAGGCTGTGGAAGCCGGCGTCGACATCATTGACGTGGCCATCGGCTCGTTGTCGGGCCTCACCTCGCAGCCCAACTTCAACTCGGTGGTAGAAATGCTGCGCGGACAGCCCCGCCACCGCGAATTCGACCAGGACAGCCTCAACGAGTTTTCCAACTACTGGGAAACCGTGCGCGAGTATTACTACCCGTTTGAGTCGGGCCTGAAGGCAGGCACCTCGGAGGTGTTCCAGCACGAGATTCCCGGCGGGCAGTACTCCAACCTGCGCCCCCAGGCCGCCGCGTTGGGCCTAGGCGACAAGTTCGAGCAGGTCAAGCAAACCTTCGCCGACGTGAACGAGCTGTTCGGCGACATCGTGAAGGTGACGCCCTCGTCGAAAGTGGTGGGCGACATGGCCTTATTCCTGGTCACCAACAACCTGACCACCGCCGACGTGCTGGAGAAGGGCCACGCGCTGAGCTTCCCGGAGTCGGTGCAGAGTTTGTTCCGCGGCGACATCGGCCAGCCCGAGGGCGGCTGGCCTAAGGAGCTGCAAAAGCTGATCCTCAAGGACGAGAAGCCCTTCACCGACCGGCCCAACGAGCACCTCAAGCCCATCGACTTCAAGAAGGAGATGAAGGCCTTCGAGGCCAAGTTCGGGGCCGGCGGCAAGTTTACCGACCTGCTCTCGTACCTGCTCTACCCCAAGGTGTTCGAGCAGTACTGGGCGCATTTGCAGGAATTCGGCGACGTGTCGGTGGTGCCCACGCGGGTGTTTTTCTACGGCCTCAAGCCCGGCGAGGAAACCATCATCGACATTGCCCGCGGCAAGTCCGTCATCGTGAAGCTGCGCTCGGTGGGCGAGGTGAATGACGACGGCTGCCGCACGGTATTCTTCTCCTTCAACGGCCAGACCCGCAACCTGGAAGTGCGCGACCGGGCCGTGGAAGTCAAGACCGTGCGCAACCCGAAAGCCGACAAGGCCAACCCGCGCCAGGTGGGCGCGCCGCTGCAGGGCATGCTCTCCAAGGTGCTGGTCCAGAACGGGCAGGAGGTCAAGAAGAACGCGCCGCTGTTCATCATCGAGGCCATGAAGATGGAAACCACCATCACCGCCCCCGACGATACCACGGTGCAGAGCCTGCAGCTTGCGGAAGGCACTCTGGTGAATGCCGACGACCTCGTGCTGACGCTGGGGTAGGGCTTGGTAAAAAAGCCTTATATTTCCCACCACGTCCCATTTTTTACAAGCTGATTATGAACCGCAAAATAGTTCTCTTTGCCGGGCTGTTGCTCACTACCGTTGGTACCTGTACGCAGACGTTTGCTCAGGCAGCTGGGCAGCCCGGCGAAGGCCAAGCGCTTAGCATTAATAGCTTTACGGCTTTCGTGAAGCGTACAGAAAAGCCGGTGAATGGCTCCCCCTACGCCGACAACCGCTGGCTGATGGCCCATCTGACCATGACTAGTGGTGGACAGACTCCTGCGCTACCGCTACGCTACGATGTGCTCAACAAGCGGCTGGTTATGCGTTCCTCCACCACGGAAAACGATTCGGCTCAACTCAACGACAATGCCTTGATCAGCTTTGTGTTTGACGAGCCAGCTGCTGCTGGGAGACGCGCTTACAAACGAACCTTTCGCCGCTTTATGGAGTCGCCAGAGCCCGCTAAGGTGGCGGACTATGTGGAAGTGCTGCATGAGGGTAAGTTTACGCTACTCAAGCACTATGAAAAGACCTATATCAAGGCAGCTCCTAACAATGGGATGGCCGAAACCCTGGACCGGATCAACGACAAAATCACCTACTATATCAGCCGGCCGGGTGTGGCGCCGCTGCCCGTCAAGCTCACGCTCAAGGGGCTGCAGGTCGGCTTGCCGGAGCTGGCCTCGGCTCTGAAAGCCGCTCCCGGTGTCCAGAACGCCAAGACCGACGCGGAGTGGGCCGCAGTGCTCAACTCAGTCGACCATAAATAGTTGCTCTTTGCTGGTAGTTGCGCAAGCGGCCACGTCTTTCCAAAAGGCGGGGCCGCTTGTCTTTTATCCAGGCGCCTACTACAGATATACCGCATGCAGTACGGCCGTCGGCTGGGTAGCGGCCTCAGCAAACAGCCGTAGCGTGTCGCCGCTGATCTGGTAGGTGCGGGTGGCTTCCAGGGCGCGCATAAACCCACCTTCCGTCTGGTTGCCACTGGCCTCGGCGCAGGCCATCCTCGTGGACCGCAGTGGGCCTAGGCGCAGCTGGTTGTCGGCCGGCAGCTGGAAGGAGCCGGTAAAGCGGTTGCAGCCGCCGTGGCCTTCGGCCAGTAGCTCCGTGCCGCGCAGCAGCAGGTAAGGCTCCTGGGTGACTACCGTTACGGGCGCACTCTGCAACTGCCGCAGCACCCAGCGGGTATTGCGCAGCGGGGCCGCAGGTGTCGTGGCGCCGGCGGGCGGAGCCGGGGTAGCCGTGGCGGCCCCGGTTTCGGTGGGGGCGGTGGTCTGGCAGGCGGAAGTCAGTAAAACCGCCGCTAGCAGCGGCCCGGCGGGAAAACGGAAGTAGGTCATCGGTTCAGGGCTAAAAGCGGCGAATATGGGGGCCGCGACTGAAAAATTGTGGGCATATTCTCCAATTTTTACTCAATACCTTGCAAAAGGGTTATTTTGCATGATGCAAATACTCCTTGTTGTACTGCTGGCCAGCTTCCTATATCCCACCGCTCTGCTGGCTCAGAAAAAAACTGCTACCCCTACCGCAACCTCTGCCTCAGGCGTTCCGGCCGCCACCGTGCAGCGCATCGTGCGCGCCCTGGCCGCCGACGACATGCAGGGCCGGGCCACCACGCAACCGGGCGGCCTGAAGGCAGCGCGGTTTCTGACCGAAGAGTTTCGGCGGCTGGAGCTGGCCGTGCTGCCGGGCCTGACGACCTACGAGCAAACGTTTCCGGCCTACGAAACTCGCACGGCGGCGCTGTACGTGACCATCAACGGCGTCAACATTCCGAAGGATAAGGCCCTGCTGGTATCCGGGGAGCCGAAGCTCAACTGGTCCGACACCGACGACCCGGCGCCTCGCGTGATGGTGGTGGGCGCCCCGGCACTGCCGCCCACGCTGTTTCGCCAGATTCTCGACCCCCAGGAAAACCTGATTGTAATTCTCGACCCGGCCCACGCCGCCGACTTCGAGCGCCTGACCAAGCGGCTGCGCACCGGCACGCTGCACGCCGAAAAGCCCGGTCCGCACTCCTGCGTGGTGGTCCTGACGGCTACGCCCACCGCTTCCGCCGTCAAGTTTCGGGTGGCGGCCAACACGTCGGTCCGGACCCTGGAACTGCGCAACGTAGTAGGCGTGCTGCCCGGGCACGATAAGGCCCGGGCCGAGGAGCTGGTAGTTTTCTCCGCCCACTACGACCACCTGGGTTTACTGCCCGCCGTGGCCGGCGACTCCATTGCCAACGGCGCCGACGACGATGCCAGCGGCACGACGGCCGTGGTGGCGCTGGCCGAGCACTTCAAAAAGAAGAACGACAACGCCCGCACGCTGGTCTTCGTGGCGTTTACGGGAGAGGAAATCGGGGGCTACGGCGCGCAGTACTTCTCCCGCCAGATTGACCCGCAGCGCGTAACGGCGCTGTTCAACATCGAAATGATTGGCAAGCAGGCCAAGTTCGGACCCAACACAGCTTTTATCACCGGCTTCGACAAGTCCGACTTTGGCAAGCTGCTCCAGCAAAATCTGGTCGGCTCGCCCTTCCGCTTCGAGCCCGACCCGTACCCCGACCAGAACCTGTTTTACCGTTCCGACAACGCCACGCTGGCCCGGCTGGGCGTACCGGCCCATACCATCAGCACCGACCAGATTCCGACCGATAAGCGCTACCACACCGTGGACGACGAAGTGGAAAGCCTGGACCTGGCCAATATGACGGCCGTCATCACGGCCATTGCCCGCAGCGCCACCGGCATCATTTCGGGCACCCAGACGCCCACGCGCATCACGCCGGAGACGGTAGTAAAGAGGCCCTAAGACTGTAAAATATAAAAGCAAAGCCCCGATTCCAGCACGAAATTGGGGCTTTGCTTTGGTACGCGAAAACCAACGCTCTAGGGCTTGCGCGGCAGTCGGCCGGTAGGAGTGGCCGACGTAGGGCGTGCCGGCTCGGCTTGCTTAGCGGGCTGCTTTTCCTGCTCAAGCGTATCTGGCTCCGGTGCCGCCTGCTGCTTGAGCAGGGCCAGCGCCCCGGCCGGCATGTAACGCGGCTCCGCGGGCTCCGGGTCGTTGAGGCCCGTGACGGACGAGCCGTGCCGGGGAATATCCGCCGACTGCGCCTGCGCCTGCTGCCCCGTCAGGAGTAGGATGCTGGCAGAGAGCAGCGCGAATAAAGCTTTCATGTCCTTGATTAGGTATATTTATTATTGGCAAAGATAAATAAATATTTGCGAACATAAAAAAGCCGCCGGGTTCGTTGAGCCCGGCAGCTTACGAAAAATCAACGGTGGAGCTACCGTAGCGGCAGCCGGAAGCTCAAGCCGCCGCCCACGGTAAAGTCGCTGGCGGGGCCCGCGGATAAGGTGCGGCCGGCCGTTAGGTCGAAGCGCAGGCCGGGGTAGGGGCGCCAGGAAACGCCGGTAGTGAGGCCGGGAGCCAGCTTCTGCTGTTGCCGCCAGGTGGTGTAGCCCTCGGCGAAAAAGTTGAAGCGGCCACCCAGTGGGCCGTGCAGCGCCAGCGTGCCCAGGTACTGCCCCTGCTTGGTATCGGCGGCGCGAAAGCCGCGCTGCCGGAAGCCCAGGTTGGATTCGAGGCGGTAGCGCTGCCCGATAACCTGGGAGATGAGCAGACGCGCGCCGGGCTCCAGAATCTTGTTCTGGAAGGACTTGTCGCCGTTTTGCATGGTCATCTCGGCCAGTACCACCACCTGGGAGCGGGCATTCTGGGTAGTAGAAGCCAGGAACTTGGCGCCTACGGTCAGCGGGGCGAAACCCGTGGGGGAAATGGGCACAACCGGGCTGCCTTCCACCGGTCGGCTCCCGGCGCGGGACAGTGGCGGCACGTAGCTTTGCGCCACCCGCAACTCGATGTCGTTGAAGAAGCCGATGCGCAGCACGCCGGTCGAAACCGGGCGGCTTAGCGTCCCGGTTGCGCTGAACGGGTCGTAGTGATGCAGGTCGGCATCAAGTTGAAACTGCCCCGGGTAGAGCATGTTGGTGGTAATGGTCTGCCCGGAACGGTCGGGGCGGATCTGGCGGACGAAGGGCGACTCTTGGTAGTCGGGGAGCTCCGTTTGGGCCAAGGTGCGGGTGGTGGCGCCGAATAGCGCGGCCAGCCCAAGCAGAATGGTCTTACGCATTCCTTTTGACGCAAGCCGGCGCTTTATAGTTCGGATTGGCCGAACAAAACTTGGATTTTACGGAGGCGCTTAGCCTAAGGTTGCGAAATGGAGGTCCTTTTTTTGACTGGTCGCCAACCGACTTCTATGCCCTAACTCGCTGCTGCTCTTCTGCCACCGGCGCACTCGGGATAAGACTCAGGCAAATCCCAGCAAGAAAATAGGCAGCGTGAGCACCGTAGTCGATATGCTACCCGCAACGATGCTTCTGGATAAGCTTACCTAGTCTGGAAGGCCGGAAAATGCGGTGGAAAGGGGAAGATCCGGGTACGATGATGAAGGCTCAGTGAAGACCGCAGGAAGCCCCAACCAGTGCCGGGCGGGCGGAAATTCTCACTCCAGGCGCTCCATGGCCGTCCGGTCCCAGCGGGCCAGCATGGCGCCGGCCTCGTAGGTGCTCTGCAGGAAGGAAAGAAGCTTGAGGTCCGGGTTAGGCGCGGTGCGCACGGCTTCGTAGGGCAGCAGAAACTCACCCAGCGCCTCGCTGTAAAAAGCCTCCTGGGGGTGCACCTTAAAGTCGGCTAGGCCGGGTGGGGCGGGCGCGGCGTAGGCGTAAAAGGCCGCGTCCTGCTTGCCGGTGCCGGGCCAGAAGCCGTGGCTGATAACCTCGTGGGAATAAGCTTCGCGCGTAATCTGGTCGGCCCCGGGCCGCTCGGGGGCGCGGCGGCCGGAAAAGCGGGTGAGGGCCAGATCGAAGCTGCCCCAGAAGAAGTGCACCGGGCTGCACTTGCCCGCAAACCGGCCCCGAAAAGACTCGAACACCCGCGCGCTCTGGCGCAGTACCTGCCAGCAGCGGTGGGCGTAGGCGGCATCGTAGCTGGCGTGCTGCTCGTCGGCGTCGAAGGGAATGGGGTCCTCGATTTCCACCGGCACCTTCCAGAGCTTCACCTCAATGTCCAGCTCGGCCAGCAGGCGCAGCACCTCGCGGTAGAAACCAGCTACGCTGCGCGGCTTCAGCGGCAGAGTGCGCCGGGCCCCGTCGCTGCACTGCAGCAGCAGCTGATGGTCAATAAAGTCGAAGTCAATCTGGAAGGAGCGGTTCCGGTAGGGCATGGCCAGGGTAGTCAGGCCGCGGGCCGTAACGTAGAGCGGCACGTTCCACCAGTGGTTGAGCAGGGGCGTGCAGGCCAGCCGGATCTTGCCCACAATCTGCGTCCACATGTGCAGGGTGGCGAGGGTATCCGACCATTCGGCCAGGGGCAGCGGCGGCCAGGCGGCCGGCAGGGCAGCAGAAGTAGACGACATGGGGCAGCAGTAAGAGGTGGGAGAGAGCAGCGCAATACCTGAATATAGCAAAAAATCCAGCCGCCGGCCGCGCAAGGATTGCCCGGCAACGCAGCAGCCCAGCTTGCCAGCTAAAGTTGCGCGGGTTGGCCGTACCGCTACACGCCCACCACGGTGCTGCGGCGCTCCAGCAGCAGCGTATCCTGCCAGCGCCCGCGCAGCTGCCCGATTCGCTCCCGCCGGCCCACCACCCGAAAGCCCAGGGCTTCGTGCAAGCGCAGGCTGGCCAGGTTTTCGGGGAAGATTCCGGCTTGCAGCGTCCACATGCCGTGCCGCTCCGACTCGGTGATGAGGCCAGCCAGCAGTAGGCGGCCCACGCCCTGCCCGCGGGCCTCGGCCGCCACGTACACGCTTACCTCGGCCACGCCTCCGTACACGCACCGCCCCGATACCGCCGACAGCGCCGCCCAGCCCAGCACCCGGCCCGCATCGTCAACGGCTACGAGGCGGCTGTGAGTCAGGTGGCTCGGGTCCCATTCTTCCCAGCTGGGGGCCTCGGTGGTGAAGGTGGCGGTGCCGGTGGCAATGCCGGCCGCGTAGATGGAGCGGGCCGCAGGCCAGTGCGCGGCGGTGAAGGGCAGAAGCTGCATCGGATAAACCTGAGAAAGCGGGAAAATCAGCTTACGGAAGGGCCGCGGCGGCCGGCGCGCTCCGGATTCCATATCTTGGCTCCCGAAGCCATGGGCTTGTACTACGCGCCGCTTTCCCGACCAAAATCCCCTCAACTTATGAAACCCCTACGACTTCTGCTGTTTCTGCTGCTCTGCAGCCCCGCCGGCCGCGCCTTCGCGGCCCAGGTCGATACGGTAGCCATTCCGAGTGCGGCCATGCAGAAAACCTACCGCGCCGCCGTGGTGCTGCCGGCCTCCTACGCCAAAAACAAGAAGGCCGCCTACCCCGTGCTGTACCTGCTGCACGGCGCCTACGGCCACTTCAACGACTGGCTGGCGAAAACCCCGGACAAAAACCTGGTGCGCGGCTTGGCCGACCAGTACAACCTGATCATCGTGATGCCCGAGGGCGAAACGTTCAGCTTCTACCTCGACAGCCCGGTGAATAAGGGCAGCCAGTTTGAAACCTACCTCATCCAGGAAGTTATCGGCAAAATCGACAACACGTACCGCACAGTGCGCAGCAGCAAGGGCCGGGTTATTTCGGGCTTGTCGATGGGCGGGCACGGGGCGCTGTACCTCTCGGGGCGGCACCCGGAGCTGTTTGCGGCCGCCGGCAGCATGAGCGGGGCCCTGGACATGTCCAGCGCCAACCGCAAGCTCACGCCCGAGGAAGCCAAGTTCCGGCAGAATATGTTCGAGCCGATCCTGGGTACCGAGGCGGCCAACCCGCAGCTCTACGCCGCCAACTCGGTGGTGTACATGACCGACAAGCTCCGCGCCAACGGGCTGCCCCTCATCATCGACTGTGGCGTGGACGATGGCCTGATTGACATCAACCGCGAGGTCCACCGCCGCCTGCTCTACAGCCACACCCCCCACGACTACACCGAGCGGCCCGGCGCCCACACCTGGGAATACTGGCAGGACGCGCTGCCCTACCACCTGCTTTTCTTTAGCAAAGTGCTGCGGGCCAACAGTGTGCTGGTGCCCTAACCAGTTGATGACAGTATTGGAACAGTCTACAGCAAAAAAAGCCCGGCAGTAGTCTGCCGGGCTTTTTTTGCTGTAGAAGGCTAGGCCCTAATGCACCAGCACCATCTGGGCCTTTTCGGGGTGCAGGGTTGGGTCGTCGCCGTAGTGGGTGTGCTCGGCGCGGTAGAACCGCTCGAAGATGAGCGGGAAGATGAACAGCGTGAGCACCGTGCCGGTAATCAGGCCGCCGATAACTACGATGGCCAGGGGCTTGGAGGTTTCGGAGCCGATACCGGTGCTGATGGCGGCCGGCATCAGGCCGATGGTGGCCATCAGGGCCGTCATCACCACGGGCCGCACCCGGCTCGTCACGCCCTCGAAGATGCTGCGGTCGAGGCTCATCTTTTTGACCAGGTTCTGCTTGAAGACCGAAATCAGAATCACGCCGTTCTGGATGCAGATGCCGAAGAGGGCAATAAAGCCGATGCCGGCCGAGATGCTGAAGTTGGTGTGGGTGATGAGCAGGGCCGCAATGCCGCCGATGATGGCGAAGGGTACGTTGATGAGCACCAGCCCGGCGTCCTTGAGGTTGCCGAACAGAATGAACAGGATGAAGAAGATGAGGGCTAAGGAGATGGGCACCACCTGGGTGAGGCGCTGGGTGGCGCGGCGCTGGTTTTCAAAGTCGCCAGTCCACTTCATGGTGTAGCCCTTGGGCAGCTGTACGGCGGCCGCCACCTTTTTCTGGGCTTCCTCAATCGTGGAGCCCATGTCGCGGCCGCGGATGCTGAACTTGACGGCGGCAAAACGTTGGTTGTCGTCGCGGTAAATGAGCGAGGGGCCGTTGACCACGCCGATGGTGGCAATTTCCGACATGGGCACCGTTTTACCGGCCTGGGTGGGCACCATCAGCGCCCCGATTTCGGTGGGCGTCTGGCGGAACTGCTCCTCGTAGCGCACCCGGATCGGGAATTTCCGCTCGCCCTCGTACATCTGGGAGGCTTCCTTGCCGCCCACAGCCATTTCGAGCACAGCGTTGGCGTCGGTCTTACTCACGCCGTAGCTGGCCATGCGGCCCTCGTCGAGCTCCACCTGCAGCTCGGGCTGGCCGATGTTGCGCAGCGCGCCCAAATCGTCGATGCCCGGGACGGTTTGCAGGATGTCGTTGACCTGGCGGGCCTTGGCTTCCATGAGCTTGAGGTCGGTGCCGTAGATTTTGACGGCAATGGAGCCTTTCACGCCCGAGGCGGCCTCCTCCACGTTGTCGGTGATGGGCTGGGAGAAGTTGAAGTCGACGCCGGGGAAGCGGGCCAGCTTGGCCTTCATGTGCTCGATGAGGGCTTCGCGCCGGTCCTTGTGCTTCATTTCCTCGTTGACTTCCGGCGTGTGCTTGAGCTGCACCAGAAACTCGTTGTTGTAGAAGCCCGTCGGGTCGGTGCCGTCGTTGGGGCGGCCGGTCTGGCTGACCACGTCGCCCACCTCGGGAAAGGTCAGAAACACCCGGCGCATCTCGTTGCAGAGCTTGTTCGACTCGTCCAGCGAAATGCTCAGCGGCAGCTGGGCCCGCACGTAGATCGAGCCTTCGTTGAGTTCGGGCAGAAACTCGGAGCCCAGGAAGTGGAACGAGCCCAGCCCAACCACCACCGCCGCCGCGGCCAGCAGCAGGCTGACGCGCTTGCGGCCGTAGGTGAAGCGGAAAAAGCGCTGGGCCCCGCGGTTGATGGCCCGCACGAAGAAGTTGTCCTTTTCCCGCACGTTCTTATTGAGCAGAAGGCTCGCCAGCACCGGCACCAGCGTGAGGGTGAAAATAAGGGCGCCAAGCAGGGCGAAGCCCAGCGTCCAGGCCAGCGGGCTGAACACCTTGCCTTCCACCTTCTCGAAGGAGAAAATGGGCAGCAGGGCGGTAATGATGATGGCCTTGGCGAAGAAGATGGCCTTGCCCATCTCCCGCCCGCTCTTTTTGATCAGGCCCAGCTTGGCCAGCTTGTTGAACTTCGCCATCCCGACTTGGTGGGCCTTGTGGTCGAGGGCTACGAAGAGCCCTTCCACCATCACCACGGCCCCGTCGATGATGATGCCGAAGTCGATGGCGCCCATGCTGAGCAGGTTGGCACTCATACCCTTCAGGCGCAGGCAGATAAAGGCAAACAGCAGCGCCAGCGGAATGATGATGGACACGATAACCGTCGTGCGCCAGTCGGCCATGAACAGGAACACGATGAGCGTAACCAGCACGATGCCCTCCATGAGGTTGTGAATCACGGTTTCGGTGCTGAAGTCGATGAGCTGCTGCCGGTCGTAGAAGGTTTTGATCTTCACGTCGGCGGGCAGAATCTTGTCGTTGAGCTCGGTCACCTTGTCCTTGAGGCGGGCAATAACTTCCGAAGGGTTTTCGCCCTTGCGCATCACCACGATGCCTTCCACCATGTCGTCGTTCGTGTTGCGCCCCACCCGGCCCAGCCGCGAGAGGGCCGACTCGTGCACCACGGCCACGTCCTTGACCAGAATGGGCGCGCCGTTCACGTTCTTGATGACGGTGTTGTTGAGGTCGGAAACGTTGTTGAGCAAACCGATGCCGCGCACCACGTAGTTCTGCTGGCCCTCGTTTATCACGTCGCCGCCCACGTTGATGTTGGAGCGCGATACGGCGTTGTAGAGGTCCAGGGGCGTGAGGCCCAGGTCCTGGAGCTTGCCGGGGTTCACGCTGATTTCGTAGTCCTTGACCTCGCCGCCGAAGCTGTTCACGTCGGCCACGCCCGGCACGGCCTTCAGGTTGCGCTCAATCACCCAGTCCTGGATGGTTTTCAGCTCGCGGGTGGTTTTGTCGGGGCTGGCCAGGGTGTAGCGGAAAATCTCGCCGGTGGGGCCGTAGGGCGGCTGCACCTCGGGCTCGGCACCCTCGGGCAGGCTCGCGCCGGCCAGCATGTTGTTGACCTGCACCCGGGCAAAGGCGTCGTCGACGCCGTCGTCGAAGATGATTTTCACCACCGACAGGCCGAAGAGCGAGGTGCTGCGCACATTGCTCTTTTTCTGCACCGGGTTCAGGGCAATTTCGATGGGCACCGTCACGAATTTCTCAATCTCCTCGGCCGAGCGGCCCGGCAGCTGAGTGATGATGGTAATTTCGGTGTTGGTGACGTCGGGAAACGCCTCAATGGGCGTATTGCGGTAGCTCACGACGCCCGCAATGACGGTGGCTAGGGTCAGCAGAAAGACGAACCCTTTGTTCTTGAGCGAAAAGGCGATAATGCCCTGAATGAACTTGTTCATGTGGTTGAGCTATTAGCTTTAAGCTGATGGCTATTAGCTTTTTAAACAGGCAAAGCGAAGCCTGACGACCGAAACCGGCCGTTTTGTGCTGAAGCAAAAGCAGCAGTAAGGAAGAGCTGACAGCTAACAGCCATCAGCTAAAAGCTGACTAGTCGTTTAGCTCGTCGTAGACTAGGAGCTGGTTTTGGGCAATGATTTTCTCGCCGTCTTTCAGGCCCGCGGCTACGTAGCTCACGTCGCCGACGGTCTTGTCGATTTTGACTTCGCGGGTCTGGATGTGGCTTTTGTCGCGGAACACCATCACGAAGTTGCGGTCCTTGTCGAACACCACGCTCTGGGCGGGCACGGCCAGCATCGAGCGGTTTTCGGTGTTGCGCACCTTGATCTGGGCGTACATCTCGGGCTTGAGCTGATAGCCGGGATTGTCGAGGCGCACGCGCACTTTCATCACCTTGCTCTCGGGGTCCAGCACGTTGAACACCTTGTCGATGCGGCCGGTGAAGTGCTTGTCGGGGTAGCTGAGCGTGGTCACGTCGGCCCGGTAGCCCTGCTGCACCTTGGAGATGTCCGACTCAAACACGTTGGCCAGAATCCAGACGTCGTCGAGGTTGCTGACGGTGAAGAGGTTGCCCACGTTGTCGGCGTTGAACTGCATGTGGTCGGTCACGTTTTTCTCGGTGATGAAGCCCGAAATCGGGGCCCGCAGCTCGTAGGTGCCGTCGGCCGACACGCCGTAGACGCTGAGCTGCTTGCGGCTCTTGCCCACGTTGCCCTGGGCCTTTTGCAGCTCCTTGCGGGCCAGCACCACGTCGCGCTCCGAGTTGAGGCCGGCGCCGAACTGGTCTTCGGCCACCTGCAGATTTTTGCGGGCAATATCGAGGTCGGTGCCGGCGGCGGAGCTTTGGTTTTGCAGATCCGCAATTTCCCCGCTCCGAATCACGGCCAGCACCTGCCCCTTGGTCACGTGGTCGCCCAGCTCTACCGACAACTGCTCCACCACGCCGCCCACCAGCGGGTACACCCTCACGGTTTTGTCGCCGTCGGTGGCAATCTGGCCCGACAGCGTCAGCTCGTCGCGCACGGGCTGGCGGTGCACCGTGTCGATTTTGATTTCGCGCAGCATCGTGTCCGAGAGCGTGAAGCCAGCCGGCGCGGCGGCCTTGGCGGTTTTGGCGTCGTTATGGGAGCAGCCCGCCAGGCTCAGGACGAGGGGCAGAGTCAGCGTGGAGGCCAGGAGGTTGGGGAAGCGGGACATGGGGAAGGAAGGATTAAAGATGTAGGGGTAAAGGATTAGGGAAACCAAGAGGCAGAATAGAGGAATTGAATAGTGCCAATAGCACGTCAGCAGTCCTTAGTCTTTCATCTTTTATTCCTTATCCAGGCAGGCTCGTTCAGGTGCTATTCGGCCTTAAACAGTGGCCGACCGACGGCGTAGTTGAGCTGCTCGAAGGCCCGCACGCGGTTGGCCCGCAGGTTGTTGAGCTGCACGAGGTTGTTTTTGTAGCTCTCGTAGAAGTCCAGGAACTCCACGATGGTCAGGTTGCGCTTGGCATAGCTCTGCTCGATGCCGCCCATGAGCCGGTCGAAGTCACTGGTGGTGCGGTCGGTGCCCTGGTAGAGCTGGTCAGTTTGCTGGGCCTGGCGCCAGGCCTGCTGCACGTCGGTCTGCACCACGAGCTGCTGCTGGCCGAGCTGGGCCTGGCTCACCTGAATCTGCGCCTGGGCCGAGCGGATGTTGCCCTGGTTGCGGTTGAAAATCGGCACGGCCACGCCCAGGGTCAGGGCGTTGTAGTTCTGGATGTAGTTGCCGGCCCGGTCGTACACGTAGCCCACGGCCAGGTCGGGGGCGGCCAGGGCGCGCTGCAGGCGCAGGTTCTGGGTTTGCTGCTGCACGGCGGCCAGGCGCGCCTGCACATCGGCGCGGGCCACGACGGCCGTATCGGTGAGTTGCTGCTCGGAGTAGCCGGCCAGGCTCAGGCGGCGCAGGCCGTCGGCGGAGGCTACGGGCCGGTAGAAGGCGCCGGAGTTGTCGTGGAGCAGCACGCGCAGATCGGCCTGCTCGCCGGCAATGTCGGTGAGCAGCAGCTGCCGCTCATTTTCGAGCTGAAACAGGAAGGCCTTCAGGCGGATAACCTCCTTCAGCGCGATGTTGCCCTTGTCGTACTGGCCCTGGTAGAGGCTCACGGTACGCTGGAAAGAGGCTATTTCCTTGTCGTACACGGCCACGCTCTGCTGCTTGAAGTACAGGTCGTAGAAGGTGGTGCGGAGCTGGTAGCGGAGCTGGCGCAGCAGATCCTGGAAGTTGAACTGCTCCACCAGGGCGTTTTGCCGGGCCACGCCCACGGCGGCCTTGCGGCGGCCGGCCAGGGCAAACAGCTGCTGCACCTGCACGGCCGTATTGCCGGTGCGCGTCACATCCAGCGTCTTGTGCGTGGCCGGGTTGTAGGCATTCTGCTCCAGAGAGATGGTGGGGTTGTCCCAGAGCCGGGCCTGCTGAATCAGGGCCTCGGCGGCCGACACGTTGTACTGCTGGGCTAGCAGGGCGAGGTTGCCTTCCAGGAAGCGTTTTTCCGCGGCCGGCAGCGTGAGCTGGGTGGTGTCCGGGGCAGCGGCGGGGAGGGGAGTAGCTCCGGCCCGGGCAAAGCCCGTGAGCAGGAGGAAGGCGGCGAAAAGGGAAGTGATGCGGGGCATATCCGGGGTGCGAGGGTTGGATATGCAAGTGTACTGCGGCGGTATTAGGCCGGTATTAGAGGCGCATTAGAAACGGATTAGAGCCGAAATATTTTTATAAAAACCCAGTTTAAGCGCGGCGAATGCTGTTTTTGCCGAACGAAAATCCAAGAATTACTGAAAATATATTCTGCCTGCCCCACCGACCAGCATTTCTGATTGCCCACCACGGCACCCAGAAAAGCCTGAGGCCCGTCGCACAGAAGCAGCACGACGGGCCGCGGGCTGCTGGTGGGCCGCCGCTAATCGTTCAGCTCCTTATAAAGCAGCAGCGCGTTGCGCGACACTACCTGCTCGCCGGGTGCTACGCCGGCCTGCACGTAGCTTTCCTTCCCGTTGGTGTGGAGCAGTTGCACTTCCCGGCTTTCCAGCATCCGGGCGTCTTTCAGCACCAGCACGTAGCGCCGGTCATTGGCAAACACCACGCTGCTGCTGGGCACCGTCAGCTGGGGCTGGGTGGTCGTGGTGCTGTGCACCAGCACCCGGGCGTGCATGCCGGGCTTAAGGCGGTAGCTGAGGTTGGGCAGCTGCACCCGCACCTTCATCGTCTTGCTGTCGGCGTGCAGCAGATTATACACCTTGTCGATGGTGCCGGTGAAGGGCGTAGCGGGGTAGGCCAGCGTCGTCACTTCTACCGCCTGGCCGATTTTCACCTTGGTGATGTCGTTCTGAAACACGTCGGCCAGCACCCAGATCCGGTCGAGGTTGCTGATGGTGAACAGGTGGTCGAGGCTGCCGGTGGTAAACTGCGTGCCCGCGGCCACGTGTTGCTCCGTGATGAAGCCGGCAATGGGCGCCCGCAGCGTGTAGGTGGCATCGGTGGTGCTGCGCCCAAATACGGCGGCCTGCTTCCGTTGGCGGCCCACTTCCTGTCGGGCCCGTTGCAGATTGTTGCGCGCCTGGGCCAAGTCCTGTTCGGCGAGCAGGCCGTCGGCGTGCAACGACTCGGCGGTGGCCAGCTGCTGGCGGGCGGCGGCTAGCTCCAGGTCGGCGCTGGTTTGCTGCTGCTCCCGGTCGGCGGCCTGGGTACTGTGGATGACGGCCAGCACCTGGCCTTGCCGCACCTGGTCGCCGAGGCTCACGGGTACCTGCCGCACCACCCCGCCGGTGAGGGCGTACACGGGCGCGGTCTGGTCGGCATTCAGGGCCACGCGGCCGGTGAGGGCCACGGGCCGCGTAGCCGCCGTTAGCCGCACGGTGTCCAGCGTCAGCCCGCGCAGCAACTCCGCCGAGAGCCGGTCTTCGGTCTTGTGAATGGTTTCGACTTCCTGCTCCGCGCAGCCGGCCAGCAGCGTCAGGAGCGTGAACGGGTAAAGAGCGGGGCGCAGTAAGGATTTCATCAGTAGTCAATTGGTAAGTCCACAAGACTACGCCCAGCGAATTAGAGCCCGATTAGAGGCCTATTAGAAACGGATTAGAAAGTGAGTTTTAAATGAAAATTTCCACTATCTGACACTGTATATAAAGGTAAAATACCACGAAGTCCGACGCAGCTTCAGAACGTCACCTCCGCCACCGTGCCCTGGCCGGGCTCCGACTGAATCCGCAGCTCGCCGCCGTGCAGCTCGATGATGCGGCGGGCCAGGGGCAGCCCCACGCCGTGCCCCACCACGCCCCGGGCATTGTCGGCGCGGAAGAAAGGCTGGAAGATGCGGTTCAGGTCCTTGGCGGCAATGCCGATGCCGTGGTCGGTGATGCGCAGGCGCACGTGGCCGGCGGCGTAGGCGAAGTGCACGGCCACCGGCTGCTCGCCCGAGTATTTCAGGGCGTTGTCGAGCAGGTTGGTAAAGGCGCGGCCCAGCAGCTGCCGGTTGCCCTTCACCTCCAGCCCTTCCGGAGTCGGCGGCAACTCGCCCAGGGTAATCTGCACGCGGCGGCGCTGGTCGGGCATGATGGCCTCGCGGGCTTCCCACACCAGCTCGTCGAGCCGGATTTCGTCGGTGCCGGGCGTGGCGTCGGTGGCCTGGGTGAGCTCCAGTAAGTTGTTGATCAGGGATTTGAGCTGCTGCATCTCGGCCAGCACCGAGGCCAGAGCCTCGCGGTAGGCGGCCGGCTCCCGGTCCCGGTTCAGCAGCACCTGCAGTTCCCCGATGGTGGCCGTGAGCGGGGTGCGTAACTCGTGGGAAGCATTGGAAACGAACGTGCGCTGGCCCTCGAAGCTTTCCTCCAGCCGCTCCAGCATCCGGTTGAAGGTGCGGGCCAAGCGCGTAATCTCGTCCTGCTCGTGGCTCAGCCCTTCATCCACGCGCAGGTGCAGGTCGCGGGCGGTGATGCGGTCCACCTGGTCGTTGACGGCGGCAATGGGCGTGAGGGCCCGGCCCGAAAACACCCGCCCAGCCACGTAAATCACCACTAAGCTGGCCACGAAAATGCCGGCCAGAATGGTAATCAAATGTTCGAGCCGGGCCGCGCCGGAGTGGTTTTCGGCCGCCGCCACGATGATGTATTCGCCCTGGTTGTCGCGGTAGAAAAGGCCCACCGCCTGCCGCGGCCCAACGTCGAAATACACTTCCTTCTCGGTCAGGATGCGGGTCAGAATCTCGTCGGAAATCTGGATACGCTTGTCCTGGTCGATGAAGCGGGGCTGCAGGTTGGCGTTGTAAATCTGCAGCACTTCGCCCACGAGCGTGCGCAGATAGCGGCGCTGAAACTCGCGGAAAGCCTCGGCCCGCAGCTCGTCCTGCTCCAGAAACACGTAGCCCGTCACCTCGGCCCGGTCGCGCAGGCGCTGGTGAAACTCCTCGTGGGTGTAGTCGGCCTGCAGGATGTAAATAACCGACATGGCCGCCAGCAGAATCACCGCCACGATACCCACGAACAGCCACGTCAACCGGTTGCGAATGGTCATGGTATCAGTTGCGGGTTGCCAGTTGCCAGTTGCCAGTATTTCGGGCGGGAGCCGGAGGAAAGACTTGAAACATAGCTTGTAATGCTTGCGATGTTGAAAGAATAGCCAGCGTTTCCAGATTGCCTACCAAGAACGAACTGGCAACTGGCAACTGGCAACTCACGTTTCCTCTTCCCGCATCACGTAGCCCATGCCTACCACGGTATGGATAAGCTTCTGGGAGAAGCCTTTGTCGACTTTGTTGCGCAGGTAGTTCACGTACACGTCGATGACGTTGGAGCCGGCGTCGAAGGAGTCTTCCCAGGAGTTTTCGGCCAGCTCGGCCCGGCTCAGCACCCGGCCCTTGTGGCGCATAAACAGCTCCAACAGGCCAAACTCGCGGGCCGTGAGCTTGATGGGCTGCCCGTGGCGGGTTACGGTTTTGGCCGCGGTGTCCACGGTCAGGTCGGCCAGGGTGAGCAGGGCGCCCTTGGTTTCCTGGCCCCGGCGGCGGGTGAGGGCACGCACCCGGGCCAGCAGTTCCGGAAAGTCGAAGGGCTTGACCAGGTAGTCGTCGGCGCCGCCGTCGAAGCCCTTGAGCTTGTCGGTGGTGGTGCCCAAGGCCGTGAGCATCAAAATGGGCACCTGCTGATCCTGAGCCCGGATGGCGTGCAGCACCTCGATGCCGCTCAGCACGGGCAGTATCACGTCCAGGATAATGAGGTCGTAGCCTTTGGCCAAGGCCAGCTGCCGGCCGTAGTGCCCGTCGTAAGCCACGTCCAGCTCAAAGTGCTCTTCCTCCAGCCCCCGCCGGATAAACGCCGACACCTTGGGTTCGTCCTCGACGAGTAGAATCTTCATTTGCTGCTGGGCTGATTTATCGGTGTGCTGATTTACTGCCGGATCTGTCATTGCAAGGCGCAAGCCGAAGCAATCCGTCCTGGACAATAAGCTAAACGCTGTTAACCTACGAAGCCTCCACGTAAGCCAACATCAAAGTTTTGCAGTGAAAAAGAGCTGTTTACATTCCAAAGGACGGATTGCTTCGCTTCGCTCGCAACGACAGGGCGGGTAGCCCATCAGCCTATCAATCCATCAAAAGTTATCCTACTCGTCCTCGTAATCCAGGCCCAAGAGCGAGTTCAGGGCTTGCTGCAGCTCACTGGCGGCGTGCAGCTGGCCGGCTTTGCGGCTGACCTGCAGGCCGCGGCGGTAAACCTTTTCGGCCTCTTCGGGCTTCTGTAGCTGCTCCAGGAGCTTGCCGGCGTGGTAGTAAGTACCCACGTACTCCGGGTGCTCGTCGAGCAGGGTCTGGTAGTAGGTCATGGCCCGGTGGGGCTCGGCGGCGCGGTACTCGGTGGCAATGGCGTAGATGGTGAACGGGTCGTTCGGATCATCGGCGTAGAAGCTCAAGAGTTGTTCGAGGCGCGTAGGCATAGTATCCATCGGGAGGGAGTTTTCTGTATCTTCGCCCGAAATTAGGGGCTTTCCCGTAGTTTATCTTCCATCACAAGCAGCCGTAGATGAAGTTTCTCGTTTGCATCAGCAACGTACCCGACACGACCACCAAAATAACCTTCACGCCCGATAACAAGGAGTTCAACAAGGCCGGAGTGCAGTTCGTGATTAATCCCTGGGATGAATATGCCCTCACCCGCGCCATCGAGCTCAAGGAAGCCCAGGGCAGCGGTACGGTTACCGTCCTCAACGTGGGCGAAGCCGACACCGAGCCCAACATCCGCAAGGCCCTGGCCATCGGGGCCGACGACGCCATTCGCGTGAATGCCGCGCCCAAGGACGCCTACTTCGTGGCCCAGCAGATTGCCGCCATTGCCAAGGAGGGTGCCTACGACGTGATTCTGATGGGTAAGGAAAGCATCGACTACAACGGCTTCCAGGTGCACGGCATGGTGGGCGAGCTGCTCGGCATTCCGACCGTGGCCCCGGCCATGAAGCTCGACATGAGCGGCACCACGGCCACGCTGGAGCGCGAAATTGAAGGCGGCAAAGAGATTGTGGAGGTAAGTGCGCCCTTCGTGGCCTCCTGCCAGCAGCCGATGTGTGAGCCCCGCATCCCCAACATGCGCGGCATCATGACGGCCCGCACCAAGCCGCTGAAAGTGGTGGAGGCCGTGGGCGAAGGCGCGCGCACCGAAGTGGCCGAGTACGCGCTGCCGCCCAAAAAGCAGGGCGTGAAGCTCATCCCGGCCGAAAGCGCCGGTGACCTCATCAAGCTGCTCCGCAACGAAGCCAAGGTGATTTAATTGGTTTTTGGTTGCTGGTTTTTGGTTTTTGGCCTTTGGCTGAATTATCCAACGCCAGTCGCCATCTGAGTTTCCAAAAACCAAGAACCAAAAACAAAAAACCAAGAATATGTCCGTTCTAGTAGTTGTTGAATGTGATAACGGCGAAGTAAAAAAGTCTTCGCTGGAAGTGGCTTCCTACGGCAGCCAGGTGGCGCAGATGCTCGGTACCACGGCTACGGCCGTGGCCGTGGGCGTCGCCACCGAAGAAAACCTGGCCAAGCTTGGTGAGCAGGGCATCAGCAAGGTGCTCTACGACGCCGAGCCCCGCCTGAAGGACTTCGTCAATGGTGCCTACACCAAGCTCATTGCCGCCGCTGTCGAGAAAGAACAGTCGAAGGTAATCGTGCTGGCCAACTCCAACATCGGCGCTTCCGTGGGCTCGCGCCTGTCGGTGCGCCTGCAGGCCAGCCTGGCTACCAACGTGGTGGAACTGCCCAAAACCGACGGCGGCACCTTCACGGTGAAGCGTGGTGCCTTCTCGGGCAAAGCCTTCGCCGACGTAGTGCTGTCCGGCGAGCGGAAAATCATTGCCGTTAAGAAAAACTCCATTGAGGCCCTGCACGAGGCCGGCAAAACGGCGGCCGTCGAGTCCTTCTCGGCCAGCCTCGCCGACGCCGACTTCGCCGATGCGCCTAAGCAGGTGGTGATGCAGGACCAGGCCGGCGGCATTCTGCTGCCCGAGGCCGACAAGGTGGTTTCCGGCGGCCGCGGCATGAAAGGTCCCGAAAACTGGGGCCTCATCGAAGACCTCGCCAAGGCGCTGGGTGCGGCCACGGCTTGCTCCAAGCCCGTGTCCGACGTCGACTGGCGCCCTCACCACGAGCACGTAGGCCAGACTGGCATCACGGTGTCGCCGAACCTGTACATTGCCTGCGGCATCTCGGGCGCCATCCAGCACCTGGCCGGCGTCAACTCCAGCAAGGTCATCGTGGTCATCAACAAGGACCCCGAGGCGCCGTTCTTCAAAGCCGCCGACTACGGCATCGTTGGCGACGTATTCGAGGTACTGCCCAAGCTCACGCAAGCCGTTAAAGAACTGGGCTAAGCTGCCCGCCATTGGGAATCCGGGACTTGGTATTGCGCCAACTCGTCCCGGATTCCCAATTTTTTTGCCCAAATAACCCGTCGATTACGGGGCCTTTACTTTCTTTGTAGGTAGTAAGGCCGCCACGCAGTCCCAACGCCCCCCGCCGCAGGTCAGCGGAAGCTAAGTCCCCAAGACCCTTGAAAAAAATTCAGCTTGAAATCCTGGGCCTGTCGTCCAGCCAGTCACAGTCTGGTTCTTTTGCCCTGATTCTGGGCGAGAAAACCGGCAACCGGCGCCTGCCGATTATCATCGGCATGTTCGAGGCCCAAAGTATTGCTATTCAGATCGAAAAGATAAATCCCAACCGCCCGCTCACCCACGATTTGTTTAAGTCGTTTGCCGAGCACGTACACGTGGCGGTGCTGGAAGTCTTGATTTCCGACCTGAAAGAGGGCGTCTTCTATTCCAAGATCGTCTGCACCGACGGCGCTACTACCTTCGAGCTGGACGCCCGCCCCAGCGACGCCATTGCCATCGGCCTGCGCTTCGGCGTGCCGATCTTCACGGTGGAAAGCGTGCTTAGCGAAGCCGGTATCATCCTCAGTGACCTCGACGAAAACACCGACGACACGGACGATGACGACGAGGACGAAGATGATGACCTCTCCGGCGGCACGCCCAAGCCCGAGCCCACGCCCCGCGACCCAAGCGGGCAGGTTTCGCTGGACGAGCTGACCAAGATGCTGGCCCAGGCTCTCGAAAAGGAGGACTACGAGAAAGCCGCCAAAATCCGCGACGAGCTCAACAAGCGCAACGGCTAACCGCCGACTGCTGCTTACACTAACTGAAAGGCTGCTCCTTCCCCGGAACAGCCTTTCTTGTTTACTTTGCCGCCATGACTACGACCCCTGACTACCACCTGCGCTACCCCATCGGGCGCGCCGACGTACCGGACCGTCCATTGAGCGCCGCCGAGCGCACGGCCTACATTCAGCAGCTTGCCGAGCTGCCGGCCCAGCTGCTGGCCGCCGCCAAAGCTGCGGGCGGGGAGGCTCTGCAGCAGCCCTACCGCCCCGGCGGCTGGACCGGCCGGCAGGTGATTCACCACGTTGCCGACTCGCACCTGAACGCCTATACCCGCTTCCGCCTGGCTTTGACCGAAGACCACCCGACTATCCGGCCCTACGATGAGCAGGCCTGGGCCGAGCTGCCCGACGTCGCCGCCACACCCATCACGGTGTCGTTGACGCTGCTGGAAGCCCTGCACGCGCGCTGGGTGACGCTACTCCACCACCTCACCGACGAGCAGTGGCAGCGCACCTTCTACCACCCCGGCAACCAGGCCACGTCGACCCTGGATCAGGCGCTGGCTACGTATGCCTGGCACGGCCGGCACCATGTGGCCCACGTGCAAAGCCTGATCGGTTGAATACTCTGCAGCAGTAGTTAAAACGCCAAAGCCCCGCGCAGGACACTGCGCGGGGCTTTGCTATTTGGTTCAGTAAAAACCAGGCTTAGGCCGGATTCTGCTGCTGGCGCTCGGCGGCTTCCTTTTTCACTTCTTCCTGCAGGTTTTCCTCCACGATGGCCGCTAGGCCGCCCTCAGTTTCGTCGTCCACTTTCTTGGCGGCGCGCACGAGGCTGCTGCTGAAGATGAACTCCTTGAGCTCGGGCACGGTAGTGTTCAGAATTTCGTCCTTATTGCCGTCCCAGAGCTTCTGGCCCTTGTGTAGGTAGATGATATGGTCCCCGATTTCGACCACCGAGTTCATGTCGTGGGTGATGACGACGGTGGTGATGCCGTACTCGTGGGTGATTTCGTGAATCAGCTCGTCGATCTTGATGCTGGTGGCGGGGTCGAGGCCGGAGTTGGGCTCGTCGCAGAAGAGGTAGGTGCAGTTGGGCGCAATGGCGCGGGCAATGCCGACGCGCTTTTTCATACCGCCCGAAATTTCGGAGGGCATCTTGGTGCCCGCGTTTTCCAGGCCCACGCGCTTGAGGCAGAACTCCACCCGGTCGCGGCGCTCCTCCCGGCTCATTTCGGGCGTGAGCATCTTGAGCGGGAATTCGGTGTTTTCGTACACCGTCATCGAGTCGAAGAGGGCGCCGCCCTGAAACAGCATCCCAATCTTGCGGCGGATTTCCTGCTTGATGTCTACTCTGTTGTTGGTAAACACCGTGCCGTCGAAGGTGATGCTGCCCAAATCCGGCTTCATCAGCCCCACAATGCACTGTAGCAGCACGCTTTTGCCCGTGCCCGAGCCGCCAAGCAGCAGGTTGCACTTGCCCGTCTCGAAGGTGCAGTTAATGCCCCGGAGCACCGGATTGCCGTTGAAGGATTTCTGAACGTTATGAATCTCAATCATTTTTCTTTTGGCTAGTAGCTGTCAGCCATTGGCTGTTGGCTTTTCCTGACGCAGTTGCTCGTTCGGAGAGCAAAGAAGCTACTAGCCAAAAGCTAATAGCTAACAGCCCAACTAAAGGAGTACCGCCGCCAGGACGTAGTCGGCGAGCAGGATGGCGATGATGGAATTGGTGACGGCACCGGTGCTGGCGGCGCCTACTTCGAGGGCGCCGCCCGAAGTGTAGTAGCCCTTAAACGAGGAAATGGCCGATACCAGGAAGGCGAATACCACCGATTTGATTAGGGCGAAGGCAATGTTGTAGGGCACGAAGTCGGTGCGGATGCCCTCCACGTACTCCTGCGCCGACATGGCCCCCGACAGCGTGCCGGCCAGGTAGCCGCCGGTGATGGACAGCACCATGGCCAGCACAACCAGCAGCGGAAACATCAGCATGGCCGCCACAATGCGCGGCAGCACTAGGTAGGAGGCCGAGTTGATGCCCATCACTTCCAGCGCCGACACCTGCTCGGTGATGCGCATCGTACCCAGGCCGCCCGCGATGCTGGAGCCGACCTTGCCCGCCAGCACGATGCTGGTGATGGTGGGAGCCAGCTCCAGAATCGTCATCTCGCGCACCATGAACCCGATGGTGGACTTCGGGATGAGCGGGTTGACGAGGTTGTAGGCAATCTGGACGCAGGTAACGGCGCCGATGAAGGCGGAAACGATGGCGACGATAAAGACCGAGTCGATGCCGATGAGGATGGCTTCATCGAGGGTGCGCTGCCAGAGCACGGCAAACCGCTCTTTCCGGACCAGCATGCTCTGCATGAAAATCAGGAACTCGCCGAAGGTTTTGACCATAAAAAGTGCGAAGAGAAGAAAGAAAAGCGGAAACTTGCGCCGGAAGGGTAAGAGCGGCCAACTAAAAAGCCGGCTCGCTACCAATACGTAAAAACCTCAACCGGAAGCAAAGGAATGCAAAAATATATCGTCGTGACGGGTGGTACGAAAGGAATCGGGCGGGCCGTGGCGCGCCGCTTTGCCCAGGCGGGCTTCGGCGTGGTGACCTGCGCCCGCTCCGCCGCCGACCTCGACCGTCTTAAAACCGCGTTGCAGCAGGATGTTCCCGGCGCCATCATCCACACCCTGGCCGCCGACCTGAGCCAGGCCGCCGAGACGGGGCGCTTCGCGGAGTTTGTGCGCGGCCTAGGCGTGTCCGTCGACATCCTGGTCAACAATACGGGCGCTTTCATTCCCGGCCGCCTGCAGGACGAGCCCGCCGACGGCTCGCAGCTGCGCCAGATGATGGACGTGAACCTTTACAGCGCCTACGACCTGACCCGCGCCCTGCTGCCGCCCATGATTGCGCGGCGCACGGGCCATATCTTCAACATGTGTTCCACGGCCAGCATCATGGCCTACCCCAACGGCGGCTCCTACTGCGTGGCCAAATTTGCCCTCTACGGCATGACCAAGGTGTTGCGCGAGGAGCTCAAGGAGCATGGCCTGCGCGTGACGGCCATCCTGCCCGGGGCCACGCTCACCGCCAGCTGGGAGGGTGCCGACCTGCCCGCCGAGCGGTTCATCAAGCCCGAAGACGTGGCCGAAGCCGTCTTCGGCGCCTGGGCCTTGTCCCCGCAAGCCGTGATAGAGGAGCTGCTCATCCGCCCGCAACTGGGCGACATTTTGTGAAATGTTGAGTGGTGAGGGTTAAGTTTTGAATGGGTGGAAGTTCTCAACTCAACCCTTGCCACTCACCATTTCTAGCTTCCCGGCGTCACTTTGCCCTTGTCGGTAATCTGGATGCCGACGTTGGCGGAGTTGCCCTGGTAGTGGACGGTGCCGGTGCCGGCGTGGGTACCGGTCAGGAAGTCGGCGAAGGTGACGTAGGCGTCGCCGTCGGAATCCTGGGTCATGCGCAGGTAGCACTGCTGGGTTTGCAGGCCCTGGGCGCGGATGCTGCCGCTGCCGCCCACGGTGAGGTGGCAGTCGTCGGCGCGGCCACGCAGGCGGATGTCGCCCAGCTCGTACATGTCCAGGTTGAGGTAGTGGCTGCTGATATCGAGGTCTAGGTCGCCGGCCCCGACGAGGTGGCAGAACAGCGTATCGGCCCGGAAATTTCCGGCGGTGCGCACGTTGCCCTGGCCGTGCAGGCGCAGGTCGAACAGACGGGGCAGGTGCAGGGTAACCTCGCGGGGCGTGTCGTAGCGGCGAATCCAGTTGCAGCGGCTGGTGTTGGTGATGACCAGCTCCCCGGCGGTGACTTTGAGCTCGATATCGTCCTGCAGGTTTTTGCCGGCCCGCACCTCGGCGTAGGTGTCGGCGTCCTGCACCAGCGTCACGTTTATGTTGTCGTTGGTCGTCAGGATGCGGAACGGGGCCAGCTCCCGCCGCTCGGTCACGATTTTGCCGGTGCTTTTCAGGCAGTCGGTGCCGTGGTCTTTGCCGCAGGCGCCGAGCAGCCCGGCTACGGCCAGCACGCTAGCCCATCCACTCAAAAGCCGCCCAAGGGCCGTACCTTGCGGCCAAATAACCATCCGAAACATCACGCGCAATATGGACCTGACTGGCAAGATAGTTATTCTCACAGGCGTCAGCAAAGGAATTGGCCGCGCCACGGCCGAGGCCCTGCTGGCCAAGGGTGCCATCGTGGCCGGCTGGGGCCGCACCGCGCCCGAAGGACTGGCGCACGAGCGGTTCCAGTTTATCGAGTGCGACATCCGCGACGAGGTGGCCGTGCGCGAGGCCTACGTCAACACGCGCCGGGAAGTGGGCGAGCAGGTGCACGTGCTCATCAACAACGCCGGCCTGGGCATCATGGGCCCGGTCGACGGCTTTGCGGCCGACGACTGGCGCACGATGTTCGATACCAACGTCCACGGTACGTTTTACTGCTGTCAGGCGGTGCTGCCGCAAATGAAAAAGCAGCAGCTGGGCCATATCATCAACGTGGCTTCATTGGCCGGCACGGTGGGCAGCGAGAACATGGCCGGCTACTGCGCCACCAAGTTTGCGGTGCGCGGCTTCTCGGAGGCGCTGTTCAAGGAAGTGCGCCACGACGGTATCAAGGTCACCTGCGTGAATCCGGGCTCGGTGGAAACCAGCTTCAACGGGGCCACGCCGGGGGCCACGCCCAATCCGCACAAGCTGCAGGCCGCCGACGTAGCCGCTACCATCATCCACACCCTGGAATCTCCGTCCAGCGTGCTGGTATCGGAAGTAGATGTGCGACCTTTGCAGCCCAAGAAATGAGTTGCCAGTTGCGGGTTACCAGTTGCCAGGTAGTTCAGCTGCCTTTATATACGCCTCGACATGAAGGACTATACTCAGCTTGCCGTTTGGCAAAAAGCCCGGCAGTTAGCAGGCCGGGTATATGACCTTACTCGGCTTTTTCCGAAAGATGAGCTATTTGCCTTGACCAATCAGATGCGCCGATGTGGCGTATCCATTCCTTCTAATCTGGCAGAAGGATGCGGGCGGAATCACGCCAAAGACTCATTACAGTTCTTTTTTATTGCCCGGGGCTCACTCTACGAACTGGAAACCCAGCTGTACATTGCCTTCGACCAAAAGTATCTGTCAGAACAAATGTTGAATGATGCTTTAAGTGAGTTGATCGAGTGCCAACGAATGTTGAGCGGATTTATCACGTATTTTCAAACTCTTCCTGCGAGTACCCAGTAGTCTGCCACGAAAACTGGCAACTGGCAACTGGCAACTGGCAACTCATTACATGGTTGAAATAAAGCAGCTTACCAAAACCTTCGGCACCCAGAACGCCGTGGACGACATCAGCTTCACGGTGGGCAAGGGCGAAATTCTGGGCTTCCTCGGGCCGAACGGGGCCGGCAAGTCGACCACGATGAAAATTGCCACCGGCTACGTGCCGCCCACGGCCGGCACCGTGCTCATCGACGGCTACGACGTGCGCACGGCCCCGCTGGAGGTGCGCCGCCGGGTGGGCTACCTGCCCGAGCACAACCCGCTCTACCTCGACATGTACGTGCACGAGTACCTCGAATTCATTGGCTCGGTGCACGGATTGGGCAGCGCCGGGCTGCGGCAGCGCGTGGCGCAGCTGGTGGAGCGGGTAGGGCTGGGCCGGGAGCAGAACAAGCTGATCGGGGCCCTGTCGAAAGGCTACCGGCAGCGGGTGGGCCTCGCCCAGGCCCTCATCCACGACCCCGGCGTGCTCATCCTCGACGAGCCCACCACCGGCCTCGACCCCAACCAGATTCAGGAAATCCGCCAGCTGATCCGGGAACTGGGCCAGGACAAGACCGTCATCTTCAGCACGCATATATTGCCCGAAGTCACCGCCCTGTGCAGCCGCGCCGTCATCATCAACCGCGGCCGCCTCGTGGCCGACTCGCCCGTAGCCGCGCTGGGTGGTAAAGCGGCCGGGGAAACGATAATTCGCGCCGAGTTCGAACAGCCGATTGACGTAGCGCTGCTCCGGGCGCTGCCCGGCATCAGCTCGGTAGAGGCCGAGGCCGGCCACACCTCCCGTACCCGCGCCGCC
>Ga0247729_10000200_pt1 | contig 28138 bp, 18 predicted proteins | sample UWRJL133311R2_FD_180958 | JGI IMG/M metagenome (GOLD analysis project Ga0247729, IMG submission 180958) | Plant litter microbial communities from Arlington Agricultural Research Station in Wisconsin, United States - UWRJ-L133-311R-2 | ecosystem: Environmental > Terrestrial > Plant litter >... | reverse complement strand
TTAGGGGGGGGGTTTATTTTAATTCAATATACTTCTATGAGGTGTTACTAAAAATTTAGATTGTTGTTGTAAACTTTGTTTTTTTGCAATAATCATATCTTGGTAGCTAGAATTACGAAATGCTAGATATAATGGGGGTTTATTGGTGCTAGAATTATTAAAAGCTACTCAACTATCTTGTACATTATTATCCCTTAAAACATCTTTAAACATAGCTACTTCTGCTTTAGTTAAAGGATCTAGACTATATTGAAAAAACTGTGTTTCTAATTTTTCTACTAATCTAAGACGATCAGCTATACTTCAATCTTTTGGATTATAATAATTTAAACTCTCTATACTACGAACATTACGATGTTCATACATTTGACTTGCATCTAAAGGTATAGTATTAGGCTGTATATACCCTGCTCTTGCACCAGTATGTATAGAAGAATTACTTGAAATATTTGTAGACCCAATTGTTGTACCAGTAGGTATATAATAATTACCTGGGAAACTTATAGATCCAGCTGTTGCACCTATAGGTATAGAAGGATTACCTGTAGAAGACATTAAGGTATAATCAATCGGTCCACCCATAGGTAAAGAAAAAATTTGAATAAATGCAATATAAAAAAAATGTAAAAAAAGATACGAATTCTTTAAGTCCTCTATATTATCAAAAAGTATCATATAAAAAAAAGAAATAAAGGATATTAAAACTAAATTATTTGAAAACAACATTAAGTATCATGAAAAATGTTTTTTTATAGATTTGTGCTCTAAATTTAAATAAGTTATAACACAAACAACCAATGAACTAGCTATAGGTAAATAGATATTTATCCCGAAAGCTGAAAAATATAATTTTACTATAATTATATTAATAAAAGTTAAAAACCAGAAAAAAAAAATTGTCATAATCATTAATGTAATTCTAAACTATCTTTGATGTAGGATGATGATAAAACCACAAAAACTTGTGCTTGTATAAATGCTATTCCTATTTCTAAACCTGAAAAAGCTAAAATGAATAATAATGGCACTAAACCTAAAAAGAAAAAAATGATACCTTTTTTCATAATATTATATGTAAACCCAGCTAAGATATTTAAAAGCATATGACCACTCAAAATATTTGCCCCTAGTCTTAAACCTAATGAAACATTTCTTGATAAATACGATATAAATTCTATTAAAACTAATAAAGGTAATAAACCTAATGGACAACCGGAAGGTACTAGTAATGAGAAAAATTTTAAAGAATGTATTTGAAATCCTAATATTGTAGCTCCAATCACTATTGTAAAACTTATTGAAAATGTTAATATAAAATGTGATGTTGGAGCAAAACTATATGGTACCATTCCCACTAAATTATTTATTAATATATATATAAATAATGCAGATATTAAAGGGAAAAACATTTGACCTTTTTTTGCATTTATTTGGTTTACAACTATACTAAAAACTGTAGCATATATAGATTCTATAGCTAATGATCAGTTATTTGGTGTTGTTAAGTTGTAATTTGTTGCTAATGTATATAACATAAAGATTATTAGTGTTGTTATTATTAAATATAATCCTATATTAGTCAAGGATAATTGTATATTACCTAATAAGTCTGCTTTTATGCTAAATAAATTCCTTATTATAAATTGATCTAAAGGACTGTTATTGTAAAACATAATCTGTTTATTATTTGTTTAAAGTATTAAAGCTTATGGAAAACTGAGATTTTTATATAAATGTTTATATTTTTCGAATAATCTAATCTAAAGCTTAGATTAGAGATATTAATTGCTTATTTTATTAAGCCATTTAAGGGTTATTTATATAATTATACGATAATTATATTTCATAAACTTCTTTTTTACGTTTTTTTTTTCCGAAGTAAAAAGTGCTATTATTACAAACACCTATATATGTACCCGTTAAATATAGGCAATTGTGCTTTTTAATTAAATATATATTTAATTATTGTTCTATTTGATCATATAATCAGTATAGGAATTTTCCTAATTTAACAGATTGTATTGAAATTGGCATTGAACTATGCAGTATACCACATATTTCTGAACATTGTCCATAATATGTACCTTCTCTGTTTAAATAAACAGAAGATTGATTTAATCTACCAGGATAAGCATCACATTTTATTCCTAAAGCTGGACAAGCATAAGAATGTATAACATCTGCACCTGCAACTACAAATCTAGTGTGTGTCAATTCTGGTATTATTACTCTATTATCAACTTCTAATAATCTTAATTGACCTAATTCTAAATCACTTTCTGGAATTATATATGAATCATATTCTACATATTCTTCATCAGTATTTACAAAATCTGGATATTGATAGCTTCAATATCATTGATGACCTTCTCCATATATAACTAAAGATGGATCTATTACTTCATCCATTAAATATAATAATTTAAAAGAAGGGAAAGCTATAAGTATTAAGATTAATGCGGGAGTAATTGTTCATATTAATTCCACTAATGTTCCATGATTTAGATATTTATTTGATATTTTAGCTTTTCTAAAATTTATTATTATTGATATCATTATTCAACTTACCGCGAAAAGTATGATTGCTAGGTAAAACATAATATTATTATGTAATTCTTCTAATCCTTCCATTTGAGGTGTGGCATTATCTTGAAAAAATACACCCCAAGGTTCCGGTGTATCATTTTGTGTTGTTTCTATTGTTATATTGGTTATAAGTCTTAAAATTTCAAAAAACGTATGTATATTTGTTTTTAAATTTGTATACTTTTTTATGTCCGTATCAATTAGCCTATATAGAATATATAAGTTGTTATCTTTATTATATCGAATATATAAGCTAGAAACCAAAAAAAATCATATATAGTTTATTATTAATAAACTATATTTAATAATATAAAACTTAAAAACAAATATGGCTAAAAAATAAAATAAATGTTTTTAAGTTAAATCATAAGCTAATTTTGACCTACGCAAATCCACCATCATGGATTCTTTAACTACTAATGAACTTAAAAGAACAGGATTATCCCTAGTATGGATTGGATTCGCGTTTCCCACTCCTTTAAGAGTAGCACTTAGATTAGCGGGAAAAGGTTGTATTGTAGCCATATATTTTACTACTGCAAGATCATCAATAGTAAGATGATCTTTAGGTAATAAAGTATTCATATGATAGAGGGCTTGGCTAAATTTATTAGACATCTCTCTACGATTTATAGTGCCGTTATTATGGGCTGCTATATAATGATCATATTGCTCGGTAATTAGACTATTTCTAGCTGGTATTCCTATCTCATGCACAAGTTGTACAGCGTTCATATCATTATAATTAATGTTTTGTCTAATAGGTACATCAGGTATACAATCAAAAATTCTAAGAAAAATGCCAAAAACAGGAAAAAATCTAATATAGATTTGTTTTAAAACATTATATATTGTTTTTGTACTTTTATAGTTTATAATTAAAAAAATAATTAGATTAATCATTTTCAAATACATAAGTAATAAGTAATATACAAATGGAGGATGATTTGTTCGTACTGGTATTAGAATATATTTATAAAATGTCGTATTTATAATAATTAAGATTAAAAGGGTAATTAATAATCTAACTGTTATTTTATTTTTTAGATTAAGAATTACCCCTTTAAAGGCAAAAATTCAATTTTACTCTGTAAAGGTAAACTTACAAAAGCATGAGGTTTAGGTGGACTAGTTAATGTTCACTCTAATGAGTTATAGTTTCTATTAAATAAAGTTTGGAATAAGTCCCCAAAGAATTGAGGTGTTAATCAAGGATATCTTTGTGTTTGTTCTCCTTCTACTAATTGTACATAAACAATGTGTAAAAATAAAACAGTTGCAACAACACTAATTATAGATCCTACACTACTTATTAGATTTCATCCAGCAAATGCATCAGGATAATCACTAATTCTTCTAGGCATTCCTTGTAGACCTAAAAAATGTTGTGGGAAAAATGTTACATTAACTCCAACAAATAATATAAAAAAGTGTACTTTTCCTAATAAAATATTGTATGTTAAACCTGTTATTTTTGGCATTCAGAAATATCATGCACTAAATAGGGCAAATACTGCTCCCATTGATAATACATAATGGAAATGCGCTACCACATAATATGTATCATGGAATGCTATATCTAGAGATGCATTAGCTAAAACAACACCACTTAATCCTCCTATTGTGAACATAACAACAAACCCTAATGCAAATAACATTGAAGGTGTTAATTGTACTAATCCTCCATATACAGTAGCTAATCAACTAAATATTTTAATACCTGTAGGTACTGCTATTATTAGAGTAGCAGCTGTGAAATAGGCTCTTGTATCCACGTCTAAACCAACTGTGTACATATGGTGACTTCAAACTACAAAACCTAAAACACCTATAGACATCATAGCGTAAACCATACCTAAATAACCGAATACGTTTTTATTTGAACTGGCTGATATTGTAGTACTTATAATACCAAAACCAGGTATAATTAATATATAGACCTCTGGATGACCAAAAAATCAGAAAAGATGTTGGTATAATATAGGATCTCCACCTCCAGCTACTTCAAAAAAGGATGTATTGAAATTTCTATCTGTTAATACCATTGTTATTCCACCTGCTAGCACTGGTAATGATAATAATAATAACACTGCTGTTACTACTACTGCTCATCCGAATAAGGCTAATTTGTGTAATCTTATTCCTGGACTTCTCATATTTAATATTGTAGTTATGAAATTCATTGCTCCTAGTAAACTACTTACTCCTGATAGATGTAAAGCAAAAATTGCTAAATCTACACTGGGTCCACTATGACTTTGTAAACCTGATAATGGGGGGTATAGAGTTCAACCTGTACCTACTCCATTTTCTATCATTCCTGCAAATAAAAATAATATCAAACTTGGCACTAATAATCAAAAACTTATATTATTTAGTCTTGGAAATGCCATATCCGGACCTCCTACTAATAATGGTAATAAGAAATTTCCAAATCCTCCTATCAAAGCTGGCATTACCATAAAGAAAATCATTACTATGGCATGTGCGGTTATTATACTATTATATAGTTGATTATCTGCTATATATTGTACACCTGGCCCTGATAACTCTAATCTTATTAATACTGAAAAAGCTGTTCCAGCTAATCCGGAAAATACTGCGAATATTAAATATAATGTTCCTATATCTTTAGCGTTACATGATAAAAACCATCTTTCTTTTCAAAGAGTTATATTTGTTATTTTATTTTCTTGGGCATTTTCAGTAGAGTAAGATCTAAAATTTTCTTTGAAAAGAGTATTTTCTGTAAGATCTATGTTTGAAATATGTTGGTGTTCTTTCAAAAACATATTATAAATGTCAATTTTTTGGGTTATTTAGACTTTTTACATTACACCGCCTTAAAGTTAAAAACTTTTTATAACTAAAACTTTTTAGTTATTTATTGTTCTTCTTGGGTAGTTAATACTTATTACATGGTACGCTACTTACGAAATTTATTTATATTACTTGTTTAAATACCATATGTGACCTATATTTAGTATACATATTTAGTATTAATGTTATTATATTTTTTTATGTTGGAGCGATTTGAACACTCAATAGTAAATACCAAAAATTTATGACTTGCCAATTAGTCGACAACATATTATTAGATTAGTTAATAAGGTAAACCATTATAATAGCTCTAATTAAAAATATAATTTATATTTTTTAATTTTATTTGAACTCATATACTTGTGTAACGAGCATAGGATTTGAACCTACATAAAAGTGTCCGTAGTACTATATTTTACCATTAAACTAACTCATTTTATATTATATGAGATTTTAATAATATTTTTTATTTATAATTTTTTTAATAATACACGGCTTGTATATAAACGTACAAATCTAGGTAGTATATATTTACTGAATATATATATAATTAAAGCAATTAATAAAAAATTAAAAACTACTTGGTTAACAAAATAAAAGGGTACTAGTTGTGGCATATTTTATTACAATTTGTAATATACAAGAAACTAAATTAATATACTATTAAGTTTTTTCAAACTACTGTATTTAATTAGTTAAATATTAATTATACTTAGTACTTTTTATTTATATATAAGATATATTTAGTTAAAGTTTATTTGATCCAATGTATGTAATGAATATATATATAATATATTTTACCTAATAAAATATATTACACTTTTCACTTTAGGTATTCTGTTTTATTTATTTTTGATTAAATATAGAAAGGGTTTTTGTATTATGTTTTCACATATTTTACTATGCTACGTATAATAATAAGAAAGCCATCATCAATGCAAATAATCCAGTTGCTTCCGCGAAAGCAAAACCTAATATAGCGTAAGAAAATAATTGTCCTCTTAAAGATGGATTTCTAGAAACTCCTATTATTAAAGCACCAAATACTACACCTATACCTACTCCAGCTCCTATTAAACCTGTTGTAGCTAAACCTGTCCCTATTATTTTTGCTGCTTGTATCATTTATTTATTAATTTTAGATAAGCAAGAAACTAAATCAATATACTATTAAGTATATGTTTAGCTAAACAGATTTTTATATAAAAAGAGTTTTTATAGGATAAAAAAATCCCAAGAGATAAGACTCAATGAGATATAGGTGACAAGACTCGAACTTGTAAAGTTATTAGCTATTCCGTCCTAAGCGGAACCTGGTTACCAAATTTCAGCACACCTATTTAATGCTCGAGATAAGACTTGAACTTATAACCTAAACATCTTCAGTGTTCCGCTCAACCAATTGAGCTTCTCGAGCTATTATCAATTAAGCACAAATATTTTGCTTTCGGCATTTAGTCGCAAAAAATTTTTATATACCCTAAATATCAAATCTAAAAGTATATGGAGATATTAGGAATTGAACCTAATTTAACGAATTGCAAACTCGCTGTTTTACCAATTAAACTATATCCCCTTTTTATCATATAATTTTTAATAAGGCCAGAATGACTTGAACACTCATCTTAACTGTCATGAGCAGTTGGCTTTACCATTAAGCTATAGCCTTTTTTATTATAATATATATATAATAAAAAGTGTATATTATTAAGTTATAAACCTAAATATATATAATAATATTAATTTTTAATTAGTTCAGCTCAGTATTATATCCTTGTTATGTTTTATACTAAATCACTTATACTTAATTAAATATTATTTATTTAATAATTAAATAATATTTTGTAATTATTTATAAAAATAAAAAACGTATTAACTAAAGTATGGATAACCAGAACAAGGAAGGTATTGATCCTTCGCTTAATGATCTGCAATCATAAGGTAAAACCTTTTACAACTTGTTCCTTTTTTTTATTTGCACTATCCGAAAAACGAATTGAACGTTTATGATTAAAATCAACGAAACTTAAGCTCGTCCTGTCTACCAATTCCAGCACTCGGATTGTAAATACTAAAAAGCTAAATAATTTAACTAACCCTGCGCTTCCAAGGTGAATTGAACACCTAACCAATATAGTAACAGTATATTGCTCTACCAATTGAGCTATAAAAGCCATATAATTGAGGGAGGATACCATGAATTGAACAAGGATATACTATGCCACAAATAGTTGTTTTACCTTTAAACTATATCCACCTATATAATTTAAATAAGGAATAAAAGATAAAAAATTTAAAAGGTTAAACTTATATAAATCAAAAGCTAAAAATAAAGCCATAAAAAAACTATGGCTTTATTAAAAAATCATAAAAAAAGTATGAGAAATAAATGACTTGAACACTCAACCATTCGTGTGTAAAACGACTGCTCTACCAATTAAGCTAATCTCTCTTTATAATGTGCGGGCTGAGGATTTGAACCCCAATCTATTGGGCATGAGCCAAGTATGTTAAACTGTTACACCAACCCGCTATAACCCAGGAGAGATTTGAACTCTCGTTTTAACAGTGAAAATGATATGTCTTAACCAACTTGACCACTGGGTCTTAGCCCGATGTAAGTATCGCACTTACTTCCACCGATTACAAAACGGTAGCATTACTTTTATGCTAACCAGGCCTATTGAATTTTTTATAACTAAATTTTTTAGTTATTTAATAAAATTAGTACTTTATGCCTAAAGACCTCTAGGTCCGTACAACTAAAGCCTATGTATGCAAATTTAAATAAAAATGCATTTTGTAATGTTCTATTACATTTACAAGAGTATAATAAAGTAAGTTTCGCGCTTATATGCTTTCAGCGCTTCTCTTTAATTGACGTGGCTTTCTTGCCGTGCCCATTAATCTATTGATTTGCATCATATTTTAATTAAAATATTAGATTAATAAACAACATGTAAACTATTGGTCAACATACCCTATTCCTTTCGTACAAAGGGGCTATCTTTATTTTACTCAAACTTCCTCTAGAAGATAGAAACCATACTGTCTCACGACGTATTAAACCCAACTCATGTAGCTCTTTAATCGACGAACAGTCGAACCCTTCATGATTTCTGCTTTCATGTGGATGAGCTAAGCCGACATCGAGGTGCCAAACCGCGCACTCAATTTGTACTCTCTTGCGCACATTAGCCTGTTCAATTTGTTTACAAAAAAAAAATTTTTTTTTGTTGGTTGCTTTTTAATTGCATGCCATCCATACTTTACAATATGGTTCAGACTATGTTTTCATTTATATATATATTAATTTTTGTTGGCTGCTTTTTAATTGCATGCCGTGTTATTTAGTTATGTATTTCCACTTACTCAACCTTTTAATCCAAATGAACCAATATTAGTTTTACCTTTTAATTTTGTGTATTGTAAATTTGAATCTAAATTACCTTTTAATAAAACAGAAGATAAATGACCACATCTAGAATCTATGTTTCATAAATTACCTTTATATTTTACTTTAGTAACAGATCTTGAAGCAGTGTGTCTTTTAGTTAATCTACCTCTAGCTTCTAATCTAAAACCAGTAAATTTTCTGTACTTAAGATCTAAAATTAAATATTTTTGCAATGTTTTTTTATTTTTAATCTTTAGATTAAGATAAGGCACAGCATCCTCTAAATATACAACTTTATGTATTCTTATTTTATTTTTTAATTTATTTAGTAATCTATACAATTTTTTTCTATTTCTTTTTATTTTTATTAAAAATGATTCAGATAATATATCACTATTAAGATTAAATTTTTTTAAATTAATGAAATTAAATTCAACGTTTTTATTAAATAATACTTGTAAATAATTTTTTAAATATTGTAAATATGTATAATTAAATTTGGATCTATTTATATAAATCAATTGTTTAAAATATACATATTTTATTATTTTTCTTATATAATTTTTTCTTACTTTTCTATAAAATCTTTTAATGTATCTTGTAATACGTTTACTATATATAGATACACCTTTAATATTTTTCATTTTTAATATTTTAGCTAAAGCATGTATTATATAATCTTTTTCAAAATTAGAATCATATAAAGCATTTAAAGTTTTATTTTTTATATTTTTTAATTTTTTCATTAAAAATTTCATTCTTCTAACTCTTGCCCTTTTTCTAATTCTTATTTTTACACAGTTTGGATATTTTTGTGCATAAACATTTCTTTTTTTATAAATTGAAAGGTTTTTTCATATATAAATATATTTTGCCTTATTATTTATAATGCTTTTTTTTAAATATTTTTTCATAGATCTTTTCTTTGAGAATTTTCTTATAAATCTTTTTCTTAATTTTAAAAGATAATTGCTTTTTTGTCTATTAAAAGTATATAATGTTATGGTTACTTTATTATTTGTATGTTTAAATTCACCTTTACTTAAATAAACTCTACTAGATGACAATCTTCTATGTTTATTTCTTAATTTTTTAATTCTTATCCTTCTTTCTCTAAATCAATTATATAAAGAAAAATAACTTCGAATTAATTTCATAGCTAATTTACTTGTATGAGGTATTAGAGGTAAGGAATTTTTATTATATACAAATATACTATTATCTCATTCTCTTACAGAAGAAGGAAAATGCCTCATAGTATCCAAATCTTCTCCAGTTTTATATTCATCTTTTTTTTCAGTATATTTTTTTTTAAGTGTGGATAATAAAGTCATTTAACATCAATTTTTTTTGTTGGCTGCTTTTTTAATAGCATGCCATGTTATTGTTCCATAATGGAAACTTTTTCATTAATGTATAATAATTATACATTAATTTTTATTATAAATATATATAAATGTCGGATTTTAATTAATAATTAGTCGTTGAACGTTCTTATTTAAAAATAAGTTTCGCTTCAAATTAACTATATTGGTTATAGTGTTTTTTGAAATTTACCCGATATATTGCCAATATTAAAAAAATATTGAAGGACTAACAAAAAATCCCTAGCGTAACTTTTTCAAAAATACAAGACCTTTCCTTTCAGTATCTTGCGATCTTATGCCCCGCTTACGCGACTGATGGACTTGTAGGTCTAACAGTAAAGCAAGATTTAGCCATTAAACTTTTACAGTATTATTAAATATCATAGTATTATTATACTACAATTATGAATTTTAAATATTTAAAATTCCTTATACAACTATTTACATCATAGTTAAAATCTTACCTAAATAAAAATTTGTAAGTTATTTAAAATAAAAGTAACTGAATAAATTAATTATAATATATAACAAATTAAAAAAACACAACGAAAAATAAAATTTCTCGTTATATTTATTGCATATAGCATGCAAATTTACGAATGGAATTTTGGATATACCCAGGTACTTTTTATGGGATCTGTGCCCCGCATAAACTGTCTTCCAATCAATTGAATGTAATAAAGTAAATAAAGGTGTCTCATTGTTGTTACTTTGTTAATATTATGGAGTAAAGCAACTACCTTATACGCTTGTAAATCTTATATTAAATTCTCAATTAGTAACAGTAAAGCTGCATAGGGTCTTCTCGTCTATCTAGAGGTAAACAGTATCTGCACTGCTATTCCAATTTCACTGAGCCAATCATCGAGACAGCTGTTGTATCGTTACATCATTCATGCAAGACCGCATTTAACGGCCAGGGTATTCCGCTACCTTAGGACCCTCATCGGTAAGGCCGCCGTTTGTCGGGGTTTTCTTCAAAGCCTAACTTTTTATTTTTAAGCAAATCCGTTACCCAGCCGACACTGGGCAGACTTCACACTCAATATTTCGATATCTATCTTTGCAGAGTGCTTTGTTTTAAATAAACAGTCGTACAACACAATTCTATGCCTCCTAATCATATTGGAATATTGAAAAGTTGCCTTTTTTACATTCCTAATGTGAATGGCTCACCTTATCCCGAAGTTACGTGAGTCATTTTGCCGAGTTCCTTAATGATTGATTACTCAAACGCCTTCGTATATTCTACTTGCTTACTTGGGTTAGTATTTAGGTACGGTATTTAAAGTCAAATATTTGGAATTTTTCCTCATATATAACCTGTTTTATAGATTTTCCTGAACTAATTTAACTTTAATTAGTTTTTCCTGCCTAATATTCATCGCGGTATATTTTTCCGCTTAGAAGCCGTAAATTTAATTAAATACCATAAGCTTAAGGCGGATGTATTTATTTATTTATACACCTTATCGCTACTCATGTCAGCATTATCACTTGGATTTTACTATTCGTTTTTATTATTATAAACAATAAATCTAAGTGTTATCCAATGTTCCGCTACCCCATATATATTTTGTTTTTTAGCTAAACTATATATGGACAAGGTTTCGGTATATTATTTAGATCCGTTATATTTTCGGTGTGAACTACTAAAACAAACCAACGCTCTGTTACGAGATCATTAAAAAATGGCTGCTTCTAAGCCTATTAAATGATTGTATTCAAAGACACATCCTTAATTTCACTCAACAATAATTTTGGAACCTTATTAACTCTTGTTCTGGGCTGTTTCCCTTTAGACATACAACCTTATCGTACTATGTCCGATTATTTAATATTCATCTTAACCCTTCCGAGTGCAAATACTCTCCGATAAAATCTTTACGATCCCCCGATATATACAAATTTTTTTTGTTTGTTTTTGGATTAGAAAAACAAGGCAAAATAAAAATTGACCGAGATCACAGTTCTGTACCTGCTAAGATGTTACTTAAATTACCTACTAATATAGGTTTCGCGGAAAACCAGCTTAACTAGTCAGTTTTGTCTTTCACTTACTTACCACCATTCTTCGGATATCTATACAACGATAACCCGTTCGGACTTTTATTATCCTGATAATGGTAAGATCACTAGTCTCCGGGTCTAATTTTAGATACTTTATCATTGTTTCATAATCGATTTCTCTAGGAATCTTGTGCTAAGTTGCATAAAAAAGATTCTTGCATCTAAAATTAACTTGCTGACCCATTATGCAAAAGGTACGCTCTTGTTATTTATTTAAATTTTTCTTGAGCTGCTTATAAAACTACTATTAATCCTATTTCCTCACGGAACTATACACTATTGCGCATAAACCATATTTAGCCTTAGAGGAAGGTTCCCCTTTATTCAAACAGAAAATCCATTTTACTTGGTTTGGCCATCTGAGTCAAATCTAATCTCTTAAATATAAAGCCTCAGTCAATCTACATTCCTTCTCATTATATGTAGAATCTCGTTTGATTTTTTTTCCTAAGATTACTTAGATTTTTCTGTTCATCTTGTTTATTTACTAGATTTCTCTTAGCATTCTTCTTTTGGTTTATAGCAAGTTATTCATAATAATTTCTTTTTACACTTATTTGATAAATTTATCAAATTAAAATTTTTCTTATACTAGACTTATTTTATCTTTTTTTTTATAAAGATTGATTGTTCTTGAAATACAGAAGTTTTAAGATTATCAACTAATACGGGTACAAATTATTTATTAGATTTAACATCCTTTATAACCTAAAAATAATAATTTATAATTAATTACTTTAGTACTCAGATTTGAACTGAGAAATTAAAACTTTGAGTTTTTTATTTTACTAGTTAAATTATACATTTTTTATTAAAATAAAAATTTTTATTTAAAATAGACTATTTGTTTTCAGTTTTTTAACTGAAGATTATTTCCTTGTCTACTATCGATTTTTAAAGCATTTTTTCCTAACTCGAAAACAAAACCTAATGTTAATATAAAGAAAAATATTAACATTACTATTAAACCGTAAAGACCATTAGTATAAGCACTTACAATATAAGGATATACTAATAATATTTCTAAATCAAATAGTAAAAATAAAAGTGCAAATATGAAAAAGGATATACTAAATTGAGTTCTATTTTGTCCTAAAAAAGAATGAAAACCACATTCAAATGCACTATTCTTTTCTTGGTATGGATTATGTGGGGATAATAATATATTTAAACCTAATAATATTAAAGCTAATATAGGTATAAATAAAAAAAAAAAGGTTAAACTTGTCATTGTATATATATATTATAATTATAAAAAGGGGAAGAATTAAAAAAGGAGCATGTAAAGTAATAAAACCAAAAAAGTATGAATAAAAGAAATGGTTTCTAATACACATAAAAGATAAAAATAAAGAATTTAGTTAATTTATTTAAATAAGTATATTAAGAAATAGGTAGTATAAAAAAAGGCCGTTAAAGTACTCCTTATTAAACTATACAATCGTAATATACTTATTGTTATATTAAGCCTTAAATCATATTTATAATAAAACTAGAAAATAGTAGGGGGTAAGATATGTTTATTATTTTTTTTCCTGTACTGGAGAAAGAGATAAATCTGTTAAACCATTTTCTAAGTATGTTACAAATGGAATTAGAATAAAAAAGTGTGAAAAATATAAAGCAGTAGATATTTGTCCAAATTCTATATATGGAGATTCAACGTGTTTTGCTCCTAATTGTAATAAAATTAAGAAATTTGCTATAAATATAAAAAATAAAATTTTACTTAATGGTCTAAATTGTATCCCTCTTAATTTAGATAAATCTGTAAATGGCAGAACTAATAATGCCAATAAAGCAGAAAACATAGCTATAACACCTAATAATTTATTAGGTATAGATCTTAATATTGCATAGAATGGTAAAAGGTATCACTCTGGAACAATAGCAGGTGGAGTTTGCATAGGATTAGCCATAACATAATTTTCACTGTCACCTAAAACATTAGGCATGAAAAATACGAAAGTAGATAACACTATTATAAATAAAAATATTGTTATTAAATCTTTAAATATAAAGTAAGGAGAAAAAGGTAATCTATCATAATTACCAGATACTCCTAAAGGGTTACTTGAACCACTAGAATCATGTAAGGCAATTAAATGCAATAAAGCTAAAGCAGCTAAAACAAAAGGTAATACAAAGTGTAATGCAAAAAATCTATTTAATGTTGCATTGTTTACAGAGAAACCTCCTCATATGAATTCTACTATATCTTGACCTACTCATGGTATAGCACTCATTAAATTAGTTATAACTGTTGCACCTCATAAAGACATTTGACCGTAAGGAAGAACATAACCCAAGAAAGCTGTAGCTATCATTAGTATAAATAATACTGTTCCTAGAGTTCACACCAAAGTTCTTGGTGCTTTATAAGATCCATAATATAATCCTCTACCTATATGTAGATATACTATAAAGAAAAATGCTGATGCTGTATTTGAATGTAAATAACGTATTAATCATCCATTGTTTACATCTCTCATAATATGTTCCACTGAATCAAATGCTTCTAATACACTAGGTGTATAATGCATTCCTAATGTTACACCTGTAACTATTTGTATACCTAAACAAAAAGCTAATAACGATCCAAAATTTCATAAGTAGCTTATATTAGATGGTTGTGGTGAATCGATTAGATATGAATTTACCATCTTTAATAGGGGATGACTTTTTAATATTCTCATTTTTTTTTTATTTTTTTTAATAATATAATTAATTATATGTAATTATTGCAAACTATTTAAAGTATGTAAATTATATAAAAGGAACAAATAGAAGTATGTAATGAACTAAATTTTCAATAGATATATAAGGTATTATATTAGATACTTTGTTTATTATCCTATGGTTGAAAAATTATCTAAAAATATCTTTAAAGACCTGTCGCAGCTCTAACCGTTACTATATGTCTGAGCCAGAAATAACTTGCAAGGTTACTTTCATATATACTTATATTACTTTTTTATATTTTAATATTTTATAATTAGGACTTTTATTTAAAACAAAAAAAGATAAATACACCTAATAATAATAAAAAAGTACAGTTTATAACTGGACTTATTTTATCTTTTTTATAAAGACCTTAACAAATTTAACCTAGCTATATTTGTTACATTTTTCTGTTTTTTATCTATAAACTGTACTTTTTTAATTATACCTTTATATTATTACTATTAATAAATTAAGCTAAAACCTGTATTTTTTTTAATATAAGCTTTTTGTTTTTTAAAGCATTCAGATTTGAACTGAAATAAAAGTTTAAAACTTTTTATTTTTCCAATTAAACTTTTCTTTTTTAAGCTATATAATAAAAAAGAAGAAAAAAAATTAAATTAAGGATAAATTAGTTACAAGTAAACCATTATTAAATATTAAACAAGGTATAAGTATAATAAATGCAATAACGATAGGTAATAAAACAGTTCAACAATAAGACATTAATTGATCAAATCTGATTCTAGGGAAAGATGCTCTAACTCAAATAAAAGCAAAAATAAGTAAACAACTTTTTATACCTAAATATAAACTAGGTAACAAACCATCAATTAAAGTGTTTAAAACTGTTTTATGATTAGTACTATCAAAACTCGTATCAAAGTATTCTAATGAAAAGAAAGGTAAATACCCTCCCAAAAATAAAATACTAGCTAATATACAAATTAAAACGATACTAGCGTATTCGGCTAAAAAAAAGAATACAAATACAGCTGCAGAATGTTCTGTCATAAATCCGGAAACTAATTCAGATTCTGCTTCGGCTAAATCGAAAGGAGCTCTATTAGTTTCAGCTATACAACCTATAAAAAATAATATGAATATAGGTAGTAAAGGAAATACAAAATATACGGTTTTCTGTGCTTCTACATTAACTGTTAAGTTTAAACTTCCACTTAGTAAAATAATTAATAATATTGCTGAACTTAAAATTAATTCATAACTTATTAGTTGTGCAGTACTTCTTAAAGATCCTAAAAAAGCATATTTAGAATTGGCGGATCAACCAGCTAATAATATACCATATGTTGCTAAAGATGATACGGCTAACATATATAATATTCCTAGACTCATATCACCTATACTTAAACCAGGTCCATACGGTATTACAGCATATCCTAATAGTGAAAATGTTAATGTTATGATTGGACCCAAAAAGAATAGTATTAAGTTTGATTGAGTTGGCACTACATATTCTTTTAATATTAATTTTAGTGCATCGGCAAAGGCTTGCAGTAGTCCATAGTAACCTACTATATTAGGACCTAATCTTCTTTGCATACTTGCCATTGTTTTTCTTTCTGCTATAGTAGTAAATGGTACTACTAATAATGCAGGAACTACTACTATTAGTACTTCTAGTATAGACGCTAATGTCTCCATATTTTTATTATATATATTTATTATAAATAACTATAATGATAACATTTATTTACTAGTTATTTATAATAATTTGGATCTTTTTAAAGATCTTATTGTTTTTTTGAAATAAATGATATCCATGATTTACGTGGTTCTCTTTCTTTTGGTCCTATAACTGTATAATAAATCATAGCATAAATAATAATAATAAATAATAAAGAATCGTTATTATTATTAGTTAAAAATAATATAGAAATATAGAAAATCAAACCAACTAATATGTATAAAGCATAAGATGTAACAACCCCGGTACTTAGTTTATTAATAGAAACACTTATATCAGTAATACTTTTTTGTAAACCAAAAGGTCCAAATTTTTCCACAGATCCTTTATCCATTATTTTTGTAGTTTGAGCACCTAAGTCTAATATTACACCTGAAATATATTTATTATAGTACATTTCCACTAAAAAACGTTGATTAAAAAAGCTAAATATGTTGTAACCCAATCTAGATAATTTAAATTTCATAAGTAACTTAGGATAAAATTCAGTGAATAATATAGATATTATACTTAATGTAATAGTAAAAAATAAAGGTAACAATTTATATAAAGTAGGAACATTAAATTCTGTATCTAACATAATTTCATGTTTAGGGTGTATAAAAATACTGTTATCAGAAAAGAAATCAGAACCTAAACCTATAAAAATATCCTTAGTTATATAACCAAAAAATATAGAAAATATAGCCAATATAATTAAAGGCAAACTCATAAATATATCTCCTTCATGTGCAGCATGCTCTGGTTTATAATTAACTATAGGTCCATTCGGATTAGTTAAAAAAGTTAAATATAAAACTTTAACTGAATAAAGTGTAGTAAACATAGCTCCTATAACTGCTATATAATAAACTACTATACTTGATATATAATATTTACCAAATGCAGATTCAAGTATAAAATCTTTAGAATAGAAACCTGTCATAAAAGGGAAAGCCACTAAACTAAGAGAAGCTATTAACATAACTGAATATGTAAGAGGTAAATAAGATATTAATCCACCATATTTTCTAAAATCTTGATTATCTGCAACTGCATGTATTACCGCCCCTGCACCTAAGAATAATAGACCTTTATAAAAAGCATGATTCACTAAATGAAATAAAGCTATATTATATGAAGATAAACCAATAGCTATAACCATCATTCCTAATTGACTCATAGTTGAATAAGCTATAACTTTTTTTATATCTTGTTGAAATAAACCTACTAGAGAACTAAATACTGTTGTTATAGCTCCTACTCATAAACATAATAATAATACAAAGGAACTATATTCTATTAAAGGAGATACTCTCATTAATAAGTATACACCTGCAGTAACCATAGTTGCTGCATGTATTAGAGCTGAAACTGGTGTAGGACCCTCCATCGCCATAGGTAATCAAACATGTAAACCAACTTGAGAACTTTTAGCCATTGCACCAATTAATAAACATATACCTATGATTATAACAACATCTTCACTATAATAAGGTGCTAAGGAAAATACTGTAGTATAATCTAGATTACCGAATGATCATAATATAGCAAACATACCTATAGTTAAAAAGCAATCACCTACTCTATTTGTTAAAAATGCTGATAAGGAACTTTGATTTGCAGCTATTCTTGTAAATCAAAAACTAACTAATAAATAGGAACATACTCCCACACCTTCTCAACCTACAAACATTAATAAAAAGTTGTCTGCTGTAACTAAAATAATCATCATAAAAGTAAATAAACTTAAATAACTGAAAAATCTTTGGTTATGTGGATCATGACTCATATATCCTATTGAATATAGATGTACTAAGGATGATACAATTAAAACGGGTATTAACATTGAAACTGTTAAAGAATCAAAATTAAATGCTCATTTTACATTTAAGGATTCTGAATCGATTCATCTAAACAATTCTATTTTTGTTCCTACTTGATTTAATCCTACTTCTACAAAAGCTATTATTGCTAATATTGTTGTTATTATTACACATGTACATGTTATTATTTGTGATCCGCTAACTCCAACTTTTCTACCAAAAAAGCCGGATACTATTGATCCTAATATAGGTAAAAGTATTAATGCTAGATACATTAGTTATATTCTATTGCTATGCTTCCTCTTAATCTATAAAATGCTACTAAGATTCCTAGACCTATTGCTGATTCTGCTCCTGCTATAGCTATTATATATATCGAAAATGTTTGACCTAATATATCATCAAAGCTTAATGAACTTATTAATATTAAGAATGTAATTGATAATAACATTATTTCAATTGAAATAAGCATTAAAATTATATTTTTTCTGTTTAAAACGAAACCCAATATTCCTATTAAAAACAAAACTAGTGAAAAACTCATTTAATATTTATAGATTAAATTATGGTTGTGCTATGTTATTATTATTATTTTTTTTATATTAGTTATTTAAATACCACATGTGACCTATAAAGGATTTGTGAATAATGTAAAAAAAAACAATGGGTTTTTTAAATATTCATTGAATAGCTTATTAAAGATAATAAATTACATAAATTTAATAATTCATCCGGCATAAAAATAAAAGCAAATATAGCTAAATTTAATATACTTAATGTTATAGAATAAATATTAGATAATGAAACATCTAAATACATATAAGTTTTTTCATATTCAGATTTATCAAAATAAATAGTTTTTATTACTGTTAAATAATAAACTGCACCAATAACACTTGTTAATACACCTATTAAAACTAAAATAGTTTTATTATTATCTAGAGCAGTAGTTAAAACCATTTGCTTTCCAAAAAAACCAACTAAAGGAGGTAAACCGACAAAAGAAAACATAGTTATAACTAAACATAAAGCTAGTATAGGATTAATAGAAAAATAACCCTTTAATTGACTAATTAATTGAATAGGACTATTATTTTTTTCAGGTAAATTATTATATTCTGAAATATTTGTATAATATAAATATAAACTAAATCCAATAGCTATTAATATTAAAAAAGCATTTAAATTTGTTAAAATATATTGTATAATATAAAATATATATGCTTGATATGAATCTATAGAATGCACAACTAAAGCTAATAATATAAAACCTACATGTGATATAGTACTATAAGCTAATAATCTTTTAATTCTTGTTTGTGTAATACCTAAAACTGTACCTATGATCAATGAAAAAAAACAACTTATAGATAAACTAGTTGTTCAGGAATAAAATTGTACAGTTGAATGCAATAAACTACTAGTATATTGTACTAATTCTAATAATAAGACCAAAATAGCTATTTTACCAAGTATTGCTATAAAAGTTGTTACTATAGTTGGTACTCCATCGTATACATCAGGTGATCATCAATGAAAGGGTGCAGCTGCTATTTTAAATAGCAGTCCTACGGATATTAATAATAAACTATAAAATATATAACTATGCATGTATCATGTAGAATATTCTACATATCTTTCTGAATCAGATATAATAGAATAAATACCATCTAAATTAGTTAAACCTGAATTAGCATATATCAAACCTATACCTAATAATATAAAACATGAAGATAGTCCTCCTAATAGAAAATAAGTTAAAGCAGATCCTGTAGATGATTCAGAATTTCTATGCAGTGATGAAATAATATACAAACTGAAACTTTGTAGTTCTATACATAGATATATAGATCCTAAATCACCACTAGATAGTAATAAGGTTGCTCCGCTTATTACAAATATTATAATAAGTGCGTATTCTATTATTGTAAATTGTTCTGATACTTTATTTATTATATTTACATATTGTTTTACTTTTTTAAATAAGATATCTATCATTGAAGTTGAATCTCCTATATATTTTTTTCTGGGATAAAAACCAGTTAGTAACAATATTATCCCACTGATTAGTAAGATAAATATTTGAAATGTATGTGTTATAGCTGTTACATTAAATAAACCCCCGTATAACCCTAGTCCCTTCTCTAAATATGTCATATAATATGTTGTGTACGCTGAGTTTATACTATATAATACTATTAGTATACCTATTCGACTATATAATATAGATGTATCAGGTCTATTTGTTAAACCATTTGAAAATAAAAGTAAAACAAGAAATGTTAATATCATATGTTTAAATTTTTTATTAGTATGTTTATACTTTTATTTTGTTAGCAAAGAAATAACATTTTTTTTTAAATTGTGTTAATTAGATTTTTAGAGCAGTTATTTATCTCTTGTAATTATTTTATTAAGAACCTCAGTAATATATTGAAATGTATAAAAATAATCATACTACATCTACAAAATGTCAGTATAATATACCTGATTCAAACCCTAAGTGATGATTTTCTGTTAAATGATAAGCTAATAGACGTCATAATCCTACAGCTAAAAAGGCTGTACCTATAATAACATGTAAACCATGAAAACCAGTACCAAAATAGAAACAAGAAGAATATGTACCATCAGATATAGTAAAAGATGATACTGTATATTCTATACCTTGAAAAGCTGTGAATATTACAGCTAAAATTATAGTGTAAACTAAACCATATAAAGCTCCGCTTCTATTTCCTTGTATTAATGAATGATGTGAATAAGTTACTGTTACACCTGAAGACAATAGTATAATAGTATTTAGTAAAGGTAATTCAAAAGGATTTATAGAATCTATACCCATAGGAGGTCATTTTGCACCTAATTCTATAGTTGGAGATAATGCACTATGAAAAAAAGCTCAAAATATAGCTAAAAAAAACAAAGCTTCTGAGACTATAAACAGTCCAACTCCCATGTTAAGTCCTCTTTGCACAGCTAGAGTATGGTTTCCTAAATAAGTACCTTCAGATATTATATCTCTAAATCATAAGGACATAGATAATATTAAGCTTATTAATGCTACAGCTAAAAGATTTAAACCTATACTAAAACTTTGAAAAGATAAAATTGCACTTAAAGTAACAGCTAATAAAGAAGTACTTGTGTTTAAAGGTCAAGGGCTAGGAGACACTAAATGATAAGGGTGTGCTTGAAAATTACTACGGGTCAAATTTGTCATAAATAGTTATATTGGTTTTTTTTTGTTTGGGTTTTATTTTTTTGCTACTACAAAATAAGGTAAAGTAAAAAAGGGCTTATACGAATATATATATATATATGTTTACTTAAATTTGGAGCGGTTAGAACACTCATTAATAAATACCAAAAATTTATGATTTGCCAATTAGTCGACAACATATAATATTCGTTAACAAGATAAATAATTAAAAATAAAACCTGTAATCTACAAAATATACAGATTAAAACAGTATGAGTAAGCCTTTATAAAGCATTAAACTAACCTGTTAGTATGTATCATAACTAACCTTTTCCGTATTATAATAACCTATAACTAAAAAAATGATTCCTCAGTGACTTGAACACAGAAGATATTTTTATCAAAAATACGCTTTACCAATTAAGCTAAGAAACCTCAGAGAATATCCGATTTGAACGGATGTAATTTTATCAATTAAATAAGTTTCAAGCTTATCGCTATAAACCACTCAGCCAATTCTCTTTTTTGCCAAGGTATAAGTCTGTAAATAAATAAGCTATAGATTATCTAATAATAAAAAAGGGTAATAAAAGTGAAAAATCCAATTAAATATAATTAATGTTATATAATAAATGATAAGTGTAATAGTGAAGACCATCTAAAATAATAGAAGGATAAATACCTAATAATACTGTAAATAAAACTAAAACAGTAAGCATAAAGAATTCTCTTTTATTTAAATCAGGTAAATATTGATATCAATAATATTTAGAAGTAGATCCTGCAAAAGCTATACGATTAAACATAAATATAGTATAAGCTGCAGAAAATACAATAGATGAAGAAGCTAATATACCAGCAATAGGTAATCTTTCAAAAACTCCATATAAAGACATAAATTCTCCCACAAAATTTAAAGTAAGAGGAGCACCACAATTACCTAATGATAATATGAAAAATAAAATAGAAAATATAGGCATACTTTGAGCTATACCTCTATAATAAGTAATTAATCTTGTACCAGATCTATCATATAGAATACCTCCAGCTGAAATAAATAAACCAGAAGACACAAAACCATGAGCTAGTCCCAATAAAATACCACCTTGTATACCTTGAAATACATTACTAAATACACCTGATAGATATACTGCAGCATGGGATACAGATGAGTATGCTATTAGCTCTTTTATATCAATCGTTCTAAGTGTACTAAGACTAGCATATATTATAGTTAAGATTCCTATAAGGAATACAATATAAGTATAATATAAAAAGGCTTTAGGTACTAAAGGTAAAATTAATCTAAAAATACCGTATAAACTTAATTTTAAAACTATGGCAGCTAAAATTATACTTCCGGATAAAGGTGATTCAACATGAGCTTTTAGAAGTCAACTATTTAAATAAATAGTAGGTGTTTTTACTGCAAATGCTATAAATATACCTATAAACATAAATAATTGTGTGAGATATATAAAGTTTGTTTTTGATAATACATTTATATCTGTACAACCTATTAAAGATTGCATTTTTATTATAGATAATAACATAAATAAGGATCCTAAAAATGTGTATAAGAAAAAATAAAAACTTGCTCTTATTTTTGCACTAGATCCAAATAAACCTATTAATAAAAATAAGGGGGCTAAAATACTTTCAAAAAATATATAAAACATTAAGATATCTAATACTAAAAATATCATTAATAATAAAGTTTCTAATAATAATATTATTATTAAAAAATACTTTATTTTATTATCTATCGATTTTCAGTTAGATATTATTGAGATAGGCATTATTAACGTCGTTAATAATATAAAATATAAAGATAAACCGTCTATACCCATATAGAAATCATAATAACCAATTACATAGTGTTCCTGAACAAATTGAAAATGTTTGCTACTATTATCATACAATAATCATATTATTAAAGAAATTATTAAATCTATTATAGTTACAGAGAGGGCTAAGATTTTTAAATTTTTAGGATTTGCGTTTATATCATAAGAATTATATGTAAATAAGAAAAATATACCTAATAATGGTATAATAATTAATGCTAATAATAACAATTAAGTAATAAAAAATACAAACAACAAAAAGTCTTAAATAAATAAATAAACAAAAAAAATAAACTTAAAAGTTTAATTAAACGATAAAGTATACTTTAATTAAGTTTAAAGTAAATGTGAGTTAAAAGTATATCTACAAGAGCACTTAGATTTGAACTAAGTTCAGGAAGTTTGAAGCTTCTTATTTTACCAATTAAACTAAACTCTTTAATCACATACGGAAAAGAGTTGAGTCGAACAACTAAGTATATAAATACAATGTTTAGCAAACACCTTACCTTACCCATGGAGACATTTCCTTTTGTTTCGAGCTAGGCCGGCTTCGATCCGGCATCATTTTCCTCGACAAGGAAACACTTTACCAATTAAGATTACTAACTCTTTTTTACCTCAATTTACGGCCAGTCGGATTTGAACCGACATAAGACACTTGGAAGGCTACTGTTCTACCATTAAACTATAGCCGCTTAGATTAAAAAAACTCTTAAACCTTTATATTAACTATAAATAATCTAAAAAAAAGTTTTACATTAGGTATACAAATATTTAATAATACTTCGGGGTATCAAGATTTGAACTTGACAACTCCTCAACCCAAATGAGACGCCTAACCAACCTGGCTCTACCCCGGTTTTACCAGAAGAAGAATTTGAATCTTCATTTTTAATGCATGAAATTAATGTTGTAACCAATTAAACTACCCTGGCTATAATAGATTAGATCATCTTATAATTCCTATCTAAGATTTGAACTCAGACCTAAATATTAGAAATATCATGCTCTACCATTAAGCTAATAAGATAGGAAACAAGAGATTCGAACTCTTAAAAGCATAATGCTATTGAGTTTACAGCTCAACCCTTTTTACCAATAAAGGAACTCTCCTTTTTAAGCAGTAAGACATAAGGGATTTGAACCCTTATCTTTACGATTAAAAGTCGTGTGTTTTACCGTTAAACTAACGTCTCTTTTTAATTAAGATTGTTGTTTAATAGTTATGACTATTGACCCTACCATGGCTAACAACAGTATTATAGATGTTATTATTAATCACATAGATAAATTAGTATACATAACATTTCCTATACTAATTATATCATATATGTCTACTAAATTACTATCTCAATTATTAGATGATACATGATATATTTCACTAAATATATCAGAATCATTAGAATATATTTCTTTAAAATTTAAAGAATCTGCAGTTTTTGTATCTGGCAATATTTTATTATATGGTATAAAAAACCCTAATATAGTTAAGATAGCTAAAGGTATATTATTATTAGTATCACTAATAAGTTCTGATACTCTTATATTTATCAACATTAAAATAAATAAAAATAAAATAGATACAGCTCCTACGTAAACTAAAAGATACGATATACCTATAAATTTTGCACCTAAAAATATTAAATAACAAGATATACTTGAAAATAATACAATTAAATGAAGAACTGAAACTATAGGATTTTTACTTATTATTATAAAAACACCTGAAAATAAAGATATTATATATATTATGTTTAAAAAATCTGGGCTGAAACCATTTAAAATAGATGGTATATAAAATAAATTTAACATTATATTAAAAAACAAATCTTTGGATTGTAAGAATAAATAATTAAGATTATAAAAAAAGCTTACTTTACAGAATATTAATCAACACCTGTATCATCAAAAGGATTATATACATCTACTTGATTATCAATAAAATCATTAGTAGGTGTATGTGGTTTATCTAAACCACTGGAAGTTGGTCTAACTATTTTTCCATTATGAGACGATCTATATATATCTAATATAGAAGTATAGTATCTTCTAAAGAGGGATTTTTTTCTATCATTAATTGTTTCCTCCACTTCATTTAATGATATAGAATCCATATTTAAAATATCTTTCTGAGAGGGATTCTCTAGTTCTTTGTTATTTTCATCAAAAACAGCTTTATATTTTTTTCTTAAACCTAAATAAGCTTTTAGGTCTGATTCCTCAGGCTTATTGCCTTTATTAAGGTCATCTACAGCTCTTTGAGCTTTATTTATTAAACAAGTATCTTTATTATAATTTTTAATAGTATCTACCTTTAATACCCACTGTTTTAGGGCTTCATCGTCACTATTAGTATGATTTTTAAATATTTTTAATTGATAAAACAAAGATTTTAACATTATTTTTATAAAAATTACCTACAACAAAAATAGAAAACTTATAAGTTTTCTATTTTTGTTTATTTATTTAAAGACTTTTTGTTGTTTGTATTTTTTATTACCTAATTGTTATTATTAGCATTAATTATTATACCATTATTAGGTATATTTACATATAGGATAAAAACGTAACCAACCTTGGAGTTGAACCAAGTTTTCTCCTCGTGTTGGTTGTAGACAAAGTCTACCGTATATTTAAACAAATTTGTTTAAATATACGTCAAATTATTTTCAGCTAAAAAAATAATTTTTAAATTTAAGGAAGTTTAAGGCTAATAATTCCCGTGCAATTTCCATTACACGAACCATATTTCGACTTAACACCAATTAAAGTCACGCATACGAAGATTACATACCTAAAAAATACATCTAATTAAGTAAAAAGTAATAGATAAGCAACCAAACTTATTGCGCATACATCTTTCAGCGCCTGACGAGTAGTTAGTACCCGACTGAGATACGATTCACCGTGACGTGGTGATACACGATTACTAGTAATTCCATATTCATGTAGTCGAGTTTCAGACTACAATTCACAAATAGTTATATCCAATTTTAGGGGATTAGCTCCATTTTGCAATATCGCATCCCTTTGTTGAGGTATATGTGGCACGTCTATAGCCCACGTTATTAAGGCCATGATGACTTGTCTTGATCCCGTCTATCTATCCAATATAGCGGTGAACTACTTTAGAAAAAATAACTAAAGTATGGGCTTTCGTTAATTAAAGGAATTAACCCGAATCTCACGATATTAACTGAAGACAGCCGTGCAACACTTGTACTAGTTCACACTAGTATTCAAAACGTGGTAAGGTTATTCGCGGGTTATCGAATTAAATAACATACTTCACTACTGGTTTCAGAAACGGTCTAATGATTTCAATTTGGGCGTTGCCGCTTTAGTCTTAAGGTGGAATGCTTACACTTTCATTTATAAGCTAAATAACATCTAGCGTATGACACTCATAATTGTCTCCTTGGACTACTAGGGTATCGAATCCTAATCGCTCCCCAAGGCTTCGTCCCTCAACGTCAGTTTTTACATAGAATATAACTTTTGCCGGTACCCGTCCTACCAGGATTAGTGTATTTTATCCCTTCTCTGGTTGTTCGCCTATTCACACATAAAACTCTAGAAAAATAGTACCTTGTAAGGCTTGATTTTCTGTCTAGGTACCCTTTATACCGATTAAATATGAATAACACTCGTCTCCTACGTCTTACCGCGACTGCTGGCACGTAATTTGGTCAAGACTTATAGATAAAAAATCGTCATACTCTTTATTTTATCTAGAACTTCATAAAGTCTGATTCCTTTTTACATTCTTCCAAGTTGCTGGTTCAGTCTTTCGACTATTGACCAATATCCCTCACTGCTGTACAATTCTGCCCTGGGGTTTTTTCAGACCCAGTGTGATCGATCGACCTCTCAGTCACGACTACCGCAATCTGAGCTAATTTTTTTATTACTCTTACGGATTATTAAATAACTTCTTAAAGCGAATTTTATCTATCTTTATTCTTCCTTATTTTTTACAATAAATTGTATTAAGTTGGACATTTATAAGGGATTTTGGGTTTCCTTACTTCAAGGTAGTTATTAATATCTACTCACCTGTACACCACGTCTCCTAATATTTTTTTTATATTCGACGTTCAATTAGCATGTGTCAAGCATTTGGATAGCGTTCATTCAGAGCCATCATCAAACTCACTATTATATACTAGACTTATTTTATCTTTTTTTTATTTTTATTAGAATCTATTAAGCTAATTATTGATACATTAAAGTCCTTTATACAGCTAAGTATATATTACTATTTTCATTTTTTTTTATTTTCTGTTTAATCTTAAAGCTTATACCTTTATTATTTTTATTTTAATTTATACTTAATTAGCTTTAACTTTTCTTGTTTATTTGTTAAATATATGTTTATTTTTTTTATCATCTAATAATTTTTTATTAAGCATTCAGATTTGAACTGAAATAAAAGTTTAAAACTTTTTATTTTTCCAATTAAACTATACTTCTTTTTTTTTTAGGGGGGGTTTATTTTAATTCAATATACTTCTATGAGGTGTTACTAAAAATTTAGATTGTTGTTGTAAACTTTGTTTTTTTGCAATAATCATATCTTGGTAGCTAGAATTACGAAATGCTAGATATA
>Ga0247729_10000199_pt1 | contig 28215 bp, 34 predicted proteins | sample UWRJL133311R2_FD_180958 | JGI IMG/M metagenome (GOLD analysis project Ga0247729, IMG submission 180958) | Plant litter microbial communities from Arlington Agricultural Research Station in Wisconsin, United States - UWRJ-L133-311R-2 | ecosystem: Environmental > Terrestrial > Plant litter >... | reverse complement strand
GCGCAGCGCCCGCGGCGAAGTGCAGGTACAATTCGGCGGCAAAGCCCGCCAGCTGCGCTTCGGCATGAACACGCTGCACGACTACTCGAAGCTCACCGGCTCGCCCGTGGCCGGCTTCGCCAAGGACCTGCTGGACGACTTCCAGCCGGCCGTGCGTACCATCACCTACTGCGCCATCAAGCGCTACGTGCCAGCGGCCGAGCTGCCGGACGATTTCAGCCAGGACACCGTAGGCGACTGGCTCGACGAGCTTAGCCCGGAAGATGGGGAAACCTTAGCGGAGGCACTGTATCAGTCGGTGAAGACCGGAAACCCCATGGTGGCGGCACTGATCGGCAAGATCGTGCCGCCGACAGCCCCGACCGAGCACGCGTCTACGCCGGCGACGACGGCTGGGACGACCTCCTAGAATTTGCCCTCGGCGAGCTGGGCCTGCGCCCCGCCGACTTCTGGGACCTGACCTGGGCCGAGTACCAGCGCGCCGCCCGCGGCTACCACCGCCGGCAGGAAGCAGCGTGGCAGCGCACGCGCTGGAGCACTACGCACCTGCTCAACATCCATCTCAAACGGGAGGACCGCATTACTCCCGAGGAGTTGCTCTGGCTGCCCTCCGACCCGGTAGAAGTCCTCGACGACGAGGAGACCGACGACCTGTTTGCCGCCGTGCGTCAGGGCGACGCACACTTACTTACCTCCGCGCATGAGTGACGTATTAGCATCCCTGGCCGTCCGGCTCGGTGCCGAAACGGCCGAGTTCGACCGCAAGATGGCCGCGGCCAAAAAGGAGCTGCTCGGCTTCACCAAAGTTGGCGCCGGGCTGGAGAGCGTGGGCAAGGGCCTCTCGCTGGGCATCACGGCGCCCGTGGTGGCCTTCGGGGCGCTGTCGCTCAAAGCCGGCGGCGACTTCCAGGCCGGCATGAACCGGGTGGAGGCCGCCACCGGCGCGGCCGGCGGGGAGCTCGACCGCCTCAAGGCCAAGGCCCAGGGCATCGCCCTGGACCCCAAGCTCAAGTTCTCGGCCACCGACGCGGCCGGCGCGCTGGAAAACCTGGCCAAGAACGGGCTGAGCACCGCCCAGATTCTGGGCGGGGCGGCCGATGCCTCCGTAGACCTGGCTACGGCCACCGGCGGCAAGCTGGCAGTGGCGGCCGACATCACGACCGACGTGATGAACAATTTCGGCAAGTCGGCAAAGGATGCGGCCGCGCTGGTGAGCAACATCACCGGCACCACCATTGCCAGCAAGCTCAGCATCGACGAGTACCGGCTCGCCCTGGGTCAGGCCGGCGGCGTGGCCGGGCCGCTGGGCGTGCAGTTTGAGGAGTTCAACACGGCCCTGGCCGTTACCTCCTCGGGCTTCAGCTCGGGCTCGGATGCCGGCACCAGCTTCAAAACCTTCCTGCAGCGGCTCGTGCCGCAGAGCAAGGAAGCCGCGGCGGCCATGAAGCAGCTGGGTCTGAACTTCTTCGACGCCCAGGGCAAGATGAAGCCCTTGCGCGTGATTGCCGGCGACCTGCAAAAGGCTTTCAAGGGCCTCAGCGACGAGCAGCGAAACGGGCTGGGCACCAAGATTTTCGGGGCCGACGCCATCCGCACGGCCCTGCTGCTGGCCAAAGACGGGGCCGAGGGCTTCGACAAGATGGCCCTCAGCATCAGCAAGGTCAACGCCGCCGCCCAGGGCGCCACGCTCAGCAAGGGCTTTGCCGGCTCGCTGGAAGCGGCCAAGAGCGCCGTGGAAGGGCTGGAAATTGCTATTGCCGACAGCGGCCTGCTCGACTTCGGCACCGAGCTGCTCCAGCAGGGCGCGGCCGTGGCCAGCGGCCTGGCGCAGCTCAGCCCGGCCACGCTCGGCTTCGGCACGGCCGTGGCCGGCGCGGCGGCCGCCGTGGGCCCGCTTTCCTACGGGTTGGGCGTGCTGCTCCAGCAAGCCCCCACGGCTAAGCTGGGCTTTAACGCCCTAGGCGGGGCCCTCTCCTCGATTGTAAGCCCCGCCGGCCTGGCCGTGCTAGGGGTTGGGGCGCTGGCCGCCGGGCTGTATTACCTGGCGACGGCGAATGAGCGGGCCGTGGAGTCCTTCCAGCAGGAGAAGAAGGCCACCGATGCGCTGGCCAGCAGCGTGCTGCCGCTGACGGACCGCTACGACGAGCTTAAAGCCAAAACCACCCTCACGGCCACCGAGCAGGAAGAATTGCGGGGCATCGTGGAGCGCATTGCCCAGCAGGTGCCCTCGGCCACCGTGGCCATTGATGCCTACGGCAAGGCCACCGACATCAGCGCCCAGAAAACGCGGGCCTTCGTGGCCGCCGCCCGCGAGCAGGAGAAGCAGCTGGCTATTGCGGCCCTGCCCGCCGCCGAAGCGCAGCTGCGCGACTTTGGCGGGCGCCTGGACCAGCTCCGCAAAAAGCAGGAAGAATTCAACAAGACCGGCGGCATCAGCGTGCTACAGACCGATAGCCGCGGCCTGTTTCAAACCACGGAGGTCTACAAAGCCGGCAGTGAGCAGGTGCGGGAATTTCAGCTCAACCTGGCCAACCTGAACGTGGAATTCCTCAAGCAGGAAGCCCTGGTCAACCAGTTGCGCGCCTCGGCCGGCAAGTTCGGCGCGGTGCTGCCCGGCTTCGAGAAGTATGGGGCGCTGGCCCGCCAGGCTTCGGCCGACATTGCCGCCCTGGCGAAGGCCGCGGCCGATGCCGGCAGCGGCGGCCGGGCCCTGGCCCCGCTGACGGAGGCGCAGGCCAAAGCCCTGCAGAAGCTGAACGCGGAGCTTACGCGCATTAAGAACGAAGTGGCCGCCGGCATCAACTTCGACCCGATGGCAGACCAGATCAAGGCCCTCAGCAGCGGCATTCCCGACCTGCTGGCCGTGGGCTTCGGCCCCAACGGCAAGGTGGTGCAGGCCTTCGTGGCTCAGCTCAACGGGCTGGAAAAGCAGTACGACACTTTTAAGGCGCGTATTGCCGAGAAGCAGGCGGGTGCGGCCCTGTTCGGCAACGCCCTGGACCCGGCTTCCCGCCTGGGCGAGGTGCCCACGACCCTGAAAAAGCTCCCGGGCTACGACACTACGGCGCTGGCCGCCAGCCTGGAACAGGCCCGCCTGCACTACGAGGGGCTGTCGGAAGCCGAGAAGAAAGCCTTCGCCGATACGCTGCTCTTCAACCAGAGTATGGAAACGGCCTTCGACAACCTGGGCGCCAGCGTCGGGCCCGCGCTAGCCGATTTGGCCGGCTCCGTAGCCGAGTCGTTTACGGCCATTGCCCTAAGCGGCGGCTCGCTGGGCGACGGCTTGCAGGCCGTATTCGGGACCGTACTGCAGGCGCTGGGCGGCTTTATGGGCTCCTTCGGCAAAGAGCTCATTGCCATTGGCATCGGCAAGCTCAGCCTGGACAGCCTGTTCGCCTCGGGCCCGGCGGGCGGCCCGGCCGCCATTGCGGCCGGCCTGGGGCTGGTGGCCCTGGCCGGGGTGGCCTCGGCTATCGGCAAAAGCCAGTCAGCTTCCCTGAGCCAGATTACCGGAGGCGGCGCTGCCACCAAGGGCTTTACTCCTGGCTCGACCAGCCCGGCCCGCGTGCCCGAGCAGCGCATCAAGATCGAGCTGGCGCCCGTCACGTTCCGGCAGGCCGGCCCCGACCTGGCGGCCGTGGTCAGCGTCAACCAGTACCGCCGCCTGCGCACCAGCTAATCCTTTTCCCATGCCGAATCAAGCCGACCTCGTTTTCCTCAGCAGCCTGTGCTTTCCCGACGGTACCAGCGGCTTTATCAAAACCCTGCGCTGGTGGGACAAGGCCGCCCGGGAAGTATTCACCGAGGTAGCCCCGGCTTTCGCCTGCCAGACGTACTCGCTACCCGAGGGCACCCAGGTGGATGAGTGGTGCGACGCCGACAGCACCAGGCACATCATCCGCTGGAGCCAGCTCGGCCAGCAGACCTTCGAGGAGGTGGAGCTCAACTCCACCTCCTGCCCCGTGCTCAGCGACTTGGTGCTGCTGGCCCCGCAACTCACTTACCCCAGCGCCTCGGGCGCCAACGACGGCCGTATCGTCGTGCCCTACACCACCCCGGCCACGGGCGGCGTCATCGGCGTGCTCAGCAACGGCCAGCAGGACAGCAGCGCCGGCACTATCGGCCAGCTGGAGTTCACTGATATGCTGGCCGGCATCTACACGCTCGACGTGGAGGACGGCGACGGCAACACGGCTCGGCTAACCAATATCAACCTCACCGATGCGGTGCCGCCGGCCGGGGAGCCCTATTGGCTGCAGTTTACCAGTGGCTACCTGGAGCCCGACGGCCTGGGCAACGGCGGCTACTACGTCAAGTACGGCACGGCCTGGGACTTCGTGCTCAAGGCCGTCTTCACGCCGCCCCGCATCGACGGCACGGCCTTTCCCTTCGAGCCCGATGCCTTCGTGCGCGACGTCAACCAGATCGTTGATGCCTACTTCCTGCCCGACGGGGTGACCTTCCGCCAGGTGCGCCACGACGGGGCCGGCGGGGTGCGCTACACCGATACCGTGCCCGGCACCGGCCCGGGCGCGGGCGTGACGTTGCGGCTGGAAAATGCCATCATCACCCACGTCGTGCACCCCGGCCAGCAGACCGGCAGCGTGCTGCTGGAGGCCCGCTCCACCACGCCCGGCTTCATTACCTACACCCGCTTACCCGATGACGCGGAATCAGCTACGCAGCCCGAGAGCAACACCCACGGCCGCTTCGACGCACTGCCCGCTGGCACCACGCGCTTCCGCATCCAGGACGCGGGCGGGCAGAGCATCGAGGAGCCGATCTTGATCGAGGACCGCTACCGGCTCCGGTGGGCGCTGAACACCTTCGACCGCAAGAACCACCCGATGACGGTGGAACTCTACGGCCGCGACTTCACCGGCGAGGCCACGGAGGTCCGCGGCAGTGCCGAGTCGGTGGTGCGCAGCTGGGACGCGGCCGGCGGCGCGGAGGGCACGCTGCCCGAGGCCGCCGGCCAGCAGCTCACGCTGTCGCTGCAGTCGCAGTTTAGCGGGCAGTTTCTGGCCTGCAAGCTCGGCGACGACCGCAGCTTCTACGTGGTCTACCGGCGCGCTGATCGGGTGCTGTTTCGCGGCTACCTGCTGCCCGACTTTTACGAGGAGGACCTGAGCCGGGCCACCGGGGGCCTGATTACGCTCACCGCCGCCGACGGGCTGGGCGTACTGCGCGACACGGCCTTTCTGAGCCACGTGGCCCGGCCGCTGGGCGGACGCTGGCCGCTGCTGCACACGCTGCTGCACTGCCTGAGCCGCTGCAGCGTGGGCGAGATGCCGCTCTACGTGCAGACCGGCCTGCTCGACGCCGGCATGCCCAACACGGGCGAGGCGCTGGCGCTGGCCTGCTCCGACCGGGAAGTGTACCGGGAAAGCGGGGCCAGCGGCACGGTGGGCAAGGAATGGAGCTGCCGGCAGGTGGTGGAGGCGCTGCTGCAACCCTTCTACGCGATGCTTGTGCAGCGCGACGGGGCCTGGTGGGTGACGGGCGCCAATGCGGCGGCCACGGCCACGACCTACTTCGCCTACGCGGCCAACGGCACGCCCCTGGCCGCGCAGCCCGCGCCGGCCGTGCATTACCTCAAGCCGCCGACCTATACCACGGCCGACGTGTACTGGCGCGAGCGGGCCCAGCGTCTGGGCGTGCTGGCCGCCGCCCGCGCCGTGGTGGCCACCACCCAGCTGCAGCTCGTGGCCAACCAGCTCGCCGACGGGCTGCTGCAAACCTGGACCCCGCTGGCCGACCGGCCCCTGGGCTGGGACGGCGCGCTGCTGGTGAGCAAACTCCCCCACGAGTCCAAGGCCGGCGTGAGCAAGCTGCGCATCGGGGCCCAGCAGCCCGCCACCGGCGCGCCCGGCCTCAAGAGCCCGGCCATTCCGTTTCAGGACGGAGCCAGCGAGGCGCCCGTGCTGGTGCAACTGCGCGTACGGGTGCCCGAGCTGGTAGCCGGCGAAGAGGTCAAGGCCATCATCCGGGTGCAGGGCTACGTGGGTGGGCAGCCTCAGCCGAGCGGCCTGCACTGGGAAGTGGGCAGCGGGGAAAAGGAGGTCACCGTGGAGGGCTTTCTGCCCCTGGGCGTCAGCCACGGGCAGAGCCTGCGCCTGGAACTGCTGCCGGCCACCGACGCCGACGCGCCCACCCAACGGGTGACCGTGGACGTGTACGAGGTGGTGCTGCGCATTCAGCCCAGCGGCGTGGAGTGGCCCAAGGACGACCAGGTGACGGGCGAGAACCCGGCCGGCTTCTACGTACTGCCCCAGGTCGACCTGGTCCACGCCGACATTCCCCGCCTGCCCCTGCCCGACGGCACCTTTCCGCCCGTCATCGGCATGGATGCGCTGGCCTGGCGCCACGCGCTGACGCTCACCGGCGGCGGGCCTACCACGCTGTGGCGGCGGGCGGATTCCATCAAGACCGCCCCGCTGCTGGAAACGGCCACGCTGGACCGGCTCAACCTGCGCCGCACCCCGCAGCTCGTGCTCACCGGCCCGGTGGCCGGCCCCGACGCGCCCCTGCTGGGCGTGGGCAGCCTGGTGGAGGTCAGCTACGACGCGCCCGGGGCCCGGTTCTGGGTTATCGGCTGCGAGGTGCACGAGGCCCGCGCCGAGGCTACGCTCACGCTGCGGCAGATCGGCGTTTCCGAAGCTGAGCCCCTGCCGCTGAACCGCCGCGTGACCGGCGGGCGGCAGCCGCGACGCACGGACGAGGGCTTCACCCGGGCCTGGAAATAGTTTGTTCAACAACTTCCGGGCAAAGCCTCCCCCGGCCGGCCGGGGCCGGCGGTAGCTTTGGTACATGGCCGTCAACCCTACCCCTCCCGTCGACAACAGCGCGGAGCCCAAGCAGATCCACGAGTTGCCCGACGTGGCCAACCCCGGCGCGCAGCTGGCCGGCAGCTACCTGGAAATCGAGATTCCGGTAGTGGCCGGACCCAACCAGCCGCCGAGCTACGTCAACAAGCGCCTGGCCTTCGGGGCCCTGGTGCAGGTACTGCGTGGGGCAACGGCCTCGGGCAACGACCAGAAGGGCACCCAGGACCGCATCGTGCTCTACGAAAGTAGCGCCACGCCCGGGGCCGGCGCTGCCGACAGCACCCTGGACCGCCTGGCCGCCGCCGCGCTGTGCGTGGGCGTACGGGCGCTGGTACTACTGCCCCAGCCCCACGATAAGTACCTGGCCGCCGACCCCACCGGGCCGCTTACCGTCGCCGTCGACGGCAACTTCAGCGGCCCCACCACGAAGGCTCGCTGGGTGGATGCTGAGGATGTGGCTGCCAGCGGCGTGCCGGCCTACAGCCCGCTCAAGGCCGAGTATGCCCTGGGCGAGCAGGTCAACTACCGGGTCAACCGCAAGCTCAGCTTGTTTGCGGCCACCAAGCTGCTGCGCCGGGTAGACTTTCCGGGCAACGTCATCCCGCCACCGACGGGCGTGGCCGGCGACGAGGACTGGGAGCCGCTGGGCTACGATGCCCCCGGGGCGGCCTACATCGGCTTTCAGCGCATCACCGTGGCCCAGGCCCGCGCCACGGCCGGCGACGAGGCCGTGCGGGAAAACCGGTTGTATCGGCTCTTCCGCTACGACAAGGACAACGACGAGCCCCTGCCCGACGTGCTGGTGCTGGGCCTGTCGGCCACACAGTTCAGCCCCACGGCCTGGCTGCTGCCGCTCGACGGCAGCGCGCCCGAGGAGGGCACGTTTGTGCTGGGCAGTTCAGGGCAGGGTACCTTCACCCCGCGCACGAGCGGCCCCGGCGGGCTGGGTTATACCGACGCGCAGGCCGACGCCCGCATTAGCGCCGCCACGGCCAACAACCTGACCACGACGGCCCCGGGTAAGGTCTTGGACGCGCGGCAGGGCCGGGCCCTGGCCCTGCGCCTGACGACGGTGGAAGGCGACCTGACCGATGCCGAAAACGACTTGCAGGCCCTGGATGAGCGGGTTGACTTGCTGGAAGAGAACAGCGAGGGCTACACGGCACTGCTGAGCCCCGTGTTCGTGAAACAGACCGGCGGCGTGCCCCTGGGCTTTGCCACGATTGCTCAGGCGGAGAGCAGCGGCAGCCTGTCGGATGCCATTATGGAGCTGGTCGCCCCTGAGCAGTCCATGCCGGCCGGGCTTTCCCTGTCGGATTTGGCCCGGCTACACGGCAACGGCACGCTGCTTTCCCTGGCAGGAGGCGCTATTCTGCCGAGTGAGGTGCAACAGGTGTCGTTCCAGGATGGCTACATCTTGGCCGGCTCTGCGGTCAGTACCCGCATTTTCAACTCGCGCCTGCTGGAAACGCAGGTGTGGCCCGCTGGAAAAGCCATTATCCTGGACTGCTGCCAGATTGCGGGCACCGCTCCCTTCTACACCCACGGCGTCGGCACCGTCATTCTGCGCGGCTCTACGATCATTGAGGCCGGCCGGCTGCCTGATCCGGACACCACGATTGTAGATGAGCGCGGGGCGGGGTCTGGACCGGAGCCGGGTGGCTCGGTAGCCTGGAGCGACATTACCGACAAGCCCAGCACGTTCACGCCCAGCGCGCACACCCACCCGATTTCCCAGGTCACGGGGCTGACTGCCGCCCTTGGGGGCAAAGCTGACCTGGTGGGTGGCGTGGTTCCGTACGCCCAGCTACCGCCGCCGCTCAACCGCATTACGTTCCCCTTCCCGGCCGGGCAAACGACCACCTACGATGTCGTCATTGCCTTCCTGGAAATGGCCGGCACCTACGCGGTGGAGTCCCAGAACGGGGTAAAGCTCAGCGGCCCGGCCCCGGTCTACACCGTGAACGGCGCACTGGCTAACCCGCCGCTCAACGTCGTGGTCGGCGACACGATAGCCATTACGGCGGCCACGCCCGCCGGGGTGAAAGGATACCTCGTTTTACGGTCGCAGTAGTATGAGAGTCAGCTTCAACTACTACGGCGCTACCACGCTGCAATACTCGGCCGAATACATTGCTTTCCGGGACCGGGTAGTAGCTGACCAGGGCACGATCAGCTCGGCCGCCAAGACCCAGCAGGCGTTGACGTACGTTGCGGGTAACGCGGCGTTGCATCCCGTCCAGTGGCTGGACTCCCGCTTTGGGGTTGGGACCAACAGCCCGCCGAAATGGTACTGCCTGCTGAGTGCGGCGACGGACGCGACCCAGACGATTTACGGCAACACCCAGCTGGGCATTGATGGGACGCTGGGCGTGCCGGTGTGGAATAACGGCGCTTTTCTGGGCGGCAATTTCCCAACGCTGGGGCCGGCTGATGACTATACCGTGGGCATGTACTTCTACGAGCCCAGCGCCGGCAACCAGGGCTTTTTGTGGGGCAACCGCTACGGGGAGCCGACCGGCAACGGCTGGACGTTGTTCAGCACCTTCGCTTTCCAGGCATACGCCTACGGCTATAATGGCCAGATCATCCTGGACTACGCCGCGCTGCAAAACGCGTGGCGGTGGCTGTGGGTGGTGAAAAGCGCCAACGTCGTTACCGTCTACGACCAGTCGAATACCGCCCTGGGCTCGGTGCAAGCGGAGTACGTGCTGGGCCTGCCGTTTGGCATCGGCGGCGGCACCGACAGCACCGGCGTATCGGGCGGCCTGCGCTACCGCACCCTCGTGCGCTTCGCCACCGCGCTGACGGCAGCCCAGCGCGCCGCCATTCAAGCTATCTGATATTCCTGAACCATGACAAGCGAAACACCATCCGTCGACAAGGCCGCCGAAACCGAAGGCCTCAAAATCCGCAACTGGGTACTCGCGGGCCTGGTGGGCGTGCTGTTCCTGATCGTGCAGGGCGTGATGACCGGCATCATCAGCAGCGCCGCCACCAAGGTCGAGGCCACCAATGAGAAGCTGACCAAGCTCACCACGGCCGTGGAAGTCGAGGCCGTGCGCAGTGATGCGCTCCGCAGCCGCGTGGCCGAGCTGGAGACGGCCAAGACGGAGGCGACCAAAACCCACCGCGACATTGAGCTACGCCTTAACTCGCTGGAACAGCGCGCCGCCGTGCACGACACGTGGATGACCTCTCATAAGTAACCGCCATGACCTTCACCTTTCCAACCCTCCCCGATTCCCTGTTGGTGTTTCTGGCCTGGCTGCTGCCGGCGCTGCTGCTGTTTCTCTGGCTGCGGCCGGTGCTCACGCCGGCCAAGGCCCTGAGCCTGTTCGAAACCGGCGGCGTGCTCAGCGCCCGCCAGCTGCTGGCCTGGGTGCTGGCCATCTATGGGCTGAGCATGCGCGCGGCCGGCCGCCTCGACGACGCGGGTCTGGAGAACATCCTGCAGTGGGTGGCCGCCCTGTTCGCCGTGGGCGGGCTGGTCAAAGCCGCCGCCGTGGTGGGGCCGACCACCATCACCGCTAAAAAGATCGAACCCGACGTGACAGCTGGCTCCGTGGATATCCAACCTTCCAAAACAGAATAGCGATGTTTACCCCAACGCCTCTGCCCAAACAATACGCTTATCTCGCCCACGAGCCGGCGCCCAAAATCCTGCTGGAAGCGCTGAAGTGGCACGGCTTGACCGAGGTGCCCGGCGTGGCCAACAACCGCTACATCCTGGCGCAGGCCGAGTACGTGGGAGCCAAGAGCTACTACCATACTGATGCGACACCCTGGTGCGCGCTGGAGATGAGCTACTGGGTGAAGGCCGCCGGCTACGCCCTGCCCCGCGACCCGCTGGCGGCCAAGAGCTGGCGTCAGTGGGGCACGAAGGTGCCACTGGGCGAGGCCAAGCTCGGCGACGTGCTGGTGATGGACCGGCCCGGCGGGCAGCACGTGACGCTATACGTGGGCTAGATCGGTAACTCCTACGCCTGTCTGGGTGGCAACCAGGGCGACAAGGTTTGTATTGCCATGTTTACCAAGTCCGTCTTCACCGACATCCGCCGCAGCCCCTGGAAGCTGGGCCAGCCCGCCAACGTACGCCGCATCCTGCTCTCGGCCGCCGGGCCGGTGGCGGCATCCGTTGCCTGATATAGCCGGCGCTGCTATCTTCGCCCCGCCGGGTGTTCAGTAAGGTGTGCGCCTGGCCCTATTGCAACCTCAAAAAAGCCCTGACCAGTTGGTTGGGGCTTTTGCTTTTTGAGCCGACCAGCAAGACCAAACGGGCACAGTAACGGGCACAGAATAAAAAAACCCCTTGTAAACGCTTGGTTTACAAGGGGTTTTAGGGATAGTGAGCCTCCTGCCGGGTCTGAAACAAGCAACACAAATAATTATTAATCAGCATTTTACAAGCGCCTGTTTTTAATTGGGCCGGTTTTTAGGCCGGTTTTGTCTTCGAAGCCAGCTTTTCAACGGGGCGGCCGCGCTGGCGCTGGAGCAGGTGTACCGGCTCTGGCCGGCCCGTCAGCGCGCTGCCGAACAGCACCCAGTCCACGTCTGAGACCGGGTAGTGGCGCTTCATATTGTAGAGCATGCGCTGGTTACAATGGTAGCGGCCGGCCTCGACTTGGCTGAGCAGCGACGGTTGCACGTCCAGGGTGGTCGTGAACTCGCGGAAGCTGGCAAAGGCGCCCACCTCGAAGAGCCGGTGCACTTCGGCCACGAAACGGCGGTCCATGGCTTCCTGATCGAACTCAGGTAGCACTGGGTTAGCGGCGGTGAGGGTGGTGGGGCTGCTCATAATGGCTGCTGTAGGATGCGGGCTTTTTCGCGCTGGTACTCTTCCTCGGTAAGTGCGCCCTGGGTGCGCAGGGTCTGTAGCTTGATTAGTTCGTCGCCGACGGCCCGCGGGGCGGCGGGCACCGCGGCTGCTGGCGCCTTCTCGGCAGACACCGCCCAGATTAGGGCCGCAATCCAGCCTAGCACCGTCCAGCCCAGCAGCAGGTCCACCAAGAAGATGGGCAGGAACTGCCGCTTTTTGCGGCCTAGATAGGCAGGCAGGAAATACAGTGCACCTACCAGCACAATGCCGAGGAATCGGCCTACCAGGTAGCCCATGTCATAACCAGGTTCCATCGCGTCTACTTTGGCTTATTGGGTTTTGGTGACTGCCCCTTTATCTCTTGCATAAAGGCCAGCAGTTCATCCACGTCGGCGCGGGTGCGCATCAGCTCCTGGTTCACGTCAAAGCGCGGGTTGATGAGCTTGCGAGAGAGGCGCCCCACTCCTACCCAGACCTCACGCACCAGCTGCGCGTCCAGAAACTGCGTGGGAATGGCAGTGTTGTCCGACAGCAGGGTCAGCTCGCCTCGCTCGTTGAGTCGGTTCAGCACGCGCTTCACCAGTAGCGAGTCCTCGGTGACAACGACGTGCACGTAACCGTCCCGGATGTCCCGGTCCCAATGCTCGACATAGCGGCAGATGATCCAGTCCCCTTCGTAGAGCGTGCTCTGCATAGAGTCCCCCGATACCTGAAAGGCCCGGAACGTAGCGTTCCGAAAGGCCGGGTCGGGCAGGTTGAAGCTGGGCAGCTGCCCGATAAACTCGGGCTCTAAGAAGCCGCCCGCTATATAGCCGGCCGCGGCGCGGCTGCTGACCAGCTCGATGTTCTCGTTGTTTTTCGTGTCGACCTGCACGGTCAGCACGCGCACACCGGTACCATAGGCTGCGCGTGGTTCCTCTACTGCTGAAACCTGTAGTTGCTCAGTAGCGGCTGGTTCCTCGGTGGGCCGCATCATCGGCCCCTCCTCTTCCCCTGCTATCAGCCATGCCGGATTTACGAGAGGATACGCTGCCAGAATCTTGGTAAGCACATCAAAGCTCGGCTTGTTATGGCGCCCGCCGATAAGGTCTGCGAGAGCGCCAGTGCTCAAGTTGATGGCACGCGCGAAAGCCGACTTATTCCCAGCTTCCATCTTGTCAATCAGCGCACTAACACGCTGATGAATGGACGCTATTTGCCCTTCTTCTCGCATTTAAGAAAATATTTCTCGCAAATGTCTTGACATGCTCTCGCAAATCAGATACATTTGATACAACAACGACAACAACAGCCGCAATATACACCCCTTCCGCAAATGCCTATGGACACCCAGACAGCAGCCCCGAGCATCCGCTCACTGATGCCGGAAGGCTTTCTCAAGAAACTGGCCGACCTGACTGGTTGCCGCCAGCGCGCTACTCTTTCGGGGGTAGTCACTTACGAGGCTAGTAATTCCAAATACTGGCCCGCCGTCGAAACCCTGGCCCGCGAAACCAACCCGGAAGGCTTTGCCCAGTGGCGGGCTGCCCAGTCCGAGCCCGCCACGGCGGCCTAATCCCTTCGTCACCTCCGCAGCAGCGCCAACTGCTGCCCTCTCCCTAGTCACCACTTCAATTCCACAACTCTCCTATGAAGATTGTCACTTCCACCCCGCTCTATGAGCTCCGAACGCCCGAAGGCCCGGCGCACATCTCCCACCCCCGCCCTGGCGACTCGCTGGCCGTGCTGGAAGAGGCCACGCGCTACTCTATGCCCCAGCCTATCATCGGGTGGGCCCGCGACCTGGACGGGCAGCTGAGCGTGTACACTGACGGCCCCGACAGCAGCCTGTTCCGCCTGGCCCTGGAAGATGGCTGCGAGGCCGAGCACTTCTTCGGCGGCGTAGTGCCCGACTCCCTGCGCGAATACCGCCTGGATGAGTACGCCCCCGGCGCCCTGCTCTACTTCCCCGTGCCGGTTGCCCAGACCGCTCTGATGAATGTCTCTTTCAGCCTCTCCCTAGCCGCTTAGTGATGGAAAAGCCATTCTACACGTCCGACAACCTGACCGTCTACGCTTACCTGGCCGACGGGCGCGTGGTTGAAATTGAGAAGGTCAGCCAGAAGGGTTGGCCCTCGGTGCAAATCAAGCCGGCCCAGCTGCAAAAGGAGCCTTCCGTGATGGAAACCATCTGCACGGCCCTGGACTTTGCCGCCGCCTACCACTGCATCACGGCTGACCTGCTCCAAGTAGGTCAAGAGTTGGCCCTGACGCCTACCCAGGCGGTGGAGCCTACGCCTGACAGCGTGGAAGGAGTGGACTTCGCCGATGCGCTGGGCGAGTTCGACCGCAACTACACCCCCGGCGTGGCCCGCGCCATTGACCCGGCCGCGGAGCGCATGACCCGCGAACAGGAACAGCAGATCCGCCAGCTCTACGGCTCGCAGGTTCCTGACATCGTGGTCCGTCGTTTCGACTGGCGCCTGCGCAATGCCTTCACCATGGAAACGGCCCAGCAGCACATCGACGAGCTGCTGGCGGGCGCCGAACGGCAGGAGGCTGCCTGATGAGACTGAAACCGCTTTCCCTGCTCGGCCGCGTGCTGGGCTTGCTACTGCTCTGTGTGGCCGTTCCCGGCGTCCTGCTCCTTGTCAAGCTGACCAGCCGGTAAAACAGAAGGCCCACAGCACGCCAATGCAGTGGGCCTTTTTGATTCCATCAACTCTCCTAAAAGTCGAATCGACTGCAATTTATGGAAAATAAATCATTGCCTTTTTCGCTTTCCGACATCAGCGCGTGCCTGCGCCGGGAGGTCCGAATGCGCTACGCAGTCTACCCTGGAAAGGTAGCCAGCGAGAATAACCCCTTCACCCAGGCCGACATGGACCGGGAAATCGGGCTGATGGAGGCCGCCGCCGAAGCGGTAGAGCATATGGCTAAAAACGGCCTGTTCCGCGAAGCCTGGAACGTGCTGGCCACCAGCCGCGCCCTGCCCCCGGCGCAGCTGCCCGACGAAATCAAGCGCTCTATGGACCTGATGCAGGGCGCCGACATGATGGAGCAGCCCGCAACGGCCCGCAACGAGGCTATCAAGTTGGTCGGCTTCTTCCTGTATCTGGCTGAACTCTACAAAGCTGAAAGTGAAGCGCCGGGGAAGCCCGAAGCCGCGGGCAGCGTGCCGGCTTTGCCGACTCCTACTCCCTCCGCGGTACCCGTCGCAAAGCCTGACTTCGTGCCCAACGCCGACTTCGCGGCCACTACAGAGCAGACCGATGAAACGATTCGACTGCTGAACCACCCGCTCATTACCCGGCGCGAGAAGACGACCCACCTGCTCAACCTCTATAAAAACAACCAGGTGAAGGCGCAGGCCATTATCGAGAAGCTGCATGGCTGGATTGACGAGCGAGAAAACGGAGGGGCGCAAGCCGCCTGATGCTGATGGGAACGGAAACGATTCACTTCCCGCTGCCCAGCTCGTGGCTGGTAGCCCTCAAGGAGCAGGTGGCCGAAACGACTACCAAAACCGTGCAGGCTACGCTGGCCCAGCTGCCCCGCCCCGTCACCGAGTATAGCGTGCCCACGGTGGCCGACGCGGTAGACATGGCCCCCGACACGGTGCGCAGGTACATGAACCTGCCCGCCGGGCACCCGCAGCGCCTGGACTACCAGCACGGTATCGACGGCAATAAGAAGCTCGACCGCATAACGCTGGCCCAGTTTGAAGACTGGCAGCGCCGCCGCGGCAACGAAGCGCCGGCCAAACCTCTCAGACGCCCGGCCCGCCGGCGCCCCGCCGCATGAGCGCGCTGCTACGCGACCAGCTGGCCATGCACCAGCACCTGCAGCGCAAAGTAGTGCGCGCCCGCCGTCGGCACCGCCGCCAGCCCACCGCCTTCCACAAGCGACAGAAAGAAGCCTGCACGGCCGATGCCGCCCTCTTCACTGAGGCCCTGCTGATGCAGGTGCCCACGGCCCACGACGAGGCCGTCTACGCGCTGGCCATTCCCGGAACCCTTCACTTTCAACACTGAGCTGCCATGTCCATGATCACCGCCGACGCTACCCTGACCCGCTGCCTGATTTCCAGCACCAGCCTGCTCAAATCCCTCCAAGTTGCCCAGCTGGCGGCGCCCCGCCACCATCCAGTCGTTCCCATCCTGGAAACCCTGCTGCTCGAATTCGCGGGCCCTGAAACCAGCCGCACGCTGTCGGTGACCGGCTACGACATGGAGCACCGCTTCACCTCCCGGCCGCTGCCGATTGAGTCGAACTGGGGAGGAGCCCAGGGGCTGTGCGTGCCAGGCAAGCAGCTAATCGAGCTGCTCAAGAACCTGCACGAGCAGCCACTGACGCTGGCCATCCAAGAGTCCCACGCGTTGCATGTGCACGCCACGCTGCAGCACTCGCTGCTGGAAGCCGCCGGCACTGCCCGCTACGAACTTGCCAGCGAGTCAGCGGCCGACTATCCGCCAGCCATCCCGCTGGGTGCCGTGCACGCGCTGCTGACGCTGCCCGGTCACCTGCTGCTCGCGGCCCTGCACGCCACGCTGCCCGTCACCGGCACCGATGAGCTGCGGCCCTGTATGATGGGCGTATTTCTTCGGGCCGACCAGAACAAGGTCGCGTTCTGCGCCACCGAAGGGCACCGGCTCGTCACCGTCACCAAAGAAGACCAGCACAACCTTACGGGGCGGGATTTCAGCCTCATCCTGCCGCGCCGCTCGTGCGAGATGCTTCTTAAGCTCATCAACCCCCGCGAGAACGTGCACCTGCACGTTGACCCTACCCAGGCGCGGATTGAGCTGGAAAAGGGCACGCTGCAGGTGCGCCTGATTGACGAGCGCTACCCCGACTACGAGAACATCATCCCGGTTTCGAATCCCAACGTGCTCGTGGCCCACCGGCTGGAGCTGCTGGCCAGCATCAAACGACTGGCCCTGTTCAGCAACAAAACCACCCACCAGATCCGGCTGGAGTTGCGCCCGGGCCAGACCAGCAAACTGCACGCCGAGGACCTGGACTTCGCCAGCTACGCCACCGAGTCGGTGCCCGGCACCTACGATGGCGAGAGCATCCAGATCGGCCTCAATGCCCACTTCCTGCGCCTGTTCCTCGAAAACATGGGCTGCCAGAGCATCAAGCTCAGCATGAGCACGCCTAACCGGGCCCTACTGCTGCAATCGGCCGACGCGCAGGATGGCGTGCTGTGCCTGCTGATGCCCGTGATGCTGAATAACTACTAAGCCTCCCCTCCCCATGCCTTCGCTTCAACTCAACTCCGCGGCCCTGCTGACGGCCGTCAAACAGGCCAGCACGCTGCTGCTACCCAACCCACTCATCCCCATCTACAACAACTTCCTGCTCATCGCCGAGCAGAGCCAGCTGCTGCTGGTGGCCGGCAACGGGGAGGCCGAGTTGACCCTGGTGGTGGCCGGCGTGGACGTGGACGACCTGGATGCCTTCCGCATCTGCCTCTCCGGCAAGCTGCTCACCAACATCCTCTCCAACCTGCCGGCCCAGCCCATCACACTGCGCATCGACATGGAGTCCTTCACCGGCACCGTGCTGGCTGCCTCAGGCCGCTACAAGATTCCCGGCGAGAATGCCCGTGACTGGCCTGCCCCGCTGCCTGAGACCCAGACCACGCTGCTCGTTGGGGGCAAGGCGCTGGCCCAGGCCATCGCGGTTACGGCTGGCTTTGCCAGCACCGACCGCGCTACCCGCCCGGACATTGCCTGCATCTGCCTGCAGGCGCTGGGTGCCCGCGGGCTGCGTGTGGTGGGCATCAACAACCACTCCTTCAGCTGGAGCGGCTTCGCTCCCGAACTGGAGACCTCGGCCCTGGGGCACTACCTGATGCCAACGCCCGTCGCTAAGCAGCTCCAACTGCTGGGCCTGCGCACCGAGCGGCTCAAGCTCGAGGTCGGCAGCTGGCTGGTAGCCACCTCCGAGTTGACGCACGGCACCCAGCCGGACTGGACGTTGAAGGCTCGGCTCGTGGATACTAAATACCCCGCCTACGAGAACGTCATTCCGCTTGAGCGCAACATGGTCGCCACCGTTTCCCGGGCTGATCTGCAGCAGGCCGTGCGCCGCCTGGCAGCCTTCTCGGATGAGGAGAGCCAGTCGGTAACCCTGCGCTTCGGCCTGGACTGGTCTACGCTGCAGCTGGTAGCCGAATCCTTTGATCATGGCTCCGATGCTGACGAAAAGATCGCCGTCGACTTCCAGGGCGAGCCCATGGACATCACCTTTTCCTGCCGCAAGCTCACCGACTGCCTCGCGGCTATCGATGCTGAGCAACTGCGCATCGTGCTGCTCAGCCCCAACAAGGTCGTCGTCTTCGAGGCTGTCGACGCCGCACCAGACTTCGACCTGACGACCCGCACGCTGTGCATGCCCATCGTGCGAACCACGCCCTACATGGCCACCAAATAATTTCTCACCTGTAGCCCCCTACGATCATGCGCCAAGTAACCAATCAAGTCCGCAGCATCAAATTGAGAGTCTCCACCCTGGGCCACGCCGCCGACCTGAATGCCGCCAGCCGGATTCAGCAGTGGCTGGAGAAGGTCGGCCTGCAGCAGACCGAAGAGATTCTGGGAAAGCACCTGGATGGCCCGGCCTGCGTGGCCGGCGACGACCAGCTCTCCCTCGGTATGTAATCCACCTGCCCGGCTGCCACTGGTGGCCGGGCACTCTACCACTTCTATGAGGCAAGATATTTTAGAAGGCGATGCCGTAGCGCTGCTGCCCACCCTGGCCTCAGCCTCCATCCAGGCATTCATCACCAGCCCACCCTACTGGGGACTGCGAGACTACGGCATCCCGCCCACGGCCTGGCCGGAAATCAGCTACGCCCCGATGGTGGGGCTTCCTGCCTTGGTGATTCCCCCGATGGTCTGCTGCCTGGGCCTGGAGTCCACACCGGAGGCTTTCATCGCCCACTTGGTCCACATCTTTCGGCTGGCGGCGCCAGCACTAAAGAAGGATGGCACCTGCTGGGTGAATCTGGGCGACACCTACAGCGGCTCCCGTTGTGGGGGCAACAGCGCGGCCATCACGGGCCGCGGCGTACACGAGTCGGTACGGGCCCGCAAGCAGGTTCGGGAGGCACAAACCTTGAGCCGCCGTCGGGACCGTACGCCCATTCCGCGATCTGATGTGCAGGTTGGAGGCCTCCAACCCAAGAATCTCGTCGGCATTCCGTGGCGCTTCGCCCTGGCCATGCAGGCTGATGGCTGGTACCTGCGGCAGGACATCATCTGGGCCAAGCCCAACCCGATGCCCGAAAGCTGCACCGACCGCTGCACCAAAGCTCACGAGTATCTTTTCCTGTTCGCCAAGTCGAAGAAGTACTACTTCGACCACAAAGCCATCTCCGAGCCGCTGGCTGCTTCCTCAGAAGCCCGACTCGCTCAGGATATCGAGCAACAAAATGGGAGCGCCCGGGCGCATGGAGGCCTGAAGACGATGAAGGCCGTGGGCGGCCGCCCGCAACTCCAGCGGGCCCTCCAACTGGCCCAGGAGAAAGGCCTGACCGACGAGCATATCGCTGCTTTGCGTGCCTGTGGCATCGTGGATGGCAAGACAGGCATCACGCAGACCGGCAACGGCCGCAACACCAAGCAGGTAGAGATGCTGGCCGAGGAAGCCCGCACGGCCCTGGGCAGCTACTACCGGGAGTTTCTGACCGGCAAACGCACGTCGGGCAATCTGGCGCGCAAGTCCCGACCGGATGCCCCCGAGAGCCACCAGGGCCATCAGGCGGGCTCAGTGCCCTGGGATGATGCCGATGGCCTGCGCAATAAGCGTGACGTCTGGACGGTGGCCACCAAGCCCTATGCCGAGGCGCACTTCGCCGTGATGCCGCCGGCCCTGGTGACGCCCTGCGTGCTGGCGGGATCTCGAGTAGGCGACATCATCTGCGATATGTTCTCGGGCTCGGGCACCACCGGCGAGGAAGCGATGATTCACGGCCGGGGCTTCGTCGGCATTGAGGCGTCGCCGGCCAACGTGCAGCTCCATCATAAACGCTGGAGGAATCTCCAGATGGCTCTTCAGATATCTCACGAAAGAAAGGAGGATGTGGCAGCATGAACGTTCAGACGACCATTTTCACCACCTCTTCCTTCCACATTGTGAGAGATGGCCACCCAGCGGCGCTGGCTCTTTATAAGCGCCACTACTCGTCAAACAAGAATGATCACCGCAAAAGGCTGGTTGGCCCGGGCTCCCGGTTGCTGCTACTGAGCCACTGCAACCGTGCTCTAATCGTGTGGCGCAAATTCATTGATGACTGCATCGATGAGCGCACCGGCCAGAAGCAGCAAGGAATCAACTGCGCTGTTTTCCGCAACGAGAACAAGCAGCTTCTGTCCAGCGCCCTGATTCTAGAGTCCGAGGCATTGGTGCAGCTGCACTGGCCCGAGGAGGCCCGGCTCTACACTTACGTGGACGAGAGCGAGATCAAGTCCTCCAACCCAGGCTGCTGCTTCAAGAAGGCTGGGTGGAAAACCTGCGGCCGCACAAAGACAAAGGGCCTTTTGGTGCTGGAGAAGTTCCAACCTGGGCAGATAAACACGTCTTCGGTGACCCTTCAAATCTCTCATGACAGAAAAGCGGAAGTGCCATGCTGACTCAAATGCTTCCTTTCTTAGTCCGCCCTGCTGCTGAACTGGCTGTGCCCACCGTCATTGACGCGGCCCTTCGGGGTGGTGCCGATCTGGCCCTGAGTCTGTCTGCCGGCAAGGACTCGCAGGCGCTGGTGTACCTGCTGGCCCCGTGGTTTCGGGCGCAGGGCTACCCCGGCCGCTGCTACGTGGTGCACGCCGACCTCGGCCGCGCCGAGTGGCCCCAGACGGCCGCTCTGGTCGAGCAGATTGCCGAGCAGGTGGCGCTGCCCTTGCTGGTTGTGCGCCGACCCAAAGGCGATCTAATTTCTCGCTTCGAAGAGCGGCTGGAAGCTACCCGCGATAGCGGTGCGCCGTTCTGGCCTTCCTCCGCCAGCCGTTACTGCACCAGCCACCTCAAAGCCGGTCCCATTGATACGGCCCTGCGCAACCCGGCGCCCTTCTGGCCCTCGTCGGCTAGCCGGTATTGCACCTCCGACCTGAAGCGGGGCCCGATTGATACGGCCCTGCGTTCGGCCCAGACCGTCATTTCGGCGGAAGGAGTGCGCGCTGATGAAAGCCACGCCCGCGCCAAAAAACCGGTGGTAGAGGTACGCACTGGCATCACCGCCGGCAGCCTCAACGACGGCCGCAACCTGGCCGCCATGTCGCCGGAAGAGGCGCTGGATGCCCAACAGCCGGGCCAGCGCGTGGCCCTGAACTGGCGGCCCCTGCTGCATTTCAACACGGAAGAAATCTGGCAGGCCTGCGGCACGTCCACCGCCGACCTGCAGCGCCGCCGGCTCCTCTACAAAGCTGGCCAGCATGATGAGGCGCTGAGCGGCTGGCCCTGCCACCCAGCCTACGTGTTCGGCAACGAGCGGCTGAGCTGCGCCTTCTGCGTGCTGGGCAGCCAGAACGACCTGCTCAACGGCGCCCAGCACAATCCTGAACTCTACGCCCACCTCATCCAGCTGGAAGTTATCGGCGGTGCCACCTTCAAAAACGGCTGGAGCCTCACGCAGCTGCCGGTAACGGGAGAGGCTGCCCGGCTTCGGGCTGAGGTGCTGGCTGGAAAACTAACGACTCTGTAATCTATGGCCCGCCCACCCAAACTAAATGCCGAGTGGTTTATGCACTCCGGCAGCCTGCGCAACGACCGGCGGGTGAAGGCAATCCGCACTGCCACCGGCGCCGCGGGCTACGGCATTTTCCACATGCTGCTGGAGGCTCTGACCGATGCCGACTACACCACCCTGTCGGTGGACTCTTTCGAGCTGGAGCTGCTCGCCGGCGACTTCGGGGTTTCTGTCACAGAAATCGACAGCCTGTTACAGATTGGAAAAAAGGTCGGCTACTTCCTCGTGAATGAGGCCCAGATGCTCACCTGCCCCGAGCTGAATAAGTGGCTCGAAATGCACTTCGAGAAGCGTAACCGCAGCAGAAACCGGGGTTCTGGTGACAGCCCGTCACAGCCTGTCACAGAAATGGGGGTTTCTGTGACAGAAACCCCACACAATACAATACATAACACTACAGTACATAACAATACAGAAACACCCCCTACCCCCGGGGTGGGTGCTTTCGAAGTTGAGCTGGCTGACTCAAAAAAAAATGAGGGCCCGGCCGCTGCCGAAAATCACCACGCTGATGACTCGCTCGCGTCGGCTTCGCACACCAAGGGCGCGGCGGCCAGCGCCGATTCCCGGCCGGAATTTCGCGCCGAGCCCATCTGGGCCAAGCCGATGCGGCTGCTGGCCGACCAGATGGCCGAGTACTTCAAGCTCACCCAGGCCCAGCAGGACGGCCGCATGCGCCTGGGCCGCTTCTGCCGCCTGCAGTTCGAAACGGGTCAGGGTGAGCTGCTGAGCACCCAATTCCACGCCTACAGGGCCTACAAGGCCGAGCGCGACGAGCGGGTGCACAGCTGGAAGGCCTACCTCGGTGATGAATCCCAGGGCTACGCCAATGGTGCCTGGAATGAAAAAGACTGGGTAGCGGCTCTGGCCGACGCCCGCAAATCCCAACCTCATGGAAACGCAAATCTCCGACGTGCTGGCTACGACGCTTCCGACGCTAGCTCCCGCATCAACATCCCCGCCCGCATCAACTACCAAAACGACGCCGCCTAAGCCGTCCGTCTTTTCGCTCCCCGAGCCGGAAGATTTCCGGGAGAACCCCCAGCGCGAGCTGGAGCTGTCGACCACCGAGCAGGAGCAGATACTCAAAATCGGCCGCCAGCAGAAGTACGCCGCCGCCTACGCCCGCTGGTACCACTGGAACCTTATCCGCATGCAACAGCCCCAGACCTACACCGCCGAGCAAATCTGGCAGTGGTTCCACCAGGAAGCCGCCCGCCGCCTGGGCTGCCCCTTCACCGTCGACGACAGCAACCGGGCTATCCTGCGCGCCCTGTGCCTGTACTTCGCCGAAGACCCGCGCTTTGAGGAGGAAGAGGGTCGCTCGCTGGCAAAAGGCCTGCTGCTGCGCGGCCCCGTCGGCTGCGGCAAAACCACCATCCTGACCATTTTCAGCAACAATCCCCGCTTCCCTTACCGCATGGTGCCCTGCAAGCAGATTGCCAACGAGTACAAGCTCAAGGATCTGGGTGGCCCGGCGGCCCTCTACGACTACAAGGTCCTGAACCCGATTCCCCATGGCCGGGAGAAGCAGTTCAACTACCGCACCCAGCGCGGCCACTGCTTCGACGACTTAGGCACGGAGAACTACCGGGCCAAGCACATGGGCAACGAGGCCAACGTGATGGAGGACATCCTCAGCACCCGCGACGATGCGGTAGTAGCGGGCACGATGCCCCGCTATGCCACCCACCTGACCACGAACCTGCCCTTCGGGGATATGCGGGTAGAGGACGCCGATACGGGGGAGGTCAAGTTTGTCAAGGGCATCGAGAGCCTCTACGGGGCCCGGGTCCGCTCCCGCATCCGCGGCATGTTCAACGTCTTCACCTTCCCCGAAACCGCCCCCGACCGCCGCGCATGAAACCGCCCGAAGAGTACGTGCTGCAGGCCGGGGGCCGCCAGCGCCCCAACGTGGTAACGCGCGCCGCTGCCACCGCCGCGGTGGCGCAGGCCCTGGCCGATGCTGAGCGATACCGGCAGCTGCTGATGGCCAGCCTGCGGCGGTTGCCAGCAGACCGCCCGATCACCGACACGCTTTGCAGCTTCTGCCTGGTCCGCTTTGTCAAGCATCCCGATGAGGTCGATACGACCGGCCCCAACGACCCGCCTTTTTAAGATGACTCTGCCCGAGCTCCGCCGCCCGCTGCCCAACCTCTCGCCCGCGCAGCTGCACGCCGCCCGGTACCGCTACCGGCTCTACCCGGCCTGGGTGCTGGTGATTGAGGCTGAAGCGCGCATCCGCGAGCTGGAGCAGCGGCCGCAGGGCCGGACCGAAATCCTCCGCCAACCTTCAAAACTCAATTCAACGTCATGAATACCGAACACAACACGCCACAAATTGACACGCCCGCCCCTTCGGGGGCTGGGCTGGACATAGCGCTGATCAAGCGGGCGCTCAAAGCAATTTCATTCCAAGAACGAGTAAGCCTTTGTGATGAAATAGGGGTGCATTTCTCCTGCCTAGAAGCTGTGTTGAACCAGCCAGGCAGCCAGCAAAGCTCCCTAACATCTTCTGTCTTTTTGCAGGTGGTTGGACTTGCTACCATGCGCTATAAAAGCGTTGCGCAGATGCTGGCTACGCCCGCCATAGGAGAGGCTGACTTGCTTACGTTGTCTTCGGAATGCAAAGCCCTTGAAAATGCAGTAAGTGTGCTGGATATGCTCGGTAGAAGTGCTGAAGCTGACAGCCTGCGTCCCGCACTAGCCCGCCTCCGCAAGGCAGGTATTGCTTTACTCCCAAGTAAAGAGGATGACCTACGAGCATTCGGCCTGAAAGAGTGCCCTACGTGTGGAGGCTCGGGCTGGGCCGGGCTGAATCTTGAATGCATTGTCTGCGACGGAACAGGCGAGGTAGAAGCCCCGGAAGGAAGAGAGGTGGTAGGTGCCTAAGAAGCCATCCACCGCGCCGCTCAAGGCCTACGAGGTGCGCTTCTTCGGGGAATTTGCTGGCATCTACGTCGGCCGCAATCACGGCCAGGCCAAAGCCGCTTTCACGCTGGACACGGACGGCTACCAGGCGAAAGACCTGTGGCGCAACCTGTCGGCGAAGCGGCTCCGGGATGAAGAATGGGAGCTGGCCGCCATCGAAAAGCACGAGGACCGGGGCAAGTACTGGCGCGACACCCGCCAGTATGCCCGGCAGGTGGCCGCCGCCGAAGCCTTCAATGCCCGCTACCCGGTGGGCACCCCGGTGCAGGTCATCGACTGCTGCGAGGCCGACACCTGGCCCGGCGGCCTCACCACTACCCGCACCCCCGCCTGGGCCCCGAGCGAAACCTGCGTCCTGGTTTCCGTGGAGGGCTACGCCGGCGGCTTCTACCTCAAGAACATCAAGCCCCTGACGCCATGATCAATCCCGACATCGTCATTCCCCAGCTGGTCGAGATGACCGACGACCAACTGGGCCACCTGCGGGCTAAGTGGGAGGATTGCTCCGACATGACCTACCTGATCGATATGGTGCTCACCGAGCGCCTGCCGCGGCTGGAGCAGGTCGTGGCCGCCCTGAAGGGCAAACGCTTCGAGCTGCACAACGAGAAGGCCCTGCAGGCCCAAGTCGAACAGGCGCTGAAGGCCACCTGCTGGCCCCACCAGCGGGAGGTGCGCCTCTCCCCGGCCGACATCATCGACTTCATGGTGCTGGATGTCGGCATCGAAATCAAGATCAAGGGCACGCCCAAGGCCATCTACCAGCAGTGTGAGCGCTACTGCGCCCACGAGGCCGTCACGAGCCTGCTGCTGCTCACCAACAAGCAGAGCCTGCTGCCCCCTACCATCAACGGCAAACCAACCCACGTTCTCAACCTCGGATTAGCATGGCTGTAAAAACCTACGGCGCCCTGGCCTACGAGCCCGCCACCAACCGCTTCGCCATTACCCAGGCCGAGCCCCACGTTTCCATCAAGCTCAAAAGCATCTTCCCGCGCCTGCCCAAGGCCGCCACCCCGCCGTTCCACTTCCCGGCCACGCCCCAGACCTGCGCCGACCTGCAGTGGTTCCTGCAACGCTACCCGCTGGCCGTCTCCGATGCCGACGCCCGGGCCCTGGCCCACGGCGGCCAGGCCTACGTCGACAACGTCAACGAGCTGGAGCGCATCTTACAACCCGACTACGTGGCCCCGGTCGTGACGCTGAACGCGGGCCGTACGGCCCGCGACTACCAGGTGGCCGGCTCGCAGGTGCACCTGGCCACCAAGCGCCTGCTGCTCGGCGACGACCTGGGACTGGGTAAGACCCTGACCGCCGTGCTGTCCCTGTTGCAGCCCGGCACGCTGCCGGCGGCCGTCGTAGTCCAGACGCACATGACTAAGCAGTGGCAGCTGGACGGGGTAGAGAAATTCACTAACCTGCGCACCCACCAAGTCAAAAAGACTACGCCCTACTCCCTGCCCGAGGCGGACGTGTACATCTTCAAGTACTCGCAGCTGGCCGGTTGGTCGAGCTTCTTTACCACGGGCTTCTTCCGCTCGGCCATCTTTGACGAGGTGCAGGAGCTGCGCCGGGACAATAGCGCCAAGTACGCCGGCGGTCGGGCCCTGAGCGAGAACGTAGAGTACGCCCTGGGCTTGTCAGCCACGCCCATCTACAACTACGGGGACGAAATCTACTCCGTGCTTGATCTGCTCAACCCCGGCGCGTTGGGGGATAAGTGGGACTTTCTGCGCGAGTGGGCCTGGCAGAACGGCAGCCACCACCAGATCCGCGACCCGAAGGCGCTGGGCTCCTACCTGCGCGAAAACTTCCTGTTCCTGCGCCGCACTCGTGAGGAGGTCGGCCGCGAGCTGCCGCCCATCAACAAGATCATTGCCACCGTCGGCTACGACCAGGACGAGGTCAAGAAGAGCGAGGCCCTGGCTCGGCAGTTGGCCATGCGCATCACCACGGGCAGCTTCACCGAGCGCGGCGATGCAGCCCGCGAGCTGGACATGCTGGCCCGCTACACCACCGGCATCAGCAAGGCCCGCGAGGTGGCTGGCTACGTGCGGCTGCTGCTCGAAGCCGGCGAGCCCGTCATCCTGGCCGGCTGGCACCGCGACGTGTACGCCATTTGGCTCAAGGAGCTAGCCGACTTCGCCCCCGTGATGTACACCGGCAGCGAGTCGGGCCCGCAGAAGGAGGAGGCCAAGCGCAAGTTCATGGCCGGCGAAACCAACCTGTTCATCCTCTCGCTCCGCTCGGGCGCCGGCCTCGACGGTCTACAGCACCGGTGCAAGACGGTGGTGTTCGGGGAGCTCGACTGGAGCCCCAAGGTGCACGACCAACTCATCGGCCGCGCCGACCGCGACGGCCAGCAGCACCAGGTCACGGCCTTCTACCTGGTCAGCGACTCCGGCTCCGACCCGGTCATCATCAGCCTGCTGGGGCTGAAGTCCTCGCAGGCCGCCGGCATCACCGACCCCTTCAAGGTCGCCGACGAGCAGCACTCCGATGACAGCCGCATCAAGCTGCTGGCCCAGCAGTACCTCAACCAGGCGGCGTAATGGGCAAAACCTCGCTTCCAGCGCATCTTCTCGCGCGCATCGTCTCCGACACTGGCCCCGCCCCCACGCGTGCACCACCGGCCAGCAAACCCGCACCCCGCCGCAATACAGCCCCGACCTCGGCCCTCACCAACGCCATCCGCGACCTACTCACGATGCTGGGCTGCGAAATCTGGCGCCACAACAATGCTGGGGTGTACGACAACCAGAAGAAGGTCTGGCGGGCCAACAGCAGCCGCGTCGGGCTGCCCGACACGCTGGGCTTCTACCGGGCCACGGGCCACATCGTCGCCGTGGAGGTGAAGTACGGCAAGGACACGCTCAGCGACGAGCAGCGCGACTTCCTGGCGCTGGTGCGGGCCGCCGGGGGCTTTGCCTGCGAGGGCCGCGACGTCGAGCAGGTCCGCCGGGAGTTCAATCAGTGGAAAGCATCCTTACCCAAAACTCCATGAAACTGGCCGTCATCGGTAGCCGCGATTTCTCGGACTACGCCCTGCTCTGCAAAACGCTGGCCCAGGTCAAAACGCCCATCACCATGCTGGTCTCGGGCGGGGCCATCGGCACGGATACGCTGGCCGACCGCTGGGCCAAGGAGAACGGGGCCGTCATCCAGATCCACTACCCCGACTATAAGAACCACGCCCCGAAGGTGGCTCCCATCATCCGGAATCGGGCCATCGTCGCGGCGGCCGACAACGTGCTGGCCTTCTGGGATGGCAGAAGCCGCGGCACGAAAGCAGCCATGGATATGGCCCGCCAAGCCGGCAAAACCGTCCACATCGTCCTTTTCAATCAGTAATCAGCCCAAACCCCATGAAAGCCCTTTCCCTCATCCAACCCTACGCCACGCTGATCCTGCTGGGCTACAAGCAGTACGAAACCCGCTCCTGGTCCACCAAGCACCGCGGCACCCTGGCTATCCACGCCAGCGCCGGGAAGAAAGCTTGGGCCCGCAAGGTCTGCCAGGAGGATATGCACATCCGCCAGATTCTCTCGGCCCATGATCTGACCTTCGACACGTTGCCCCGGGCCGCCTTGCTGGGCATCTGCCAGGTAAATCATATGCTGAAGATTTGCGCACCGGGCGCCGCAGAGGCAGAGCATGAAATTGAAGCCAGCAACCTGCGACCCGTAGAGGTAGCTTGCGGGGACTACACGCCCGGCCGTTGGGCCTGGGCCCTGGATAAGGTGTTAGAGTTGCCCGAACCCATCTCCCAAAAAGGAGCCTTGAGCATTTGGGAGGTGCCCACCGAGGTCGAGGAAGCAATCAAGGCGCAAGCGCGGGCAGTATCCGACGCCTCTTGGGAGGTGCTCAAAAGCATCTGCACCGCTGCAAATGCAGGAAACTACGCC
>Ga0247729_10000198_pt1 | contig 28308 bp, 23 predicted proteins | sample UWRJL133311R2_FD_180958 | JGI IMG/M metagenome (GOLD analysis project Ga0247729, IMG submission 180958) | Plant litter microbial communities from Arlington Agricultural Research Station in Wisconsin, United States - UWRJ-L133-311R-2 | ecosystem: Environmental > Terrestrial > Plant litter >... | reverse complement strand
ATCCCGGATTTTGGTGGGACTGTCGCCTTTGTCGACTTTAGTTCGCTCAGAGATATAGATCTGGTCCCGGAAACGATTGCCTCGACCCTTGGGCTTACCGTCAGCTCCAACGATCCGATCCCCAGTCTGATCGCGTTCCTGCAAGGCAAGCGCGTGTTGCTGGTCCTCGACAGTTGCGAACACGTCCTGGAGAATCTGGCGCCGCTGGCCGAGCGGATAATCCACGAATTGCCCGAGCTGCACATTCTGGCCACCAGCCGGGAATCATTTCGCAGCGAGGGCGAGCGTGTCTTTCGGCTGTTTCCGTTGAGTTGTCCGCCGGCTGACGAACCGATGAGCATCGCGAACCTGCTTAAATACCCCGCCGCGCAGCTCTTCGTCGAGCGGATCTCCGAAAGCCTGAGCGATTTCGAGTTGAGCGAAGACGAAGCGCCGATGGTCGCCGAGATATGCCGGCGGATGGATGGAATTGCACTGGCGATCGAACTGGCCGCCGGACGAGTCAACGCTTACGGGATCGCCGGCACGTCCTCGCTGATCGACAGTCGCTTTTCCTTGCAATGGCGCGGGCGTCGCACAGCAATTCCAAGACACCAGACGCTCAGCGCCGCGCTCGGCTGGAGTTACGATCTGCTTCCCGCGGACGAGAGCGCCGTCCTGTGCATTCTGTCGATTTTTGTCGGGCCTTTCACGCTCGATGCCGCCCTCGCCGTGCTGTCGCGTCGCGGCATTGCCGAGACCGATGCCGTCGAGGCGATCTCGAACCTGCTGTCGAAATCGCTGCTCGCAACGCCTCCGATCGAGCGCCAGTTGCGCTACAGGCTGCTCGACACCACCCGCAACTTCGTCGCCGACAAGCTCGCGGAAAGCGGCGATACCGACCAGGTTGCGCGCGCCCATGCAGAGTATTTTTGCGAGCTTCTGAACGACATCGCCATTCAGTCCGCAGGCTGGCGCAGTTCGGGCGGCTACCTTGCCCATGCCGATCACCTTCCAAACATCCGGAAGGCCCTGGAATGGAGTTTTTCCGCCCAGGGCACACCGACCATCGGCGTCGAGCTGGCGGCTTCCGCGGCGCAGTTTTTCCTCGAGCTTTCGTTGCTGACGGAATGCCACCACTGGACACAGCAGGCCATCGATACGCTCGACAAGGAATCCATCGGCAGCCGTCTGGAAATGCAGCTTCAGGCCGCGCTTGGCGTGTCCGTCATGTTCACCCAGGGGAATACCAACGCGGTTCATAAGTCGTTCGCCCGCAGTCTCGAGTTGGCCGAGCAACTGGGCGATGTGCATTGGCAGCTATGGCTGTTGCGCGGCCTGCACATATTCCTGACGCGGATCGGCGATTTCCACGGCGCCCTGCAGATCGGTGAGCGGGGCAAACCGATTGCGCAGATGCTCAACGACGCCGCCGGCACCCTCAATGTCGAATGGATGCTGGGCGTGGCGCATCACCTGATCGGCAATCAGGCGAAAGCCGTCGAGCTCTGCGAAAGCGCCCGGGTGCAGAATCCCAGCTCGCAGAAACTCAACATCTTTCATCTTGGCTATGACGACCGCATCGTTGCCCTGGTTGCACTGGCGCGCGGACTCTGGCTGTCGGGCCATCCCGACCGCGCAAAGGAGGTCGCAAGATATACCGTCGACGAAGCAGAGCAGCTCAAGCAGCCGCTGACGCAAGGGATTGCGCTGATCTGGACGATCTACGTCTTCCTCTGGGTCGGCGACTGGGCGACCGCGGAGATCATGATCGACAGGCTGATCCATCATTCCAGCATGCATTTTCTCGGTCCGTACCATGCCGTCGGAATCGGCCAGAAGGGTGAATTGCTGATGCGGCGCGGCAATTTGAGCGAAGGAATCGAGCACCTGCGTCGCAGCCAGGCCATGCTGCACGCCACGCGCCATCGCATCATGACCACGGTGTTCGCGACAGCGCTGGCCGAAGCACTCGCGAAGTCGAACCAGCCCGAAGAGGCGCTCTTTGTTATCAACAATGCCATCGATCAGGTCGCCGAGCCGAAGGACACTTTTGACATGCCCGAGATGCTCCGGGTGAAGGGCGCGATCCTAGCGCAATCGAACCGCCTGAACGAGGCGGAAGGCTTTCTGCAGCAATCGCTGGAGCTTGCGCGCAAGCAGTCCGCCATCGGTTGGGAACTGCGTAGTGCCACGACGCTCGGAACCCTGTGGAAACCGTCCCGCCACTCAAGCGAAATCGACGCCCTGATCGAGCCGCTGCTTAACCGGTATGAGGACGGATTCGACAGCATAGACCTGATCGCAGCCAGAGAGCTCCTGACTCGCCCGGACCGGCAATTCCTGTGATGCGATGACACCTGTCATCCTTTTCAGCGACTAACAACTTCTAACATGCCAAGCCGCCATGCCTCCGTCATGTTGACGATACCTCATGACGGATCCGACCAAGCATGGCACTTCTCGACGAAGCGATCGAAGCCCACGGGGGCCTGGCCCGCTGGAACCAACTACGGCGCTTCACCCTTCATTTTTCGATCGCCGGCGCGCTGCTGTCCCGCCTAGGCAGGGCCGACAGACGCAAGGACCTGATTGCGGAAGGGTCGATACATCAACCATCGGTCCGGTTTTCCGGCCTGATGGACGCCGATACGTTCGGCTCGTTTCAACCCGATGTCGTTACCATCGAAAATCTCGACGGAGAGACGATCCGTTCCTGGCGCAATCCAAGTCTCCGCCATGCGGAAGCCACGGCCGATCTGCTTGAAGACGAAATGCAACTGATCTTCTTCTGCGGCTTTTCCATCTGGAACTACGTGGCGACACCGTTCGTGCTGTCGCGCCCGGACGTCGCGGTCGAGGAACTTGCGCCGTGGTCGGAAGGCGCTCAGTCATGGCGGCGGCTTCGGGCCGCATTCCCGCCGCAGCTCACCGCCTACGCTCCCGAACAGGTCTTTTACTTCGACGAAAGCGGGCTGCAACAACGTACCGACCATCGGCTGGGCGACACCAGCATCGCGCACTTTTCGTGGGCGCATCAAAGTTTCTGCGATATCGTCGTTCCCACGCTACGGCGCTCGCAGGTGCTGAATGCCGACGGAACGGTCAGAACAAGACCCGTACTGCTAGACGTCGAGATATTCGATGCCGCGTTCGAATGAACTGCCTCGCCCCTGAACGAAATCGCTTTGCACAAGCTCGCAATGTCTAACAACGCCTAACGAGCTAATAGGCCTGTTTTGCCGCACAGTACGCTCCATGAGGAGCGTCGGCCTTCATCCGGTCGGCGCCGCCCACGAGAATGGAGCGATTCAATGCATACGCCGGCCAAACTTTTGCTTACCGCCGCACTCACCTGCATGAGCGCAGACGTACCGGCAACGGACCTACCGACCGGTCGCCAGTCGATTTCCTATCACTCGGTCGAAGTGAAGGGTCTCAACATCTTCTACCGGGAAGCCGGTCCGGCAAGCGCGCCCACGGTCCTGCTGCTGCATGGCTTTCCGTCCTCCTCGCGCATGTGGGAGACCTTGCTCCCCTTGCTCGCGGACAGATACCACCTGATCGCTCCGGACTATCCCGGTTTCGGCAACAGCAGCGCGCCATCACCGTCGGACTTCGACTATACGTTCGACAATATCGCGTCGGCAATCCATGAGCTGATGGCGAAGCTCGCGATACCGCACTACGTTCTGTTCATGCAGGATTACGGCGGGCCGGTCGGCTTCCGCATGGCCCGGACCGATCCGGACCGCGTCCTCGGCATTATCCTTCAGAACGCGGTTTCGCACGAGCAAGGTCTCAGCCCGCTGTGGGAAGCGCGCAGGAAATATTGGGCAAACCCGGCGCAAGAGCTGGAAGGCCTGAAAGCGAACTTCACGTCGCTCGACGCCACGCGGCTTAGGCACCTCGGGTCCAGTCCGCATCCCGAGCGCTACAATCCGGATGCGTGGAACGACGAATACGCGTTCCTTTCCCGCCCGGGACAGGCCGATATCCAGACCACACTGTTCCTCGATTATCGAACGAACGTCGCTTCCTATCCGCTGTGGCAGCAATGGTTGCGCGAACGGCAACCGCCTACGTTGGTAGTCTGGGGAAAATACGACCCATCATTCACCGTGGCCGGCGGCAAGGCCTACGCCGACGACGTACCGAACGCTGAAATCCATATTCTGGAAGCCGGCCATTTCGCGCTGGACGAAGCAACCGATGAGATCGCGGCGCTGGTCCGGGATTTCCTCGGGCGCCTGATTCGACACAGCGAATAGTCCCGTCCGTCCCTTCACGACCAGCCGCGGCATTCTTCAAACCATTCCCCCATTCATTCACAGGAGAAACCGATGTTCACCGAGATCAACCACGATCGACGCCGCTTCGTCGGCGGTGCAGCGCTCACCCTCGCCGCAGCACAGCTCGGTTCAGCGACGTCGGCTGAAGCCCAGATCTCGGGGCCTGTAGTCCCGAAAACCGGTATCGCCAGGGCCGCATCGACCGCCTCGTTCGCGCCGTTGAAGACGATCAACGCCGGTCTTCTCGATGTCTGTTATGCCGAAGCCGGCCCGGCCGATGGACCGCCCGTCATCCTGCTGCATGGCTGGCCCTATGACATCTACAGCTTCGTCGATGTCGCGCCGATCCTCGCCGCGGTGGGGTACCGGGTTATCATTCCCTACCTGCGGGGTTACGGCGCGACGCGCTTCCTCTCGGACACCACCACTCGCAACGGCCAGCCGTCCGCGATCTCGGTCGATATTATCGACCTGATGGACGCCCTGAAAATCGACAGGGCGACGCTTGCCGGCTACGATTGGGGCGCCCGCACGGCGAATATCATCGCCGCCCTGTGGCCCGAACGCTGCAAGGCCATGGTGTCGGTGAGCGGATATCTAATCGGCAGCCAGCAGGCGGGGCAGATGCCGCTGCCGCCGGAGGCCGAACTGCAATGGTGGTACCAGTTCTATTTCGCGACCGAGCGGGGCCGCATCGGCTACGATCAGCATCGGCACGATTTCGCGAAACTGATCTGGAAGCTCGCGTCGCCCAAGTGGCAATTTGACGACGCCACCTTCGACCGCAGCGCGTCCGCTTTCAACAACCCGGACCATGTCGCGATCGTCATCCACAATTATCGCTGGCGACTTGGCTTGGCACCAGGCGAGCCGCAGTACGATGCGCACGAACAGAAGCTGAGTCAGGGCCCATCCATCGGCGTGCCGACGATCACCATGGAAGGCGACGCGAACGGCGCGCCCCATCCGGCACCCGCTTCCTACGCTAAGAAGTTCACCGGGAAGTACTCCCACCGAACGATCACCGGTGGCATTGGACACAATCTTCCGCAGGAGGCGCCTCATGCCTTTGCACAAGCGATCATCGACGTCGTGGCTGACAGCTGATCGGAACTTAAGTTCGAAGACATTTAAACTACACTTCGCATATGGAACGAGATGGAATGATTATGCGTAAGAATATACTTGCAACTCGACCGGCTGCTTTGCACAGAAGCGGCCGGTAGTCGCCGGCTTGCCCCTTAAGCCGCGATTTTCCCCTCAACGACGCCGGTCGGCTCATCGCTTAGCCAGCGATAGAGGAAGCCGCCGAGCACGCCGCCGAGCAGAGGCGCTGCCCAGAACAGCCACAACTGCTGGATAGCCCAGCCACCGACGAACAGGGCTGGACCGGTGCTGCGCGCAGGGTTCACCGACGTGTTGGTGACGGGGATGCTGACCAGATGGATCATCGCCAACGCCAACCCGATCGCCAGAGGTGCGAAACCGGCGGGTGCCTTGCCGTGGGTCGAGCCCATGATGATGAAAAGAAACATCATGGTCATCACGACTTCCATCAGGAAGCACGCCACTAGGCCGTACTTGCCGGGCGAGTGCGCGTCGTAACCGTTGGACGCAAAGCCCTTGGAAAGGTCGAAGCCGGCGGCACCGCTGGCTATCACATACAGCAGCGCGGATGCGGCGAGCGCGCCGATTAGTTGCGCGACGATGTAAGGCAGAATCTGGCCGGCCGGAAAGCGCCCGCCGGCTGTGAGGCCGACGGTGACGGCGGGATTGAGGTGACAGCCGGAGATGTGACCGATCGCGTAGGCCATCGTCACCACGCTGAGACCGAAGGTCAGGGAGACACCGACCAGCCCAATGCCGACTTCCGGAAAAGCCGCTGCGATCACCGCGCTGCCGCAGCCGGCGAAGGTCAGCCAGAAGGTGCCGATGGCTTCCGCGGCATACTTCTTTCCGTTCATCGATCAACTCCCTGCATCGCCGCATCGGGCGTGGGACATAAACCGCCGTCAGGTTCGCGCAACGCATCGAAAGCCGACATGGCTGGTGGACGTATCGACGGGCTCGGCATGACGCGCCGCGGGCCGATAGCGGCGACAGTAGTTCGGCGCGCACAGATGCGATCCGCCTTTCAGAACCTTGCGTGGGATTCTGATCTGCGGCTGACAGGGGTCGTAGCTGTCGCTTAGGTCAGCCCCGCGCGGGTTCTTTGGAATACAGCATGTTTTGGCGGCGTCGGCGTCATGCTTCGGGGCGTACCAGTCCGCGGTCCACTCCCAGACGTTGCCGATCATGTCGCGCAAGCCGTAGCCGTTCGGCGGAAAGGCGGTCACAGGCGACGTGCGATCGTAACCGTCCGATCTGAGGTTCACCTTCGGGAATTCGCCCTGCCAGGTGTTGGCCATATGCCGTCCGCCGGGGGCGAATTCATCGCCCCACGCGAATTCCGCGCCCTCCAGGCCGCCGCGCGCAGCGAATTCCCATTCCGCTTCCGTCGGCAGGGCCCTCCCCGCCCAGTCCGCGTAGGCCTGGGCATCGGCAAAGGCGACATGGACCACCGGATGATCGTCGAGGCCTTTGATGTCGCTGCGCCGGCCGTACGGATGACGCCAGTCCGCTCCTTTCATGAAGGTCCACCACTGGCTCCAGTCGCGGATATCAAAAGTCGAGCGCGGCCGCTGGAACACCAGAGAGCCGGCGTAGAGCATGTCCGGCAACGCACCGGGGTAGTCGCGCGGGTCGGGCATGATCTCGGCCACCGTGACGTGGCCCGTTGCGCGCACGAATTCCGCGAAGCGACGGTTAGTGACCGGCATCCGCTCGATCCAGAAACCATCGACCCGCACGCGATGCGCGGGCGCTTCTTCTTGATAGTGGTGGTCCGATCCCATCCGGAATTCGCCACCGGGCACCCAGACCATTCCGCTGCGCGCGACCGCGCCGATCGGGGCGACACCGTCCAGCATATGCGTGATCATGCCGACTGCTCCGGATCCTCGTGCGATGTCCCTCGGCGCCTCCACGCGACGGCGATGCCGAAGCGCGACGGTGAGACGCCCCAGCACACTGCATGGCCGCAGGACGCCGGTCCATCAGGAAAAACCCGATGTCTGCAAGCGCGCCCCGTCATCACGGCTCGATGATCCTGTTGCGGATGGCGTACCGGACAATGCCCGCGGTGGAGGTGACCTCGATTTTCTTCATCGCGGCGGCACGCTGGGACTCAACGGTCTTGATGCTGACGCTGAGGATGGTGCTGATGTCCTTGTTGCTATTTCCCTCCGCGATCAGTTGAACCACCATGCGTTCGCGCGGTGTCAGCACGGGACCGGCCTTGCCGTTCTGCTTCGCCAGATAGGAATCCAGCATCCTCTCGGACAACCGCCCGGTAAAGAACGGCTTGTGGTGGGCCAGGGATTCGATTGCCGAGACCAGGTGCTTTTTCGCATCGGACTTGAGCAGGAACGCGCGCGCGCCGGCCGACAGCGCCTCCGAAACGATCGCATCCGTGTCATGCATCGTAAACATCAGGACTTCGGTTTTCGGAAGTCGCTGACGTACCTGACGCGTCACCTCCACGCCGTTCATGAGCGGGAGGGAATAGTCGGTGATGAGGATATCCGGCTTTGTCGCCAGCGACGTCGTTAAAGCCACCTTGCCGTTTTCCGCCTCGCCGACGACTTCCCACCCCTCATGACACTCCACAATCGAGCGCAAGCCGGATCGGACCACTTCGTGATCATCAGCGATGACGATGCGGACCGCTGGGCTGCCGTTCACACGCTGACCTCCGAATAGGCAGCAGAAACAAGAGAACGATAGTGGAACCGGAACCGTTCGCGAACCGGGAGAAACCCTGAAAGTGAGCGCGCACAACCCTGAATTCAGATAAGAGCCCGTCGTTCGAAGCCAAAGGCCACGTTACTGCAGACGGGTCTCAGCATCGGATGCACCGGCCAAGGACGGCAGGGGAATTCGCGCGAACACCAGCGTGCCGCGTCCGGCCGAACGAAGCTTCAGGCACCCCCCGAAATGGTGGACGCGCGCCTTCATGCCGGAGATACCGACGCCCGGCTGAAGGATGCTGCCGTCATCGTTTTTCGCCAGTCCCCTGCCGTCGTCGGCTACGCTGATGGATAACCTGCGGCGGTCGGCACCGACGGTGATCCGCACGCTTGTCGCGTGCGCATGCCGGTGCACGTTAGCCACGGCCTCCTGGACGATCCGCAGGACGGATCGCTGCAGAGGCAGTGGCAGACCGTCGATGGCGCCGTGGGTCCTGAGCGATGCATCGATCTGCGTTCGCGACGAATATCCGGACGCAAAGCGTGCGAGTGTCGACTTCAGGCCGTCTTCGTCGAGCGTCCTGGGATACAGCAGATAGCTCACCGAGCGGATTTCGCGCTGGGCCTCAGACACGGAGTCTTCAACGGCGGCAATGATGGCGTCGTCACCGCTTCGACCCAAACGATTGCGGAGCACCATCAGGTTCAGGCTCGCTGCCGTCAGGTGCTGAACTGTGGAATCATGCAGTTCAGCCGCATATCGCTGGCGCTCCTGCTCCTGCAAGTTGACCAGGCGAACGGCCATGTTATCGACATCGTTGAGCGCCGTTTCAAGCTCCGTCACATCATCGCGTGCGACAAGGATGCGACGCCGACTGCTGGATTCCACGCCCGCCACCCGAAGCCGGTAACAACGGTATCGGCCATCCACTTTCGTCCGGAAATTCATTTGGTAATCCGCGCGTTCGCCGGCGAGCACAGCGCGCACGCCCGCGCGGAACGACTGCTGTTGAGGTTTGACGGGATGCAGCACTCGGAGTTCGAGATAGAACGCTCCGATGCCGTTATCGGGGCGTCGCGCTCCCGCCTTCGCCACGAACCGATGCCACGCCCGGTTCGCCACCAGAACGCGCCCGGCCTCGTCCAGAATGGCGATTTCCGAAGACGTCGCGTCGAGCGCCGATGCCAGAAGATCGGCAGCCTTTTCGCCGACCAACTCGACACTCCTGCGCTCCGTGATGTCGCGAAAGAGAAGTGCTGTTTGGTGGTCGCCGGGATGGAACTCGGCTTCGACCCAACGTCCCGGTCCGCAGCCGCTGAACATTTCAAACTTCTGCTGCCGACCACTTTCAATCGCGCCGACGATCGCCTTTCTATCGATCGACGCGTCCTTGTCGAAGACCTCGAAAAGATCCCGTCCTAGCAAGCCTTCGACGGGCGAGCCCAACCAACTTGCTGCAGCGATGTTTGCGTCTTCGATCCTGAGGTCGCGTCCGAGCAATACGTAGCCGTCGGAAACGCTATCCAGGATGGATCTCAAGCTTTTTTCTTTAGTCTGAGGATGGCGAAAGAAGTTAGGAATGTCGTGCCGAATGACCTCGTTCATGGCGTCCCCCTCCACTCTTCTTGTTTGATTTCACATCAACTCAGGTCCTTCCAAACCGACTGATCCAGCAAATAGATTCCGCCCAATTAGTGCATAATATCTGCGCACCACCGCCTTGCATACCTTTTTGCTCATCGTGAATCGAAGATATGAAAGTTAAGCACCCGGGAGGTTGTGAAATTTCATAAAATTTGATGCCTTGGCAGTCCAGCACAGAACGCCGAATGCGTATCACCGCCCGGCTTTGACCGCGACGACCGGAACCGTCCGCCTGAGGCGGCCCTGATGATACTTCGCAATCTCATCATCGGGGTAAGCGTCAAGAAACGCTTCGAGGCCCGCCAGCGCTTCGGCGCGGGGTGTACTTGCGATGGCGGCGAACAGCCTGTCCCACTCCCTGCAGAACGCTGCCTCTGTCTCGGTGTGCGAGCCCCGGCGGCAACGCAGCTCGAAGATCGCGAACGATTCCGAAAATCCCTTCGGGCTGATGTCGTCGACGCGGCGGAAGACGAAATATGCGGTCGCGACGTTGCGGACCGCTTCGCTGACCAACACGGCCGTTCCGTAGTTCTTGTTCAATCCCTCGAGGCGCGATGCCAGATTCACCGTGGCGCCGAGCGCGGAGAAGTTCATGCGGTCGGCCGAGCCGATGTTGCCGACCAATGCTTCGCCGACGTGCAGGCCGAAGCGGGTTTCGTAGGCCGGCCAGCCTTCGCGTAAGAAGGCCCGGTTCAGGTCGCGGTTGGCGTCCAGGCAATCGAGCACGGCTCCGCATGCTTTCAGTACGTGGTCTTCGTCCTCGGTCGGCGCGTTCCAGATCGCCATCACTGCATCGCCGATGAACTTGTCGACCACGCCCCCCGTCGCCATGATCGCCTGCGACAACGCGGCGAAATAGCGCGAGGTGTAGAGCATCACCTGCTCGGGATCGGCGTTTTCGGTGATGGCGGTGAAGTCGGCGATATCCGTGAACAGCACGCTGATCTGCCGCCGCGTCCCGCCCAGCGTCATGGCGCTTCGGGATTCCACGAGTCGCTGCACCAGTCGTCGCGGGACGAACTTCGAGAAGGTCTGGACCACCGAACGCAGGGTATGCACTGAGCGGCCAAGGTCGTCGATCTCGCGGATCACCGAGCGCAGTTGCGGCCCGTCCAATGGCGAGAAATGCTGGATGCGGTCGGTTTCCAGCGCCAAGTCGCGCAGCCGCCGCGACATCAGCGAGCCGATCCAGAACACCAGCGGCAGCGTGCCCAGGACGATGGCCAGCGTGAGCGCGAACAGTGCGCGCCGTTCGCGTTCGATCTCTCCGAAGAACTCCTCGAGCGGCGCCAGCACAACGAGACGGAGATTGGCCGACCCCGCCGTTCGGATCGACTGGAAGGCGGCTCCATATTCCCGGCCGTCGGACCCGTCGAACAGTTGCCCGGCAGCCCCGCCGTTCCGCCACGCCCTGATGGCGCCGGCGACGCCGATCCTGTCGACCTCGGCCAGGGTCGGCAACTCGACGACGGCCGTTCCCGGTGATTGGGCCGCCACCCGTTTGCTGAGCCCGGGATAGGCGACGACCCTATCGGCATCGTCGAACAGGAACGCCATGCCCGACGTCCCCAGTTGCTGGCGCTGCAGCAGGGCCTCGGCCTCCCCCAGCATGACGTCGCCGGCAACGACGCCGGCACGGCCTTGCGGAATCGCGGCCCTGAGGGTGTAGCCCGCCTGACCGGTGGCGAAGAAGATATAGGGATCGGTGAGTATCCCCGCGCCTGGATCGCGGGCGCCTTTGTACCAAGGGCGTCCGCGGGGATCGTAGTCTGCGGGACCCGGTTGCTGCGAAAGCGCCGTCAGGTCGTCGGACAGGAACGTGACCTTCGACGTCGGCGCGACCGTTCCTTGCCCGGGCACGATCGACACCAGCCTGAAGCGAGCCTGCTCCGGAGCAGCCAGTTTCGAGCGATAGAGCGGACCGGCGCGGTCGATGACGTCCATCTGCAGGAAGCGGCCGTCGTCGTAGCCGACATAGGAATTGAACAGATGCTCGTCGCTGCGCAGCATCGCGGCCATCAATGCATACAGGCGCGGGTTGTCGGCAACGTCGGCGGACTGGATCGAAGGAAGCTGTTTCAGCACTTCCAGGCTATCGTGGACGTCCTTGAATTGGGCGTCGATGCGGTCGGCGGTATGCTCCGCAACCCGCGCGAGAAAGGTTGCGGCGGCCGTCCGGGTGATCGAGGTGACCCGCTGGAAGCTGAGATAGACGAGCGTCAGGCCGACCAGCAAAAGAACGGCCACGAACAGCGTGGTGATCGATGTCCGGAAGCCGATCCGGACAGCACGACCATCCTGTTCCGCCGTCCCGATGCTATCCTTGCTCACATCGGCACCCTTCGTTCCCGGTCGGCGCGCCGGCCTGGTCGCCTGCCTGGATCAGGGACATTGCCAGATTGCGACTTCTCGCAATGGGCTACGGACAGGTGTCCCAGAAGCCCTGGGTCTTCGACGGGTCCGTATAGTACCAGCACATGTTCGGCCCCGGGGCTGCGCCCGCCCAGGCGACCGCCGTCGCCGCGCCGACGACGCCGATCGCGGCGCCGGCCGCCACCGCAGCGCCCGGGCGCCACCAGTAGCCCGTCGGACGGGCCCATCTGACTCCACCGCCATTCCAGCCGGGCCGAACGACGGCGGCTCGCCGGACGCCGCCACCGTGCCAGCCCGGTCGGACCACGGCGGCGCTGCGCCGCACGGCCACGCCACCCCGCGGCCCGACCACGGCACCGCCACGCCGGACGGCCATGCCGCCGCGTCGAACCATGACCGGGGTCAGATGGTCCGCCGTCACCGGGCGCGACCGGAATGCGGCTGCAGAGGCCGCCATCGAAGCCGCCTCGACAGGCGTCTGCGCGAGCAAAAGCACTGCGGCGATTGATGCAAGGAGGTGATTTCTCATGAGCTGTCTCCGCCAACCGAAACCTGTGCCCCGCCGGTCACCAGCCTTTTACAAAATGACCGCAGCTTCCATCGGGGAAGTCCCTCGATTCCGTCGGGCCAGACCCTTAATAGCCGCGGTAAATCCGGCTTCACTCCTCAGAACGGGTTGACGTAGTTCAGGATCGCTGTCTGCCGCAGCAACACCCGACGGACGACGTGGGTCATCTGTAGCTGGTCGGTAAAGATAGCGGCCTCGCCGGTGCTGCCGGCCGGGAGCGTGCGCGCGAAGGCGGCATCGTCGAGGACGACGCGGACCACGAACGGCACGGCCTGGATCGCCTTCGGCGTCGCCGCGGCTCCGGACGTCTGCACCTGACCGGTGGCGATGGCCTGCAACACGCTCACGACCTTTCCGGAATAGACCTGCCCCGGCATGAATTTGAAGGTGACCTCGACGGATTGCCCCGCTTTGACATAGCGGGCATCGTTCTGGGCGATCTCGACGCCGATGATCGTGTCCGACGTGTCGATGAAGGCCATCACGGGCGTCAGCGGCAGGTTCGCGACGCGGGCGCCCCTGCGCAGCGCGACGTTGGTGACATAGCCGTCAGCGGGCGCCCGCACGACGGTCTTGTCCAGATTCCACTTCGCGCCCTCGAGTTGCGCCTTGGCCTGGTCCGCCTCGGCCTGGCGCTGTTCGACGTCAAAACCCCGCCCGGCGTTGCGTTCGAACAATTGCGTCATCTGGGCGAGGCGCTGGTCCGCCAGTTTCGACTGCGCCTCGATCGCCTTGACCTGGGCATCGAACGGCGTCGGGTCGATCCGGAACAGGACGGCGCCCGCCTTCAGCGGAGCGTTAGCCGCCACCGGCACGTCGATGACCTCTCCGGCGACGTCCGGAACGATCGCGACGGAATTGCGGACCACAAGGGCCGCCCCTTGCGGCGCGCCCCACCCCATCGGGACGAGCAGCCCGAACAGCACCGCGAGCATCACGATGAACGGCGACAGTTTCCAGAACAGGTTGAAGCGGACGATCCCGAAGTGCACCAGCAGGAAGAGCAGCACCAGGTACGTGTTGATGATCGCCGCGCCCATCAGACCGGTGCCCCCATTTTTGGGTGCGGGCGAGGATGCGGCACATCGACATACGCCCATATCAGCGCGACCGGCCAAAGCGCGAACCCGCAGAGCAGCGTGACCCATCCTGCGACGGTGACCGCCTGCGGCCACGGATGGCCGCGGGTCTTGGCGATGTGGCCGGGCAGCCATCCGGCGATGCAGAATACCCCGACCGCGCTGGCGACCAGGATCAACAGCACGATCCAGGCGAAGATGTCGACGCCGCTCATGGCTGCTTCCTCACGCCTGGCAGCCGGTAGCTGCCGTCCAGGATCGGCGTCTGCGCCCCATAGAGACGCATGGTCAAGTTGAAGTTGCCGGCGGGGGCCGGCAACCAGTTTGACTGTTTGTCCGGACCGGGATTGTCCTTTTGCACATAGATCGTGATCGACCCGTCGGCAGCCGTCTTGAGCCCGTCCGTCGTGCTTCCGATGCTGTAGCGCTTGAAGTCGTTCTCGATGAAGAACTCCTTCTCGTCGTACATGTTGAGATTCCAGAACACCGACACAGGGGGTATCTGATCCTTGGCGAAACGCAGGACGTACTTGTTGGCGCCCGTGAGCGGCGCACCCTGGTCGTCGACACGCGTATTCGGATAAAGGATCTCCTCGGGCACGTTGGCGCCGGTGAGGTTCGCGGCCATCGCCGCGCGCAGCGCGTAGTCGAAGCCCGCCCGGCCGCCGCCCATCGTGAAGCGCCAGCCGGCGACGTTTTCGGCCGCGTTGACGTAGGTATCCTCGATAATGGCTTCCGCGGTCACGGCCGCCCGCGCCAGACCCCTTCTGGTCGGCTCGTCCAGGCTCTGCCAGTCGAAGCCCTTGGCCACGCTCAGTCCGATCGGATGGGCTGCGGCGACATCCGGATCGCCGAAGTCGTCGCTGCGCGAGAGAAACGTCTTCATGCCGAAGCCGATGGTCTCGAACAGGCGCAGAGCTTCGGGAGCCGACGGCTTGAACTCGAAACGCGCATATTCGTACTGCTTGGGAAGTTCGAACCGCAGCCCCTTCTTCTGGAACACCGAAAGCGGAAGCGCGCTGAAGCCCTGCTGCACCTCGCGGGCCACGGGCAGATCCGCGTCGCCATTGACGAAGACGCGGTTGGCGATCACGGCGAGCTGCGTGCGCACCTTGATCTCCTTCATCCCGGCGGGGATCGGACCATGAAAGTCCGGGCCAGTGAGAATAAAAAGTCCGGGCTCGGCGCCCTTGCTGCCGCCGATGTTATAGACGACCTGATCGTAGTAGTCGCCGATCTGCACGATGTACCAGCGGTTCTCCCTGATCGTCGGAACGCTGACCACGACGGGTTCGATGGAGAGGTCCGCGCAGCTATATCCGTCGATGGAGACGTTGTTCGGCGTGTTGACGAACTTGTCGGCGGCGGTCTTGAGGTTGGGAAACTTGCGATAGTAGTTGAGACCGACGGCCCCCGCCTTGAGGCCGGCGAACAGCGTATGGACGTTGTCGACGAAAGGGCGGCCCCAGATCGCCGCCTGCACGCCGGCGGCATAGGCCCGCTCCTCGCGCACCTGCTCGGCAGACATCTTCGGAGGTGCGGACTGCGCCGTTGCCGGGATGGTCAAGGCAGATATCACAATTGGCGCGATCAATAATCGTGCAAATTTCATGCGCTCGTCCTCACTTCTGGCGTGCTCTTCGTCATCCGACTATCCGCATCTCGTGAGTTAATCGGCAAAGACCTGCTTCCAGTCCTTCTTCATATCGACGACGGTCCACCCCCTGGCCCCCGCTTCATCCAGAGCCTTGTCGAGTTTCCCGATCTTGGATTGCCGGTCGTAGGCGTATTCGCGGTCGGCATCGGTGTGACGGACGATGCCCGCGAAGCGAGCGCCGGCGCCCGCGGTGGTCCATTGCAGCATCTGCAGATCGCCGTCGGAATTGCCGAACGCGAAGACCGGGCGTCGACCGATGAAGCGGTTGATTCCTGCGGGCTTGCCCGGGCCGTCGTCGATGAACTCGATCTTGGCAAGCTTCGTCAGTTCGGGCTTGCCGTCCGCACCGATGCCGAACTTCACGTCTCCCGACGAGCCGACCACCTGTTCGGGCGGGATGCCGTAGACTTTCTCCATCCACGGCCGCATGAACTCGACGCCGCCGCCCGACACGACGAAGGTCTTGAAGCCGTTACCGCGCAGGTAGGCCAGAAGTTCCAGCATCGGCTGATAGACCAGTTCGGTGTAGGGTCGGTTGAAGCGCGGGTGCCGCGCGGTCGCGATCCAATCGGTCACGGCTTTCGAAAATTGCTCTGTCGTCATCCCGGCATGGGTCGCCGCCATGACCTGCAGCAGCCCCTTTTCGCCCGAGGCCTCCAGCGCCTTCGTGTCCTTGCCCAGGATCGCCTTGAACGGCTGTGTCGTCTTCCATTCCGGATGCTGCGGCGCCATCGCTTTGATGCGGTCGAGGGCGAAGGCAAACTGGAAATACATCGGCTGCTCGCACCACAGCGTGCCGTCATTGTCGAAGGTGGCAATGCGTTGCTCCGGTGGAATGAAAGCGGTACCGCCCGGGGTCGTCACGCGCGCGACGAAGTCGGTGATGGATCTCTTTGCCGCACCGTCGTTCCAGGATGGCAGGGGATCGTTCTGCGCCACGGCAGATCCGGGTCCGAAACTGAGCACAATAAAGAGCGCTACTCGGGCTATCGATCTGATGACGACGTGATCGCCTCGCTGGTCGATGAGATGTTTCCATTTTTGCGCTCTCATCTTGCCACCCTCCGATTGCTGAATTCGGCAACGCGCGGTCCGGCTGGATTGATCTGTGGCGGCAGCGCCGGTGTCGCCTCGCTGTGCCGTAATCTGCGTCGCAGCGTTCTGCGGGCCGAGCTAACGTGCCGCTTCAGGACGCGTGGTGACCACCCGGTCGTGGTCTCGCCCGCGGAAGCGAACAGTTCGCTTCGCAATGCATCGACCTGCCGTTTCAGAACGGGATCTTCTGCAGCGAGTGTGAGCGCATCGATCGTGCAAGCGGGCGACAGCGGTTCGAACCGGCCGAGCCAGCCAAGCAATGCGAAGTAGACTGCCTCGGCCTTCCGCTGGCGCGCCGCTGCGCAGAATTGCCGGAACGACCACGGCTCGGAGCCACGGTACGCCGCGCGCCCGCGTCGGAGCGATGCCATCACCCATCGCGCCGCGGCAGGCCCGATCCAAGCGATCGCGATCAATATCACCAGCGCAAGAATGCCGAGAAGCCAGTGATCGGCGATCGCATCGAGCAAGGACCTGCGGTCCCAACGTGCGGCAGGGCGACCATCCGCTTCACCCGGCGATGCGGCGACGTTCAGCGGCACGGTCGCAAGATGAATGTGTTCGGCCCTCCCCTCGCCGAGGTTCCACCAGCCGATGTCGATCGCCGGCAGCGCATAGTCGCCCGGCCGCTCCAGCATGTAGGTAGCGGAATCGATCCGGGTCGATGTCATAACACCGGTTCGCTGATCGATGTGATCCTCGAGCGCCGGCTGTGCTGGATAGGATCTGAGACCATCGACGACGGCGAACGTCTGCGGCGGCAATAGCATCGCCGGCGTGCCTTCGGCGCTGATCGTCACTGACCGCGTGACGGCATCGCCAACCCTGATCTGATCGGACGATTTCTTGATCTCCTGCCCGACCGACAGTTTTTCGGCCGACAGGAACGGGCGCAGCCCGGCCGCGCGCTCGGGGACAAAGGATTCGAACGACACGCGCGGCAGTGCGATTTCCACCTCGCGCGTCTTCGGCGGCTCGGCGGCATAGCCGATGCGTACCGTCTGCTCCGGAATGACGAACTCGCCGGGCTCCTGCGGATAGATCGCGAATGCAAAGCGCACGCCGGCATATGTCATTCCGTCGCGTTGTTCGCTGGTGTTGATGCTCGGTAATTGCCGGGTCACGACGTTGCGCAGCTGGAAGGTCGGCAATTCCGGCGGCGACGTCAGGTAGTTCGGCGCCAGCACGACGACGCTCAGCGTCACCCGCTGCCCGACGATGGCGCGCGGCAGGTCGATAGTAACCCGCACCACAGGCGCTGGATCGCCGGCCTGTTGCGCGCGCGCACCTTGCGGCAGCAGCAGAAGCAGCAGCGACACTGCGATCCGGCGCATCATGGCGACGCTCCCGGCTTCGCCGGTGCTGCCGCCTGGATCGCGAATTTCAGCTTGAGGAAATCTGCTGGCGTCGTCTGCACCTGGCGCATCCAGGCTTCCGCCGCCCCCGCCGTGGTGACGTCTTCCGGCGTGACCTTGATGGTCTTGCCATCCTTCTGCCCGGGATCGACCTTGGTCTCGTCGGCCTTCTCGTCCGGACGCGCGCTGTCGTCCTGCTCCTGCTTGCGGCGCTTCGCCTCCCGCGCCTCCAAGGCAGCCTCGACGATCGCGCGGTTGGTTCTGGCCGCGACATGGTCCGGCCGGGCCTTCAGCACCTCGTCATAGGCCGAGATCGCCTTCTCGAAAGCATGGTTCTGCGCCTGGGCGTTGCCGAGCGCGAACCTGCCTTCCACGCTCTCGACGCGCGCAAATTCCTGTGCGGCGGCGAGGAAGTCGTAGGCGCGATAGGCCGCCAGCCCGCGCCACATCGGATCGGCGAACAGCTTTGCGGCGCTGGCATAGTCGCTGCGGTCGAACGCGATCCGCCCCTGCTGGTCGGGCGTCAGCCAGAGACGGGCAAAACCTTGTTCGGCCTTCGAAGGCGTTGCCTGGATGACGATCAGGAAAGCCAGCAGCCAGGCCACCGTGGTGCCGCGCCGGAACCAGAGCAAGGTCAACAGCGCCAGCGGCAACAGCAGCCAGAAACCTTCATCGCGCCATTGGGTACCGAACGCGTCGCCCTGCGCCGCCTGGTAGCGCGTCTCGATGCGCCGCTGCAGCCGCACAAGGTCCGTGCCGTCTACGCTGAGCGGCACGGCGTACGATGCCCATGCCGGCGGAGGCGGACCGACAGCGAGCATTGCCAGACCATGGCGCCCGGCGACACGCAGCAGCGCTGCGTCCTCCGGACCCGCCTGATCTCCGACCAGCAGGATCGTGCCGGCGACCGGCTCAGGGTTCAGGGCGGTCGCAGCCGATGCGACGGCGCTCGAAATATTGCTTCCATCGCCTGGCATCATCGCAGGCGCGAGCGCGGCCAGGAAAGGTTCGATCACGGAGCGGTCGTCCGTCAGGGGCATCACCAGATGCGCCGTGCCCGCGTAGGCGACGAGCCCGGTTCGCGCGCCGGCGCGCGCCGCAAGCAGGTCCCTGATCTTCTGCTTGGCGCGTTCGAGACGCGATGGCGCGACATCGGTCAGGTTCATCGACGACGCCACCGACAGCGCGATCATCAGGGGCGCCTTGTCCTCGACGAAAGGCGGCAGCTCGCGCCGCCAGGTCGGACCCGCCAGCGCGACGATGCCCAGCGCCATGCCGGTCCCCACCAGATACAGCGGATTGACGCTTCGGCTACCGCCGGGTTGGACAATCAAATGGTTGAGAAGGTGCGGCGCGATCACCCCACCCCATTGCGTCCGCGCGCTGCGCCGCCATTGCAGCACGGCAAATATCGCCGCGACCGGGATCAGGGCGAGAAGCCACAGCGGACGGAGCAGATGGAACGGCAAGACGAGGGAGTCAGGCATGACCGACGGCCCTCCGGCGCCCTTCGCTTCCCAGAAGCAGTGCGGCCCACAGCACAAGGCCGATGATCACAGCGGCCCCCAGCGGCCACTGGAACAGCGGCAGCTTCGGCCGCCATGACAAGGTCTGCAGCTTCGCCGGCGCGAGCCGATCGATGTCGGCATAGATCGCCTCTAGTTGCGCGCCGTCCTCGGCCCGGAACGAATGCCCCCCCGTGGTCGCCGCCACCGCCTGCAGCACGCCGAGATCGACGCGGTTCTCGCCGGCGGCCGCGGGATCACCGACGCCGATCGTGTAGACGGCAACGTCATTCTGGCGGGCGATATCGGCAGCATGTTCGGGCGGGACGCGACTGGCCGTGTCATTGCCGTCTGTCAGCAGGATGAGCAGTTTCTGCGTCGCAAGACTTTTCGAAAACGTCTTGATCGCCAGCCCGATCGTGTCGCCGATCGCAGTCTGCTGGCCGGCCATGCCCACCGCGGTCTGGTCGAGCAGTTGTCGGGTGGTCTGCAGATCCCGGGTGAACGGCACCTGCACATAGGCCCTGGTGCCGAACACGATCAGCGCGACGCGGTCGCCCCGGCGGCGCGCGATGAAATCCGCGATGACGCGCTTGACGCCATCGAGCCTCGTCAAGGTCTGGCCCTCCGCTGTCCTGAAGTCGCGCTGGTCCATCGATCCGGAAATGTCGATCGCCAGGATCAGGTCGCGCGCTGAAACCTCGCGCGTGACGGGATCGCCGACCCATTGCGGCCGGGCCAGCGCGGCCACCAGCAGCAGCCAGATCACGCTCACCGCGATCATCTGGACGGCGCGACGCTGCAACACCACGGCGCCGCGCTGCGGTGTTTGCCCGGTGGCGGCCGCCAGTCTCTCGAAGAACGGCACCTGGATGGAGGCCTGCCGCACGCGATACGGCGGCAAGAGCCGCCATGCCAGGATCGGCACCGGCAGCAGCACGAACAGCCAGGGCCACGCAAACTCAAGCATGGTGTCCCCCGATCCAGCGCCGTATCAAAGCGACGAGCGACTGCAATTCGGCCTCGTCCGGCGCAAGGTGCCGGTAGGGCCCGCCGACCAGCAGGCGTCCGGCGCCATCCGAGAACTCCCTGCCGCCATAGCTGCGATCGAGGAAGGTCAGCCAGGCCGGGCCCAGCAGGTGGGCGACCTGCTCCCTGGGAAACGCGGCGAGTGCGGTCCGCCGGACCAGCAGCGCAAGCCGCGACAGCAGGTCCGCGCGCGCCTCGCCGGCGCGCTCGATCCAGGACAGTTCGGCCAGGGCTTCACGCCGGTAGCGGTTCGCCCGTCGCGTGCGCACGACATGCCACAGCGTGGCGATCATGGCGGCCACGAGGATGCCCATTGCCAGCCGTGCCTCCCATGTCTGCGGCCACAGGCTGACCTCGCGCGGCAGCGGGATGTCGACGAGACCGGCGACCAGATCGGTTGTGGTCTGAGCGTCAGCCAAGGGTCGCCTCCGTCTGGCTGTGACGCCCCTGTCGAGCCGGCATGCCGCCCAGCAGGCGACGAAGCTGGGCGGCCGTATCTTCCGCGGCGCTGAGCGGCAGCACCGGAATGCCGAGCTCATGCGTCCATACGAAGACGTCCTTCAACCGGGCTTCGGCGGCCTGCGACAGGCTCCTGCGCACGCTGTCACGCCCGACATCGAGCCTGATCTGCAACTCGCCGTCGGTCACCGTCATGCTGGCCGTCGGCGGGAGGTCACTCTGCAGCGGATCGTGAACCAGCAACGCGAGCACGTCGTTGTGTCGGGCAATCTCGCCGACCGTCTTGCGCGTCGCGTCATTGGCGCCGTCGAAATCGCTGATGACGATCACGGTGGCATCGTGCAGCGCACGGCGCCGGGCCTGCGTCAGCGCGGTGTTGAGCATCAAGGGCGCCGCAACGATGCCGCGCCCGACGCCGAGCATCTGGTTTTGTGCAACGATGGCCGAGAGGATCTGCAGCACCGTGGCCCGGCTGCGCCGCGGCTTTACGTCGACAGTCTCGCGATCGTTGAAGACAACCGCACCGATCCGGTCGCCCACCCGCAGCACCCGCCACGCACCGATCGCCGCCGCCTCTGCCGCCGTCACCGACTTCATCGCCAACCGGCTGCCGAAGAACATCGACAGCCGCTGGTCAACCACGAGAAGAGTTTGCCGGTCGCGTTCCTCGTCGAACACCCGAACGTGCGGCTTCTGCAGCCGCGCCGTCACCTTCCAGTCGATCGAGCGAACGTCGTCGCCGGGGCGATAGTCGCGGATCTCCTCGAAGTTCAGGCCGCGGCCGCGCATGCGCGAGGCATAGCGACCGGACAACAGGCTGCGCACCGGCTGACGCGGCAGGAACGAGACACGGCGTCCACGATGTTCGAGCGCGATCAGATCGTCGAGGGCGACGTAGACACCTGGCGAAATGGCTGATGTCCCGGTCATGGCGGCCTCAGGCTGCTGCGACCAGTTCGGTGATCTTGTCGATCACCTGGTCGGGCGTCACGCCCTGCGAAATCGCCTCGTAGCTCAGGATCAGGCGATGCCGGAGACAGTCGTGCATCACCGCGCGGATGTGGTCGGGCGTTACGAATACATATTCGTCGAGCCAGGCGCGCGCACGGGCGCAGCGGTCGAGCGCAAGGCTGCCGCGCGGACTGGCGCCGATCTGGATCCATTTGGCGAGCGGGTTTCCGTAGCGGCCCGGAAAGCGCGTTGCATAGATCAGGTCCACCATGTATTTCTGGGCCAGGTCGGAGACGAAGACGCCATCGATCTCGCCCCGCGCATCCAGGATCGCCTGTTGCGGGATCGGCGGCGGCGCCTCCGCGTGGTCCTTCGGCTTTTGCGCGTTCTCCGCGCGATTAAGTTTGATGATCTCGCCTTCGATCGCTTCTTCGGGATAGGTGATTACGACGTGCATCAGGAAACGGTCGAGCTGCGCCTCCGGCAGCGGATAGGTGCCCTCTTGCTCGATCGGGTTCTCGGTGGCAAGCACCATGAAAAGATCGGGCATCTTGTAGGTCCTGCCGGCGACGGTGACCTGACGCTCCTCCATCGCCTCAAGTAGCGCGGACTGCACCTTGGCCGGGGCCCGGTTGATTTCGTCGGCAAGCACGAGGTTGGCGAAGATCGGTCCTTTCTGAAACTGAAATTGGCCGCCTTTGTCGGTCTGGACGTAGATTTCGGCGCCTGTCACGTCGGATGGCAGCAAGTCCGGCGTGAACTGCACCCGCGACAGATCGGCCGCGAGATGCTTGGCCAGCGTCTTGATCACCCGGGTCTTGGCGAGGCCCGGCAGGCTCTCAATCAGGAGATTGCCTTTGGCGAGCAGTCCGATCAGCATGCTCTCGACCAGACGATCCTGGCCGAGCACGGATTTTCCGATCCGCGCCTTGAGATCGAGCACAGCTTCGCGCGCAGGCGAGCGCATCGCGCGGTCTGCCGCCGCATGTGGGGCCGCGTGTGTCCCGAGATCGTTCATCGCTCCACGCTATTTCTCGAGGCCGCGATCCCTGAAAGATTTGTCGATGGACTTGTCGACCTGCTTGCGAACCCCTTCGATGTTGAAGCTCGCGGGCCGCTGGCTGGGCGGATACTCCACGAAGGTTTGCAGGAAGGCGGCGGCTTTCAGCTGACCCTTGATCAGAAGGTAGTCATTCCTGGCCATGAAGTCGTAGTACTGGTCGGACACGACGTCCGCGCGTTCGTAAGGGTCCATCCGGAGATTGAAGAGCTTCGGAATGCGAGTGGTCACGAACGGTTCGGCCCAGACCTGAAAACCACCGGGCTTTCGCTGCTCGGAGAAGACCACCTTCCAGTCGTCATAGCGCATCGCGACGAGATCGCCATCGTCGTTGAAATAGTAGAATTCGGTGCGCGCGCTGTTCGGCGACTTGCCGGTCAGATAGTCGAGCTGGTTGTAGCCGTCGAGGTGATTGCGGAACGTCGTGGAACTGCCGGACGGTTGCCACCCCTTCAGCAACCGATCCTTGATATCGGCGTCGCCGGCGGCCGCAAGCAGCGTGGGAAACCAGTCGAGGCCTGAAACGATGCCGTTCGAGATCAGGCCAGGCCGGATCTGGCCCGGCCAGCGGATCATCGCGGGCACCCGGAACGCGCCTTCCCAGTTGGTGTTTTTTTCGCTGCGGAACGGCGTCGTCGCGGCGTCTGGCCACGACCATTGGTTGGGGCCGTTGTCGGTCGTGTAGATGACGATGGTGTTCTCGGCGATCCCGAGATCGTCGAGCGCCTTGAGGAGCTTGCCGACGTGGCCGTCGTGCTCGACCATGCCGTCGGCGTATTCGTTGCCGATCATGCCGCTTTGGCCGCGCATCGACTGACGCACATGCGTGAAGGCGTGCATGCGCGTAGCGTTCATCCAGGTAAAGAACGGACGATTGGCACGCGCCTGCCGGCTGATAAAGTCAATGGCCGCGTCAGTGGTCTCATCGTCGATCGTTTCCATCCGCTTCTTCGTCAGCGGCCCGGTGTCTTCCACCTTACCGTCGGCGGAGCTCCGGAGAACGCCGCGGGGATGGTAGGCCTTGAGGAAGGTCTGGTCGTTCTTCGGCCAGTAAGCTGCCTCGGGTTCCTCCTCGGCGTTGAGGTGATAGAGGTTGCCCAGGAACTCGTCGAAGCCGTGATTGGTGGGCAAGTATTCGTCGAGGTCGCCGAGATGATTCTTGCCGAACTGTCCGGTCGCATATCCCAGCGGCTTGAGCGCCTGGGCGATGGTGATATCTCCCTTCTGCAAACCGACGGTGGCGCCGGGTGCACCGACCTTGGAAAGACCCGTGCGCAGGCACGACTGCCCGGTGATGAAGGTCGAACGGCCCGCCGTGCAGCTGTTCTCCGCGTAGTAGTCGGTGAACACCATGCCTTCCCGGGCAATCCGGTCGATATTTGGCGTCTTGTAGCCCATTACGCCAAACGAGTAGGCGCTGATGTTGGTCTGCCCGACGTCGTCCCCGAAGATGACGAGTATGTTGGGCTTGCGGCCGGACGATGGTGCTGGCGCCGGCGTGGGGGCGGCAGACGGTGAAGGCCCGGCCTTTTGCGCCTGGGCCATTGCGTCCGATCCAAGCGCCGCAGCCGCGACCAGAGTCGACGTGCCGAGAAGCAGATGGCGTCGGTCGATCTGCCTCTTGCTATCTGTCCCGGTGGTGTTCCTGGCATTGTCGCTCATTCGACGCTCCCTACGTTGAAGAAGGAGTTGGCAAGGTTACGGATCGCGCGTTCCGACGGCACACCCTCCGTCAAGGCATGACGGCGACCTTCAAGACGCATCACGCTGGTGCGTAAACAGGTCGTAGGCCTCCTCGGTTTGGTCCAGCTTGAAGCGATGGGTGACCAGCGGCTTCAGGACCCGCGGCTCTTATCGTCGCCGTGTGCGGATCCCGGTGGCTTCGGATTCATCGCGCACGGCTTCGGATCGGATGGAATTGCGGAAGCCGATCGCCGTACTGCCGGTAATCATGAGGTGGCAAGATGCCGGTTGGTATCGGGTCTTCACCCGAAAGACGGCTTCGGATAACCCTAGCTATGATGGCGTCACCTCGGCGCAGTTTGCTGATCGCCCGCATACTCCGCGCTGGTCGGAACCGGGCCACGTGGCGGCTGTCGCCCGCAAGCCACAGTCCCCCGGAAGTCAAAAGGCCGCGCGCAGATTCAGGGTTTTCCCTGATAGCAAAACCGCCGGAAATCCAGATGCTTCCGGATCGGAGATGTGACGGGGAGTGCGGCGATCATGGCACGCAGCAAATACACCAGTGCAGCGTTCCTCGGCGGTTTCTGCGCCGCGCTGGCGCTTTCGCCTTTGCCCGCAAAGGCCGACAATGGCGGTCTCAGCTTCTATCTTCCGGGGACGTTCGGAAGTCTCGCCGCGGCCCCTCTCGTTCCAGGCTGGGCCTATTCCACCATCTACCTGCACGTCGCGCAGTCCGCCGGCGGAGGCAAGAGCTTTGCGCAGGGTGGCTCCGTGGTGCTCGGCCTCAACGCCACCGCCGACGCCCTGGTCCAGGGCATCTCCTACACGTTCGCCACGCCGGTGCTCGGCGCGCAGGCCACCGTCGCGGTGCTCGCCGCGCCCGGCAACATCGGCGTCGGCATCGACGGCAGGATCACGGGACCGGCCGGAAACACGATCTCCGGAAGTACCGGGGACAACCGCTTCACGGTCTCGGACGTGTTCTACCAGGGCTCGTTGAAGTGGAATCAGGGCGTCCACAACGAGATGGTCTATGTCAGCGGCAATATCCCGAGCGGCACCTACGATCCGAACCGCCTGGCCAATTTGAGCTTCGGCTTTACGGCGGTCGATTTCGGGGCCGGGTACACGTATTTCGACCCGAAGACCGGGCACGAATTCTCGATCGTCGGCGGCATGACCTACAGCGGCACGAACGACGACCTGCAATACCAGAACGGCATCGACTTCCACATCGACTGGGCCGCATCCCAGTTCATCAGCAAGAACGTCCATGTCGGGCTGGCCGGTTACTACTTCCAGCAGCTGACCGGCGACAGCGGCGCCGGCGCGAGGCTTGGCGACTTCAAGGGGCGCGTATTCGGCATCGGACCGCAGGTTGGGTTCATCATCCCGCTCTCGGAGGGTTATCAAGGCTACCTCAACCTGAAGGCTTACAAGGACATCGAAGCGCAAAACCGGCCGGAGGGCTACACGGCATGGCTCACCTTCTCGGTCTCGAACGCACCGCCGGAGCACGCGACGCCCGCCAAGCCAACCTATCGCAAGTGAACGCCGACAAGTCTCATTTTTGCTACGCTAGCAGACCGACATGGCGGTCCGCTTCGGTCCGCTCGTCGACAGCCCGCTGACCGCGCGACGACTCGGCGACACCCGTCGCGTAATCGTGGCGTTGCCCGATTATCTCGCGCGCCAGGGGACGCCGCAGGTGCCGGAAGAATCCATGATTCACTGGCCAGCGTGACCTGATCACGAAATGAGGCAAGAAGTCGGCCAAGATGGGTGTGGCCCATTCACAAGCCTGAGCCAAGATTGCTAAAGAAGCCCTGCAACTTACTCGCAGTAAGTGCCGCCATTGAACTGGAAACACCCCCGACCGGACTTAGCTCGTGACGGATTTTCGGCTCTTGTAGTGAGGCCGTTTTTATTCCGAGGCTTGGCAGGGTTAATCCTAGCCACCGGCTTCCTAGCTGAAAAATGTGGTTCGGACTTCTTTACGCATAGTCCGTCTGTATTGAGGACTAGTCCGCTGCCGCACACCGTCATCACACAATGGTCACCATCTAAATGCTCTGACCGAGCGCACTTGAGGGCGCAGACACGATCCGTCTTAAGGCGGACGCCCTCTAACGCATCCACGCTGGCAAGCTTTGTTGGGTAATTTGTGTGGGCGGCTTGGTTGAATGCGACCAACGCCGCTTCAGAAGACTTACTCCATCTGTCGCTTTGCGGACCCGGCTCGCAGCCCACCCTTTTGAGCTCAAACTGAAGGAGGCGCACCACGTCATCGTCTTTTGTTCGGTCATCTGCTTCCGCTTTCGGGATCGTCTCTACATTCAGAGAGGCGATACCGCCACCGCTCATTTCAATATCGGCCGGAGGCACAGAAGAAGGCACGGCGGCAATAGACGGGGCTGCTGGGATGTCGGAACGCTGTTCTTTAACACCAGACGAAACTTTGTTTTTTTGAGCACGAGCAAGGTTGGCGTACAAGCCGCTGCCGTGTTGAGCTAAGAAGAAGTCCCAAGCTTCAATCGTCCCGATATTCGCCGCAAGCGCATAGTCGGCACGTGCCACCGCCTGAATGTCTTGAGGCTCAGCAGCTGACGGCACCAAGGCCACCATCTCACCGCCCAATGATCCATAAACGAACGGCTCCTGGCGCTGGTTCGTCCTTTTTAGCACTTCATCTCGAACTCGGCCGAACGCAATCCGTAGGTCCAGCCCTGGCTCGAACAGGTATTTGACGAGTGATGCAGCAAAAGGACTGTTTTTCTCGCCGTCACCGTCACTGGCGACAGAGCCTGCCTTTGCAGCAAATGCCACCAGCATATTAGAGGTTGCCGGTTCGAATGGGCTAAGGCCTCTACCAATGGAGCGGGCAGCAAGAGCCCTTTTCATTTTTTTGGCGAACGGGTTATCCCGGCAGGCATCCAGGATCACGAGCTTCAGCTTCTTTGCCCCATCAAGAGCTCGAATAATTCGATCCAAGGACATTACCTCGTCTTCCACATCGAGATCATTGAGAAACTTGGCATCGGTAGGAATTAGGTAGTTCGCACCGTCGATTTCGATCCCGTGTCCTGCATAATAAACGACAGAAATATCTGCGGCCTGAGCAACATCAGAGAATGCGCGTATTGCCCTCCGTAACTCAACAATCCCGAGGTCTTGCTTGAGCGTTACGTTGAAACCATTTCTCTTGAACTGAGAAGCGACAAGTTCGGCGTCGGACACCGGATTATCAAGGCGAGCAACATTCTCATACTTCGAGTTTCCAATGACTAGAGCAACACGCCCATCCGCAATGGCATGCGCACAGACAAACACATTCGTAAGCAGCAGAAGCGTAGCGAAAACAAACCGCACTCGTAGATCCTGTTCGTTCAGTTGACAGTCACCCTGACATTGATCGTGGTCGCCATGGGCGTGATACCGCCCTCTTTGCCTACCCATTGGAATGCAAAGCTGTCTTGGCCCTTGAATCCGGCTTTGGGCTGGTACACGACGGTGGTTCTGCCGTTCACTGAAGCGGTCCCATCCAGAGGCCTTGAAGTGATGTTCGTGCCGTAGATTGGATCGCGAGAACTAAGCAGCCTTATCGTGCACGGGGCACCGTCAGTTGTGGCGCTAGTGGAGGCATCGCTTCCAAGCGTAACAGGAAATCGATTTACATGGCATGCGCCTTGGGACGTAGAAACCAGGCTGAGAAAGAAAAATATCGTCGCCGCTGAAGTTCTCATGGTGCCCCGCCCCACATCGTCAACATTGACGCTGTGTGCCTCAAGTT
>Ga0247729_10000197_pt1 | contig 28392 bp, 27 predicted proteins | sample UWRJL133311R2_FD_180958 | JGI IMG/M metagenome (GOLD analysis project Ga0247729, IMG submission 180958) | Plant litter microbial communities from Arlington Agricultural Research Station in Wisconsin, United States - UWRJ-L133-311R-2 | ecosystem: Environmental > Terrestrial > Plant litter >... | reverse complement strand
GTATCCGGGCAAGGCCGGGGCGGGATTCCGAACTGAACGACACCGCGCGGGCCGCTCCGGCGCCACTCATTACGGCGCACTTTTTCCCGGCGAAAGTCCATTCTCCCAAATGATAATATGACGCTGGGTGTCGGCCCGAATTTTCGTCGTAGTTTTGCCCGGCAATAAGGTTCACCTAACATCTTGTTGCCATGGCTGCCGACGCCCTCCCCAAAATTGCCTTCGAGGCTCTCACCTACGACGATGTGCTGCTGCTGCCGGCATACTCCGAGGTCTTGCCCCGCGACGCGGACACCAGCGCCCAGCTCACCCGCAACATCCGCCTGAACCTGCCCTTCGTTTCGGCCGCCATGGACACCGTCACGGAGTCGGAGCTGGCCATTACGATGGCCCAGGAAGGCGGCCTCGGCATCATCCACAAAAACATGAGCATCAAGGCCCAGGCCGAGCAGGTGCGCCGGGTGAAACGCTCGGAAAGCGGGATGATCCTGGACCCCTTCACGCTGGAGGAAACCGCCACCCTCGGCGATGCCAAGCAGCTCATGCGCAAGCACAAAATCGGTGGCATTCCGATTATCGACGCCCAGCGCACTCTCAAGGGTATCCTGACCAACCGCGACCTGCGTTTCGAAAAGGACATGGCCCGGCCCGTGTCGGAGGTGATGACCAAGGGCAAGCTCGTGACCACCGAAACCGGTACCGACCTGACCCGCGCCGAGGATATTCTGCAGGAGTACAAGGTTGAGAAGCTGCCCGTCATTGACCAGGACGGCCGCCTCACCGGCCTCATCACTTACAAGGACATCCGCAAGCGTCGCCGTACCCCGAACGCGTCGAAAGACGAATTCGGCCGTCTGCGCGTCGGGGCCGCCGTGGGCGTCACGGCCGACCTGCTGGAGCGCGTGGCCGCCCTGGTGGAAGCCGGTGTGGATGTGGTGAGCGTGGATACCGCCCACGGCCACTCCAAGGGCGTACTCGACGCGGTCCGCAACATCAAGCGGCAGTTTCCGACCCTGGAAGTTATTGCCGGCAACGTGGCCACCGCCGAAGGGGCCCGCGCCCTGGCCGACGCCGGCGCCGACGCCGTGAAAGTGGGCGTCGGGCCCGGCTCCATCTGCACCACCCGCATCATTGCCGGCATCGGCGTGCCCCAGCTCTCGGCCGTGCTGGAAGCAGCCCGCGGCCTCGCCGGCACCGGCGTGCCCCTCATTGCCGACGGCGGCGTAAAGTTCAGCGGCGACGCGGTGAAGGCCCTGGCCGCCGGCGCATCGAGCATCATGATTGGCTCGCTGCTGGCCGGCACCGAGGAAGCCCCCGGCGACATCATCATCTACGAGGGCCGCAAGTTCAAGTCGTACCGCGGCATGGGCTCGGTGGAAGCCATGGAGGAAGGCTCCAAGGACCGTTACTTCCAGGATGCCGAGGACGACGTTAAAAAGCTGGTGCCCGAGGGCATCGTGGGCCGCGTGCCGTTCAAGGGCGGAGCCAGCGAAGTGCTCTACCAGCTGGCCGGGGGCCTGCGGGCGGGCATGGGCTACGTCGGAGCCGCTACTATCGACGTGCTGCAGCAGGCTCGCATGGTGCGCATCACCAACGCCGGCCTGCGCGAAAGCCACCCCCACGACGTGCAGATTACCAGCGAGTCGCCGAACTATAGCAGCCGCTAACTGCGGCGCCATTCCGGCAGGCAACGCCCGGCTATCCGGCCGCGGCGAGGCCACCCGGTTTTCCCTTGCACAAAAAGCCCCGGCGCCGTCCCACGTCGGGGCTTTTTGTGGGTGCATGCTGCCTAGCCCGCGGCTCTGGGCCAGTTTTACTCCTGCTCGCCTTTAGTCCTTTGTTATCCTCTTCATTCTCAGAAGCCTACCCGGACCGGCTAAAAACTCTGCCCGGTCTGCTCCGCTTATTCGCAACCCTTCGGCCTTTCTTTAGTATTCAGCCCCTATCTTAGCAGACCGATTCAACTCCGGTTTTTTTCCGCGCGCTGATTACCTGCACACTGCCCCGTTCATGCCCTTTCTCCAGAAACTGAAGCCTGCTATCCTGCCCCTCGCCGCGTTGAGCTGGCTGGTGCTGCTGGTCAGTACGCTGCTGCACGCCAACGCCGCCCTGGCCGCCCGCTTCGGAACGCCGCCGGAGTGGCTGACGCTGGTGGCCCAGGCCTCTTTCGTGGCGGCCGTATTCCTGTACCAGCGCGGGCAGCCCGACCCGTTGCGCGGCACCGACTTCGTGGGCCTGCTCCGCCGTCTGGTGCTCGGGCCGGGCTTGCTGGCGGCGGGCTGCGTGGGTTTGCACCTGCTAGAGCGCCTTATTGAGTTCGGCTCCCCTACCACAGACCGGACGTTCTTCTCCGTCGTTTACACCATCAACCTAGGGCTGTTCGTCATTTTCCTGGCGTACACCAACTACTCCTGGCGCTCCTTGGTGCTGTTTCGCGCCACCACCACCATCCGCAGCAACTGGGTGTGGTTTGAGATTCTGCTCGGCGGCACGCTGCTGTTCCGGCTACTAAACTGGGCCCCGCCCGGCCCGCTGGCCACCGTCATCATCGGCAGCTTGGCCATGTTCGGCATTTATCTGAGCAGCAACCAGAAGTGGATTGCCTACCTAAGCCGCCGCCAGAAATGGGAAGTGGTGCTGATGCAGATGGCGCTGCTGCTGTGCATGGCCGTCTTCGTGGCCTACTTCCTGCGCATCGCCCAGGACCCCAAGCTCGTTGCGCCCACACCCCAGCACGCTTTTCTGCTGCTGACGGTGTTTTTCGCCGCCTTCTACTCCCTGATGGGGCTGATGGTCACGCTCTTCAACCTACCCACGGCGGGCATCTTCGAGCAGAAGCGCGAGGAAATCCTGAGTTTGCAGCGCCTCACCCAGCTTATTCAGAAGGGCCAGAACGAGCAGGAAGTCTACGATATGCTCTTCGACGCCTCCGTTCAGACCGTGGAGGCCGACGCCGCCTGGCTCGACGTGGACGCCGAGGTGCCGGGCAACCTGCAGGGCAAGCGCTTCAACATTGAGGAAGATACCATCGTGGCCATCCGCGGCCTGCTGGCCGACTACAACCTGGGCCACATCGAGTACCTCAACAACGACCTGCCCGGCAGCAGCGGCTTCCGCGGCCTGGGCCTGCAGCTGGGCTCCCTCATTGTAATGCCCATGCGCTCGGCCAAGCGGCAGTACGGCTCGCTGTATATGCTTAAGGAGCAGCGCCAGGGCTTCGACCGCGAAAACCTGGGCATCCTGCAAACCTTCGCCACCCAGACGGTACTCAGCATCGAAAACCTGCAGCTGCTGGCTCACTCCCTGCAGAATGAGCGGGTGCAGGAAGAGTTGAAAATTGCCTCGTCGGTGCAAGACAGTTTGATTCCCAAGAACCTGCCCATCGACAACTGGTTTGAAATCGGCTCCCACGCTCGGGCGGCCAAGGAAGTGGGCGGCGACTTCTACGACTTCCTACACTTGCCCGGCAAGCGCCTCGCCATCCTCATCGGCGACGTGTCGGGCAAGGGCATTACGGCGGCTTTCCACATGGCCCAGATGAAGGGGATTTTTCACGCTCTGATGCAGGAAAACCCGCTGGCCAAGAATGACCGGGAGAAGTTTCCGGTGCCCAGCAAGTTCATGGCCATGTCGAACCAGGCCCTGATTCACTGCTTGGAAAAGTCGTCGTTCATCACCGCCGCGCTTTATATCATCGACTATGAGCACGGCGGCTTCGTGTTTGCCCGCGCCGGCCACTGCCATACGCTCTACTACCACTCCATCAAGGAGGAGGTGTCGTACTTCCGCACCGCCGGGCTGGGCCTGGGCATCATCCGCAACGACGGCTACGAGAAGCACATCAAAAACCAGTTTTACGACTACAACCCCGGCGACGTGATGGTCATCTACACCGATGGCATCGTGGAAGCCCGGGGCGCCGACCAGGAAGAATACGGCGAGGAGCGGCTCAAGCAGATGCTGGAGCGCAACTACTACCTCGACGCCAACGAAATAAAGCAGCAGATTCTCAACGACCTCGACGAGTTCAGCTACGGCCAGCCCATGCACGACGACCAGACGCTCCTGGTCATCAAATTCAAGGCCGCCCAACCCGACACCCTAAACTAACGTACAGCGGAGGCATGAAAGTAACTCAACAGTCTACCGATAACACTCTCACTCTCAGCCTGGACGGCGAGCTGGACGCCAGCTCTTCCGTATTGCTCGACACTGAACTTACTAAGCCCGAGGTGCTTAACTATCAAAAAGTCCTCATCGACTGTCAGCGGCTCAACTACATTTCCTCGGCCGGCCTGGGCGTGTTCATTTCCCACCTGCAGCAGTTTCAGGATGCCGGCGTGAAGCTGGTATTCTTCAACATGCAGGAAAAAGTGCACAACGTCTTCGAGATTCTGGGCCTCGACGCGCTGATGACCATCGTGCCTTCGCAAGCCGAAGCCACCGCTATTTAAGCTGCCGACGGGACACGCGAGGGGATGAAAAACGCAATTCGTATCAGTTGTAACCGCAGTAATCTGAAGGTGGTGCGTGACTTTGTCAGCACTTACCTGGCGGCCTACAGCTTGTCGGATCTGCACCTCAACCAGATTGTGCTGGCCGTGGACGAAGTGGTGGCCAACCTCATCATTCACGCCAACGGCGAAGACGAGTCGCAGCACCTGGACCTGCGCCTGAACGTCGAGAACCAGGTTTTCGGCATCGAAATCGAGGACGACAGCAAGTCGTCGTACGCGCCTTCCACCTACCGGGAGCCGGACCTGCAGGAGCACATCCGGACCGGTAAGAAGGGCGGCGTAGGCATGGCCCTGGTCAACCGCATCATGGACCGCGTCGAGTTTTCGACCACCGGAACCCACAACGTCTGCCGGTTGTATAAAAAGATAGCCTGACGGCGCTGATCCTTAGCCAGAACAAGCACTTCGGTCCCGGAGTGCTTTTTTTGTAGCCGGCCGGTTCGGGTCACGCGGGCGGCGGGCCAAAAAAAATCCGTAAAATTGCGACAGGCCGCGGCTCCTTCTGGGCTCTGCGCGGCGCCGACAGCTCGCTTTAGTAGTTTCTCTATTCCCTAGTATGCACAAACGCATTCTGTACGCCGGCCCCCTTGCCGTTGCCTTGCTGGCCGGGTGCCAGACTACCAAACCCCTCACCGCTGCCAAGCAGCCCGTGGTCGAAACGCTCGGCTCGACCGAGGTACCCGCCCCGGAGTTTGCCTACGTGTACCGCAAAAACAACAGCACCGCTCCGGAGTTCGGGACCAAGGCCAGCGTCAACGAATACCTCGACCTGTACACCAACTTCAAGCTGAAGGTACTGGAAGCTGAGCAGCGCGGCCTCGATACCACCCGCGCCTTCAAGCAGGAGCTCGAAGGCTACAAGCAGCAGCTGGCCCAGCCTTACCTCACCGAGAAAAGCGTTACGGACCAGCTGGTGCGCGAGGCTTATGACCGGATGAGCAAGGAAGTTAGCGCCTCCCACATCCTGATCCGCATCACCCCCGACGCCGACCCCAAGGATACGCTGGCTGCCTACCAGAAAATAGTGGCCCTGCGCCAGCGCGTGACGAGCGGCGAGGACTTCAACAAAGTTGCTGGGGAAACGTCGGAAGACCCCTCGGCCCGCGAGAACGGCGGCAAGCTGGGCTACTTCACGGCCATGCAGATGGTGTACCCGTTTGAGTCGGCGGCTTATAAAACCAAGGTCGGCGAAGTGTCGCAGCCGGTGCGCACGCGCTTCGGCTACCACATCATCAAGGTCAACGATGTCCGCCAGGCTCAGGGTGAAATCAAGGTGGCTCACCTCATGATCCGGGCCACGCCGAACATGCCCAAGGCTGACTCGGTGACGGCCAAGAAGAAAATTGACGAGCTCTACGCCCGCCTCAAGCGCAAGGAAAACTGGGAAAAGCTGGTGGCTCAGTTCTCGGAAGACGCTGGCTCGGCCGCCAACGGTGGTGAGCTGCCACCCTTCGGCACCGGCCGCATGATTCCGAGCTTCGAGGAAGTGGCCTTCAAGCTGCAAAACCCCGGCGACATCACCGCGCCCGTGCAGACGCCCTACGGCTGGCACATCATCAAGCTGATTGAAAAGCAGCCCGTGGCCAAGTTTGAAGATCTGGAGCCCGGCCTGAAAAGCAAGGTTTCCAAGGACTCCCGCTCGGAACTGAACCGCGCCGCCTTCCTCAAGCGTATCCGCACCGAAAACGGCTTCACCGAAACCCCGGCCAGCAAAGACTACGTGCTGGCCAAAGCCGATACGGCATTGGTCCGCGGCCGCTTCAAGTACACGGCTCCGGCCGCCACCACGAAGGCCAGCAAGGCCACCGGCGACAATTCCACGCTGTTCACCATCAAGGGCAAGCCCTACCTGGTGAAGGATTTCCTGACCTACGTGCAGCAGAACCAGAAAGCCCGTCCCGGCTCGGAGCCCCGCTACGATATGCAGCAGCTCTACGACCAGTACGTGGATCAGCAGCTGACCGACTACGAGAAGGCCAACCTCGAAACCAAGTACGAGGACTACCGCATGCTGGTGAAGGAGTACCGCGATGGTATTCTGCTGTTCCAGCTCATGGACGAGAAAGTGTGGTCGAAGGCCATTGAGGACACCGTGGGCCTGCAGAAGTACTTCACCGACAACCAGAGCAAGTACCAGTGGGACTCGCGGGTGCAGGGTACTGTAATCAGCGCCGCTACGCCTCAGCTTCTCGCTAAGGCTCAGCAGCAGCTGAAAGGCGGCCGCTACGTGGTAAAAAGTGGTGTGCCAGCTACCGTAGCCTTCCGTACCGCCTCCGCCGACATCGTGAAAGGCGCCTGGAGCGGCCTCGACCGGCTGGCCAGCCAGATGCAGGCCGACACGACGCTGCAGCTGGTGGTAACCGGCCGGGCCAAGAAGGGCGAAAGTGCCGCCCTGGCCAAGCAGCGCGCCACCAACGTGGTACGGTTCCTGACCAGCAAAGGCGTGCCGGCCCGCCGCCTGAGCACCGCCGCCAAAACCCTGACCGCAGCCGACGGCACCGCCCTGCTGGCCATGACGGGCTCCAACACCGCCGCTCTGGAGGAGATGCTGAACGAGCAGAATCCGCTGTCGGTGCAGATCAGCCAGCGCAGCTTCCAGAAAGGCGACAACAAAGTGGTGGACGAGCTGCTGGGCCGCGGCCCCGGCTCCTACGACGTGCAGAAAGATGGCCGCTACTACTCCGTAACTATTGATAAAGTACTGCCCGCCGGCCCTAAAACGCTGGCCGAAGCCCGCGGCCAGGCCACTTCCGACTACCAGAATTTCCTGGAAAAGCAGTGGATTGCCCAGCTGCGCGAGAAATATCCGGTGAAAGTCAACCAGCCGGAAGTAGACAAGCTGGTAACCAAGTAAGCTGGCTCATGCTTCCCAATTGCCCCAGAAAGCCCCGGCGTCGGCCGGGGCTTTTCTTTTACTGGTGCCGGATGCAACGCCCCGGCGGCGGCGCGGCTCTATCCTGCAAGCCGGCGGTGCCGGGACAACAACTGGTGGTTTTTGTCGGAGAAAGGATTTATGTTGAAATTTACGGGCGGCTTTCTGCGTTTCTTTAGCCGACCGGCCCGAATTGCTTGTTCGCAGCTTCGGGCGTTACTCTTTTCGATTCCATGATTCAATTCGTTCGTTTGTCGGCCCGCGTGGCGCTGCTGTCCGTGGTGCTGCTGGCCGGCACCGTAAGTTCCAGCGTAGCCCAGCTGGGCATTGGCCGCCCGGCCGGCCGCTCCGTCGTCGACGCCATTATTGTCAAAGTCGACAACCAGATTGTGCTCAGCTCCGACCTGGAGGCCATTTATGCCCAGCAGCTGGCCCAGGCCGAAGGCAAGCCGCTACCGCCCGATATCCGCTGCCGCATCCTGCAAAGCATCGTGCTCAATAAGCTGATGCTGGCCAAAGCCGAAACCGACTCCGTGGTGGTGGAGGATTCGCAGGTGAAAAACGAGTTGGACCGCCGCATGGCCTACTTCGTGCAGCAGATTGGCTCGGAGAAAAAGCTTGAAGAGTATTACAACAAGCCCATCAAGCAGCTTAAGGACGACCTGCGGCCCCAGGTGAAGGAGCAGCTCGTGCAGCAGAAGATGCAGGAAACCATTGCCGGCAAAGTCACGGTGACGCCCCGCGAGGTACGCCAGTTTTTCAGCCGCATGCCCAAGGACAGCCTGCCCTATTACTCCACGGAGGTGGAAGTAGGCCAGATCATCAAGCTGGCGCAGGTAAATCCCAAGGCCAAGCAGGAAACTATTACCAAACTCAACGACATCCGGGCCCGGATTCTGGCCGGCGAGGATTTTGCCACGCTGGCCAAGAAGTATTCCGAAGACCCCGGCTCGGCCGTGGAAGGCGGCTACCTGGGCTTTTTCAAGCGCAAGGAGCTCGTGCCTCAGTACGAAGCCGCGGCCCTGCGGCTGGAGCCCGGCCAGATGTCGCCGATAGTGGAGTCGCAGTTCGGCTTTCACCTGATCCAGCTCATTGAGCGTAAGGGCGACTCCTACAGCACCCGCCACATTCTGCTGAAGGCTTCCACCGGCAGCACTGACGTAAACGAGGCCGCCAATCAGCTCGCCAAGCTCCGCACCCGCATTCTGGCCGACAGCATCACCTTCGCCAAGGCCGCCAAGGACGAGTCGGACGACAAGCAGACCGGCAGCAACGGCGGCCTGATTCCCAACCGCCAGGATGGCGGCAGCTACCTGCCCCTCGACAAGATTGACCCCGCTATCTTCTTCACCATCGATACCATGAAGGTGGGCCACATCACCCCACCCCTGCCCTACCGCACCGACGAGGGCAAGGATGCCATGCGCATCATCTGGCTGAAGTCGAACACGCCGCCCCACCAGGCCAACCTCAAGGACGACTACCAGAAAATAGCCCAGGCTGCCCTCAACGAGAAGAAAAACAAGGCCCTGGACGAGTGGTTTATCAAGAACCGCGGCAGCGTCTACCTCGAAGTCGACCCCAAGTACGCCGACTGCAAGCTGCTGGACTCCGTAAATTAATTTTTGGCTTTTGGTTACTGGTTTTTCGTCTGCTAGGCGAGTCCATAGTCAGAAATCAGAAGCTGATGGCGTTTGGTTTTTCGTTTGTTTGAATGAGCCAAAGACCAAAACCCAAAATCCAAAAACGACTTAATGCGCACATTCTCTTCTGATAAAGAAGCCGCTGATGCTTTGGCCGCCTCGTACCAAACGCTGCGGAAGGAAATCGGGAAGGTCATCATCGGGCAGGACGACGTGGTGCGCCTCGTGCTGACGGCCGTGTTTTCGCAGGGCCACTGCCTGCTGGTGGGCGTACCGGGCCTGGCCAAAACCCTGCTCATCCAGACCATTGCCGACTCGCTCGACCTCTCGTTCAACCGTATCCAGTTCACCCCGGATTTGATGCCGTCGGACATCGTGGGCTCCGAAACCCTGACCCAGCAGCGCGACTTCCAGTTCGTGAAAGGGCCCGTGTTTGCCAACATCGTGCTGGCCGACGAAATCAACCGCACGCCGCCCAAAACCCAGGCCGCCCTGTTGGAAAGCATGCAGGAATATTCCGTAACGGTGGCCGGGCAGCGCTACCCGCTGGAGCGCCCATTCTTCGTACTTGCCACTCAGAACCCCATCGAGCAGGAAGGCACCTACCCATTGCCCGAGGCCCAGCTGGACCGCTTTATGTTCAACATCGAGCTGGGCTATCCGAGCTACGAAGCCGAGTTGCAGATCGTGAAGAATACCACTTCCGGCACCAAAGCCTCCGTCAGCAAAGTCCTGCACGCCGCCGACATTGAGGCTTACCAGCAGCTGGTGCGCCGCGTGCCCGTAGCCGACAACGTGGTGGAGTACGCCGTGAGCCTCGTGCACAAAACCCGCCCCAACACCGACCGCGCCGCCGGCCGCGCCACCCAGCTGCTGGAATGGGGCGCCGGGCCGCGGGCCTCGCAGCACCTCGTCGTGGGCGCCAAGTGCAACGCCCTGCTCAATGGCAAGTATTCCCCCGACATCGAAGACGTAAAAGCCGTGGCCGTCCCGATTCTGCGTCACCGCCTGGTGCGTAACTTCAAGGCCGAAGCCGAAGGTATCAGCGTCGAGCAAATCATCAAAGAACTACTTTAGGGTTTTGGGACTCAGAAACTTGGGAAATCGATTTTCGTTTCCCCAGAACTTATTCCCAAGGACCATAACTGTAAAACGGCGGCTGAAAAGCCAAGTCCCCCAAGTCCCCAACCCCATGGAAGTCCAGTCTTACTACCAGCAATTTGAGCGCAACGTCGAAATGATTCTCGACGCGGTGCGCGTGGGCCTCGATCTGCGGACCACGGCTCTGCAAACCTCGCTGCCGCTGGAGGTGTACATTCTCTGCGAAGTGCTCAACCAGGGTGGCGGCCAGTATCGCCTTACCTCCGAGGGCTTGGAGCGCCTGGCCGAATTTCAGCAGCAGTATATGCAGCACGAATCGGAAACCGAGGCCATCATGCGCCGGCTGCTGGACGACAAGAAGTCGTTGATGCGCACTCCCGAAGGCCGCGTGCTGACCAAGGAAATGCTGATTCGCCGCCTGGAATTCTTCAACGAAACCGCCCGGCAAGTTAACGTGATGCGCACCCAACAGGCCCTGGGCAGCCCCATGCAGTACCAGCACCCGCACTTTACCAGCGTGGTAGTGAATAAATAAGCTGCTGCCGGTGAAACGCTAAGAGCCGCCCGAACCGGGCGGCTCTTTTTTATGATATTTTTCCAGCCTTTGGCCACCGCCCGCCGTTTTCGGCCGCGGCCCGGGTTTGCCCGTAGAGTAGGAGCGCCGTGGTTTTACTTTTATGAATGCTCCGCTCGTTACGCCTGCTTCCGCGCCCATCCATACCCCGCGCCTGCTGCTCCGCCCATACGCACCCTCTGACGAAGCCGCCTTTTTCGCCCTTATTGACGCTGACCGCCCGCGTTTGTCCCCGGCCTTTCCCGCCCGCGTCGCGTCCGTGCAAACGCTGCTCGACGCGCAGCGCGTGCTGGCCACCTTCCGCCAGGACTGGCGCACCAACCGCCTCTACGTATTCGGCATCTGGCACCGTGAAACCGGCCGCTACCTCGGCGACATCAGCCTGAAACCGGCCTGGGTGGCCACCGTCACCGCCGAAATCGGCTATTACCTGGCGCCCGAAGCCGAAGGCCAGGGCTACGCCCGCGAAGCCTTAGCCGCCGCCGTGGCTTTCGGCTTCCACTCCGCGCTACAGGCCCACCGCCTCGACATCCGCTGCCGCGTCGACAACCCGCGCAGCTACGCCGTGGCCGAGCACGTCGGCTTCCGCAAGCTCCCGGTACGCCCCCGCCTGTGGCCGTTGCGGGGCGCCGGCGCGGCCGAAATCCTGCACTACGCTCTATACCGGGTCGCGGCTGCCCAATGACCCGCCAGCCTTACTGCGGCTTATTGCGCTTGAGGGTGGTGAGCAGAAAGCTCTGGTTGAAGTTCAGATACAGTGCGAAGGAAAAGTCCACGGCCTTGTTGCCGAAGTCGTACAGCGGCTCGAAGCGGGTAGTCAGCACCAGGTTGTCGGATAGTTGGTAGTCGCGCACTACCCGCAGAATGAGCAGCTCCCGGCGGCGCTCCGTGTAGCTGGGGTCGGCTACGCTGGAGGAAATGGAGCGGTACAGCCGCCCGCCCAGCGGCGAGTAGAAGCCCGTGCCGTGCCAGTAGCCAAGCTGCACGTCGGACAGCCGCGTGTTTAGCCCCGCGTTGAAGTAAAATCCGGTGCCTTTGGTAAAGGGCAGCGCTTTCGTAAACGAGTAGTCGATAAACCGCGTCACGTAGCCTTCGGCGTACACCGCGTGCACCAGCTCGGAAGGCAGCTTTTTGCGTACCCGCAGCCCGCCAGCCAGGTCGAAGATGGTTTCCAGCGGCTGATCAATCGTGTCAATCTGGCCGCCGTGGTGGGTGCCGGTGAACTGAAACGGCACGCCCAGCCGCCAGCCCGCCGAATCCTCCAGCACGGTGGCCTCCGCCGTCAGGCCGCCCGCCACTTCCTCCTGAAAGTTGCTGTAGCGGTACTGCTGCCGCTGCCAATCGACCCAGGCATCCAGCTTCAGGCGTCGGGTGGTGAGCTGGTACTGCGTGCCTTCTTCGAGCGGCCGGAAAAACAGCCGCTCGAAGTCAAACAGCGGCTCGATGTAGCCGTGGTGCAGGTTGCCCTGAATGTTGCCTACCAGCAGTCGGTGCGGCCCGTTCTGGTAGATAATCGTAAGCAGCGGCCGCACTTGCCGCAGCTTGTTGGTGCCGTAGTCCTTCTGCAGAAAGATGCCCGCTTCCAGCCGCAGCTTGGGGCTGGCGAAGTACACCAGCCGGGGCGCCAGCTGCGTGCCGTAGTACGTCCGCCCCTCGTCGATTTTGTTGAAATACTCGTTGTCCTTGTTGAAGAGTAGCGCATTCACGTCGAGCCACAGCTGCTGGTCGTATTCGGGTTTGATGACGATGGGCCGTAGGAAAGCCCGGTTGTTGAGTTGGGCCCGGCTTTGCGGACCGGCTCCCAACAAAAAAAGCAAAACTAAAGCAGCAACCCAGCCTGGTTTTGCCTGGCAATCAGGCAGTAGCTTTGACAAAAATTTTAGCATTATTCTGTACCGATAAATTCAGCAAATTTTTTTAGCATTGTGGGCACAAAATATAGACCGGCTGCGTTACCCATTGCCAGCCAGAAACAGCCCGCCCCGCCCCGCGCAAAAGGCCGTTTTCTGATTGGTTGGGCAACCAAAAACGCCTACATTCACCAAACCTAAGCATTTATCCCCAACCCCTCCCTAATGGCTGCTACCACAGACAAAGCCGAGAAAACCGCCGCGAATCCGCAGGCTGAAAAACTCAAAGCCCTCCAGCTCACGATGGATAAGCTCGACAAGGCTTATGGCAAGGGCACCGTCATGAAGCTGAGCGACAACAAGGTGGTCGACATTCCGGCCATCAGCACTGGGTCGCTGGGCCTGGATATTGCCCTCGGCATTGGCGGGCTGCCCCGCGGCCGCGTGGTCGAAATCTACGGTCCGGAATCGAGCGGTAAAACTACGCTCACGCTGCACTGCATCGCCGAGGCCCAGAAGAAAGGCGGCATCGCGGCCTTCATCGACGCCGAGCACGCCTTCGACCGCGCCTACGCCGAGAAGCTGGGTATTGATACCACGAATCTGCTTATCGCTCAGCCCGACAACGGCGAGCAGGCCTTGGAAATAGCCGACCACCTGATTTCGTCGGGTGCCATCGACATCATCGTTATTGACTCCGTGGCCGCGCTGGTGCCGAAAGGCGAGCTGGAAGGCGACATGGGTGACTCCAAAATGGGCCTGCAGGCCCGCCTGATGAGCCAGGCCCTACGCAAGCTCACCGGCACCATCAACAAGACTGGCTGCTGCTGCATCTTCATCAACCAGCTGCGCGAGAAAATCGGCGTGATGTTCGGCAACCCCGAAACCACGACGGGTGGTAACGCCCTCAAATTCTACGCTTCCGTGCGCCTCGACATCCGCCGCATCGGCCAGATCAAAGAGGACAAGGATACGTGACCGGCAACCGCACCAAGGTGAAAGTGGTCAAAAACAAGCTGGCGCCGCCCTTTAAAGTGGTCGAGTTTGATATCATCTACGGCGAAGGCATTAGCAAGGTGGGCGAAATCCTGGACCTGGGCGTCGATATGGGCATCATCGCCAAGTCGGGCTCGTGGTTCTCGTACGACGGCAACCGCCTCGGCCAGGGTCGCGAAGGCGTGAAAACCATCCTGCTCGACAACCACGAGCTGGCCGACAAAATCGAGAAGCAGATCCGCGACATGGTGAAAGGGGAGCCCGAAGTGGCCCTGGCCGCCATTCCGACGGATGATTCGATTGATGAAGACGACGACTAGTCGTTTGCCAATTCTTAGAAAGCCTCCCTGGGAAACCGGGGAGGCTTTTTTGTGCGTTTATGCCACCTGCCAAAAACCCCGCGTCGGAACCCCGGCCCGGCTTTTCCGTTCTTTTGGGCGGGCACGGTGCTAGTTTGCGGGCTTCCCGATATCTTTGCTGGCACCTCGTTTGAATGAGCACCGGCCGGACCTTTTTTCGTTAGTTTTTATGAAGCGCCGCTGGCTCCTGTCCTCTACTCTATTGCTGCCCCTGGCGGCGCTGTTTGCCTTCGGCCCCGGCGACGCCGTGCGGTCCGTTCCCAACTCCAGCTTTGAGCGGGGTGAGGTGCTCCAGTACAAAGTACACTACGGCCTCATCAACGCGGCCGAGGCCACGATTGAGATTTCCAACGACCTGCACCGCGTTAATGAGCGACCCTGCTACAAGGCTACCGTGACGGGCAAAACTACCGGCTCGTTCGACTTTTTCCTGAGGGTGCGCGACACCTGGCGCACCTACATCGACACGACCAGCATTCTGCCGCAGCGGTTTTTCCGCAACATCGAGGAGAACAACTACCGCAAAAAGGAAACCATCGACTTCGACCACCGCAAGAACACGGTGCAGGTCGAAACCCAGAAGAAGAACAAGGAGGACCGCCACGAAACCTTCAAAGTACCTGATAATGTGCAGGACATGGTTAGCGGCTTCTATTTCCTGCGTACCTTGAGCTACGACAACCGCCGCGTCGGCGACGTCATCCGGGTCCAGGGCTTCTTCGACAACCAAGTGTTTACGATGGACGTGATATACAAGGGCCGCGAAACGGTCGGTACCAAGGCCGGCAACATCCGCGCCATCAAGCTGGTCCCGAAAATGCCCAGCAACAAGCTCTTCCGCGGGGAGAATGCCATATCGGTCTACCTCTCCGACGACCGTAACAAGATTCCGGTTCTGATCCAAGCCGAGCTGTTTGTGGGGTCCGTGAAGGTTGATATGTTTAAGTATCAAGGCCTCAAAAACCGGTTGAATCTGGTGGCTCAAAACTGATTTTCCTTGAAAAGCGACTCCGCCCGGGTCGCTTTTTTTATGCCCTTTCCGATGACCAACGTTCTTTCTGCTCCCCCGGCCCCCAAGCGGCGCAACTATCTGACCCGCCCAGCCGGCTCAGCAGTAATGGCTTCCGCGGCCGCTCCGCCGGTTCACAAAATGGTAACACGTCCGGCCGTCCGGGAGGCGGTATTTTTGTCGTCGCGCATTTTCTTTTACCCCCAAACCCCTCGTCCCGTGCACCCAAACGCCTCTTCACACCCCTACAAGATTCTGGTCGTGGATGATGATCCGGACATCGTGGAGCTGCTGGAGTACAACCTGCGCAAGGAAGGCTACACCGTGGCCAGCGCCCCCGACGGCCGCAAAGCCCTGGAGGTAGCACCCGGCTTCGCCCCCGATATCGTGCTGCTCGACGTGATGATGCCCCACCTCGACGGCATCGACACCTGCCGGCAGCTGCGCGAGCAGCCCAAGTTCAAGGACACCTACATCATCTTCCTGACGGCCCGCGCCGAGGAATTCTCGGAAGTGGCCGCCTTCGAGGCCGGCGCCGACGACTTCATTGCCAAGCCCATCAAGCCCCGCGCCCTGCTCAGCCGCCTGGCTGCCTTCGTGCGCCGCGACAAAGACCCGCAGGCCGTGTCCGACACCATCGAAATCAACGGCTTGACCATCGACCGGACTGGTTTCGCGGTGTATCAGGAAGGCCGCAAGATTTCGCTGCCGAAAAAAGAGTTTGAGCTGCTGGCCTTCCTGGCCTCGGCACCGCACAAGGTCTTTGGCCGCGACGAGCTGCTGCAGAACATCTGGGGCAACGACGTATTTGTGCTGGCCCGCACCGTGGACGTACACGTGCGCAAGGTGCGCGAGAAAGTCGGCGACCACCACATCCAAACCATCAAAGGCGTCGGCTACAAGTTCAACATCGACTGATTGGCGGCTGTGCTGATTAAACGCCGAGTTGATTTCCAGAGATTAAAGCCGGCCCAGATGAGGCCGGCTTTTTATTGATCAGTTCACGCCTCCACCTGCCCCAACTATCAGGCCGTTCCGCCAAGAATCTATCATCAGCCAATTCGCCTATCAGCATATTGATAAGAATGAACTTCTCTTCCCGCACTATTGCCATTCTGATTGCCCTGCTGGTAGCGGGCGTGCTGACGACGCTGGCCTGGGTGGCACCCACGATGTCGTTGCAGGATGGGGCGCTGGCGGCGGGCATCACGGTGGCGGCGTGCTTTCTGCTGGTGTACCTGGCGTTTGAGGCCCTGATTTTCCGGGAAATCAACAACATCTACGCCGGGCTGGAAAATGTGAAGCGCAAGGAGTTTCGCAAGCTGTCGAACAAGTTTCTATTCCGGCCCGAGCCGCTCAAGCGCATGCGCGACGAAATCCTGCAGATGGCCGAGCGCAAGCAGCAGGAAATCGACGAGCTCAAACGGCTGCAGGCTCTGCGCCGCGAGTTTCTGGCCGATGTGTCGCACGAGTTGAAAACGCCGATTTTCGCCGCCCAGGGATTCCTGCACACCGTGCTCGACGGCGACATGGACGACGACTTCCTGCGCCACAAGTTCCTGACCAAGGCCGCCACCAGCCTCGACGCGCTGGACGCGCTAGTGCAGGACCTGGTGACTATCTCCCAGCTCGAAAAGGGCGTGGTGCGCATGCGCCGGCAAGCCTTCAACTTGGCCCAGCTGGTGCAGGAAATCTTCGAGCAGCTCGAGCAGAAAGCGGCGCTGCGGCAGGTTACGCTGGAGCTTTTCCCGCCGTCTCTGACCGAAACGGGTTTGCGCGTACTGGCCGACCGCAACCGCATCCGGCAGGTGCTCATCAACCTGATCGACAACGCCGTGAAGTACGGCCGAGAAGGCGGCCACGTCACGGTGAGCCTGGTGGAAAGCAGCAAAAGCGTGAAAGTATCGGTGCGCGACGATGGCGCAGGGATTCCGAAGCAGCACCAGAACCGCATTTTTGAGCGTTTTTACCGCATCGACAAAAGCCGCTCCCGCGACTCGGGCGGCTCGGGGCTGGGGCTGGCCATCAGCAAGCACATTGTGGAGGCGCACAAGTCGACCATCCGGGTGCAGAGCGAGCCGGGCACGGGCACCACGCTGGATTTTAAGCTACCCAAGCCCCGCGCGCCTCGTGCAGAAACCGACGACGCGGCCGCCGTCGAGGCCGGGGCGTAGGCTTCCCAAGTCTTCGCCGTACCTTTGCGACCCTCAACGGCCCCTATGAAGCTTCCCGATTTCCAAGACCTTATTCTGTTTGAAGACGACGACTTCATCGTCATCAACAAGCCACCTTTCCTGGCTACGCTCGACGAGCGGTTTGGCAACGCGCCCAACATCCTGCGCATGGCCCGCCAGTACACCGACGACGCCCAGGCCTGCCACCGCCTCGACAAGGAAACCTCCGGCGCACTGGCGCTGGCCAAAAACCCCGAAGCCTACCGCCACCTCTCCATGCAGTTTGAGAACCGGGAGGTGAAAAAGCTCTACCACGCCGTGGCCTGGGGCGTGCATCGCTTCGACAATCAGCTAGTGGACCGCAGCATTGAAACCACTACCAAGGGCAAGGCCCGCCTAGCCTACAAGGGCAAGCCGGCCGAGACCTACTTCACCACCCTCGAGCCTTTTGCCCGTCATACGCTGGTGCAGTGCGTACCCGTGACGGGCCGCATGCACCAGATTCGCCTGCACCTGATGTATCTGCAAGCCCCCATCGTGGGCGACGCCATGTACGGCGGGGAAGATTTCTACCTGTCGTCGCTTAAGAAGAAGTTCAACGTGAAGGAAGGGGAGGAAGAGCAGCCCTTCATCAAGCGCTTCGCCCTGCACGCCGCCAAGCTGATTTTCGCGGGCCTGAACGGCGAGGAAATCACTGTAGAAGCCCCGTATCCGAAGGATTTCCGGGTGCTGGTGGACACATTGCGGCAGTATAGCTAGGTCGGTTTTGCCCGGCCCGGGCAGCCTCGCAACTTGGTTGCTCCGAAAGCACCTTTGCCGTCGCTAGGCGGCAGTAAGGCACTCTTTTAGAAACAATTATTGAAACCTGGTTTGCTTTTACCCGCCAAAAGGGTAACTTTGTGTCCGTTTTTCCCGAACCCTCGCCGGGTTCTATCTCATTTTCAAACGCTTACTCAACTCCCTCATGGATCATCTGAGCTTCAAGACGGTATCCGTCAACAAAGCCAACGCCAACAAGGGCTGGGTCGTGATTGATGCTGGCGACAATACTCTGGGCCGCGTGTCCAGCCAGGTTGCCAATATCCTCCGCGGCAAGCACAAGCCTTCGTTCACGCCCAACTCTGATTGCGGCGATTCGGTTATCGTTATCAACGCCGACAAACTGCGCGTTACGGGTAAAAAGATGACCGACAAAATCTACGTAACGCACTCCGGCTACCCAGGTGGCCAGAAGCGTAAATCGATGCGCGAAGTGATGGAGAAATCCTCGACCCGCGTAATCGAGCACGCCGTACGTGGTATGCTGCCCCACAACCGGCTGGGTCGGGAGCAGTTCCGCAGCCTGTTCGTGTACGAAGGCAATGAGCACCCCCACGCCGCCCAGCAGCCGAAATCGGTTGATCTGACGAATCTGTAAGCCTGACGGCTTCCCTTTTTCCCCCAATTTGTTTCATTAATGGACATCCTCAACACCTCTGGTAGAAGAAAAACCTCGGTGGCCCGCATTTACATGCAGGCCGGGCAAGGGAATATCACTATCAACAACCGGGACATGAAAGCCTATTTCGGCAATGAGCTCCTGGAAAACATCGTGAACCAGCCTTTCGCTACGCTCGAGAAACTCGGGCAGTACGACATCAAAGTGAACGTGAGCGGCGGCGGCATCTCGGCTCAGGCCGAAGCTATCCGTCTGGCGATTTCGAAAGCTTTGGTAGAGCAGGACGCCGAAACGCGCCCTGCCCTGAAGAAAGAAGGCTTCATGACGCGCGACCCCCGCATGGTTGAACGCAAGAAGTTCGGCAAGCGCAAGGCACGTCGCTCGTTCCAGTTCTCGAAACGCTAATCCCAGAGGAAATACATCATGGCTCAGTCCACCACTTATAAAGAACTGCTCGACGCGGGTGCCCACTTTGGTCACCTTACGCGCAAGTGGGATCCGAAAATGGCGCCGTACATCTTCATGGAGAAGAACGGCATCCATATCATTGACCTGAACAAAACCCTCGTTTCGCTCGAGCAAGCTTCGCAGGCTATCCGCAACATCGCCAAGAGCGGTCGGAAAGTCCTGTTCGTAGCTACCAAGAAGCAGGCGCAGGAGATTGTGACGGAAGAGGCCAAGCGTCTGAAAATGCCCTTCGTTACCGACCGGTGGCTGGGTGGCATGCTCACCAACTTCGCCACGGTTCGCAAGTCGCTGAAGAAAATGAGCACCATCGACAAGATGGTGAAGGAAAACACGGCCTACGCAGCACTTGCCAAACGTGAGCGTCTGATGCTGTCGCGCGAGCGGGAGAAGCTGGAGCGCGTGCTGGGCGGCATCGCCGACCTGAGCCGCCTGCCCGCTGCCCTGTTCGTGATTGACGTGAAGCGCGAGCACATTGCCGTGAAAGAAGCTCAGAAATTGGGCATTCCGGTATTCGCCATGGTTGATACCAACTCCAACCCCGAGCTGGTAGACTTCCCAATTCCGGCCAACGACGACGCCTCGAAGTCGATCCAACTCATCGTTGGCGTCATCAGCAAGGCTATCGAAGACGGCTTGTCCGAGCGCAAAGTCGACAAGGACGAAGCCGACAAGAAGCAGTCGGAAGACGAAGGCATCAAGGAAAAACAAGCTGCTGACGAATAAGCCCGTCAGCCAGTGAGAAGAGGGGAACATGCGAAGCACTCGGCTCCGGTGTTCCCCTTTTCTTTAGTGCCTTTGGCCCACCCAAAAATTCCGGGCCCGAATTCGGGTTCTCCCCTTTTTAAATACCCCACTCCTAATCTCACAAGAATGGCCGCAATTACTGCCGCAGACGTGAACAAGCTCCGCACCATGACTGGCGCGGGCATGATGGATTGCAAAAAAGCTCTGACCGAAGCCGAAGGCGACTTCGAAGCCGCCCGCGACATTCTGCGCAAGCAGGGTCAGAAAATCGCCGATAAGCGCGCTGAAAACGAAACCTCGGAAGGCTTCGTGGCCGTGGCCGTAAGCGAAGATGGCTCGAATGGCAAGCTGGTAGCCCTGGCCTGCGAAACTGAATCGGTAGCCAAAGTGGCTAACTTCCGTGAGCTGGTTCAGCGCATCCTGGACGCCGCCGTGCGCACCAACGCTACCACCAAGGAAGAGCTGCTGGCCGTGAAAGAGGATGATGGCCTGACCATTCAGGAGCACATCACCGACCTGATGGGCAAAATCGGCGAGAAGCTGGACCTGACCTACGCCACGCTGAGCGCCGAAAAAGTAGCTTCCTATATCCACTCCGACAGCAAGAAAGGCGTACTCGTAGGTCTGAAAAACGTGGGTGGTGCCGACATCGCCGCCGTTGGCCGCGACGTAGCCATGCAGATCGTAGCCATGAAGCCCGTTGCTGTGGACAAAGACGGCGTGGATTCGGCTATTGCTGAGCGCGAAATCGAAATTGGCAAAGAGCAGGCCCGCGCCGAAGGCAAGCCTGAGGCTATGCTGGAGAAAATTGCCCAAGGCAAGCTCAACAAATTCTACAAGGAGAATACCCTGCTGAACCAGGAGTTCGTGAAAGACAACTCGCTGACCATTGCCCAGCTGCTCGACAAGACGGCCAAAGGCATGACGGTAACCGACTTCAAGCGCGTAGCCATCGGTGCCTAAGCTTGTAGTTTGGAGGAATAGAAAAGCCCCGCTGGCGTTAGGCCAGCGGGGCTTTTTTTGTTGGTTCCTATTCAGTTGCTGAATTAGAATTTGTTAACAGCTCTAATACAATGCCTGGGACGTCACCATCCATTACCAAGCCGCCAATATAGATACTGGTTTCGTCTTTCCGTATCAACTGCCACTTTTGAAGCACTTCCTCGGCTTCCTCACCTGCATTCATACACATATGAGTCTGAGGCGGTGGGCAATACTGGTTCCACATACTAGATAATGCGCTCAGTGCATCAAATAATTCTTTATTACGCTCTACAATTAAACTCTGAAGGGCCCTATTCTCTGCTTTCAGGCTGGCTATTATTGGTTCCGTTTTCATGACACAAACTACCACTTCTCACTGGTTCCTCCGCTTCCACGCCCGCACTCGCGCTTCTGCATTCTGGCGCAGATTCAGATAGAACAAGCCGTAGTCGACGATGTGGAAGGAGTGGCGGAGCTGGGGCTGGCCGGGCAGCAGGAAGCGCGGGTAGCCGCTGGGCTTGGGTGGGTGAACCCACAGCAGGCCGTCGTGTACCTTGGCGTCGACTACGGCGGTATCAATCCGGTCGAAGGCTATGGGCACGCCGCCGTGGTTTAGCGTGGCGGGCGCAGTAATGGTGTCAAGCGTCCAGGTGAGCGGGTTGGTAGCCACACCTCCGGCAAAGGGTGGGTAGCCGTTGCCCCAGGCCACCGTGTTCCAGACCACGTAGCAGCCGGTCTGGGTGGAGTCGGTGCAAGGGCGGATGGTCTGGTACTCGTCGGTTCTGACTTTGAAGCCGATAAGGTAGGCCGCTACCAGTTGCCGGCGCAGCTTGGGGTCGTGGTCGAAGAACTCGTGGAGCAGGCGCGTGGCGTGGTGGGTACCCTGGCTGTGGCTGGCGATAATGAGGGGCCGACCCTGGTTGTAGTGCTTCAGGTAGTACTGGAAAGCGGCCTTCACGTCGCCGTAGGCCAGCTCCAGCGCCTGGCGGCCGTTTGGGCTTTTCTCGTCGAAAAAGGAATAGAGCGTGGCCTGCCGGTAGCGCGGGGCGAAGATGCGGCCGGCGGAGTTGAATGCGCTGGCCTGCTTGCGGATGACGTTGGCGTCGGTGAAGCGGTTCAGGCGCTCATCGGCGGGGTCGGCATTCCAGGTGGCGCGGCGGAAGTAGGTGGTTGGGTGCACATAGAACACGTCGGCGCGAGCACCCGGCTGCTGGTCGCGCAGCGGGGTGTGGCGCGGCACTACGTCGGCCGAGTCGGGCCGGCTGGGCAGGGCAGCCCAGCTGGCGGGCAAGCTATAATCAGGCGCCAGCGCGGGCTGGTAGGCGGCAAACGGCCGGCCTGGCTTGATGATCTTGGTGCAGGCAATTGCCCCGAAGGCCAACAGCCCCAACACCGGCCGCAGGCAGCGGACTACGAGAGAAAACAACATCGGCAATCCTGATTTTCACCGGGGCCGGCTGGTAGAGCTGGCCGCGTCGGCTAGCTAACCGGCTAATCGGTGAAGGTGTTTTCCAGCAGGCGCTCCTGGCGCAGGTACTTGATTTTGAAGTTGCGGTCGAAGCGGACGCGCACCTGGGCCCGGGTTTGCTGGTGCTTCTGCAATGACTGGCGCAGGGCGGTGCTTTTTTCCGTGAACGTAACTACGCGGGAGCCATCGGCAACGGGCTCACTGACCTGGAGCGTACCGGGCTCGATCTGGCTGTCGGCTTCGAGGAACTCCGGGAAGTGAGTTTTGGCCAGCTCGTCGTTGATGGCGGCCGGCGTAGTGTTCTGCAGGGTGTAAAATCGCTCGACGGTCGGGGCAAAGTAGGAAGCGGCGCTGAACGGCGTGGCTTTCATATCCTCGTAGTACGACGACAGCACGCCCTCAATCCGGCCGCGCGCGGCGGCTTCGTCGGCGGCAGTTTCGGCCGGCGCGGTGGTGGGAGCTGGGGCCATGGCCGAAGAGTCGACGGCCGGAGCCGTGACGGGGGGGGCCACGGGCACGACGCGCACGGTTTCGGGTACGGCGGCGGGCGGCAGGTCAATCTGCTCGGCCTGGGGACCGGTTTCGGGGGCTACCTGCAGGCTGTCGGTTCCGGTCTGGGAGGTGCTGCTCAGGTGCTCCGACTCACGGTTGCCCAGCATCAGATAGGCCACCAAAGCCAGCAGTGCGAGGATGCCGCCCACGATGAGAATAGTCGACAGCGGGCTGCGGGCCGGGGCTACGTAGGGCATTTCCTCGTCTTCTTCCACCGGCTCCAGCGGTGCCATATCGTACACTTCCTCGGCGCTGGGCGAGGCCTCGGGCCGGCCGGACTCGAAGGGCCGGCTGAAGCTTTCGGCAGGCGGCGCGGGCGCGGTGGGCGGCGCCACAGGCGGCACTGCTTCCGGCGTATAATGCACGATGGGCGGCAGCGAGGGTTCCTCCACCGGCGCACTAATGACGGTAGGCTCCGGCACAGGCGGCACCACGATGGGCGCCACCGGTGGGGCTGCTACGGGCGGAATCGGCGGAACTGACGCCACCGGTGGAGCTACGGGCTCAACCGGCAAAGCTGGCGCTACGGGCGGTACCGGTGGAGCCGATACTACGGGCGGAGCTACGGGTGCTACCGGTGGCGGTGGCACCGGCGCCGGGCTGGGAGCCGTTTCGTTGAAGAGCAGCTGGCGCTTGAGCGTATCAAACTCGGCGGGCGTGATAGTGCCCGCGTCGAGCCACTCCTTGAGTTGACGCAGGGTATCGAGCGGGGAAGGGTCTTTTTCCATGGGAGAGAGTCGGAAAGCCTTGAGTGGGCCAGAGCCCTATTTACGGTCCAGGGCCGTCATTCGGTCACGCTTGCGCTGAAGGCGGAGCTTGCGCAGGTCCATCTGCTGAGCGTTGGTGACGAGCTTGACGGAGTCTTCGCGGGCCTTGAGCGTGTTGCTGACGTTCTGCTGCTTCAGGGCCTCGATGCGGGCCAGGTTGCTGGTGGTGTTGGCCTGCAAACTCACGACTTCCTTATCGAGCTTCTCCTTTTCCTTCTCGGCGTCCTTGAGCTGCTTCTCGGCTTCGACAATCTGCTCCCGGTAGATTTTCAGGCGGGCAGCGGCGGCGAAGCTTTGGGTGATGTTGCGCAGGGCGGCAAACTCGGTGGTGTTTTTATCCGGCGTCAAAAAGGAATCAGGGCCGAAAGCCGCCCACACCGACAGTTCCGAGGTGGTATCGGAGGGCGCGGTGACGGTAGAATACAGGTCGATGAGCTTGCCCGAAACGCTGGAGGCCGGGGTTTGCTTGGCCACCAGCATATCACTTTTGCCCAGGCCCAGCACGCCCCCGCCCTTAAGGCGGATGTTGTAGGTGTCCTTGAGCCAGGCTTGCCAGAAGTCGCGGGTCCAGGCGGCGGTGCCCTCCACTTGCACCTTCACCGCGTCGCGCTCCTTGCGCTCAAAGTTGACGCTGGTGGTGCGCACGTCGTAGAGCTGGGCCTGGGCTACGGGAGCGGAGCCGAAGAAAGTGCCGCAAGCCAGCAGCAAAGCAAAGTAGAACTTCATGGAATCAGAATAACGAAACGAAAAACTCAACCTTCATTCCCCGGCTCACAGATCATGCCGGTCGAAGGTGGCCTGCAGATCCTGGCGCATCTGGGTGAAGCGCTGCACGGCGGCGGCCACGAACTCGGCGTCGAGCAGCTCACGCACGTCGGCCTCACTGGTCACGTCCATTTCGCTCACCTTGTAGGTTTGCTCCAGCTGCCCTTTTTCGAGCTTGATGAGGTATTTCCCGTTCCAGGAAAAGAGCGTGATTTTGGCGTCCGGGTGCGGAATATCGGCGAGCTGGCGCATGACGGCGGGGAGTTGGCGGCGTTTGAACAGGCGAAGATAGGCAGGCGGCCGCAACCGCAATCCGGCCAAGCTCGACATAACACCTCATTGAGGGCTGCGTACGAAACCGGGTAACGCAGTTTGTTTCACCAAAACCCCTTACATCATGCCCCAGGGAGATAAATCAGCCTACACCGACAAGCAGAAGCGGCAGGCCGAGCACATCGAAGAAGGCTACGAAAAGCGCGGCGTATCGGAGGAAGAAGCCGAAAAACGCGCCTGGGCCACCGTCAACAAGCAGGACGGCGGCGGTAAGAAAAGCGGTTCCGGCCGCAAGAAATCCGAGTAACCGACCTCTCATACCCCCGTTGCAACGCAAAGCGGGCCGGCTCCACAAGTTGGAGCCGGCCCGCTTCGTTGTTTTTCGGAGTGTCAGGCCCGGGCGCCAGCCGCCAGGTATCAGGCCACCGCGTGCAGAATCACCCAGAGGGAAACCGTAGAAATAACGGCCCACAGCACGACTCCCTGCACGAAGGGCCGCACGCCCACCGAGCGCAGCACCCGCGCCGACAGCCCGGCCCCGATCAGAAACAGCGTGAGCGTGAGGCCGATTTTGGCCAGATACACGGCTACCGGCGCCAGCGGGTGCAAGGCGGGCACGTAGCTGCTGAGCAGCATAGCAGCTACGAAGCCGAGAATGAAGTAGGGCAGCTTCACTTTCGCGCCGGGAGTTTTGAATAGAAAGGCCGTGCCCAAACTCACCGGGATAATCCAGAGGGCGCGTGCCAGCTTCACGGTGGTGGCAATCTGCAGGGCCTGGTCGCCGTAGTGGCTGGCGGCCCCCACCACCGAGCTGGTATCGTGGATGGCAATGGCGCACCAGAGGCCGAACTGGTTCTGGGTCATGCTCAGCCAGTGGCCCACGGCCGGAAACAGAAACAGCGCCACCGAGTTGAGCACGAACACCGTGCCCAGCGCCACCGACATCTGCGACTCCTCGGCCTTGAGCACCGGCCCGACGGCGGCAATGGCGCTGCCCCCGCAGATGGCGGTGCCGCAGGCAATGAGGTGGGAGGTCTTGCGCTCAATCTTCAGCCAGCGGCCCACCAGAAAGCCCAGCGTGAGCGTGCCGCCGATGGAGGCCACCGTAAACAGCAGCCCTTCGCGGCCGGCGTGCAGGGCCTGCTGCGCGTTCATGCCGAAGCCCAACCCGATAACCGACCACTGCAGCAGCTTGCCGGTGTAGCGGCGGCTCTGCGTCGGCCACGGATTACCGACCACTAGGGCCACTACCAGTCCCAGTGCCAATGCCAGCGGCGGGGAGCCCCAGGGCGTGAGGCACAGCAGCAGCGCCAGCCCAAAGACCAGCATCGGCACGGTTACAACGTAGCCGAAAGCCGAGAAGGAACGCTGCTGCAGTGCTTCCAGGGCACTTTGGACGGGCTCCCGCGGGGCGGCAACGGATGGGTGAGAATGGGCAACCTTCATGGGTGGGCTGAGAGCAAATACTACCCCAAAGGTACGCCAGCTCCTCCCCCACCAATAATCAAAAATACTTATAGCCGATTACCTGAGGTAATTGAGAGATGATGAGTTTGCTGTTCCGATTGCGCAAACGGCGCAGTTCTGCGCGGCTTGAACACAACCTATCAGTTCACTATTTCATCCTTCCAGGCTCCGGTGAGCGTGGGCCAGGAAGCGCTGGGCCAGGGTGGAGAGCGGCTGGCCCTGCAGCCACACGGCCTCGAAGCGGCGCGGCAAGTGCAGCTCCGCCACCGGCACCACTTCCAGCTCGCCAGCGGCCAGCTCCTTGGTCAGGGCGCGACGGGAAACGAAGCCGAGGCAGTCGGGGGCAGCTTCGAGGTAGGCTTTGATGGCCTCGGTGTTGTCGAGGTAGAAGGCCACTTTCAGCGCGGCGAGCTTGATCTGGTGGGCGCGCAAGGCGAATTCCAGCACTTCCAGCGTACCTGAGCCCCGCTCCCGCAGCACCAGCGGCTGCCGCAGTACCTCGGCCAGGGGCAGCGGCTCGGGCGGCGGGCCGGCGGCGGTGGCTTTGCGCACGGCCAGCAGCTCGTCGTGGAGGAGCAGCTCGTAGTGCAGGTCGCGGCTTTTCACCTGGCCCTCCACGAAGCCCAGGTCGATGTGGCCCTGGAGCAAGGCGTCGGCTACCTGCTCGGAGTTAGCGTTGAGCAGCGTTAGCTCGACGTGGGGGTAGCGCTGCTGGAAAGCGGGCAGGATGGCGGGAATCACGTACTGGGCCAGCGTGGTGCTGGCCCCCAGGCGCAGGCGGCCGGCGGCTTCGTCGTGCAGGGTGTGGAGCTGCTCGGTGAGCTGCTGGTGCAGGGTTTCGACGGTGTCGGCGTGCAGCAGCAGCAGGCGGCCGGCCTCGGTAAGGCTTACGCGGTTGCCACGCCGCTCAAACAGGCGCTGGCCGTAGAGCCGCTCCAGCTCGCGCACATGCTTGGTGACGGCGGGCTGGGTGACGTACAGCTCCTGGGCCGCCTTGGTGAAGCTCAGGTGCCGGGCCACCGACTGAAATACGCGCAAACGAAAATCGGGCATGGGCGCAAGGTAGCTCTGTTGGTTTTTGGTTAGTCGTTTTTGGTTGGTGGGCGGGGCTGATTCTACAGGCCAAAACCAAAAACTACCAACTAAAAATCAACGGCTGATTCCACGGGCTAAAAACCAAAAACCAATGACCAGAAACCAATACTTACTTTCGCTCCTATGAAATCAGCTCTTCTCCTGGCCTTCGCCGCGCTGCCGCTGGCCGCCGCGGCCCAACAAGCCTCCCTGACCCCGGAAAAGCTCTGGCAGCTCGGCCGCCTGGGCGAAATGCAGGTGTCGCCGGACGGCAAGACGGTGGCCTTCACCGTGACGCGCTATAGCCTGGGCGAAAACCGCGGCAACGCCGACATCTACACCGTGCCCGTGGCCGGCGGCGGCGTGAACCAGGTGACGGCCACGCCCGGCTCCGAAAGCACCCTCAACTGGCGGCCCGACGGCAAGCTGACCTTCCTCTCGGGCGAGGGCGGCACCGACCAGCTCTACGTCGTCAATGCCGACGGCAGCGGCAAGCAGAAGCTCAGCGAGTTTGCCGACGCGGGCCTGGCGAACCTGAAATACGCGCCCAAGGGCAACTTTATCCTCTACACCCAAGACGTGAAGACCGGCAAGGAAATCAAGGACTGGTACCCGGATTTGCCCAAGGCCGACGCCAAAATCATCGACGACCTGAACTACCGGCACTGGAACGCCTGGGACGACTTCAAGGTCAGCCACGTGTTTTTCCAGCCCATCGGCCCCGACGGCAAGCCCAGCGGCTACGGCAAGGATGCCATGGCGGGCGAGAAGTTTGACGCGCCTCTGCAGCCGCTGGCCGGCTCCGAGCAGCTGGCGTTTTCGCCCGACGGCTACTCGGTGGCCTACACCTCGCGCAAGCTCACGGGCAAGGCCGAGGCCGAAAGCACCAACTCCGACATCTACCTCTTCAACATCCGCGACGGCAAAACCGAGAACCTCAGCCAGGGCCTCGCCGGCTACGACACCGAGCCCGCCTTCTCGCCCGACGGCACCCGCGTGGCCTGGCTGAGCATGGCCACGCCCGGCTTCGAGTCGGACCGCAACGGTATCGTGGTGTACGACTTCAAAACCAAGCAGCGCGAGGACATCACGAAGGGCTCGGAGCAGGCCGCCGGCAATATCCGCTGGAGCCCGGACGGCAAAACCATCTATTTCACCAGCGTCATTCAGGGTACCGACCAGATTTTCTCGATGCCGGGCAAGGGCGGCAAAATCCGGCAGGTGACGACCGGGGCGCAGAACTACAACTCCTTCGAGCTGGCCAGCGCCACCACCGCCATTGCCAACAAAACCACCA
>Ga0247729_10000196_pt1 | contig 28395 bp, 32 predicted proteins | sample UWRJL133311R2_FD_180958 | JGI IMG/M metagenome (GOLD analysis project Ga0247729, IMG submission 180958) | Plant litter microbial communities from Arlington Agricultural Research Station in Wisconsin, United States - UWRJ-L133-311R-2 | ecosystem: Environmental > Terrestrial > Plant litter >... | reverse complement strand
GCGGGCTTGTCCATCGCGATCAGGTCTTCGACTTCCACGCGCGGACGCACCACGGCGTATTGATCGCCGTTGACCAGCACCTCCGGCACCAGTGCGCGGGTGTTGTAGGTACCGGCCTGCACCGCACCGTAGGCGCCGGCGGTCATCACGGCGATCAGGTCGCCGGGCTGCAGCTCGGGCAGGTGGCGATCCAGCGCCAGGTAGTCGCCGGTCTCGCAGACCGGGCCGACCACGTCCGCCACCATCATCTTGGCGCCGGGAGCCGGCTGTGCCACCGGCAGGATCTCGTGATAGGCCTCGTACAAAGTCGGGCGGATCAGGTCGTTCATGGCGGCGTCGATGATGACAAAGGTCTTGCCGTCGCCGTGCTTCACATAGATCACGCGGGCAACGAGAATGCCGGCATTGCCGACGATCATGCGGCCGGGCTCGAACATCAGCGTGCAGCCGAGATTGTGGGTGATGCGCTTGACCATGGCGGCATAGGCCGCGGGCTCCGGCGGCACCGCGCGGTCCTCGTAATAGGGAATGCCGAGGCCGCCGCCGAAATCCACGTGGCTGATGGTGTGGCCATCGCTGCGCAGCACGGTGACAAAATCCGCCAGCAGCCGGAACGCGGCTTCCATAGGCGCAAGATCGATGATTTGGCTGCCGATATGCATGTCGACGCCGGTGACCTTGATGCCAGGCAGTTTGGCCGCACGGGCATAGACGGCGCGCGCCCCCGACAGGGGAATGCCGAACTTGTTCTCGGACTTGCCGGTGGTGATCTTGGCGTGGCCGCCGGAATCCACGTCCGGATTGACCCGGATCGAGATGCGCGCAGTGCGGCCCGTCTCCGTGGCGATCGCCGACAGCAGTTCGAGTTCGGGCTCGGATTCCACGTTGATACACAGAATGTCGTGCTCGAGCGCGGCGCGCAGTTCGCCCGCGGTCTTGCCGACGCCGGAAAACAGTATCTTGCCGGGCGGAATGCCGGCGGCCAGTGCGCGCTTCATTTCGCCGCCGGAGACGACATCGGCGCCGGCGCCGAGCTTCGCCAAAGTGCGCAGCACCGACTGGTTGGAATTCGCCTTCATGGCGTAGCAGACCAGCGAGTCAACATCGCCGAAGGCTTCGCTGAACACCCGGTAGTGGCGCTCCAGCGTGGCGGTCGAATAGCAATAAAACGGCGTGCCGACGGCGTCCGCCATGCCGGCAATATCCACGCCCTCGGCGTGGAGCACGCCGAGCCGATAGTCAAAATGGCGCATGGCGGCTTAGTCCAGCAGCGGATCGAGAAGGAAGGATTTCTTGCGGCCGCGGGTCGCGGAGGGCGGTCCGTCCTCGACGCCGGTAGCCGGCGCGAACAGGGATGCGCCCTTCTCGGCTGCCGACTGCGATTCGGCTGTCGGAGCCGCCGGCGCGGCGCTGGCCAGCGGCTGCGCGGTGGGCTGCGGCGGCAGGTCGAGGCCGCCCTTGCGGCCACAGCCGGCCAGCGCCAGCGCGGCGAGCGTCAGTACTAGAATGGCCCGCGAAGACGCAGGGCGGGTCGAACTTGTCACGGCGTGATCCCCAAATGCAGCGGCACCATACAAAGATTGCCCGGCGCTGGCGAGAGGGGCTGACGTCCCCGCGAAGGCGGGAATCCATATCCTCACGCGTCCGTAGCCAAAATACCGCAGCTTCCGTGTTTTAATTGAGGAGACGGAGCGTATGGGTCCCCGCCTTCGCGGCGACAACACGTTATTTCCGCTCTTTTTCCAGACGCTTGAGCCAGGCCTTGGCCTGTGCCTTGACGTTTTTCGGCGCGGTGCCGCCGTAGCTGACGCGGCTTTTCACCGAGGATTCCACTGAGAGGACCGCCATCACGGCCGCAGTGATCTTCGGTTCCACCGCCTGCATGTCCGCCAGCGGCAGTTCGTGCAGCGGCACGCCGGCCTTGGTGGCCAGGCCGACAATGCGGCCGGTGACGTGGTGGGCATCGCGAAACGGCATTTTCAGGGTGCGGACCAGCCAGTCGGCGAGGTCGGTGGCGGTGGCGTAGCCCTCGCCGGCGGCGGCATGCATCCTGGCCTCGTCGGGCACGAGGTCGCGGACCATGCCGGTCATGGCGCGGACCGCCAGCGACAGCGCGGAAAACGCCTCCATGGCGCCCTGCTTGTCCTCCTGCATGTCCTTTTGATAGGCCAATGGCAGACCCTTCATGACGATCAGCAGCCCGGTGAGCGCGCCGATCACCCGGCCGGTCTTGGCGCGCACCAGTTCGGCGGCGTCCGGATTACGCTTCTGCGGCATGATCGAGGAGCCGGTGGTGAACTTGTCGCTGAGGCGGACAAGGCCGACCAGCGGCGAGGTCCAGATCACGATTTCCTCGGCGAAGCGCGACAGATGCACCGCGGCGATCGAGGCGGCAGACAGCGTCTCTAGCACGAAGTCGCGGTCCGACACCGCATCGAGCGAATTGTTCATCGGCCGGTCGAAGCCGAGCGCTTTCGCGGTGGCATGACGGTCGATCGGGAACGAGGTGCCGGCCAGAGCGGCGGCGCCGAGCGGGCTTTCGTTGAGGCGTTTGCGGGCGTCGGCAAAGCGGCCGCGGTCGCGCGCGGTCATTTCCACATAGGCCATCAGATGGTGGCCGAAGGTGACCGGCTGCGCGGTCTGCAGATGGGTGAAGCCGGGCATCACCGTGTCGGCATGCTCCAGCGCACGGTCCACCAGCGCGCGCTGGAACGCGGCGAAGGCGTCGTCGAGGGCGTCCAGCGTGTCGCGGACGAACAGCCGAAAGTCGGTGGCGACCTGGTCGTTGCGCGAGCGCGCGGTGTGCAGCCGGCCCGAGGCCGGGCCGATCAGTTCGCCGAGCCGGCTCTCGACATTCATGTGAATGTCTTCCAGCGCGCGCTTGAAGGTGAACGAGCCCTTGGTGATCTCTGACAGGATCGTGTCTAGACCGCCTGCGATATTTTTCGCATCTTTCGCGGTGATGATGCCCTGAGTGGCGAGCATGGCGGCGTGCGCCTTGGAGGCGGCAATATCCTGGCTGTAGAGCGCGCGATCGACGTCGATGGAGACGTTGATCTCCTCCATGATTGCATCCGGGCTGTCGCCGAACAGGCCGCCCCACATCTTGTTGCTCGTGCTGGAAGCCATGACCTGCCACTCAATTTGTCGGCGCTGCGCGGATCTCCCCGCTTTCCCGCCGATTTCCCCATATAAGCCCTGCATAGCCGTATCTGACACTGGATGACAAACGATATGCCCGACACGACGCCTTCCCTGCCCGCCCCCCGGCCGATGCGCCGCCGTGCTTTTGTGCTGGGCTCCGTGCTGGTCGGCGCCGTGATCGGCTATGTCGCGGTGGCCCGATTCAGCGACAGCCGCGCGCCGGGCGACCCGACCTGCCAGCCGGCGGTGGCGCTGTCGAAGAAGATCGCGCCGCTGGCCACCGGCGAGGTCGCCGGCCTGACCATGGCGACGGCGCCGCTGAAGCTGCCGGACCTGGCGTTTCTCGATACCGACGGCAAGCCGAAGAAGCTCTCCGACTGGCGCGGCCGCACCGTGCTGGTGAATCTGTGGGCAACCTGGTGCGTGCCATGCCGCAAGGAAATGCCGGCGCTGGACGCCCTACAGGGGCAGCTCGGCAGCTCGGATTTCGAGGTGGTGGCGATCAATATCGATACCCGCGATCCCGCCAAGCCGAAGGCGTTTCTGGCCGACGGCAATCTCAGCAAGCTCAGCTATTTCACCGACACCAATGCAAAAGTATTCCAGGACCTGAAGGGCGTCGGCCGCGCGCTGGGCATGCCGACCTCGGTGCTGGTCGACGGCAAAGGCTGCGAGATCGCCACCATCGCCGGCCCCGCGGAATGGGCCAGCGACGACGCCGTGAAACTGATCAAGGCCGCGGTGAAGCCGGTGGCTGCGGGGATGTAGGCGTCGGAGAATTCCCGGCGATGTCGGAACCGGGCTGCCGCGCGCGTCCTTGATCGATGCCATGCGGCCAGTGCCGCAGGCCTGTCAGGAAGGGAGGCTCCATGTCCTATGTCGACGGATTCATCGTGCCGGTGCCCAAGGCAAAGCTGGCCGCCTATAGGGCGCTGGCGCGCAAGGCGTGCAAGGTCTGGCTCGAACACGGCGCGCTGGATTATCAGGAATACATCGCCGACGATGCGCCGGTCGGCAAGACCACCTCGTTCCCGCGCAGCGTGAAGCTGAAGCCCGGCGAGATCGTGATCTTCTCCTACATCGTCTACAAATCGCGCCGCGACCGCGACCGCATCAACGGCAAGGTGATGAAGGACCCGCGGCTGGCCAAGATGATGGACCCGAAGGCGATGCCGTTCGACGGCAAGCGGCTGATCTACGGCGGCTTCAAGACGCTGGTGGCCGCCTGATCGCCCCTGTGAATGCCATCACACGCACGGCCATTCATGCGAACGAGCCCCGGGGGCAGCAGGTTGCTGCCCCCTTCACATCAGGCCCGAACCTCGCCGCTGCGCGACAGTGACACCAGCAGGGCGCCCGCCAGCGTTGCCGCGGCGAGATAGCCCACGGCGCCGAACGGGCCGAGACCATCGACCAGGATGCCGCCAACCACGGCGCCGACCGTGATCGCGATCTGAAACGCCGAGACCAGCAGACCACCCGCCGATTCGGCTTCGTCGGATGCCACCCGCACCATCCATGTCTGGAAGCCGACCGGCAGCAGACCGAACGCAAAGCCCCAGAGGCCGACCGCGATGCCCGCGACAAGGCCCGACGCGCCGAAAACGAACAGCACCAGCGCCAGCACGGCGATGGCCGCAGACCCGGTGACGATGGCCAGTTTTACGCTGCGGGCGACAAGCGCCCCGCCCACGAAATTACCGAAAAAACCGCCGACGCCGTAAGCGAGCAGCACCAGCGAAATCGCCGTGACCGGAAGCTTCGGCACCTGCTCCAGGAAATGCCGGACGTAAGTGAAGCCCGCGAAATGGCCGGAGATGCTGAGGGCGATCGCGATCATCACCAGCCGGACGCCGGGCCGGCGCAGCAGCACAAACAGCGTGCGCACATCCGGCGAGGTGAGCGGCGGCAGGCGCGGCAGCGTCAGCACCTGAAACACCAGCACCACGGCGCTGACCACGGCCGCCAGCAGGAACACGTTCCGCCAGCCCCACAGATCGCCGAGATAGGCACCGATCGGCGCTGCGCTGACGGTGGCGAGCGAAACGCCGCTGAAAATCAGCGCGATGGCGCGCGGCAGTGCGTCCGCCGGCACCAGCCGCATGGCGGTGGCCGTGGCCATCGCCCAAAAGCCGCTGAGGCTGATGCCGAGCAGCACCCGGGCAAACAGCAGGATTGTCAGGTTGCTTGCAGTCGCCGACAGCAGGTTGGACGCGATCAGCAGCCCCGTGAGCAGCCACAGGACGACACGGCGATCCATCGCGCGTGTTACAATGGCGGTCGCTAGCCCGGCGATGATGCCGACAAGGGAGGTCGCGGTGACGACCTGGCCGGCCGCGCCGACCGAAACGCCGAGATCGGTGGCGATCGGCGTGAGCAGGCTGGCCGGCAGGAATTCCGCCGTGACCTGGCTGAACGCGCCAAGCATCAGGGAGACAACAGCCGCCCACGCCGGGTCCGCCCGCTCGGGGGCACTGAGGGCAATATCGGCGTCGAGCGAAGCGGTCGCGGAATCAGTCATGGCAGTCTCCAGAAGGAACCTGAAGATGGAGGTGATCTTCTAGAGTTTCCATGCTAGAAAACCCGCGATGCTTGATCATTCGTCCACAGATGCTGCGACGCACCCGCTGACCGAAATGCTCCGGGGCTTGAAGCTCGAGGGCGTCGATTACGCGCGCTGCCGCATGACCGCGCCGTGGGGCTTGTTATTTCCGGCTCAGCCAAAGGCCCAGTTCCACTTTGTCGCGGGGCGCGGCTGCTGGCTGCGAACGCCGGACGCTGCGTGGGTCCGCCTGGAAGAAGGCGATGCGATGCTGCTGCCGCGCGGCGCGGAACACGCGTTGGCGAGTTCGCCCGATGCCTTCCCTGCCCCCGTGGAAAATTGCCAGTTCGAGCCGGTGTGCTGCGGCATCCGCGACACCTGCAGCGGCGGCAACGACGCTGGCGAAGAAACCGTGCTGTTCGGCGCCGGCATGACCTTCAACCTCGACAGCCAGCATCCCCTGCTTCTGATGATGCCAGGGCTGATGCAGATGCACGAACTCGCCACCGACGAGCCGGCCATTCCGCATTTGCTCGAAGCCATGACCGCCGAACTAGCGCTGGACCGCGTCGGCGCCGGCGGGATGCTGACGCGGCTGGCCGACGTGGTGGCCGCGGCACTGATCCGCAACTGGGTGGAGAAGGGTTGCGGCTCGGAAGGTTGGGTTGCCGCCGCACGCGATCCCGGCATCGGGCGGGTTCTCGCAGCTATCCATCGCGATCCGACAAGGGACTGGACCGTCGAGGCACTGGCAGACGTCATGCACGCGTCGCGCTCGGCATTTGCGCTGCGCTTCGCCCATGTGGTCGGCCAGACACCGGCCAAGTATGTCGCGCAATTGCGGATGCAGGAAGCCAAGCAGTGGCTGGTTCGCGACCGCCTGAAGATCGCGGTTGTCGCACGCCGGCTGGGCTATGAATCGGAAGCCGCGTTCAGCCGTGCCTTCAAGCGCATCATCGGCGCGCCGCCGAGCCATTTTCGCGCGACTCTGATGGCTGCGCCCGGTGGTGAAAGGCCGGTTTCGACCGGGCTTTAAGCAGCGATATCCAGATTGCCACCGACGCCGGCGGCCAGATTGGCCTGCGACGACTGCTGGGCGGCGCCGAGCAGCGTCAGCACCGAGGATTTCTCCATATCGGCGTTCGACTTCATGATCGTCGCGCCGATCTGCGCCTGCGTATTGCCCGCCTGCATGGCGAGCACACTGCCAACCAAGGCCATGTCCATGTCGCATACTCCGTACTGCGGACGGGTATAGCCGGGGAAGTGTTAACGAATGTTTCCGCGCTGGCGATCATCCCGCATTGGCGCGAAACGCCGCCCCCAAGGTGCGCAGCGCGCCGCGGGCGCGGGCGTCGGTGAGGTTGGAGTACAGGATCACTTCGCCGGCGGGCAGTTTGGGCAGGCCCAGCCTGGGACCGACATCGACACTGCCGGCAGGCGCCACACGGCGGACCAGGGCGGCGACCGCCAGGCCTGCGGAAATCGCAGCACCGATGGTCGCCACGCCGCCGCCGACAAACGCTTCGGTCCACGGGATGCCGGCCGCATCCAGCGCGCCGATCGCCATGGCGCGAACGCTGCAGGGGTCGGCCTGGGTTGCCAGCCTGAGCGGCTCGCCGGGCTGGTGGTGGAAATCCGGCGCCGCCATCCAGCCAAAATCTTCTTCGAGCAACAGCTCGCCGTCGCGGCGGCGGGAATCGTGCCTGAGCACGATCACCGCATCGAGCGCGCCGCCGTCATAGGCCTCCAGCATCGCGCGCGACGTATCGATGCGCAGTTCAATGACCAGGCCGGGATCGGTCGTGTTCAGGCGCTTCAGCACCCGCGCTAGGTCGGCGCCGACCAGATGGTGGCTGATTCCGACCATCAGGCGCTGCCGTTCGACGGCAAAGGCGCCGAGCGCCGTCTGATGCGCCGCCACTAGATTGCGCGCCGAGGCCAGAAACGCAGTGCCCTGCGCCGACAGCCGTACCAGTCGCGGCGTGCGCTCCAGTAGGCGGCGGCCGAGGCCGCTCTCCAGCCGCTTGATCTTCAGGCTGATCGCCGACTGGGTGCTGCTCATCGCCTCGGCGGCGCGGGTGAAACTGTTGAGATCGGCCACCAGCACGAAGGCCTGCACGGCTTCGACATCGAGCGTCTTCATGGGCAGCCATTTAAAATGATCATCATTGAAATATTATTTCATACCATTTTCCAATGATCAAGCCGGCGCTATGTGTTGGTCATCGAATGCTTTGACAGGAGACGAACATGCCGCTGGTTCGCATTTCATTGAGGCGGGGCAAGCCCGCCGCATACCGCCAGGCGATCGCCGACGGCGTCTACCACGCGATGGTGGAGACCTTCGGCGTTCCGGAGAATGACCGCTTCATCGTGTTTCACCAGCACGACGCCGACGAGTTCAGCACCAGCCCGGACTATCTCGGCATCCGGCGCACCGACGACCTGGTGCTGATCCAGCTCACGGTCAGCAACACGCGGGCGGTGGACCAGAAGCAGAGACTTTATCGGGGCATAGTCGATCAGCTGACCAGGGCGCCGGGCCTGCGGCCGGAGGATGTGTTCATCAACCTGATCGAGGTGTTGCCGGAGAACTGGTCGTTCGGCATGGGCGAAGCGCAGTACGTGAAGTAATGGCGGCGCGCGCGATCGACATGGGCCTGACCCTCGCCGCGCATCTGTCCGGGATGCTGTTCGGTGTCGCGACGATCGTCGGCCTGGTACCGGCGGTGACGAAGCTGGTGCGGATGCTGACTGGAATTTTGTAGCCCGGATGACAATCCGGGGCCGGCCTACTTATACGCGCGCATGAGATGTAGCCCGCATGAGCGGAGCGACATGCGGGGCACCGCAGGCGACGGCCCCGCATGTCGCTCCGCTCATGCGGGCTACAAGAGGGATTACCTCGTCGGGACCGGCTTCTCGCCGCGGTAGTCGTAGAAGCCGCGCTGGGTCTTGCGGCCAAGCCAGCCGGCTTCGACGTATTTCACCAGCAGCGGGCACGGGCGGTACTTGGAATCGGCCAGGCCCTCGTGCAGCACCTGCATGATGGACAGGCAGGTATCCAGGCCGATGAAGTCGGCCAGTTCGAGCGGGCCCATCGGATGGTGCGCGCCGAGCTTCATGGCGGCGTCGATGGCTTCGACGTTGCCGACGCCTTCATACAGCGTGTAGATCGCCTCGTTGATCATCGGCAGCAGGATGCGGTTGACGATGAAGGCCGGGAAATCCTCGGACACGGCAATCTGCTTGCCGAGCTTGCTGACGAATTCCTTGGAAGCGTCGAAGGTGGCGTCGTCGGTAGCGATGCCGCGAATCAGTTCGACCAGCTCCATCAAGGGCACCGGATTCATGAAGTGAATGCCGATGAACTTTTCCGGGCGGTCGGTGGAGGCCGCCAGCCGCGTGATGGAGATCGAGGACGTGTTGGAGGCGACGATGGCTTCCGGCTTCAAGACGGCGCAGAGATCGTGAAAGATCTTGCGCTTGATCTCTTCCTTCTCGACCGCTGTCTCGATGACCAGGTCGCAGTCGGCCAGGCCGTCCATGGAATCCGAGGTGACGATCTTGTCGAGCGCGGCCTTGCGGGCGTCCTCGGTGATGATCTTCTTGGAGACCTGCCGCGACAAATTGCCGTTGATAGTGGCCATCGCCGACTTCAGCCGCTCGGCCGAGAGGTCGTTCAGCACCACCTCGAAGCCGCCCAAGGCGGCGACATGGGCGATGCCGTTGCCCATCTGGCCCGAGCCGATCACGCCGACTTTCTTGATCATGTCCGCCATCTTGTCATCTCATCGGGGTGGCCGGCCGCGCAACGCGCCGCACCCTGTTATGGCATAAACACCGGCCGGAATCCGTGTGGCCCGGCCGATGTTTCAAATCAACCTTAGTCTAGCACTTTGGCGCGGTTACTTGCCGAGCGCTTCGGTCAGTTCCGGCACCGCCTGGTAAAGGTCCGCCACCAGGCCGTAATCGGCGACCTGGAAGATCGGCGCGTCCTCATCCTTGTTGATGGCGACGATCACCTTGGAGTCCTTCATACCGGCGAGATGCTGAATGGCACCTGAAATGCCGATCGCGATGTACAGCTCCGGGGCCACCACCTTGCCGGTCTGGCCGACCTGCCAGTCGTTGGGGGCGTAGCCGGCATCGACCGCGGCGCGCGAGGCGCCGACGCCGGCGCCGAGCTTGTCCGCGAGCGGCTCGATGTACTTGGTGAAATTCTCGCGGCTCTGCATGGCACGGCCACCGGAGACGATGATCTTCGCCGAGGTCAGTTCCGGACGGTCGCTCTGGGCGACTTCCTCGCCGACAAAGGTCGACAGGGCCGGATCGGCAGCTGCCGCCGCGGCTTCCACCGACGCGCTGCCGCCCTCGCCCGCGGCTGCGGCGAAGGTGGAGGTGCGCACGGTGATGACCTTCTTGGCGTCCTTCGACTTCACGGTCTGGATCGCATTGCCGGCATAGATCGGGCGCTCGAAAGTATCGGGGGCGATCACCTTGGTGATTTCCGAGACCTGCATCACGTCGAGCAGAGCGGCGACGCGCGGCATGACGTTCTTGAAGCGCGAGGTGGCGGGCGCCACGAAGGCGTCGTAGCCGGGGGCCAGCGACACGATCAGCGCGGCCAAGGGCTCGGCGAGGTCGTGGGCATACAGCGCGTCGTCGGCGACCAGCACCTTGGTGACGCCGGCCAGCTTGGCGGCCTTGTCGGCCGCGGCCTTGGTGCCTTCGCCGCCGCCGGCGACCAGCACATGGACCTCGGCGCCGAGCGCGGCGGCGGCGGTCAGCGCCTTGTTGGTGGAATCCTTGAGGATGTCGTGTTCGTGTTCGGCAATGAGAAGTGTGGTCATCAGATCACCCCGGCTTCGGTCTTGAGTTTGGCGACCAGCTCGGCGACGTCCTTGACCTTGACGCCGGCCTTGCGGCCTTCGGGTTCCGTCGTCTTGATGATCTCAAGATGCGGGGTGAGATCGACGCCGTAATCGGCAGCAGACTTGTCGGCGATCGGCTTCTTCTTCGCCTTCATGATGTTGGGCAGGCTGGCGTAGCGCGGCTCGTTGAGGCGGAGATCGGTGGTGACGATCGCCGGTCCCTTCAGCTTCACGGTCTGCGAGCCGCCGTCGACTTCGCGCGACACCACGAAATCCGAACCGTCGACTTCCAGCTTGGAGGCGAAGGTCGCCTGCGACCAGCCGAGCAAGGCGGCCAGCATCTGGCCGGTCTGGTTGGAATCGTCATCGATGGCCTGCTTGCCGAGAATCACCAGGCCCGGCTGCTCCTCGTCGACAATCGCCTTGAGGATTTTGGCAACGGCCAGCGGCTCGACCGGGCCGTCGGCCTTCACCAGGATGCCGCGGTCGGCGCCCATGGCGAGACCGGTGCGGATGGTTTCCGACGCCTGCGCGGGCCCGATCGACACCACCACCACCTCAGTTGCCTTGCCGGCCTCTTTCAGGCGCAGGGCTTCCTCGACGGCGATTTCGTCGAACGGATTCATCGACATCTTGACGTTGGCGAGCTCGACCCCGGTTCCATCGCTCTTGACGCGAACCTTGACGTTATAATCGACCACCCGTTTGACCGGCACCAGAATCTTCATCGATCCTCTTTCGTGTGAGTTTCTTCGTTTTCACGTCACATTAGCTTGGGCGCGGAACCTAAAGCGCCCGCCAACCGGGGTCAACGCGCGAGACCCGAAAATCGGGGGTGCCTGCTGCCCGCTTTTAACGGTTCTTGCTAGCGGTTCTTACCGGGCACCCAGAGCACATCGCCCGCGCCGTTACCGTTCTGCGACCGGCTGGCGACGAACAGGAAGTCCGACAGCCGGTTCATGTACTGGATCGCGGCGTCGGACACCGGCTCGTCGGGCTGGGCGGCGAGTTCCACCATCACCCGCTCGGCGCGCCGGCAAATGGTCCGGGCGACGTGCAGGTAGGCCGCGGCAGGCGTGCCGCCGGGCAGCACGAAGGAGGTAAGATCGGCCAGCGGCTCGTTCAAAGTGTCGATGTCACGCTCCAGCCGGTCGACCTGGCTGGCCAGCACCCGCAGCCGCTCGGCCTTGCCGTCGCGCTGCGGCACCGCGAGGTCCGCGCCGAGGTCGAACAGGTCGTTCTGAATGGCGACCACCATGGCGTCGAGGGCGGGGGCGTCGGCCAGATGCAGCCGGACCACGCCGAGCGCGGCGTTGGTCTCGTCCACGGTTCCGTAGGCGGCGACGCGCAGGTCGTATTTCGGCCGCCGCTCCCCGGAGCCCAGCGCCGTGGTGCCGTCATCGCCGGTGCGGGTGTAGATCTTGTTGAGAACGACCATTTGAAATTCCTGAGATCTTGTCCCGGTTCTGCGCCGCAGCACGAAGTGCTGCCGCGCAGAACCGGGACCGTTGCGAAAGCCGGCGCTTGGTACGGCCCCGGCTCAGCGGCGCACTACGCCGCCAAGGCGGCGTAGTGCGCCGCTGAGCCGGGGCAAGCATTGACGCCACTACTTCCCCATCGCCCACACGGTCGCCATGGTGATGACGATCGCGACGAATTGCAGCAGCACGCGCCAGCGCATCAGGGTTTGCGAGCGGTTCGGCGAGCCGCCACGCATCATGTTGAGGAGGCCCAGCAGCAGCACCAGCAGCACCGCGCCGGCCGCCACCGGAAGAAGGATATTGCTCAGGAACGTTGTCATGGCCGCTACATAACACCGCAGCCCGGGCTCCGCCATCGCTGCCGGGAAATTCATCGGTGCACTGCAACGATCTGGCTTTTTGTCCGTAGATATCAAATGGTAGCGTGATGGCCAGCAGCGCCGTGTCGGCTGCCCGAACCAGGTGGAATGTGCGGCAGATTCGCTACGTCTTCGATGTCGGGCTCGACGCCTTCTACACGTTTCTCGCCGATGACGGCTGGGCGATCGCCAGCCATATCGCGCTGTCGACGCTGATGGCGCTGTTTCCGTTCCTCATCGTGCTGGCGTCATTGGCCGGCTTCTTCGGCTCCAAGGACCTCGCCGACCAGGCCGTCAGCCTGCTGCTGGAGGTGTGGCCCGACCAGGTGGCGAGCACCCTGTCCGGCCAGATCCATGACGTGCTCACCACCACGCGCGGCGACGCGCTGACCATCGGCCTGGTGCTGGCGGTATATTTCGCCTCCAACGGCGTCGAGAGTCTTCGCGTGGCGCTGAACCGGGCCTATGCGGTGATCGAGCCGCGGCGCTGGTACTGGCTGCGGCTGGAATCGATCGGCTACACGCTGGTCGGCGCGGTCACCGCACTGGCGATGGCGTTTCTGATCGTGCTTGGCCCGCTGCTGCTGGAAATCCTGCGCATCTACGTGCCGCTGATGGTGGCGACCAACGAAAAGGCGCTCAACTTCGCGCGCTACGGCATCACCATCACCGCCATGATCGCCGTGCTGTTCATCCTCCACGCCTGGTTGCCGGCCGGGCGGCGCAACTTCCTGCAGATTCTGCCGGGCATCGTGTTCACCATGCTGGCGTCATTGGTGTCGGGCATCGTATTCGGCTTGTACCTGGCGCGCTTCGCCAACAACTACGTCACCATGTATGCCGGGCTGGCGTCGGTGATCATCGCGCTGGTGTTCCTGTATTTCATCGCCGCGATCTTCGTGTTCGGCGGCGAACTCAACGCCGCCATCATCAAGTCGCGGCTGCCGCGCGGTGTCTCGCTTCAAGCAGCGCAGTCGCTAGCGCCCGTGGAGACACAGGCTTAGTCAGGAACGCATCGGCGCCGGCTTCGCGCGACGCCGCCTCGTCGTCGCCGCGGCCGGACACGCCGATAATCGCGACGCGCCCCTGGCTGGTGCCGAGCGCGCGGATCTGGCGGATCGCCTCGATGCCGTCGATGCCCGGCAGCACCATGTCCATCAGCACCGCATCGAACGCGCCCTGCGCGACGCGGTCCGCCGCCGCTTCGCCGCGGCCGATGAATTCGGCGTGATGGCCGAGTTCGGTGAGGATCGCATTCAGCACCACGCGGCCGAACGGATTGTCCTCGACGCTGAGCACGCGCAGTGGCTCGCGCGGCAGCAAAGCGTCCTGGTCGTCGGAGCCCGACATGATCGAGACCGGGCCCCTAGCTTTGGCCAGCGTCACCGTGAGGGTGAACACCGTGCCGCCGCCGGGGCGCTGCGCCACCACGATGTCGCCGCCCATCGCCCGCGCCAGTTGCTTCACCGAGGAGAGGCCGAGCCCGGCGCCGCCGAACCGCGAGGCGATGGTGACGTTGGCTTGCGAGAACGGCCGGAATAGCCGCTTGATCTCGGCCAGCGACAAGCCGATGCCGCTGTCGGCAATGGCAAAGGCGACGCCGACCTTGCCGGCCACCCGCACCGGGCTGACTTTTAAGGTCACGCTGCCGTGGTCGGTGAATTTGACCGCATTGTCGATCAGGTTCTCTAGCGCCGCGCGCAACCGGACCGGATCGCCAGTTACGAACACGGGCAGCCGGGCGGAAATCGCCACGGTGGATTGCAGGCCCTTGGCGGCGGCGCGGCCGGCCAGCGAATCGCCGGAATTGCGCGCCAGTGCGCGCAGGTCGAAAAAGTCCTGCCGCACCTCGAGCCGCGAATTGCTGCTGCGCGCGGCATCGACGAGCAAGGTGGCGAGGCCCGCCAGATGTTCGGCGCCGGCCTTGATGGTGTCAACCCAGCGTCGCTCGCGCTCGTCAAGATCGGAGGTGGCCAAGAGATCGCTGACCGCGAGAATGCCGGTGAGCGGCGTGCGGACCTCATGGGCGAAGGCGGCCAAAGCGGCTTCGACCATCGAACCGGCACGCACGGCGCTGCGTTTGGCATGCGAGTTCGCCGCAGCCGTTTTCACGACGCGCTTTTTCAGCGTCCGCTTGATGCGCTTCCGCGGCTTCTGCGGCGTGCGCGATGTCAACGCCATGGTGCTACCCGTCCCCGCCGGCACCATGCCACGGCTGGGTGCACGGAGTCACGCGGGCACCAGTTGTAGCGTTGCGAAAGTGGTGTGGCCGGATTCAGGCAGCCGGCAGGCCGGCCATGGCACGAATCTCCACCGGGGTGACGCCACTGGCGCGAAATTCCCGCAGGCTGGTGGCGCCATTGGATTTCGCCAGCTTGGCGCCGCGCTCGTCGCGCAGCAGCGGGTGGTGGCGGTAGCGCGGCTGCGGCAGGCCAAGCAATTGCTGCAGCAGCCGGTGCACGCTGGTCGACCAGAACAGGTCCTGGCCGCGCACCACCTCGGTCACCCCCTGCAGGGCGTCGTCGATCACCACCGAAAGGTGATAGCTGGTCGGCGTCTCCTTGCGCGCCAGCACCACGTCGCCCCAGGCCTCCGGCCGCGCGTGCACCGTGCCGGTCTCGCCGGACGGGCCGCGGCCCTGCTCCACCCAGGACAATTCGCCGCTGCGTCGGCGCGCGGCGGCCATGTCGAGCCGCAGCGCTGTCGGTGAGCCGGCCCGCCTGAGTTCGGCGACCCTCTCGGCCGACAGAGAGCGGGCGACGCCGGGATATAGCGGCACGCCGTCGGGATCGTGCGGCCACTTGCCGGCCACCTGCTCCGCGGCCACCAGCCGGGCGATCTCGGCACGGCTCTCGAAGCTGGGATAGAGCAGGCCCTGCGCCGCCAGGCGGTCGGTTGCCGCGTGAAAATCTGCAAAATGCTCGGACTGCCGCCGCACCGGCGTCTCCCATTCGATGCCGAGCCAGGCCAGATCCTCGCAGATCGCGGCCTCGAATTCCGGCTTGCAGCGGGCCGGGTCGATATCCTCCATGCGCAGCAGCAGGCGACCGCCGGCCTGCCGCGCCAGGTCGAAATTCAGCAGCGCCGAAAAGGCATGGCCGAGATGCAGATAACCGTTGGGGCTGGGCGCAAACCGGAAGACGGGTGGCATTGAACTGATCCGCGGGACGTGGTGATCCTAGATCGCCATGACCGTTCACCTCAACAGCCAGACCGACCTCGACGACGCCGTGACGGCGCTGGTCAAACTCGACCCTCGGCTGCAGCCGATCCTGGCGATCGCCGGCATGCCGGCGCTGCGCCGCCGCGCGCCGGGCTTCGAGGGGCTGGCGCAGATCATCGTCGGCCAGCAGGTCTCGGTGGCCTCGGCCTCGGCGATCTGGGGCCGGGTATCTGGCGCCTTCGCGCCGTTCCACCACGACGCGCTGCGCCGCGCCCGCACCGACCGGCTGGGCCGCCTCGGCCTGTCGGCGGCGAAAATCAAGACGCTAAAGGGCATCGCGCGCGAACTGGCGGCCAGCCGGCTCAATCTCGACGTGCTCGCCGAAGAGGACGCCGACGCCGCGCACAACACGCTGACGAAACTGCACGGCATCGGCCCGTGGACCGCCGACGTCTATCTGCTGTTTTGTCTGGGCCACGGCGACGCCTGGCCGGCCGGCGACGTGGCAATCCAGGAATCCATCAAGGTCGGCCTCGGCCTGGCCATGCGCCCGACCGAGAAGCAGATGGCGCCGCTGGCCGAACCCTGGCGCCCGCTGCGCGGCGCCGCCGCACATCTGTGGTGGAGCTATTATCACGCCATCAAGAAGCGCGAAGGCGTGTAAGCGGTAGCCCGGATGAAATCGGCCCGCGCAGCGCGGGGGGCGACGCAATCCGGCGCGGAGTTAAAACGGAGGCGCCGGCCCCGGATTGTCATCCGGGCTACGGGGGGCCGCGACGGCGTATTAGGGGAAGGCAGCGACGTGAATTCATTTCCTGTGGGCGGCATCGCCGTGGTGATCGGCGCGTCCGGCGGGATCGGTGGCGCGATTGCCGACGCCTTGGACGCGAGCGGGCATTTCGCGGAAGTGGTGAGACTCAGCCGGTCGAGCATGCCGACGCTTGATATCACGTCCGAGGCGAGCATCGCGGAGGCCGCAGCGGGACTGGCGCGCATCGGGGGTCCACTGCGCCTTGTCTTCGTTGCTACCGGCTTCCTGCACGACCGCGAGGTTTCGCCGGAAAAAAGCTGGGGCCAGATCGATCCGGCGCACATGCAGAGGTCGTTCTCTGTCAACGCGATAGGCCCGGCGCTGCTGATGAAGCACCTGCTGCCGCTGCTGGCGGCCGACGGCAAGGCGGTGTTCGCGACGCTGTCGGCAAAAGTCGGCAGTATCGGCGACAACCAACTCGGCGGCTGGTACGCCTATCGTGCCTCGAAGGCCGCGCTGAACCAGATCGTGCGCACGGCGGCCATCGAACTGCAACGCCGCCGCCCGCATGCGATCTGCGTCGCGCTGCATCCCGGCACGGTGGCAACGGCGCTGACCGGCCCGTTCGCCAAGACAGGGCTGGATGTGCAGACGCCGGAGGCGGCGGCATGGCAGTTGCTGCACACGATAGATCGGCTCGAACCTGCAGCATCCGGCCATTTTCTCGACCGGTCGGGTCAACCCATTCCATGGTGAAGCGGTAAAGCATCGCGACAATCTATTCGGCGCAGCATTGCATCGCTGCCGCCTGCTTCGTATAGTACTGGCATCAATCACATCGCAAAGTCTGCCGACAGCAACATTTCGTTGCTGGCCAGCGGCGTTTGTCCAAAGGAGACTGAATGAACGATCTCGTCCAGGTCATGAAAGCCGCCGACGCCGCCGCACGCTGGCACGTCGACCAGCGTCGCAAGGGCGCGTCGCAGGAACCTTATTTGAACCATCTGCTAGAGGTTGCCAGCCTGGTGACAGAGGCGACCGGCGGACGCGAGCCCGACCTGATCATTGCAGCGCTGTTGCACGACGCGGTGGAAGATGTCGGCGTGACGAAGGAGCAGGTCGCGCAGCAGTTCGGAGAAAAGGTAGCCGGCATCGTCATGGAAGTCACCGACGACAAGACCCTGCCCAAGGCCGAGCGCAAGCTCCGGCAGGTAGCGTCGGCGGGGCACAAGAGCCGCGAAGCCAAGATGATAAAATTGGCTGACAAGACCAGCAACTTGCGCACCATTAGCGTCAGCCCGGCACCGGACTGGTCGGCGCAACGCCGCCTCGACTATGTGCAATGGGCGAAGGACGTGGTGGCCCAGGTCCGCGGCGTCTCGCCGTGGCTAGAAGCACAGTTCGACGAAGCGGCGACGCAGGCGATCGGGTCGGTTCGGAATAGTGCCGCGTAACTGGGCATCGTCGCGACAGGACGGGCCGGGAAACGGAACCCCGGCCGTTGAATCAGCTCCGGATGCCGGCGCTGGCGGGATTAATTTACCCGCATCCCCCGGCATGCCCGCAAGCAGACGCGGGGGACAGACACGCAATGCCCTTCACAACGCCGTCACGCTGCCTGTAGTATGTGGAAGCGGGCTGCTTCGCAGCCGAATGTGGGGGTCAGGAGCGTTACTTGAACGCACACGTCTCGCAAGGTGGTTGGCCGGTACTGGTCCTCAACGCGGACTTCCGGCCGCTGAGCTATTACCCACTGTCCCTGTGGTCGTGGCAGGATGCCATCAAGGCGGTGTTCCTCGACCGCGTCAATATCGTTGAGCATTACGATCACGCGGTGCACAGCCCGTCGTTCGAGATCCAGCTGCCCAGCGTGGTGTCGCTGAAATCCTTCGTCAAGCCGACCACGCATCCGGCCTTCACCCGGTTCAACGTGTTCCTGCGCGACCGTTTCTCGTGCCAGTATTGCGGCGCCCATGACGACCTGACCTTCGACCACATCGTCCCGCGTTCGAAAGGCGGCCAGACCACCTGGGAAAACGTCGTCGCCGCCTGCTCGCCCTGCAACCTGCGCAAGGCCGACATGACGACCCAGCAGGCCCGCATGTTCCCGCGGCAGACCGCGTTCGCCCCGACGGTACACCAGTTGCACCGCAACGGCCGGCTGTTCCCGCCGAACTATCTGCACGATAGCTGGCTGGACTATCTGTACTGGGATACGGAGCTGGATCCGTAGGTTCGCGCGCCCGAGCACTCGCGCAGCGAAAGGAGGTCTCCGTGAACACTCTTCTCGAATCCGCGGCGACACACGCGGATCGGTACGATACCGATTTCTACATCTGGACCCAGGAGCAGGCCGCGCTGCTGCGGCAAATGCCGCGCGGCGCATTTACGCTCGACATCGACAACCTCGCTGAAGAGGTCGAAAGCATGGGCCGCGCGGAAGTCAGCAAAGTGTCCAGCCTGTTGCGGCAGGTGCTGATCCACTTGCTCAAAATGGCAATCGAGCCGGACAGCGTTTCGAAGGGCCATTGGGTGAGCGAGATTGTCACATTTCAATCTGACGCCGTGTTGGGGTTCACACCCGGAATGAAGCAGCGCGTCGAGCTTGATCGCATCTGGAAGATGGCCTGCAACGGAACAGCCCGCCAGTTGGAAAGCGCCGAGTTGCCGATTCCTGTCTGGCCGACGGCATGCCCCCTGAACCTTGACGATCTGCTCGTGTCCGACTTCGATCCTGTCGCGGCGGCAGCCCGCGTCAAAACGGCATTGCCGGCTGCACAAGGCACGGCCCGGGGCTGACGGCACGGGCGCTGGAATTTTTCCGCTGCCGTGCACATATTCGGGTGTCGACACTGACGCCCAGCCAACAGGAGACCCCTGCATGCCCTCACTGACCGAATGGAAGGTGCCCGCCTCGGTGCAGCCGCGCGCGGAGGATTTCGGCTTCGACCTCGAGGCCGCGCTGCAGGCGGTGGTCGGGCTGCATTGCATCATTCCCGAAGACGCCTTCACCGCGCAGACGCTGGGCACCGAACGCGCCGGCAACGGCGTGCTGATCGGCGACGGGCTGGTGCTGACCATCGGCTACCTGATCACCGAGGCGGAGACGATCTGGCTGCATCTCGGCGACGGCCGCGTGGTGCCCGGCCATGCGCTCGGCGTCGACCAGGAAAGCGGATTCGGCCTGGTGCAGGCGCTGGGCGCCATCGACGACATTGCGCCGCTGCCGCTCGGCTCCTCCGATGCCGCCAAGATCGGCGACAGCGTGGTGGTCGGCGGCGTCGGCGGGCGGACGCGTTCGGTGGCCGGCAAGATCGCCGCCACCCAGGAATTCGCCGGATACTGGGAATACCTGCTCGACGAGGCGATCTTCACCCATCCCGCGCATCCGAACTGGGGCGGCGCGGCGCTGATCAACGCCAAGGGCGAGCTGATCGGCATCGGTTCGCTGCAGATCGAACGCGAGCACGGCGGCAAGAGCGAGCATCTCAACATGGTGGTGCCCATCGACCTGCTGAAGCCGATCCTCGACGACCTGCGCAAATACGGCCGCGTCAACAAGCCGCCACGGCCGTGGCTCGGGCTCTATGCCGCCGAGGTCGAGGACAAGGTGGTCGTGGTCGGCCTCGCGGCCAAGGGCCCGGCGGCGCGCGCCGAGCTGAAGACCGGCGACGTGATTCTCGCGGTCAACGGCGAGGACGTCACCGACTCCGCGGAATTCTACCGCGCGCTGTGGGCGCTGGGGCCGGCAGGCGTCGACGTGCCGCTGACGCTGTACCGCGGCGGCGACACCTTTGACGTCGAACTGGTGTCGACCGATCGCGCGCGCATGCTGAAGGCGCCACGGATGCATTGATCGGTTTCCCGAACGCGCCGCGCCTTCGTTCCCCGGACGCGATGCAGCACGCAGTGCTGCTTCGCAGAGCCGGGGTCCCGATTTCTTGAAGGCACCGGGATCCCGGATCTGCGGAGCGGCATGAGGATGCCGCACCGCGTCCGGGAAACATTTTACAGCACCACGATTCCGGAATGCTTGGCCTTGTCGTCGGGCTCCACATGGATGGTGATCAGCGCTTCGCCGATCTCCTCGCGGATCGCGACTTCCAGATTGTCGCAGATGTCATGCGCGGCGCTCACCGTGGTGGTGCCCGAAACCACCAGATGAAAGTCGATGAAGGTCATGCGGCCGGCGCGGCGGGTACGCAGGTCGTGGGCCTCGATAGCGCCTTCCGATTGCGTCGAGATGATCTTCTTGATGGTCGCCAGCGTCGCCGGCGGGATCGCCTCGTCCATCAGCCCGCTGAGCGATTCCTTCATCAGGGCCCAGCCGGCCCACAGGATGTTGAGCGCCACCAAAGCCGCGAGGATCGGATCGAGAATCGCGATGCCCGACAGAGCGGCGACACCGACGCCGCCGAGCACGCCGATCGACGACACCACGTCGGTGAGCAGATGCCGGCCATCGGCAACCAGCGCCGGCGAGCGCAACTGCCGGCCGCGATGCACCAGTGCCCAGGCCCAGCCGGCATTGATCACCGTCGCCAGACCGTTCACCGCAAGACCCAGCCACGGCGCGTCAAGCGCACGCGGCGCCAGATAGCCGGCATAGGCCTCGCGCAGAATCAGGATCGCGGCCAGCACGATCAACACGCCTTCCAGCACCGCGGAAAAATACTCCGCCTTGTGATGACCGTAAGGATGCTCCTCGTCGGCCGGCTTGGCGCTCAGGCTGATGGCGAGCAGCGCGACCACGGCGGTCACCACATTGACAATGCTCTCGATCGCATCCGACAGCAGCGCAACGCTGCCGGTGAGATGATAGGCGAGGTATTTCAGGCCGAGGACGACGAAGCCCACGACGATGCTGCCTTGCGCCAGACTGCGAACGCTTGTCATTTGAATGCTCATTGAGTGACGCGGCCGAGCGCGGCTGTGTGCTCTAGTATGCGAGCGTTGCCGATGCAAGCCAACTTCATTCACCTGCAACTGCTTCGCATTACAGTTCGCGGTGCCGCTATTTTTAGCGATGCCATCGCGCGAGCCCTGCAATATCAAGGCTTGATCTCGCCGTTCGCGGAAGGCAGTTTGCGCGCATCGTCGGACCCGATCTGATCGGGTGGCTCGGCCGGGCGCCTATCCCCCGGAAACCCCTCAGCGCATCTCGGCACTTTTCGCTTCAGGCCAAACGGACAACCTCCGTCGCCGCGCTGACCCTATCGGTTTTCCCCATGACATTTATCGAACGCTTCCGCCGCGAATGGCTGAGCAACATTCCCACCGAGCTTCTCTCCGGCACACTGGTGGCGCTGGCGCTGATTCCCGAGGCAATCGGCTTTTCCATCGTCGCCGGCGTCGATCCCAAGATCGGGCTGTATGCATCGTTCTCGATCGCCGTGGTGACGGCCATCGTCGGCGGCCGGCCGGCGATGATCTCCGCCGCCACCGCCTCCACCGCCGTGCTGATGATCACGCTGGTGCGCGACCACGGCCTGCAATACCTGTTCGCCGCCACCGTGCTGATGGGCCTGATCCAGATCGCCGCCGGCGCGCTGCGGCTCGGCCTGCTGATGAAATTCGTGTCGCGCTCGGTGATGACCGGCTTCGTCAATGCGCTGGCCATCCTGATCTTCATGGCGCAGTTGCCGCAACTGATGCATGTGGGCTGGCAGACCTATGCGATGGTCGCCGCAGGTCTCGGCATCATCTACCTGTTTCCCTATGTGACGAAGCGGGTGCCGTCGGCGCTGGTCAGCATCATCGTGCTCACCGCTTTTACGCTAATGTCCGGCATCAAGCTGCGCACCGTCGGCGACATGGGCGAGTTGCCGTCGGCGCTGCCGTTCTTCGCGATCCCGCAGGTGCCCTTTAACTGGGGGACGCTGCGGATCATCCTGCCCTATTCGCTGACCATGGCCGCGGTCGGCCTGCTGGAATCGCTGTTGACGGCGTCCATCGTCGACGACATGACCGACACCGGGAGCGACAAGAACCGCGAATGCGTCGGCCAGGGCGTCGCCAATTTCGTTACCGGCTTTCTCGGCGCGATGGGCGGCTGCGCCATGATCGGACAATCGGTGATCAATGTCAGCGCCGGTGCGCGGACGAGGCTGTCGACCCTGTTCGCCGGCTGCCTGCTGCTGTTCCTGATCGTGGTGCTTGGCGACTGGGTAAAGCAGATCCCGATGGCGGCTCTGGTGGCGGTGATGATCATGGTGTCGATCTCGACCTTCTCATGGTCGTCGGTCGTCAATCTGCGCTCGCACCCGCTGAGTTCCAGCGTGGTGATGCTGACGGTAGTGACGGTGGTGGTGGTCACCGGCGATCTGTCGATGGGCGTGCTCGGCGGCGTGGTGCTGAGTGGCGTGTTCTTCGCCGCCAAGGTGGCGCGGCTGCTCGGCATCGCCACGGAACGCTCCGCGGACGGCGCGGAGATCACCTACCGCATCCAGGGCCAGGTGTTCTTCGCCTCGGCGCAGAGCCTGATCGACGCGATCGATTACCAGCACGTGCCGGCGCAGGTGCGAATCGACGTCAGCGGCGCGCATTTCTGGGACATCAGCGCCACCGGCGCGCTCGACGACATCGTGCTGAAACTGCGCCGCCACGGCGCCGAGGTAGAGGTGATCGGGCTCAACGAAGCCAGCGCCACGCTGGTGGAACGTTTCGGGACACATCAGCACCCTTCCACACCCTGAGCGCGAACTATCTGTGGCCGGATCACAACAGCGCCGCGCAAAGCGCAGCACGGGCGTCCGCTGACACGAATGTCACTTCATTAAACCCGCCGCAGGCCCCAAGCGGTGGGCTGGATCGGTTGCCTGATGCGGGCGACGAGCAGCAGAGGCAACAGGGAATTTCGATGACGGGTTTTGGCGAATCACGCGGGTTGCGCTTGCTTGCGCTTTTGATGGTGTTGGCGTCGCTGGCCGGCTGCGCGAGCAATGGCGCGCTGTCGCCGGGCGGATTCGCCGGCGGCGCCTCCGCCAAATACGCCGCGATGAACGACGGCGGCCATGACGTTCCGGCCATCGACATCAGCGAGATCGATCCGGCGATGCTGCGCCAGCAGGTCGACTATCGCACCCGGGAGCCCGCCGGCACCATCGTCGTCGACACCGCCGCGCGCCATCTCTACCTGGTCGAGGGCAATGGACGCGCGATGCGCTACGGCATCGGCGTCGGCAAGGCGGGCCTGGCTTTCGCCGGCAACGCCACCATCAACCGCAAGGCGGAATGGCCGCACTGGTCGCCCACCGAGAACATGATGAACCGCGAACCGGCGCGCTATCGCAAGATGGCCGGCGGCATGAACGGCGGCCTCGACAACCCGCTGGGCCCGCGCGCGATGTATCTCTACCAGGGCGACCGCGACACCATGTTCCGGATCCACGGCACCACCGAACCGGAAACCATCGGCCACGCCGTCTCCAGCGGTTGCATCCGGCTGATGAACCAGGACGTCATCGACCTCTACGGCCGCGTCAAGACCGGCAGCCGCGTGGTGGTGATCCAGGGCGGCCGCTCCGCCGAGTCTTGATCGCATCAGGCGAATCATAAAAAAGGCGGCGCCCACGGGTGCCGCCTTTTTCATGTTCGGCCGTAGGGTGGGTTGAGCCCTTGCGAAACCCACCACCCTCCGCCGGTGGGTTTCGCAAGAGCTCAACCCACCCTACGGATATTCCTCACCCGTTTGCGAACGGCACTGCCACGTAGCGCGACGCATCGCCGGAGCGGACCCGCATCAGCACGCTCGGCCGCTTCTCCGCTTGCGCGGCCTTGACCGCCTCGGAAACATCGGCGGGGCTGACGACGCGCTTGCCGGCGACTTCGAGGATCACGTCGCCCTGCCGGAGGCCGCGCGCCGCGGCGGCGCTGTCGGGATCGACCGCGGTCACCACCACGCCGGTGCGGCCAGCGCCTTCCACCGAACCTGCCGGCGCGATGGTCAGGCCCAGCCGCGGAGCTGAATCCGTGGGCGCTTCCTGCTCCGCGCTGGCCTGCTCGGCATTCGGCAATTTGCCGAGCGTCAGCGTGACGGCCTTGTCCTTGCCGTTATGCAGCAGCGCCAGCTTGACGCTTTCGCCGGGCGCCAGGCCGCCGATGGTGCGGGACAACTCATGGGCATCCTTCACCGTCTCGCCATTCACCGCGGTGATGACGTCGCCGGATGCGATGCCGGCCTTCGCCGCCGGGCTGTTGTCCTGCGGCTCGGCGACCAGCGCGCCCTCGGCCTTGTTCAGCCCGAGGCTGTCCGCGATATCCTGCGTCACCGGCTGGATCGCCACGCCAAGCCAGCCGCGGCTCACCGAGCCGGTCGATTTCAATTGCGCGACAACGGTCTTCACGGTCGCGGCGGGAATCGAGAAGGCGATGCCGACACTGCCGCCACCACCCGGCGAATAGATCGCGGTGTTCACGCCGATGACTTCACCCTGCATGTTAAAAGACGGGCCGCCGGAATTGCCCTTGTTCACCGGCGCATCGATCTGGATGTAGTTGTCGTAGGGACCGCTGCCGATGTCGCGACCGTTGGCCGAGACGATGCCGGCCGTGACCGTGCCGCCAAGACCGAACGGATTGCCGACGGCCAGCACCCAGTCGCCGATCCGCGCCTTGCCCTCCGCTAGCCGGGTGAACGGGAAATCGCTGCGGCCTTCGACCTTGATCAGCGCAAGGTCGGTACGCTTGTCGGTGCCGATCACCTTCGCCTGATAGGTCGTGCCGTCGTCGAGGGTGACCTCGACCTTGGTGGCGTCCTCGACCACATGGTTGTTGGTGACGGCGTAGCCGTCCGCCGAGATGAAGAAGCCCGAGCCCTGCGCCATGGCGCCGTGACGGCCTTCGCCGCGGTCGCCGACCTCGTCGGCCCTGTCCTTCATGGTCACCTTGACGGAGATGACCGAGGGCTTCACGCGCTGCACGATGTCGGCGAAGCCGGTCGGCTGCGCCGCCTTGCCGATATCGCTGCTGACCTGCGCATGGGCCGATGAGGCAAAGGCGTCGAAGCCCGGGACGTGGTCGAGGCCGTAGCCGGCGACGCCGAGCCCGGCCACCACCGATGCCATCAGCGCGATGCGCCGGGCGGAGAACAGGGAGCGCCGCAAAGCGGGTTTCGGCGCCTGGGGAAACTGCGAGGGCTGGTTGATCATGACGACATCTCCATCGATCGACTGGACGACGCCATCGGCGCCTGTAGATGCAGTGATGGAGCTTGTCAGATTACGGCGCGCTGGCCGCCGAATTAAGGTTTTGCAATATGGACGGAGGAGATGGGTGTTGGGTTGGCAAAGCAAAGCGGGCTACCACCCAGGGTGTAGGGTGCGTTAGGTGCTCACGCGCCGTAACCCACCACGGTCATGTGCAATCACCGATGGATCGGTGGGTTACGCGCTTCGCGCTACCCCACCCTACGGCTACGATTACACAATCCCGCCATTGGCGCGCAGCACTTGGCCGTTGACCCAGCCGCCATCGGGGCCGGCGAGGAAGGCGACCACGCCGGCAATATCTTCGGGCGTGGCCAGCCGCTCCAGCGGCGGCATCTTGGCAAAACGCTCCACCAGTTCGGGCGACTTGCCGTCCAGGAACAGGTCAGTCGCGGTCGGTCCCGGCGCGATCGCGTTGACGCTGATGGAGCGGCCGCGCAATTCCTTGGCAAGGATCGGCGTCAGCGCTTCCACCGCCGCCTTGGTGGCCGTGTAGATGCCGTAGGTCTCGAGCTTGGTGCCGACTACGCTGGTGGAGAAATTGACGATCCGGCCGCCGTCGCGCAGACGCTTCCCTGCCTCGCGCAGGGTGTTGAAGGTGCCCTTCAGGTTGACCGCGATCTGCTGGTCGAACTCCGCGTCATCCGCGTCCGCTATCTTCGAAAGCTTCATGATGCCGGCATTGTTGACCAGCACGTCGACCCCGCCAAAGGCCGCTTCCGCCGCGTCGAACAGGCCGCGCACCGCGGCGGCATCGCTGACATCGGCCTTGGCCGCCAGCGCCCGGCCGCCGGCGGCTTCGATCTGGCGGACAACTTCTTCCGCGGGTGCGGCACTGCAGGAATAATTCACGACGACAGCAAAGCCGTCGCGGCCGAGCCGCTCGGCAATGGCGGCGCCGATGCCGCGCGACGCGCCGGTGACAATGGCGACCTTGGGGGATGAAGTGGTCATGGGTTTTCCTCGGTACTGGGCGGCCCCGGGCCGCTGATGGTCATGCCTAGCCCCTTACACGCGCCGGATAATCTGGCATTATCCCGCATCACAATCCGCCAATGGCGAACAATCCCATGGACCGATTTGAGACGATGCGGGTCTTTGCCCGGGTGGTGGAGCGGCGCAGCTTTACCCTGGCGGCCGACGACCTCGGCCTGCCGCGCTCCACCGTGACCGACGCGGTGAAGCAAATCGAGGCACGGCTGGGCGTGCGGCTGCTGGAGCGGACCACCCGGCACGTGGCACCGACGCTGGACGGCGAAGCCTTCCACCGGCGTTGCGTCGCGCTGCTCGCCGACCTGGAGGACGCCGAAGCGGCCTTTGGTGGCGCCAAGCCGAAGGGGCTGCTGCGGGTCGACATGAACGGGCTGCTGGCGGGAAGTTTCGTGCTGCCGAAACTGCCAGCGTTTCTCGCCGAGTATCCCGACATCGAACTGTTTCTCAGCGAGGGCGACCGGCTGGTCGACCTGATCCGCGAGGGCATCGATTGCGTGGTGCGGGTCGGCGAGCCGCGCGACAGCGACATGGTGGCGCGCCGGCTCACCTTGCTGGATGAAGTCACCTGCGCGGCGCCGTCCTATCTGCAGCGACACGGCCTGCCAAGCTCGATCGAGGCGCTCGACGGCCACCGCATGGTCGGCTTTCACTCCTCGGCCATCGGCGCTGTCATGCCGCTTGAATTCATGGATGCGGGCATGATGCGCCATGTCACCCTGCCGGTGACAGTGACCGTGAACGGCGCCGACAACTATGCCGAGATGGCGCGGCTCGGCTTCGGGCTGGTGCAGGTGCCGCGCTATCGCGTCGCCAGCGAACTGGCGGCGGGTTCGCTGGTGGAAGTGCTGCCGCAATGCCCGCCGACACCGTCCTGCGTCTCGCTGCTGTATCCGCGCAACCGCCAGCTGTCGCCGCGGGTGCGGGTGTTCATCGACTGGCTGGTGCAGGCGTTCGCCGAAACGCGCCGCTAGTTGCGCGCCTCATTTTGTGAAATCCCCAGCAGTCCGGCCAGCCGCAACCGCGGCTGCACCAGATCGCCAAGCGTATAGTCCTCCAGCACCGCCATGAAGGCCTCGCGGGCCTTCTCCAGCGCTCGCCGCAGCACACAAGCGGGCCGGATCGCGCAGGGCGCATCGACCGGCTTGAAGCATTGCACGATGGCCATGTCGGGCTCGGTGTAGCGCACCACTTCGGCCAGACCGATCGCCTCGACCGGCCTGGCCAGCCGCAGGCCACCGCCGCGGCCGCGCACGGTCACCACGTAGCCGCCGACGCCAAGCTGATGCGCCACCTTCATCAGATGGTTCTCCGAAATCCCGTAGCTGTCGGCGATCTCGGCGATGGTCGCGAGCTCATCCTTCTTCAGCGCCAGATACATCAGCATGCGCAGCGCATAGTCGGAATAGACGGTCAGGCGCATCGCCCCTCTCCTTTGGAATAGATAAAAGATGTATTTCAAATATTGCTTTTAGGCAAGCGCGGATCTATATCCGTCTTGTCGTTCAAGAAGGAGCGCCCGATGACCCGGACATTCACTGACACCCTTGCCCAGACGCTGTTGTGGCCAGGCACGCTGGCCTGCAACGCGCTCGGGCTGCACGACCACAACGATCTGGTGCGGATGCTGGTCAATTCGCTGATCTGGACGGTGATCGGCGTCGCCATCGCGGCGTTCGTCATATGAGCGCCGCGGCCAAAAAGCTAGACCGCGTCACCGAGGACGGCATCCGCGGCCTGGTCGACGCTTTCTATGCGAAGGTGCGCGCCGACGCCGAGATCGGCCCGGTATTCGCCCGCGTCATTCCCGGCGACGACTGGCAGCCGCATCTCGACAAGATGTACGCGTTCTGGTCGTCGGTGATGCTGATGTCGGGGCGTT